>Ga0210391_10003350_pt1 | contig 13599 bp, 21 predicted proteins | sample IncBWC12OmetaG_FD_160573 | JGI IMG/M metagenome (GOLD analysis project Ga0210391, IMG submission 160573) | Forest soil microbial communities from Barre Woods Harvard Forest LTER site, Petersham, Massachusetts, United States - Inc-BW-C-12-O ... | reverse complement strand
GCGGGTCGTTCAGTGGCTTTACTCGTGGGTTCCATCGCTTCTTCGAGATCGTCGGGACTAGCGGTTCGTTCAGCGGCTTTACTCGTGGGTTCCATCGCTTCTTCGAGATCGTCGGGACTAGCGGCTCTTTCAGCGGCTTTACTCGTGTGGTCTGCCGCTTCTTCGAAATCGTCGTGACTAGCGGTTCGTTTGGCGGCTTTACTTATGGGCTCCGTCACTTCTTCGATATTCTCATCACCGGCAGTTCTCTCTGCATCTTCCTCAGCCTGCCGAGCGCTGGATCTCCTGCAAATATCCTCCTTCTGATGAAACATGAATGGCTCATCCCTATCCATGGCCGCCAGGTACTCTGCGAGAGTCAAGACGTGCGTCGAAGATAACAGTTCGGGGGCCTTTAGTTTGATTGGTACGGCGAATCGTTCGGAGTCGTAGTAGTCTGAGGGATGGCTAGAAATGTCGGCCCATGGAACCGCAGCAATCTGTTGATCTGGTGGCCATGTATGACCTACGTAGATTTGCTATTAGAAGTTGCGAGTGATGAAACTGGAAGTTGCTCACCCCACAACATCTTAAAATACTTCTCAAGGGCACTGCGAATCTGATTCAGAGCGAGCTTATCAAAGTCTATGCTCGGAAATAGGGGAATCCCTTCGGCGTTGCTCGGAATGTCAACGCCAGACAATTCATTGGTCTTTGGAGCGGGTCCTATAGAAATGTGTTAGGATGATCCTACATATAGCATGCCACTTACGAGGTAGAACCTTTTCCGTGAACTGGGCCCAAGGCGTTTCAACATGGTGAAGGAAGTCCTCGTACTGTGACGCCATGCTGAGGATGTTGTGGACCGAATGCGCATTAATTCTATAGAGACATCAGAATATGCAAAGACGCATGGATGAGCGCTTACACTCCACTATCAATATCACCGTGCTCATCGCGGAAGGCATACAGAAGCAGCATCTCAGCTGGTCCGAGCTTTCCATTTTGGCATAACGTCTTCAGGGCGCCGAACGCTGACTTGATGAATCCTTGTTGATTTCTGAGAAATAAAAATACGTTAGAACATATATATTAAGGTGAGGAAAAGAGCAAACTGATAAATATCGCCAGCGGCCTCCTCAGCTCTCTTCTCATATGCCTCTTGCTCCTCTTCCGCGTCCCACATCTCCTTCAACACCTCTTGATAGAAGCCAGCATGACCACCACCTTGACTCGCATCAACGCGTCGGGCTGTGGCCTCGGCATTAATCTTGTCCTTGTGTTCTTGCTCGTAAAGCTGGCGCCCAGTGATGTGCGATGACAATTTGATAAAATATTGATCTCCTGAAGCGTGCGACTGAGACAGCAAGGATTTGTTCTTCAGAGTACTGAGACGGTTTGTGAATTTGCGTATGATTCGCTAAAGAATATTTTAGTGGCGGCATGGACAATCCCAATTAGCACGTACTTCGGTCCATTTGGTCAATGTCACATCCCCCTCGCAAGGAAGCTTGTCCTTGAAAAGTGGGGATAACTTGATGGTTTCCGCAGTCTCCTGCTTCCACCTTGTCAAAGACGCGTTCTTGACACGCTTAAATTCGGGATCAAGCTCGTGTACTTTCGCGTCGAACGCAGCCATGTAGCTCTCTATATGCGCATCTTGAGCTGGTGTGAATTTTGACTGGCGCCCTACCATCGTGAAGGATAGTCGCTGAGGTGGGGATGTTGGTACTCAAGTTCGAAAGGGATATTACCTGTTTAATATGATGCCACCATTGTTCAACATGGGGGAAGGGTGATTGTTTGATCAACATGGGGAAAACCGCTACCCCCGAAGACTGCAAACATTTTAGCGACTGGTTTCGTAGCGAAACAAAGACATACCAATTTCAAGCCGAGGCATTGCTGTCACACCACTACCCGGTTTCTTCTCCTTTGACATGCGAATAGTACTATGCATCTTTGTAATATTTATCAGATTCTATACTAGTTACGAACGGTGGAAAGGGATATTCTGAACCGGAACAGAGATTAATAACCCAAATAAATTGATATTGGTTGCAAAATTATCAAACAAGGAAAATTAACTACGCGGTCTGGATGGAATATTAGCAAGGCTGGGAGGCTAAAGTCAGGCTACACTCACACTTCGTGCCCCAATGTCTCCAATATCAGATTCAGACTACTGCCGCATAATGATGTCAATCCAATTGCACTACTCAGAATTGGAGGACAGATCGATGACATCAGCGGGACCGGCGCGAGCGAAACCCTCCCCATCGCTGATCATCTTATGCTTCCTAACTCCACCTTTCTCTCCCTCTCTCTTCCTCTTTCCTTGAGACGTGTCGACACGAGATCCACTATATAGTAGGGGTGAATGAAAAAGGGAAGATGAATACATGGACGAAACGAACCTGAGCATACTGCTGGACGAAGCATCGTTCGCTGATTGAGGGAGCGACAACGAAGCTACCTGCTCTTCAAGTCCCGGACAGAGGCCAATCCCGACTGCTCTGATCAAAATGATATCCCCTGATCGCACACTCAACGTGGTCGTGATGTGGATCTTGTCCCAATACGTGCCATTGAATCTTTCGATCGACTGACTTCCGATGGCATCCTCGACAGATGATTCACTAGAGAGAGAGAAAAAGGCCCGACCCCGTTCATAGGTAGGAGCGGAAGCCATGAAGTCCAAACTATTCTTTCCTGGCTAAATGTACCGTCAGTGCCGTCATTCTAGGAAAGAATCGAAACTACATGCCTTGAGCCAGACCTTGATCAGTAATGTCACTCTGTCGTCAGGGTTGACGTTGACATTCTTCTTTCGAGAGCCTTTTCGCTGTGTGGATCCGATGGATGAAGAGGAGAGGTTGGCATTTTTCTGGGATACGGGCGTTGAATCAGACGACTTTCGGGAAGCCTTGATTTTAGGGCACAGAGATTCGATTGTAGCGAGAGCCACTGACATCTGGTCCTTCAGATCGAGGAGGCGATCGAGGTGATCATCGGAGACGTGGCCAGTGAGAAATCCGCGTACATAGCAAGATTTCCCTTCGTGGTCACTGTTAAAACACTTTACTCAAATATAATGAATGGCTTGTTGTGAGAGTACAAGTGTACTCACCTTAACATACCAACGGCCACAGTCATTAGGGTCGCGGCCGTCGCCAAAACATCGGTTTCGTATCGTAAACTCATGGCCATCTAAATATTTGGCAGGTTTCTCGGGGCCAAATTCTTCGATCTTGTCGTGAAAGTCGCTGAGCAGTTCGCGAAGGTACGCTAGATGCCCTTCGGCCCGCACTATGCCAGATTGTAGCACTTTGTTGCTCTTGTCAGACTTCGCAGAAAAGGTGTTGATAGTTTTCTCCGCAGCGACGATTATACTGTTGACGTTGACCATGATAAGCAAGAAACCGATGGAAGGCGAGGGAGAGGCGCGACAGGAACACTAGACAGACCTTTAATAATCGTCCGGACAATGAGATTAAACTCGTTTCCCTGGCGCGGTGGCAAATGGGCTTCTTGCTCCTAACAATGATACTAAACCGGTCCGAGACAATCGTGTATTTGTGGTGGCAAACAGTCTTCGCCTGGTGCGGTGGCAAATTTGCTCCTAACAATAATATGAAACCTGTCCGAGACAATCGACAATTGAGACGCCTAAAGATCGAAAGTCAGCGCCGGGACGGTCAAGAACGAGAGGACCACTCATCAAGGTGGCAGGGCCTTACTCCGTACTTTTCCCGGACTTGGGGTGGCAAATGTGTCCGTAATGTTTCTACTAACAGACTTAATCTACAAAATAAACGAACTAGTCCCCGCACACAGCAAGATACGCCTGAATACAAGCGAGGCCTCTGTGAATTTCACCAGCAAGCTCAAAAGCCTGGCACCAGATGTCTCGGACCATCCATGGATCCTTCGGCAATACTAGAAATAACGCTTTCAACTCGCCAAGAGCCGTTAAACCCTGCCTAACTTTGTACTTCATATCGCGCTTCCATTCATCTTCTTCGCCATTATTCGAGGCCTCGTCATGCAGTTCTGGAAGGGTGTGCGGCCAACAGATGATTGGCCCGCAATCCTTGCTCCACTCGGCGATAAAGACGCGTAAGTCATGAAGGGTATCGTAGGCCTGTGGCTTTACGTAGGGCTTGAGCGGAGGTGGGTGGGGATTGTGATAGTCTGACTTTGACAACTCGAGAAGGTCGGGATCAGTGAGGGTGAGACTTGCGATACGTTTTCGTCTGCAACGGTGACGTTTAGCTTGAGCGAAAGTCGATCGATCATGTATACTCACTTATTTTTCTGTTCCTTGGGAACCTCCTCGCCGGTCATTTCTGCATTCTCTTTCTTCTTTTCTTCAGCCTTGCGTTCTCGGTAACTGTAAATATTATTAACATGTGTATAGCGGAAAGAACGTGTTCGTTTACATTTTTGCTCTTGCCGCGTTCTTGGCGCGAAAATCAGGGTCGTCTTTCTTTCTGTAGGGGAGAATTTAAGCTCTGTGAAACGCGGGTGAGGGTGTGAACGCACGAATTATAATAGCGTCGATACTTGTCCGGGGGTGACGAGTCGTCCTTTAACTGAGGTATTGTCGTTGAGGGAGATGAATCGTCGGACATTGAGCAATGTAGAGGTTATAGAGGTTAGGGACCAGAGAGTGTCGGATGGAGAAGTCGAGGGCAATGTGCCACTGAAAGGGACAATGAATGAGCCATTCATGTAAGTTGACACAATAACGTACCGAGTTCTCGACCGTACCAAACGTTGGCGGTTAACATTTGTAGGCGACGAGTTACCCTTACCGTCGCGAACGTTAGTCGTCCTTTGATCAACGTTACTATTAGTCTTTCTATTAGTCTATACCGTCCTTCGTCCTTTCCGTCGCGAACGTCCTTCGTCCTTTGACCAACGTTACTATTAGTTTTTCTATTAGTCTATCAGTCTTTCCTATACCGTCCTTCGTCCTTTCCGTCGCGAACGTCCTTCGTCCTTTGACCAACGTTACTATTAGTTTTTCTATTAGTCTATCAGTCTTTCTATTAGTCTATTAGTCTTACCGTCCTTGGTCCTTTGACCAACGTTACTACAATTTGTATTAATCTTTCTATTATATTTGTTCTAATGCATTTAGATTTACATATTAATACTACACTTAGGGTGGCGAACGATGATGGTGGAAAGACGAAAGGTTCGAAACTCCGCCAGAACCGCCTTTGTACCTTGGTCACGTTACATTCACCCGATAGGGAAGCCTCACGTGTAGACCGGGAAAACCGGTCGGTCCGGTCCACACGCGAGACTTCCTTATCGGGTGAATGTAACGTGACCAAGGTACAAAGGCGGTTCTGGCGGAGTTTCGAACCTTTCGTCTCTCCACCATCGACCTCCACCACCGCAGGCGGTCCTCGACGTCAGCTCACAATCGTAAGTCCGTCCAAATCATGTAGTAATAGAAATAGAAATAGAGTATGGTACAAATGGAATGAGTACGCCTATCAAAAGAGTGAAGAACAAGAAAAAAAAGATAATGACAGAATGCCATCCTGTGGCATGCTTCATGTCTTTTTTCGAGGGCTTACCGGTTTTCTGTAGAGTGAAAATTTTATTTATTGTCATTTTTCGGAGATGGCAGATGGTCTTATTGCGAAACGTCGCAAAACGAATGTAAGTTTATATTGTTGTTTTATTAAATAAAAACTCGGTAATTCTTTCACAGTGCAGCGAAGTGGTAACGAGGCGGGTGCGTAATCCGTTCATAGACGACGAAGCAAGTGAGGACGAGGAGGAAGACGAGGAGGAAGACGAGGGTGAGGAAGACGAGGAGGAAGACGAGGACGAGGAAGATGAGGACGAGGACGAAAATCCTGGACCAGGACGTGCGTCAACTTTATTTATATTTTCTCTCATCTATCTTACACCCTAACAGGCCAAGAATCCACCGGAGATCGTCGTTTGTTCGAGGCGCACGACGAATTCCATGCCGAAGCTATTCGCCTTGCCAATAGATATCGCCAGGCGAACCAACGCTGTGTTCTCCAGGACGACACCGTGGACGACCAGCCTCTTAGGAACGGGTTGCGATTGCCTACCGTTAACGATGCGGGGCTTTGGCGTGTGCGCGTCAAGGTAAGAAATTAGAATATCTGATAGTCAAATCACATAAAGACCTTTTTTGTGCGTAGGCAGGCTGGGAAAGTCACATAGTTCGCAGTTGCCTACAACGTATCTTAGATTCTCCCGAGGAAACCCATCCCGCAATTCTGGCGGCCTTCGAATATTCGCGAATTATCCCCGGGTCTGTTTACATTGAGGCCAAGAGTCCTGCTGATGGCTTGGCGGCGATTCGTGACTTGCATGGAGTTCCCAAACGCCCAATTGTCGACTTCGTGCCACTTGAGGAAAGGTCAGCTCTCCTGGACTGTCATGTCATTGACATCGAAACCGGTACTTGGGTGCGTGTCAGGAGAGGAAAGTATCGTAACGACTTGGCCTACGTTCAAGCAGTCAATCAAGTAGTAAACGAAGCCACCGTCCTACTAGTACCTCGATTGCCAGATGGGGTGCCACAAGCTGGCAAAGCATCTCGAAAGGCAAAACAGAGACGGCCGGCTCCAGTTCGCCCTCACCCTTGCCTATTGGATCCGCTACTAGCTACCTCATTTCGGCAACTCGATGATGGCAGATTCGAATCCAGGGGACAAGTTTTCAGAGGCGGACTGATTGAATTGAAACTTCAGGATCATCGGTTGAGGCTTGCGGTCCCCACAGCAGAGGAGCTGGACATGTTTGGTCGGTCCCAGGGTGTGGCAGCATCCATTATGGCAAAATCTTGGTCAAAGTATTCTGTGACGGCCTTGATGCCAGATACTCGGGTTCGAATTGTGTCTGGTGAACAATCGGGATTGACTGGACGGGTGGTCAACATCACCGGCGAAATTTGCCAACTTTGTTCAGACTCTTCAGCCAACAGGAATATCGACGTACCCCTATCCAATATACGTGTACATATTTGTGTGGGTGACTATGTTCGCGTCAAGGCGGGGACCTTTGTGGGGAGTGTTGGCTGGGTCATGCAGGTTGAACAGGGTCCTGATACGGACATCGTCACGTTCATGGACGAAACTTTGATCAAAAAGGGAGAGGCCCAAGACGTCAGTATATTCCGTCTGTCATGACAACATTATATCTCACCGTCTTCTGTAGATTACATTGTCCTGTTTCGTCCTCGAGGTTCACGATCCTCCCCTCGAATCAACTTTTTTCGCTCATGGTGTTGTCTCCCAAAAAGCAACACAACATTCAACCTCGTTGGATGTCATGGTCACGGGTATGCACCAATACTCTACACGACTAGGCGTTCTTTGTGAACCTGCGGAGTTCAATGGTAGCGGTATCAAGAGTTACGTTGTAAAATTGCAGCCTGATAATGAGAAGGTGGTCGTGGATGTATCTTGCCTCGTGCCTCGGTCTGTGATAGAGCTCTATCATAAACGGACAGAACTGATGAAAACAAATCAAATACAGCCACGACCTGACACATGCGTGTGTCAAATTCAATACGGGAGAACATGAAGGAAAATATGGACGTGTTTGCGAGTTTGATGAGGATCTAAATATGCTAGTAAACGTATCGAGCATCGGCGAGGTCAGTACATCAGCCTTTCTGATTTTAATGGTTTAACCTGGCTTTGCTGTAGGTCGAAACTGATATATATAATTGCACGATTGTAAGTGATTTGTGTTACATGAGCAACCGTAATTTATCTGTGTTGTAGCTCACCGTACGCCGTGGAGATGTCGATGTTCCCTGGATACCGTCGTTGCCTGTGGGCGGCTTTATTAAACGCAACCCATATCGGGACCACCCCTCAATTGGCTTGAAAGTGGTAATCACAGGAAGGCACATATTGCGCGGCTATAGTGCCGTCATCCGCAATGTTATTGACATTGACGAAATGGGACCGGAAAACCTCAGCGTTGAGGTAGACGCCACTCACAAGATAAAGATCATAAACAGGATGAACCTGGCAGTTCGGCGGTGCGAGCCCTTTTTTCATCACAGTTTCCATTGTCCTCACTTCTGAATTGAACTTCAGAAATGAATACGACCCTCGGTGGCTGAGTAATTTTCTAGAGAAATTTAACTTGAATTTCTCCGAAGCATCAGAAACCATTCGTCGTCCGCCACCGCCCATTCCTCCAACTCCAACACCTCTTGTGCCCTCTACTCCAATTCCTGAAGGATTCATGTTTGGTAGTAGCCCTGCGTGGCAGCCGGGTTCACGAACTCCAGGAAGATCACTTGACGAACAGGAAGGACCGTCTGATCGTCAGGACACCCACTTCGCCCCTCTGCCACCTCACCGCCAGATCCCAAAACCTCGACGGATCGGTCGTACAACAGGAGATCTTCAAAAAGCTCTCCAAGTAGAGGAAGGTATATTCTCTCAGATGAGGGTGAGTCCTAATGGACGCCGTTGGTTCAGTTTTAATACCCCCCTAGAAAGATCTCATTGCACTAGGGGAGAAACATTTCGATTTCAATGCCACATATGCAAAACAATCCGAGCAATCACTGAGCATTGTTTTGAAGGAGGTACAGATTCTAATTTTCTTTTCGTGTCTTGGAGTCCCTCGTTCATGCACATACTAGGCGACGGAAAAATACCCGCAGCTACGGAACTATGCCGACAACTGGGGCTTCAAGGAGTTGGCCCAACTATCCTTGAAACACCTTAAGCAGAAAGGCGGACGACTTCAGGCCTCGTCTCAGCAGGATCGTTTCGAGTCGGTTTGAGTGGTGGACGTCGTAATTGCCATTGTAAATAAATTGCATCAATGCTATATTTTTACGCGTTATCCCTACCCGCCATTGCAAGCTACTTGGCGGGTGAAGGAATATCAGGCAAGTCGCGTCTTTGTTGAATTGACTATTAGTCACAAGGATATATCGGTCATACATGCCACAAAACGTTTTGAGTGGACAATGGCAAATGTACTAATATACAGTGTTTGCTCCTCTCCAGCATGACCCGCAAACGCAAGGCAGAGATCGAAGTGGAAGAACAGCTTTTCTCCCGGGACGCGAAGAAAATTCGAAACCCACTTGTGCATAAAACTAACTTTCGGACTGTCGAAGAATCAGGCATCAATGTGCGCACGATAATCAGCGGACGAGAGTCGAATGCCACCGAAATTCCTGTGAAATCCATAGCCGGAGCTAGTTCTAAGGATGAAACTGTACCCCCTGACGCTATACCGTCCAACGAAGAGAAACAGAAGTCGCAGGTTCGCTCCATATACTACCGATGCTACGCGTTTACTGACACCTACTTGCCAGAATTCACAACTCCTTGAAGATTTCGAGGACCACTTCGACAGTCTCCTAGAAAAAATTGTCGAATTTGAAGCAGATGCAGATATTGGTTCGCCTTGCTCATGTGATGGTGGGATTCGAACGACGCAATGCCATGACTGCACGCAATATCGCGCATCATGTACGCGATGTTTCGTACGAGCACATCAAAATAACCCATTTCATTGGGCTCAAGTCTGGGATTCCGAGCGTGGTTTCTTCGTGAAGCATGATATTTCGGCGCTGGGCGGTACCATTTCCCTAGGTCACAACGGCGCCGATTGCCCCAACCCCAAGAACAACATTCTATTCACCGTCGTCGACACCAACGGTGTTCATGCCACACGGCTCAGCCTTTGTGGCTGCCTTGAATCTGGCACAAAGATCGACCAGCTTATGCGAGCACGACTATTTCCCGCAACAACAGTCGACACTAAAACCGCCTTTACATTCAAAGTCCTTAAAGAATTCCACCTTCACAATTTGGAATCCAAGGAGGCGGCCTATGATTACTTGGCAGCCATCAGACGTCTAACAGACAACGTTTTCACGGATGACGTTCCAGTGAGTTTCAGCACATTCCTGTTCAACTGAACATTGCCTCATACCTACCTAGGACCCTGCCGCTAACTTCTATCGCGTTGTCCGCGTTTGGAGGTTCCTGATGCTTCTATTGCGCCTCGGACAGGCACATGGCATCGACAAAATTTTAACGAACCGTCGACCGATGAACCTCATCCTGCATTGTCCCGCCTGCCCTGAACCCGGTTTTAATACTGAAAAGGGGTCGAGCAAAACGCCATTCCATCTCAGGTATGATTCGCCAAACCACGAGAAATGCGTACTCACTGACAAACACACAGACATCTTAACCAATCACAAAAGACGCTCGATGGGAACTTTCGTTGCAATAGAATGAAGAAGAACGGTGACCCCGACGATGTTTCCCTTTGTAAAGGACGGTCATATTTTCCTCTGGACAGCGTCTACGAGGAGTACTTGAAGACAATCCCTAACACGACGGAGGTGAGACCAAATGAACATCTTTGATTTGATACTTAACGTATCCATCAGAAGTCTACCTGTACATATCTCAAGTGCTCGAACGGCCAGAATCAGAAGAAGTTCAAGAATATGGACATAACCGGGACGGTCGATTGTCAATGCAGCCATGTCTTCAAATTGTCGGTAGTTGACTTGCAATATGGCGAAAGGTAGGTGCCATAACTTGGGGAATCATATCATTAACCGACTCCCACAAAATAGATTCGGGAACGTAGATTATGCTCTTGCGCTCGCCCTTCGTGAACATTTTGTACACAATGGAACCGACCTCACGCTTAGTGAGGAGGAGAATGATATTGATCACTTCCTATCTTATGACGGCAATTGCCAATTCTGGGTCAATGCCGTTGAACGCTTCAAGAGGTCGTTTCCAGAGTTAGTACATCTTATACGCAGGATGCGATGGTCGATTCCGGCGCTACATGTCCAAGGCCACAAGGAGGAATGTCTCTACAACTTCTCTACAGCGTATATGATGTGTGCGGCGCATTTTCATGGCGAAACTGCTGAGCATCCCTGGCCTACAGGAAATGAGGTTGGTGATCATGTACGGCAGATGAATAGGGGTCATCGACATGACACGTTGATCGACCATCACAATTATTGGAACTGGAAAAAGACAACGAGGATGGGTAAGTGACCCATTCCGTGCTGTGGCATACATTCAATGCATTAATGAGACTTCCACAGCGTGGACTCTATCGTACGAGCTGGGGACTGCCAAGACGTTATACATTCAAAAGCGCGACCATTTCATAGGCCTATCAAATCTGTATGCAGTGCAACGAGTTGAATGGGATAAATTGGATCGTATAACTCAAAGAGTTGGAAAAGAGACTGAAAGTGTCTATAGACACAGCAAGTCGAAAGGTAAATTTTTGCAAGGCTCAAGGGTTCAAACTGACTGTTTGTGACTCAGTGCCTTCACAAGCATCGATTTACCAGCATATGCTTTCGCAAGAGTCAACTTTCTCTACTACGGAGATCCCGAAGAGTGCCGTTGCAGCGTTTCTCAATGAAGGCATGGGGATTCAAGATGCACAGTAAGTCGGATGACGTAGGTCCATTTATCATCTAACGGCCGGTGTTTGCTAGACGCAAGCTCAGAGCCACTGTGGCAGAAGAACACGAGCATGGATTGGCGTCAACGCGAAAGGAGATAGGCAGTCGCCGAGCAAAGTTACGATTACGCATAACGAAGTGGCGCAACGAGCAGAAGCTCTTGATGCCCAAGGCTGGTGACGCTGTTGTCCGCCAACCGTCATGCGAGATTGAACACGAGATATTATTCCTGCCCTCAGATTTTTCTTGCGACAAACGACAGGAAGTGGAAGCCATGGCACTCGGCGTTGAGGAGGCAAAGCTACGAGAGGGCGAAGCATTTGATGCGCTTCGTGCCACACAAAATGCAGTCAAGACCATGTCGGCACTCCTGGATCGGAAGCGGAAACATGCGCGCGGACAGGCCGAAAATACGAGGTCATCAAGTTATGTTAGGGAGGCCCAAGGACGACGAGATCATCATATGAGTACTTACGCCACCTGTCGTACCGCGATGATCGCATTGGGTATGCTTAATGAAAATGACCCTCAGTCGTCATTTCCTCCTCTCAGTTTGGAGGACACATTTATGAAATCGACACAGCATGGCCGTGGTCTTGGGGATTCGCGTCGGACAGACGGCATGCTTTGGCGTAAGCATGGACAGCCCATGGACACAGATGACTCCCCTGTGGCAGGAGCATGGTCAGATGTCCATTCGGACGAAACAGGGGTTGATGCTTCGAACAGTGGGTACCGCACATATATTTTGTTCAGCGCCATTCATGATCTTCTCTCAGAGAAGGGTACACAGATGTCAAGGCGAAAGAAAGGTAATGCAAGCCATTTTTTATGAATCGGGTTGGCTGATAATGTTCAAACATTAGCAGCGAGAGCTCCTACCAACCGAAAAGGAGCAGATACCGGTGGTTAGTCATTCATCTGGCCTTATAGATTGTGTTAATGTGTGTCTAGCTACAAAACCTGATGGTGCAACGAAGCCGAAACCCAAGGAACAAAAGGAGGGGTGGTTGTGGCGTATGAGCGGAAAGGGGAAAATGACAGAGAAGGAGATGGCTCAGTGGGAGGCGGAAGGTATTCCTCATTTTTATGTAGAACACCAAATGCTAATAACCTTTGTCTCAGGAGAACGTGTTCAATGGTTCCGTGCTGAAGCCGAGATGCAACGATGGCAAGAGCAAGTGGAGCAGAAGCTAGCGGAGCTGTTGAGAACCATACGGAGTTTCAGCAAGATGAAAGAGACTTGGACTGACCTATCACTAAGACAGGACAGTCATTTTCCAGGGCGTATTGCGTATGCGAAGGAAAAGGCAAGTATGTACGAAATGATGGAAAGCGACTGCAGGAAGAAGTTGGCAGATGCGGGGTACAAGCATTTGCTTTCGATAGAAGGGACTCTGGCGGACTACATCGACGCCAAGCGTGCAGAGGAGGCAGCCTTCCATAAAAAGTCCTTGGAAGGTTCGTGTTGAATATGACCGTTGTTCAAATTTAACCGTTGTCCTTCACAGTTATCGACGATTAAACTGACCAAAGAAATTAATCTGTTTAGTTTTTTTTGTGATTTAACTGTTTAATCTGCAATTGTTTAAACTAGCCATATGTGACTACTGTTTGTTGACTATTGCCATGATATGTATTTTCATGTGATTGAACAGCTTAATCTACAGCTGTTTAAACAGATCATTAGATGTTACTATTGTATTATATACACCTGGAATGTATATGTTTAACCAGCTTAATCGGGATTGTTTAAACACTCCGACTACCATCCAGCAGGCTCTTCAGTGACAGGGATGGATTAAACAAACCAATGTTTAAGCAAATTTTGCATCTCCATGTCCATTGTTTAATCAAGAGGCATGGGGTTTTACTGTTGTGGAGTTCACCAAGGAACTATACTGACTTCTGGGTATCAAGATGTCACCATACCATCCCCAATCTGATGGTCAGACTGAATGCTTGAATCAGGAGTTGGAGCAGTACCTCCAGCTCTTCACAAATGAAAGACAAGATGATTGGGACGAACTCCTACCCCTCGCAGAATTCACCTACAACAATCATGTCCACTCTGCCACACAACAAACTCCATTCATGCTGGACACTGGGCGTCACCCTCAGAT
>Ga0210391_10003349_pt1 | contig 13603 bp, 11 predicted proteins | sample IncBWC12OmetaG_FD_160573 | JGI IMG/M metagenome (GOLD analysis project Ga0210391, IMG submission 160573) | Forest soil microbial communities from Barre Woods Harvard Forest LTER site, Petersham, Massachusetts, United States - Inc-BW-C-12-O ... | reverse complement strand
TAGCAGGCTCTTCCCAGGCTGCCGCTCAGACAGGAAGTGTGGCGGTCGTGGTCAACGAGAAGAACCCGGTCAATAATCTAAGCACGCCCGAGCTTCGCAAGCTCTTTGCCGGAGAGAGGCATGCCTGGGCGGGCGGCTTGCCGGTCAAGATATTCGTACGCGCGCCGGGTGCAAACGAGCGAGTCGTTATGTTGAAATTGTTGGGTATGTCAGAGAGTGAATACAAACGCTATTGGGCAGGTCAAGTATATCGGGGAGAGGCGCAGGCGGAGCCAGTTGGCCTGTTTTCGAATGGCATGCAAAGGGAAGCAGTGGTGATTTATCCCGGCGCGCTGGCTCTAGTGAACGTCCAGGACGTCAAGCTCGGCATGAAGGTGGTCAAGGTGAACGGGCATATGCCCGCCGATGCCGGATACCCGTTCTGAGAATTTCGGTCCGTTCGGGCGAGACGCGTCAACCTTGGGCTGCAAGCCGCAAAACCAAATATTAAGTTTTGATCAGTTGCTCGCAAGTAACGAGGGCCAGACCTGCGCAGCCGTAAACTGCAGGAAAACCTTGAAGTAGGCGATTAATGTCATCACAAAAGGAGCCCGGAGACCAGCCAACCTCGTCGCACGGACTTGTGTTGACGCTGTCGTTCCTCGCAATCGCGCTCTTCATCGGCTTGGCGCTCTCGGTCCGAGACAAGGATTCCGCCGACAGGGGTCGAGAAGCCCAAGGCGCTCTCAGCCGAATTGAAGTCCAAGTACAGGAACTCCACAGTCTCGCCTGGCTCGCAATCGCTACACAAGAAATAAGCCCGGCGGGCGAAGCCCAATTCCTGTCCTCGAAGAGCGAACTGCTCAGAGAAAGCTCTAGCTTACAGCTGCAAACCAATGGGGAACCTCGCGAGCAATTCGGCCCGACCATTAAACGCTTTGTCCAGGCTACCGAGAGGCAGCTAGAACTGATTAAGCACGGAAAGATCGACGAGGCGCGGCGCCTGGACTTCGAGGAAGTTAGTCAGCCGCTCGACATATTACTGCACAGTCTTCACCAAACGAGCGAAGAAGAAGGACGTGCGGCGGAGGCGGCCGCCGCAAGGTCTCGGGTTGAACTTGGGGTCGCTGTTCTCCTGGGCACAGTTTCCATTGCCATTCTCTTTTTTCGATTCCACCGTCAAAAGGAGTTGATGCGTGCCAAGCAGAGCATTCTCCAGCAAAGTGAAGAACGCTTTCGAGCGCTCACCGAAAAATCGGCTGATATTGTTTTTATCACTAACTCAACGGGCGTGGTCAGTTATGTGAGTCCATCAATACAGAGGGTCCTTGCGCTTGGTGGCGAAGTTGTCAAGGGCCAGAGTCTGATTGATTTCGTTCAAACAGAGGACCTCCCGAAGCTGAAATGTGCGATGGGGGTGCTCGAAGGCGAAAACGAAACCGTCGAGCTGCGTTTCCAACACTCGGACGGACAATGGTTGTTCTTCGAGTGCATCGTTCGGAATCTGGTGAATCTCGATAATGTCAACGGCCTGGTATTTTATGCGCGAGAGATGACGGAGCGGAAGAAGGCTGAAGAGCAGCTGCTATTCAACGCAAGTCATGACCAACTGACCGGTTTGCCCAATCGTGTTTTGTTTTTGAACCGGTTGCAAACTGTGGTTGATCGAATCCAACGACATGGGCAACAGATGGCGGCTGTTCTTTTCGTGGATGTCGATGATCTTAAGGTTGTGAATGACTGTTTGGGTCACGCTGCTGGCGACGAACTGATCATCGAGGTTGGCGGTAGGCTGAAAACATGCATGCGAAGTGACGGCAGCGTTGCCAGAATGGGAGGCGATGAATTTACGGTGCTGTTGGAAGACATCACAGATCCCAGCGATGCTATTCGGGTAGCCCAGCGAATCCACGCCGCCGTATCCAAACCGCTTTTGATCGTTGGCCAAGAAATGTTCAAAGGAGTTTCGATCGGAATTGCGCTCGCTTCCCAGGGAAGTTCTGCGGAGAACCTGGTGCAGAACGCCGACATGGCAATGTATCGTGCGAAGTCCAAGGGGAAAGGACGCACAGAACTATTCGACGCTACGATGCATGAGCAGGTGATGGGCCAGCTCCAATTGGAGTTACGTTTGGGGCGGGCGCTTCAGAACGGCGAGCTCGAGCTTTACTATCAGCCAATCGTCGCAATTCAAAGCGGGCTGATCGAAGGATTCGAGGCCTTGCTAAGGTGGAAACCGGTCGACTCGGACTCAGTGTCCCCGGGTGTCTTCATTCCGATCGCGGAACGATCTGGCCTAATTGTGCCAATCGGCAGCTGGGTTTTGACCACAGGCTGCCTTGAAGCAGCATCTTGGCATCGTCGGAGTCCTGATGAACCGCCGCTGTACGTAAGCATCAATATCAGTGCAAGGCACTTTTCTCATGCTTCCTTTATTGGACATGTCAGAGAGGCACTTGAACAAAGTGGCATCAGTCCAGCATGTGTGAAGATCGAATTGACTGAAAGCGTGACGATGAATGATACACCTAGTACAGAACAGACGATGTCGCAGTTGCGTGCTCTGGGCGTAAAACTCAGTATAGATGATTTCGGTACCGGATATTCTTCCCTCAGTTACCTCCAGCGATTTTCCGTCGATACCTTGAAAATCGATCAATCGTTCATATCAGCTATGCAGGGAGCGCGGGAGAATTGTGCCATTGTGAGTACGATAGTGACGCTGGGCCGAAATCTCGGGTTGCAGATTGTTGCGGAGGGAGTTGAGACACTTGCTCAACTTGAAACTCTTCGATCTATGGGCTGCGACGCGGCGCAAGGGTATTTCTTCTCGAAGCCTGTGCCCTCGGATGCGGCGAGAACCCTTATCGATTTGAACCAAGAACAGGCAAAGGGCGTAGGTGCATAGAAAATCTATCCCGGCGGTAGTTTGGCCAGAAAAAAGGAGAGGCAAAGAATCTCTGCTAGACCGGGGATCGCCCGCGGCATCCTGTTCGAGCAGGCAATGGAGAACCGCGATTAGGTCGGGCGTTTGTTTTCCACCGGAGTACGACCACCGCCGGTGCGGCGAGATCGGCCGCTGACCACATTCTGATCCAGCAGTTGCTGCCGACCGCGGGCTACGGTGTGTACGTCCAAGCCGAGGAAATCACCGAGCAGAGTGTCCCCGCCGTGGCCCAGGCGGATGGACTCCAGCCCGGCAAACAAGCGGCGCTGTTGTTCATCGAGCACTTATTGGGTGGTTCTAGATGTTGGAATTGACCCTATCAATGGGAATTTATTGTTGCGAGGTCCCTTAGCCCGACTCGCTTGGGTTGGTGCGCCCGTCACTCCTGCTGTTAGGCTCACGCGTCTGCGAGCTCATCTCTTCTAGCTTCCTGACCAGCACTAAACACTTCACTGTCTTCTCCTCCCGCTGGAACTCTCTTCGTAGCCCATCGCCGTTCCTTTCCGACCGCCTCGGCGGCGTGCGTTGATGCTAGCGGCGAGGGCCACGGTACGGTAATATTATTATGCGAAAAAACGAGCGGGAGTAGCTCAATGGTAGAGCATCGGCTTCCCAAGCCGGTGGTTGCGGGTTCGATCCCCGTCTCCCGCTCCATTGCTTCAAGAAGTTGCCCCACCGAAGGGAATGTTTCTTTCTCAATCAGGCACCAGCATTCCGGCAGAATGTCGGTCGCGGCTTTACCGACGCTTCAGGGCTTCCAGTTCCTCCAGGGTGCGTGGCCAGTCTGATCCCAATAGGCGAGACAAACTTCGATCCGCAAGAACCCTACCACCGGTCTGGCAGCGCGCGCAGTAATTCGTTTCTTTGTCGGCATAGCGAATCCGCAGGACCTTGTCGCCACATCTTGGGCAGGGCTCGCCGTAACGCCCGTGAACTGCCATACCCTTGCGGAAGGCAGTGACTTTTTCGGGGAAGCCTTTCTGCGCCTCCCCTTGAAGTCGCTCCACCCAGAACCCGATCGTGTGCTGCGTGGCAGCAAACAGTCTTTCCCACTCTTCCAAGCTTAGTTTTTGTGTGAGTGTAATAGGGGATAGTCGCGCCGCGTGCAGGATTTCGTCCGAATATGCGTTGCCGATGCCACTCACTAGACTTGGATCGGTAAGCGCCCTCTTCAACGTGTGATTTTCCGCCGTGAGCGTTGCGCGAAACGAATCGAGGTTGCTGGAGAAGATGTCTATACCTCCAGGATCGAGCGACCGCAAGCTCTCCGCGCCGCTCAGTATGTGCAATGATGCGCGACGCTTCGTACCGGCTTCGGTAAGAATCAAAGAACCATTGGGAAAATCGAAGGCTGCCAGATTCTGTCGGCCGACTAGTTGAGCCGCTGGCGTCCGCCAGTGTAATCGGCCGGCAATCATCAAGTGAAGCGCCAGCCAAAGATCGTTATCTGTCCCAATTACAATGCGCTTACCAACTCGTCGCAATTCCCGGACAATACGCCCCTCCACACTGGAAAGAGGCGGTTGAGCGGTTCTCAGGAGAAAGGCGCTGGCCAGACGTATCTGCTCCAGGGGCTGTCCGACTATGCGTGATTCGAGTGCGCCAATGTATGCGGCAATGTCCGGCAACTCAGGCATAAGCGTAAGCTAGTTTCTAGGCCCAACAGTGTTATTACGTCTTTTTTACCTGTAAATGCGCCAGCGGCAGAGCTGATTCCGACCCGCGACGAGCTATCTCGCAACGCATACTACTTTAAACCCGTTGACCCTTCTTTAGTGCTCCATAGAATCGCCGCGCTTCTCGTATCCTTTCAGGAAAGTTAAGATCGAAAGGATGCAAGGCCGGGTTAGATCCTTTAAATATTACCGTCTTTCGCAATCATACTGAGGCCATGGTCAGTCTGCCGGATACATCCCGATAGGTAGGTGTGGCTCCGGTGTATGAAGTAAATGCCGACGCCGATGCCCGCACCAATGCCAACGCCACTCTCACGATATCGGCTTCGCAGCCATCGCAATAAGAGTTTGCCGCCGTTGCGGCGATGGGTAGGGACGAGAACCTGCGTCGGTGGCCGGCGATGCCACCTACGGCAACGAAAAGTTCCTGCGATGGTTAATGGAGCGAGGCATCACACCCTATATGCGCACGCGGGACAGTGCTCTCCGCAAAAACAGTCCGCTCTACGGTCCCGATCGTTTTACTCATCTTCCCGAAAGCAACAGCTACCTCTGTCCCGTAGGCCAGCAACTCAACCATGGCGGACAGAATGCTAGGAATCGAACCGCGTCTACATCGGGACCTGCAAACACTGTGGGACGTGCGCGCAAAAAGCGCAATGCACAAGCTCACCGTTGAAATATCTTGCCATCCACATGCGTGAGCCCGCCCGGCAACACGCGAGAGACTTAGCAAACACACCGGGCTTGGTGAACGCGCACCGGCAAAGAAAGAAGGTGGAAGCGCTGTTCTCGGAACTCAACAATCAGATCGGACTTCGTCGCCTGCGCCTGCGGAGATTAAAGTTTGTTCGTGAGCCGTTCTTCCTGGCTGCGGCGGCGCAAAACATTAAGCGATTGGTCCGCCTAAGCCGAGGCCCGCAGCCAATGATCCCAGCAACGGCTTAGTCGTTCGTTCGCAGAAGACTCTTCCTCCCCGCGCGCTAATACACAGCACCAACAGTTCTTCCGACCAACCCTTTTTCAACACCCACTTACGTGAACGAAAGCAGGGGGCAGGTCACATGAATCAGGTAAGGAGCAATTGCGGCGGAGGTCCGTGCCCGTCTTCGAGCATTTTCGAAGTGCAGCAATGGGTATTTGCTTAAGGCGTCTCCTCTTCCACTTCGACGGCATCCACGCTTGCGTAGTTGACGTCAGGAACGAAAGAGACAATTAACTTGCCTTGAGCATTGGGGCGAAGGCCGTGATACGTCTTGACCAATGCGCGTCCCGAACCTACTGCTTCCACAATATCCAGGTTGCGGGTGAGTGCGACGCCATTGCAAAGGACGTCGAAAACGCGGCTGCCCAGTCCACCTGTCTTTGTGACATCCGATCCCCAGTATTTTTCGGCGAAATATAGAGTCAACTTGTAACTTCCCTTATCTACAGGAAGGGAGTAATTGAAGTTACCGTACCGTTCCCCGGCATAGAGGCCCGGCTCCGAAGTACCGCCAATCGCAACTTTATCTGACGCAAGCTGGCCGCTGCTGTAGTAGGTGTCCGGCATCCAGAGATTCCCTGCCGCATCAACGAAGAAACTGTTCTGAGCCACCATGCGGATTGGGCGCAACCGATGGGGCAAGCCGGGGACAATCTCAATCGCGTTGATGATCGGCAATCCGAGCGTGCCCGTTAAATCGAGGTGAAGATAGCCGTCATTGCTGGGAGAGATATCCCGAAATACGCGCACATCAGCGGTATTGGCGCCCGCATCCGAAACGATGTCGAATTGCTTCAATAGTGGTCGCCCATTGAGTTCAACGTCGAAGACACGGCTATTCTCTCCCCCGCCGAGCGAACTGGCCGGGCTATAGGTAGTTTCGGCAAAATGAAGCCGCAATTCATAAGTACCCGGAGCGAGAGGTATCTTGTAGGAGAAGACCCCGGTTCTCGCGGTGAGATACAACTCAGGATTGCGAGTGCGGGCAATATGCTGGTTGGGGAGTTCCGTGACAGAGCCGCCGGTGAAGTAACGATCTCCTGCCCATACATTCCCTTCCGAATCCTTGAAGATAGGGCGCGAGTAGCCGCATCGAATGCGAATCTCCGGCCCCATTGCGAGAGAAGGCGCGTGAGATGGCCCCTTAGGCGCGTCGTTGACGGTTACGGGACGGCTGCGATTAAACCGCCACATCGTCAAAGACCCGGCCACGATTGCTAGAATCGCGCCGATGGCCCAAAAAACCTGGCCGCGAAACATGTGCCTATGCACCGGCTTTGATGGACGATCTTGCAGATGGATGCGATCGTTTCGGCCAGCCTTTCCCTTTTCCCCAGTGTGGGAACGCTCTTCGGTCTGGAGCCCGTGTTCCGGATTGGGCGGAGCCGCCATCAGCACTGAATTGTCGAATGGGTTCTGCAACCGCGCTCCCGGAATCCGGTCCATGAACTCGGGACGATAGTGCCCGGTTGCAACCACAATCTCTATGGGTTGATCCGCACCTTCACCTTCATAGAATTCTCGCAGCTTCTTTCGCAGCCGAAAAGCCTCCACCCGAACAATGGAGTCTGTGGCCTGGTCGAAGGATTGAGGCCGGCCAAAGACCTCCGTCGCGATGGAATACTCCTTGATGGCGCCGGTGTCGCCTTCAAAGTGTCTCTCGCAAATATAGTTAAGCAGGTTGGCTAGCCGCGGGTTGTTTTCGAAGGGCCCAGAGGTCAGTACTGCGTATAATGCTGCGCGCTCCTTGGCCCTGCGGCCCGGATCTACGTGGTCCGGATGAGGAATTGCTCCCCGAATCGTCATACTCCAAAAATCTCCGCTTTTATTGTCGCCGATTCAGTCTGGCCTTGAGGTCGATCATGCTATTCGTCGATTCAGGTGCGATTCAAAGCCCGGGCGTCTTGGGCCCGAAGTGCACAGCCGAATATATACCTTCCCGAATACCATGTAACGTCAGGATGTAACCGGTTACGTAAACCGGAATGTAACGCGCATAACGTTTCGCTCCTATCTTCCATCGCCTAGAATCCGGAACGGTTCGCGAGAGGCTTCGAAAAGGTCTGCCGTGCCGCGGACCAATGCGACCCGGGCGATACCAAGCTTTGCATAAAGACTGCAAATTGCAATAAGTGGTTCAGGAATTGAGGACAAGGATGAGAAAAGCTAAGTTGAGATCCCGTGCAGTGTTTGCCACTCTATTGTTCTTCATTGCGAACGTCGCTTTGGCGGCCGAAGGGCCTTATGGGGGAACTCCGGCGCCCGTCCCTGGCACCGTTCAAGCCGAGAACTACGACACCGGCGGCCAAGGGGTGGCCTATAATGTCACTTCGACTAACGGGACTGGAAATAGCTACCGCTCCGATGGGGTTGACTTGGAAGCTACCACCGATACCGGCGGGGGCTACGACCTCGGTTGGACGGCCAGCGGACAGTGGTTCCGATATACCGTCAACGTGGCGACGGCGGCCACCTATACGGTTACTTTCCGTGTGGCCGCAATCAGCGCGGTGGCCGATGCATTCCATGTTTCTAACTCATCGGGAACCAACCTCAGCGGCTCGGTCAGTGTACCCGCGACCGGCGCTTGGCAAACTTGGACAAACGTGACCGCCACCGTCACGTTGCCAGCCGGTCAGCAAACATTGACCATCAACCAAGACAACGCCGGCTGGAACCTCAACTACTTCACCTTCGCGTCTACTTCTGGCGGCGAAGGGCCTTACCGCGGAACTCCTGCCGCGATCCCCGGCACGGTGCAGGCCGAAAATTACGACACTGGCGGCCAAGGCGTCGGCTACGACGTCAGTTCCACCAATGGCTCGGCGAACAATTACCGCTCCGACGGAGTTGATCTGGAAGTGACGACCGACACTGGGGGAGGGTACGACCTGGGCTGGACAGCCAGCGGCCAGTGGTTCCGTTACACCGTCAACGTGGCCACTGCCGGAACATATACAGTGACCTTCCGGGTGGCGGCAATCAACGCGGTGACCGATGCCTTCCATATTTCCAACTCCTCGGGAACTAACCTCACCGGCTCGGTCAATGTTCCCGCCACGGGCGGTTGGCAAACTTGGACAAGCGTGACGGCCACTGTCACAGTCCCGGCAGGGGTGCAGACCTTGACCCTCAACCAGGACGCCGCCGGCTGGAATATCAACTACTTCGCGTTTGCGTCAGGCAGTGGAGGCGGGACCGGCGCTTGCAGCGGCGTTTCCAACATTACCGTCGGGTCAACCACATACACTCCGCAATGGTGCCAGGAATTTAATGGCAGCGCGGGTTCTCCCGACACCACTGTGTGGAATTTTGACCTGGGAAATAACAACGGTTGGGGCAACGGCGAGGTGGAAGTTTACTGTGGGCCTCCGGGATATTCCGGCAATCCGTCCCAGTGCCCAACAACTTTCAGCACTTCCACTGCTCCTGCCTACATCGATGGTAGCGGACACCTGGTGATCCAGCCTAGAAATGTGAGTGGAACCTGGATATCGGGCCGCATGAATACGGAAAGCAAGCAAAACTTCACGTACGGCATTCTCGTAGCCAGTATCCAACTCCCCAACACCACAAACCAAGGCCTCTGGCCCGCCTTTTGGACCCTGGGCAGTAACATCAGCACGGTGCCGTGGCCGACATGTGGTGAAGCCGACATCATGGAAAATTGGTCGCCTCAAGTTGATGGCGGCGCAGGTCCGGCAGGAAACAATTCCACGATTCACACGGCTAAGACTGGAGGTGACGGAATCGGAGCACGGTATACGTTCCCGAGCGGAGAAGCAGCCGACACTGCGTTCCATACGTATGGGATCGTTTGGACGCAGAACGAGATGCAGTTCTACGTGGACAACGCATCCTCGCCGTTCTTCACCGTTACACCCAGCAGCCTGCCATCAGGAGATACTTGGCCATTTAATCAAGGTATTTTCACGATCTTGAATGTGGCGATAGGCGGCACCCTGGGTGGATCGACCAGCGGTCTGTCTAATCCGCAGCCCATGTTGGTCGACTACGTTCGTTGGTATACGGCTCAGTAGACACGTTGCCATCGCGGTCATTTTCGCGAAAGCTGAGTGTGAGTTCAAACTCACTGCTAACGGGATGAGGATAAGGCGATCGTCGAGCAGTCTGCGACGAACGCCTTTTCCTCACCCAGATCGTGATTCCGTTTAGCACCGTCATCACCAATGCTAGACTTGCGACACAACCAACGGAAGGGTGGGTGTCTCCAATTTCTAAATCGATGAAAGCATCGCCGTTCCTGCGGGCCACGTGGTAAAAGTTCTGCACGCAAACTGTCTCTGTGATTGTTCGAATCTCAGCCAACTGCTTGGAAGTAGTGTTGCTGAGACCGATATGCCGGATTAGTCCCTGGAGCTTCGACTCAGTGGTCCTCGATCGATTCCTGCCCGGTTCGGTAATTCCACCGACCCGAAGATTGACGACGTCGCGATGGTCGAGGCCGAGATTTCTCAGGTTGTCATGGAAGGCATCCACCAGCTGCTCGACCGGAAGGAGCGTGAAGCCAGGATTTGCCTGGACCTCGACGAGCGCCTACTTTCTGATATACGAGGCGAGAGAGGACAAATCTGAACGGGTGGGCCAATTAGAAAAGTCATTCTTTGGCCTGGTTCTTGAACTGTTGTGCGGTTCCGACGAAAAGCTCTTCGTATTTTCGTTTTCCTGCAGCGCCGGAAGCTTCCCCGTTGATCCTTCCCCAAATTAGCGGGGTCTCGCCCGAATCTGGGATCGGGTGCACACCTTTGGCAGAATAGTAATAGTAGTGATCGCGAGCCCATCCATATTGCTCAGGCGATGACGTTCGCAGAATTCCGTCGGCAGGAATTCTAAGAACGTACTCGCCGCCCTCCGTTGATAACGGCGGAGCACCTTGGACTTCAAACTCGACCCGAATCCAGCCGGTGTATCCTTCGGGAATCAGAAAACGTGATGAGCGTAAGCTCGAATGCTGCCCAGTCCACCCGAGCCACAGTCCTAGGGACATCAGCAGTGCGAGGCTGAAAGCGCCGACAACGATTCGCGTAGGCCAGCCTACAGCCTTCGGGAAAATCCAACTCGCCGTGGCGCCTTCTGTTTTTCGAAAGCTGACGATTCCGGAGTAGACGGTGGCGATCGCGAGAACAGCGAGAGAGACGTAGGCCAGTATCATCGGCTAACCAGAGCGAAGGGTTGCGTCCCACGGTTATTCGGGTTGGCGGACACAGCGCTGTGTTTGTCGAATTTGGTCCGGACAACGTTAGCGATCGCCGGGCCGTAGAAAGACCAGGTCATCAGGCAGGCGATGAACGCAATTCGAGCGGCTGCATACGGCTTGAAAAGACCGATAAATGCTGCAATTAGAAGACCCACCGAGCCCAGCAAAGACACGAGTTCCAATGAATTAAATGGCGCTCCGTACACGGTCAGCGCCAGCAAAGTGTAGACGTGAAATCCGGTGATTACGCCTGCGGCGAAATAGAGGAAAAAAGGAAGCATATTGAGATATGCCGTCAGCCGGCCGAGCCGGCAGCCAGACGGGACCGTTTTGCAGGATGCTTCTTAGGGCTTAACTCCAATCTCGAAATTCAGTGTTGAAAGCGCGAGCCGATACTGATACTCGGCGTTAACGTGTCCAATGGCGGCATCGGTTTGGTTCAACTGTGCCTGACTGAGTTCAACAATGGAGCCCAATCCGAGCTGATAGCGGCCCTGGGCCAGGGTCAAACTAAGGTTAGCTTCTTTGGCGAGTTCGGCGGCCACACCGACGCGCTGAAACGCCGTGTTTGCAGCCAGCCAGGCGGTGCGAACATCGCGCACGACGTTGTCACGCAAATCTCGAGTAATTTCCTTCGCCGCTTTCGCTTTGTAATTCGCCTCAGAAGCCTCAGCGGTAAAAAGAAAGCCATTGAAGATGGGGACGTTCATGTTTACCCCGATGGCGCCATACCAACTGGAAATGAAATAGGTGGAGGAGCAGGCCGGACCACCGTAGCAGTCAGGACGGACAGGAGTGACTCCGACAATGCCAAGAGCGCTGATGGTTGGCAAAAGCTGATCGCGCTGAGCGCGACGGAATTTTTCCGCAGACTGTTGATTGTAGGTGAGCGCTTGAAGATCGGGACGTTGCTGCAAGGCAGTATTGATAAGCACGTCGAGATCAGGGGGCGGCGAGGGAAGCTGTGTTTCTTCTTCGGTCAATTCATAGCTAATTTGTTTATCAAAACCGAGAATCGCCGTGAGCGCAGCAACCGTGGAATTGACATTATTCTCGGCATCCAGCTGAAGCAGCTTAGCTTGCGACAAGTTCACGTCGGCAAACGACAAGTCCAGGGTGGATTTCAGCTTACTCTTCGTAAGTTCATCGATTTGGTGTTGAACAGACCCTCGAGTCGTCACAGTTTGTTGCGCGACCTTGAGCAGAGCCTGCGCCTGCAGCGCGTTGTAAAAAGCCTGATCGGTTGCCAGCACAATATCTTCGGTTGTGGCGAGCGCGTTGGCGTTTTGGGCTTTCTCCTGAAGCTTTGCCGAGGACACAAGATTTATGGTCCGTCCAAAGTCCGTGACCAGTTGGCTAACGCCTACTCCAGCGCCTGCGTGCTCCAGCAGGCGTGAGGCAGTGAGGGCTCCGGCGCCGATGCGGCTGCCTTCGTTGGCATCGACCGCCGTTATGGCTCCGTTGAAATTGGGGAGTTCCGCCGCTCTGGTCTCCCGATAGATCTGATGTTGTGCCAGCGCAAGCAAGCGCCCTACATTGATCCGCGGATTGTTCTTGAGGGCTATCTGCTCGGCTTGCGTGCGGGTTAGTTGCAGGGGAGCGCTCGGTGCCTGACCTGCCGGCGGCGTTTGCGAATCGACGGAGGAAGTCGTTTGCAAAGGGGCTTCGCGCGGGAAGGTGACGACCAGCGCTGCTTGCCCGCCGGGGGGCACGACGATACCCGTCCCACTTTGCGCCGACTGCGGCTGCGGAGCGGACGGTAGATTTTCGACGGAGCGCGATGGGTCAGGCGTCTGTGCCGGGCTACTTTGGGAAAGGATCGCCCATAAAGCGAACAGCGCCCAACGGATGAAAGTATTGCTGATAGTCATCGAGCCTCTCGATCTTCTGAGGGAAGTGGCGCGGGCGTCCCTGGCCAGTTGCAGCAATCGCGACGTTTCTGCCTCATTCCGCCGGCTCCGTCCGCGGAACTGCCACGGTTTGTGGACTCCGCTTGCCGTACACCAGCAGATAAGCAGCCGGCACGATAAAGATTGTTAGCGCCACGGAAGAGGTCAGGCCCCCGATGATGGCCTTCGCCATGGGGGCATACTGTTCCGCACCAGTTCCCAATTTGAGCGCCATCGGGATCATTCCGATAATGGTCGCCAGAGACGTCATCAGAATGGGCCTCAGGCGCACCCGGCAGGCGGTGATTACTGCGTCGGAAGGCGTCATTCCCTGCCGCTCCAGATTGTGTGCGAAGTCAACGATCAGAATGCTGTTCGAGTCGGCGATACCGACCAGCATCAATACTCCCATCAGCGACATCACGTTCAATGTGCTATGGGTGAGCGGCAGAATGATCAGCACGCCGACGAACCCCATAGGGATCGCGAGCATAATCAGGAGAGGATCGACGAATGACTTGAACTGAGCAGTCAGGATCAGGAACAGCAGGAGAAAGGAGATCAGGAACCCGAAGGCAAAGCTTTTAAAGGAAGCCTCCATGCCCTGGACCATCCCGCGCAGATTCACACGCACGTTGGAAGGAATCTTCTCCTTCGCGAGAATATCTCGAATCAAACTGGTCACGCGTCCCATATCTTCCCCGTTGGGGGTGACAAAGATATCGACGGCCCGCTGAATCTGATAGTGATCCACCTCCGTCGGGGTCAGGACCTGTTTCACGTCGACAACATTCTTGAGCACCGTAGTCCGCTTGTTTTGCCCAGCACATGCCCACGAAGAGCGCGCGCCTCCGGGTTGGGGGGGTGGCGGACCGGCAGGACCGCAGCTCATTCCCGCTCCGCTCCCAG
>Ga0210391_10003348_pt1 | contig 13607 bp, 8 predicted proteins | sample IncBWC12OmetaG_FD_160573 | JGI IMG/M metagenome (GOLD analysis project Ga0210391, IMG submission 160573) | Forest soil microbial communities from Barre Woods Harvard Forest LTER site, Petersham, Massachusetts, United States - Inc-BW-C-12-O ... | reverse complement strand
TCGTCTCCACGGCGTCGCCAGCTTTTATCCGCATTTTCGTCTCACGCCGCCGCCGAAAGCCGATGTCGCCGTCTGCCAGGACATGTCCTGCCACCTGCGCGGCGCAGACGGTCTCCGCGCGCGTCTCGAGGATCGCTTGCAGAATCTCAGCAGCGCGGATGTCACCATCCGTGGAATTTCCTGCCTCGGCCGTTGTGACACCGCTCCTGCCATCGCCGTCAACGACCGCATCTATACGCGCCTCACTGAATCGGAGATCGAGGAAATGATTCGCGACGTGGTCACGCAGGGCGCGCAGCCTCAGCCCGCGCTTTCGCCGCGCGGCGTTCGGTGCGCTTCCGACCCGTACGCCGCTCCAGACGGGCGCTACGCCGTCGTCCGCCGCCTGGTCCAATCGCGCGACTGGGACGCGGCCTTCGCACAGCTGAAAGCCTCGGGCCTTCGCGGCCTCGGCGGCGCCGGCTTCCCCACGGAATCCAAGTGGCAGCTGGTTCGCCAGCAACCGGGCGCCGAGAAATACATCGTCTGCAACGCGGACGAAAGCGAGCCGGGCACGATCAAGGATCGCTTCATCCTTACGAACATTCCGCACCTCGTGATCGAAGGAATGATTCTCGCCGGCCTGCTGACCGGGGCGAAAACGGGCATCCTCTACATCCGCCACGAATACGACGAGCAGGAAAAAATCCTGCGCGATGAAATCGCGCGCTGCAAACGCGAAGGCCTTCTCGGCTCGAGCGTTCTCGGCAGCGAATTCGCCTTCGATCTCGAGCTCTTCGTCAGCCCCGGCGGCTACATCTGCGGCGAAGAAAGCGCTCTGCTGGAAGCCATCGAAGGCAAGCGCGCCGAGCCGCGCAACAAGCCTCCGTTTCCCGTCGCGCAGGGCCTGTGGAACAAGCCGACCGTCATTAATAATGTCGAGACATTCGCCAACGTCCCGCCGATCCTCGTCCGCGGCGTCGATTGGTACAAAGCACAGGGCGTGGGCGGCTGCGCCGGACTGAAATTCGTCGGCATCAGCGGCGATATTGCCAAGCCTGGCGTGTACGAAGTTCCCATGGGCACCACGATTTCCGATCTGATCTACCAATACGCCGGCGGCATTCCCGGCGGGAAAAAACTGAAGGGTTTTGCGCCGTCGGGCCCGTCCTCGGGCTACCTGCCGGGGTCGATGGCGGACGTGAGACTCGATTTCAAGACGCTCGCCGACGCAGGCTCGATGCTCGGTTCCGGTGCTGTCGTGGTCTGCGACGAAAACACCTGCATGCTCGACATGGCGCTCAACTCCACCAAATTTTTCCGCAATGAATCCTGTGGAAAATGCGTGCCGTGTCGCGTCGGTTCGCAGAAAATGGTTGACCTGCTTACCGGCTGGACGCAGGGTAGCGCCGGCTCCGGCGATCGCACCCTGATCGACGAGCTGTCCGATGCGCTGCGGCTCACTTCGATCTGCGGCCTCGGCCAGGTCGTTCCCGCGCCCGTCGCGTCCGTGATGAAGCATTTCCCCGACGAAATCGAAGCGCACCTCTCGCGCCGCGAATGTTCCTCCGGTGTCTGCTTTCCCGGCGGCCCAACGGTTGCGGAAGTGATCGCCGCCACGAGGCGCGCATGAGCGCCGCCGGCCTGATCGAGCTGACCATCGACGGCAAGAAAGTGGCCGTTCCCAAGGACACGACCGTCTTCGACGCCGCGCGCCTGAACGGCATCGCCATCCCCACCCTCTGCCATCAGCAGAACGAAACGCCGGTCGGTGTCTGCCGGCTCTGCGTCGTGGACGTCAACGCGCGCGTTTTCACCGCGTCCTGCGTGCGTCCCGTCGAGTCGAACATGGTCGTCACCACCTCGTCGGAGAAAGTGCAGCGCGCGCGACGCACGCTGATCGAGATGTTGATGGCCGATCATCCGTCGCCCTGCGCCCGCCAGCAGCATTCCGGCGATTGCGAGCTCGAAACGCTCGCGCGTCAGGAAAAAATCACGCAGCCGCGCTTCTCGCACCGTACGACCGGCCGCGGCAGGGACGATTCCTCGCTGAGCATCGCCGTCGATTTCGACGCCTGCATTCTGTGTGACCGCTGCATCCGCGGCTGCAGCGAAATTCGCGAAAATTTCGTCCTCGGCCGCATGGGCAAAGGCTCGCATGCCGGCATCGCCTTTGACGATAACGAGCCGATGGGCGAATCCTCCTGCGTTTCCTGCGGCGAGTGCATGGTTTCCTGCCCCACCGGCGCGCTCACCAACAAAGGCGTCACGCGCACGGCCCTCGGCAGCGGTCCGGCGTTTGAAACCGTCTCGCCTGATGAGCTCCAATCGCTGCCTGTGTTCAAGGGCGTCAGCGGAACGTTCCTGAGCCTGAATCGCGGCGCTGTGGTGAAGCGCCATTTCCGCAAGGACGACATCATCTGCCGCGAGGGCGAGTACGGTTCGACCGCCTTCTACATTCTCGACGGCAAAGCGCAGGTTTCCATTTCTGCGCCGATGGCGCATGTAAAAACGCAGCGCGGCCTGAAGAAATTCATCGGCAAGCTTTCCAGCTCGCTCGCCCAACGCAGCCGCGACCGCCGCGACGAAGAGGCCGACCAGCGCTGGATTCCCATCGACGCACCGATGGACCTGAGCTACGACAATCCGGTCGCCGAGCTCGGCCCCGGCGATCTTTTCGGCGAAATGACCTGTATGAGCCTCTATCCGCGCTCGGCCACGGTGCGCGCGGAAACCGATTGCACCATGCTCGAAATGCTGCGCAACGTCCTCGACATCATGCAGCGCAACAAGAATTTCCGCGCCCAGCTGGACAAGTCCTACCGCCAACGCGCGCTCGATAGCCATCTGCGTTCGGTGCCGGTGTTTGCTGAGCTGACCGACGAATTCATCGGCAGCCTGCGCGAATCGGTCGAGCTGGTACGGTACGCGCCGGGACAGGTGATTTGCCGCCAGGGCGATCCGGCCGACAGCTTTTATCTGGTGCGCATCGGCTTCGTGAAAGTGTCGCAGACGCATCCCGGCGGCGACATGGTCCTCGCCTATTTGTCGCGCGGCGATTATTTCGGTGAAACGGGACTGCTCGCGGGAGACATCCGCACGGCCACCTGCACCGCGCTCGATCACGTCGAGCTGGTTCGCATCGGTGCCGACGATTTCAAGCGCATGATGGCGCAGTTCCCGGCGGTGCGGCAGAAACTGGAAACCGTGGAGCACGAGCGCGCGCAGATGAATCGTGATCGGCTCTCCGTGGTGCAGAGCGTGCCGCTGGATAATTTCCTGGCGCAGGGGCTGATGGAGGCGCAAAGCCTGCTGCTGCTCGACCTGAACAGCTGCACGCGCTGCGACGCCTGCGTGCGCGCCTGCGCTGATTCGCACGACGGCATCACGCGCCTGGTCCGGGAAGGTCTGCGCTTTGACCACTATCTCGTTGCCACGTCATGCCGCCAGTGCCTCGACCCGCTCTGCATGGTCGGCTGCCCGGTCGGCTCGATCCGCCGCCGCAATTCGCTCGAGGTGATCATTGAGGACTGGTGCATCGGCTGCGGCCTCTGCGCCGAAAATTGCCCGTACGGCAACATCAACATGCACCCGTTCAACGTGGACGTGGACGATCCGATGCATCCGGGCCGCAAGATCGCCGCGGTGAAGCAGAAAGCCACATCGTGCGATCTGTGCACGCATCTCAGTGAGCCGAGCTGCGTCTACGCCTGCCCGCACGACGCGGCGCATCGCGTGGATCCGCGAAAATTCTTCGCCGGCCTGCTGGGCCAGGTTCCCGGCATCGCGCAAAAGCCGTGAGCGCCGGAGACGCTCGGTAGTGCGCGGCTTCAGCCGCTGAGATTCCGGCGGCAACCAAAAGGATTCCGGAACTCAAGTTCGAACTGTGCGCATCGACCACACACACCGGAAATGGCTGGGCGCGTCGCTGATCATCTTGGGCGCCTCGACAGCCATGTACGTTCCCTACGCCGTCCGTGCACCCTCCGGCCCCCGCGGCGGCAGCCCGCTGGGGCTCACATTCGGCATCATCGGCTCGGCGTTTATGATTTTCGCGGGTCTGCTCGCCGGGCGAAAAAAATTCCCGATCTGGCGGCTTGGCCGTGCGCAGAGCTGGATGCGCGGCCATCTCTGGCTCGGCCTGCTGAGCCTGCCGATTATCTTTTTTCACGCCGGATTCCGGTTCGGCGGCTCGCTCACGACCGTACTGATGGTTCTGGTGATCACCGTGGTCGGCAGCGGCGTCTTCGGCGCCCTGTTGCAGCACTCCATGCCCAACATGATGACGACGCAGGTTCCGTCCGAGACGATCTTCGAGCAGATCCAGCACGTCCGCGACCAGCTTGTGGCCCAAGCGGATGAAACGACCGCCACGGCGGAATCGGCCTCGACCGCAGAACAGAGCGCTGCGCCCCTCGTCGATTTCTATCGCCGCGAGATGCGGCCGTTTCTGGAAAGCCGCGGAAAAAAACATCAGCTGCTTTCGAATCCCGATCGCTCGCGGAGCACGTTCGAGGGGCTGCGGATGCTGCTGCCGCTCGGACTGCAGGACGCGGCGACGCGCCTCGAACAGATTTGCGAAGAGGAACGCCAGCTTCGCCGCCAGTCACTGCTGCACCACTGGCTGCACGGCTGGCTGATGCTGCACATCCCGCTGTCGTTCGCGCTGCTGCTGCTGGGCGTCGTGCACGCGATCACGGCATTGCGTTATTAGGAGCGTCCCGAAAGATCATGGCCGGCGCGGAACGACCTACCAAACGACGCGCGCAGCGCATCGACATGAACTATTTCAAGCGCCCGCATCCTTTCCGGAGCTGGCGCGTGTGGCTGTCGGTCGCCGTGCCGCTGGTCGCCGGCGCGTGGATCGCATGGCACGCCGTCGGCGGCAACCAGCGCGTGTACAGCGCCGGGCAAATGTCGTCCGCGCACGCCGTGCTGGCCGCGAAATGCGACGCCTGCCATTTCACCATGGCCGGGTTCTTCAATCAAAAGACCAGCGACCGGGCATGCCTCGCTTGCCACGACGGCCCAATCCATCACGCCGATCAGGTGTTCACGCCGCACTGCTCGAGCTGCCACGAGGAGCATCGCGGCTTGCCGCAGCTTGCGAAGACGTCCGATGCGGCCTGCTCCGAGTGCCATGCCGACCTGCGATCGACCACTGGCAATCTGAAATTTGTCCGCGACATCGAAAACTTCGGCTCGGGGCACCCGGAATTCGCTGCGCTGCGGCCCGGCGCTGTGGATCCCGGCACGATCAAGTTGAATCACGCCGTGCACATGAAGAAAAATCTCGCGGGGCCGAACGGGCCCGTCGAGCTCGATTGCGACGATTGCCACCGGCCGCCGGATTCGACCGACCCGTGGCGTTTTGCCGCGCCCACTCCGCCGATTTCAATGAACGTGCCGACGACCGCAACGAACGGGATGGCTTCCGCTTCGTTGTCGTCGATGCCGCCGAGCATGCAGAAATCCGATCGAGCGGCGATGGTGCTGGCGCGGGCATTGATGGCGCCGCCGACCTACGCGAAAACGTGCGCGGCCTGCCATGGCCTGCAATTCGACAAGCGGTTTGCCGAAGGTGCGCCGCACGATACGCCGGTAGTGATTCACACGTTCCTGCTGCAGAAGTTCACGCAGTACATCGCGGCGCATCCGGCCGAGGTACGCGAGAGCCTCCCGGTTCCCGGCTTGCCGCAGAAACTGCAACCGGTGGCGCTGCGCGTGCTGACGCCGCAGCAGTGGGTGACGGAGCGCGTGGCGGAATCCGAGCAGCTGCTCTACGGCAAGACCTGCAGGCAGTGCCACCAGATCGATTTCGCGCCCGCGGCGGCCCTGCCCGTGGTCGGGAAATCGAACATCACGCCGCGCTGGATGCCGCACGCGAATTTCAATCACGACCGGCACCAGATGGTCGCCTGCACGGAATGCCATGCGGCGCTCACCAGCCGGGAGACGTCCGATATTTTGATGCCCGGCATCGCGACCTGCGAGAAGTGCCATCATTCCGGCAAGGACGCAGCCGAGGCGCGCTGCTTCGAGTGCCACACCTATCATGATTGGACCAAAGCGAAAGAGATGAAAGGGAAGCTGACGCTTTCCGGGCTTGGGGAATAACGAAGGAGCGCCGACCGGAAGGTCTCCTCTAGGAAGACAACACCTACTTCGATTTCATCACGTAGACGCCGTCCCAGTCTGATTCCGGGGCGTTCTCTAGGTACTCCAGGGCGCGCTGCAGGAAGACGCGGGTCGGGCCGTCGTCGGGGTAGATGCCGAGGAGTTCACCGAATTGGGCCGAGGCTTCGCGCCAGTTTTGGTTGCGGTAGAAGTGCATGGCGCGGTCGAAGCCGGTTAACAGGCCGTCGAATTTCGGACGCTCGTTCGCTACGCCCAGCAGCTCGTAAATCGTCACAGGGTGGTTCTTGCCTTTTACTTTTATTTTGTCGAGTTCGCGGCAGACGAATTTCCCGGCGACGTCGTGGTAGGTGCTTTCGCTGATCACGATTTGAATCTGGTATTGCTTGGTAATGCCCTCCAGGCGTGAGGCGAGATTCACGTTGTCGCCCATGACGGTCCAGGCCAGACGTTTTTCCGAGCCCATGTTGCCGACGTTGACTTCGCCCGTGTTGAGGCCGATGCCGATGGCGATGGGCGGGCGATCTTCCTGCTTCCATTTTTCGTTGAGCTTCCCGAGCGCCTGTGACATTTCGAGCGCGCAGTGGCAAGCCGATTCGGCATGGTCGCTCTGCGGGTAGGGCGAGCCCCAGAAGGCCATGATCGCGTCGCCGATGTACTTATCGAGCGTGCCCAGATTGGCGAACAGAATCTCCGTCATGGCGCCCAAGTATTCGTTGAGCAGGCGGACGAGCTCGTCGGCGGAGAGGCCCTCGGAAATGGTGGTGAATCCGCGGATGTCGCTGAACATCACCGTCAATTCTTTGGTCTCACCGCCGGGATGAATGTATTTCTGTGGATCCTTTTCGATCAAGCCGATGACGCCGGGCGAAAGATACTGCGCGAAGCTTTTGCGGATTTTGCGCTTCTCGCCCTCTTCGAAAATCATGCGAAAGCTCGTGATGGCGGCGTAGTTGGCTGCGAGCGTGCCGGCGGGAAGCACGAAGCCGAGCCAGCGGCCCTCCCGCGCGAAGGCAAAATAGACGAACCAGCCGAACCCGGCGAGCGCGAGCAGCACGCTGATCGTCGACCATAGCGGTTTCACACTGCTGAAGAGGTAACCGAAGCCGAGACCGAACAGCAGGATGAAGCCGAGGTCGGTGATTTCCTCGCGGAAGCCGCGAGTGAGGAAGGTGCGGCCCTGTTCGTTGCTGTGCAGGATGTTGTCGATGATGTTGGCGTGGACCTCGACTCCCATATAGGCCTCGCCGCCGCCCTCAAACGGAGTGTTGCGGAGATCGCCGATCGCCAAAGCAGTGGCGCCGACGAGAACGATCTTGCCCCTGAACGTGCTGGCCGGTACGGCGCCGCTCATCACGTCCCACATGGAATAGTGCGCGTAGGTGCCGTAGGGGCCGGTGTAGTTGATCAGGGCGCTGCCGTCGCGAGCCTGGCGCATGGTGTGGCTGCCGAACTGGATGCGCTCGAGGCCATCGGAGGCGATATAGGCGGCGATCTGCTGGTCGGGAATGTCCTCGAATTCGCGGACGACCTGCATGGCGAGCGACGGGAAATAATCCTGGTCGCGATAGCGCTTGATGAGCAGGGCGTGGCGCAGCGTGCCGTCGGGATCGGGATTGATGTCGATGAAGCCGTAGGAAGCGGCGGCCTCGGCGAGGATTTTGATATTGGCCTGGGCTCCCGCGGCGACGCGGCCGCCGTTCTGCACCCAGGCCTGGCTCATATCGAAATCGCGGCCGTCTTTTGATTTCACTTTGTAGACTTGCGGGAAATTCTTGGCCCATACGATGTTGAAATAGTCGTCTTCGAGCTTGGGATCGGCGTGTTTTGCGGCTTCGGCATCGAGGAAAAGATGGCCGAGGATCACGTCTCCGGCGCGCTTCATGGAATCGGCGAAAACGGCGTCGGAATCAGCTGCGGATTCGAGCTCCTGGATTTTTTTCTTCACACCGGCTGGCGCGGAGGCGCCGAGCTCGGTTTGTAGGCGTTCGAGTGTTTCTTTTCCGCCGTTGGTTTCCGGCGTGGGAAACGTGGCGTCGAAAGCGATCACCTTGGCGCCGCCGGCGCTGAGCTGGTCGACCAGCGTGGCGTAGGCCGTGCGCGGCAGCGGGAACGAGCCGATTTCCTGAAGCGTGCGTTCATCGATGCCAACGATGACGATGCGATCGTCGTGCGGGCGCTGGCCGCGCATGCCGAAGCGCATGTCGAGCGAACTTTGTTCGATGCTTTGCAGGAAGGCGATCCCCGCGCGGGTGTCCGCGCCATAGCCGAAGTAAGCAAAAAGCCAGACGCCTGCGATGGTCACGACGATGGCCAGCGCCAGGTCAACCTTGAAAACGGAGATGCGCAGCCACGCCGGCCAGCGTGAGGGCGGGTTTTGCTGCGGGCTCATAGAGATGGCGGGTAGCGCGTGGTGCTCGGGGGCTCATGCCCCTTTTCGTTAGAGCGATTTAATGTCGCAGGTAAACCCGCGACCCACAGACCAAGCCCTTCCAGAGACAGACGCTGTTCCGTGGGGCTCAAAGCCCCACTCTTTCACCTGACAGGCAAGTCTTCAGCAGGTGCGCATTCTAAGCGACGAACGGCGGCCGCGAAATCAAGGGCAGTTAGCATTTGTCGTAACCTTGCAATTCTTGGGGCCACCGGGGCCCAAGCCGACGCCCAAGCCTACGCCGATTCCGGTCACAATCGCGCCGCCGATAAGGATGGTCTTCCAGCCGCCACCGGCATTGACGCCTCGGGGACCTTTGCCCGGAGGCGGAAGATTGCCGTTGTCGGGCACGTCGGTGGCAAGAAGCCCGGCCTGGGATTCATCGGGCGGTGTGGTCGAGGGCTGAAACCCCGCAGTCGGGATGGCATTCGTGATCACGACCATTTGACCGTCGGTAAGCGTGACGGAATTGTCGGCTGAATTTTGCGAGCCGGTATTTCTTGCGATCTTGCCGAGAGGCGTGACCCGAACGTGGCCCTTGATGCACATTACCGTTGTTTTATTGCTCTTGTAGAGGGCGATGAAATCGGTGCCGATGACGCCGATGACGGCGTTGGGAGTCTTGAGCTCGTATTTGCCGCCGGCTTTTGTGATGGCGTTGACCTGGTTGCGGACTTTGCCGTAGTCGAGTTCCAGAGAAGTCTGCTGTGAAGTGGCGTCGTGCTGTATGACGCGGAGCTCGCTATCGGAGCCGACGCTCAAGATTGAGCCGTCGGTGAGGCCAGCGCGGACCCGGCCCGAGTGCGCGGTTTTCAGCAGGTCGTTCCAGTCAATTTCATCCTGGGCCTTGGTGGGCTGTGCGTTGCGCGTGGCAGCTGGTATCAGCGCCTGGATTTGTCCGGCGCGCTGCGTGCCAGATTGCGGCTGTGCCAGCTCCGCCAGCGGCGAGATCAGGAAGCACACGAGGATGGCCGTAGCTCGGCGGAAATGGTTCATGGATGCACCCCTTTTATTGAGAATTGCTCGACCAATCTTGACAGAGGGCATTGGGGAGTCAACGGCGCGGGTAGTGGTGCGTTTCAATATGGTTACGCGCGGGATTGGATTGCCGGGGGCGGCCACGGCCGGCAAAAAGCGAGCGGGAGACGGAATCGACCCTAGGGTGGGGGCCCGAGTTTTCGGCTCCTGCCGCCGCCCTCCCCGGGGTCCGCGGCGGATGTCCCCTGATCGGGATGGCGCGGTCAGGGAACGAAACGGTATCCGACACCGCGGACTGTTAGCAGGTGGCGCGGGGCGCTGGGGTCTTCTTCGATGTAGCGGCGGAGGCGGACGATGAAATTGTCGATGGCGCGAGTGTCGGTGTCTTCGCGCAGGCCCCAGACGTCTTCGAGGATGGACTTGCGCGAGACGGTTTGGCCGTTGCTGCGGATCAGGTGGCGCAGCAGCTTCGCTTCCATGAGCGTGAGCTGGATGGTGCCGTCCTTGCCGCGGAGCTCGAGGTTGGCGAAGTCGATGGTGCGGCCGTCGAAGGAGAATTTGTCTTTGTCGCCGGCGCGTTGGGCCCTCGCGGCGGCTTTGGCTGCGGATGTTGACGGCGACGGTTGCGGCGCGGGTGGCTCGACGGCGGGCTTTTCGCTTGCTTGATCGCTCACCTGGTCGGTGAGCCACGCGCTACGGCGGAGCAGGCCCTGGAGGCGCGCGAGGAAAATCGGCAGCTCGAATGGCTTCGGAAGGTAATCGTCGGTTCCGGCGGCGAATCCTGCGAGAACGTCCTCGGGGCGGCCGCGCGCGGTGAGCATCAGCACAGGGACGTAATTCTTCGCTTTGCGCAGGGCGGTGGCGACCGCGAAGCCGTCCATGCCGGGCAGCATCACGTCGAGCACGACGGCATCGAATTTTTCGCCCGGCCCAAGCAGGCGGCCGATGGCGTTTTCACCGTCGCCCAGGACTTCGACCGAATGTCCTTCGGCCTCGAGGTTGAAGCGCAGGCCGTCGGCAAGATGCGCTTCATCCTCGACGACCAGGACGCGGCTCACGCGGCGCTCCTCGGCAGCTCGAGGGTAACGGTGGTGCCACGGGCTTCGCCGGCGCTTTCGGCGAAAACCTTTCCGCCGTGCGCGCGCGCGATGGCGCGAACGATGAAGAGGCCCAGGCCGGTTCCCTTTGCGTGGGAGCTCGAGCGGCTTTTGGGCACGCGGTAGAAGCGTTTGAAGATGCGTTTGAGCTCACCGGCCGGGATACCGACGCCGCGATCGCGCACGCGCAGGACGACGCGCTGGGGATCGGGCGTGTCGATGCCCACGGAAACGTCAACGTCCGCGCCGGAGTATTTGATGGCGTTGTCGAGGATGTTGGCGATGGCGGTACGCAGTTCGTCGGCGTCACCGTGGACCTTGATTGCCGCGCCCCTGCCATGGCCATTCTGCGGAGCGGCGTCCTGCCAGTGCAGCGCGGAGGCCTGGAGATGGTGACGCGTACGCGCAAGCTCCATACATTCGCCGACGATGACGGGGAAATCGACTTCGACGGGATTGCGCGCCGCCGTGCGGCGGAAGCGGACTTCTCCGGCTTTCAGCACTTGATCGACTGTGCCGCGCAGGCGGTCGGTGTCGTCGAGCATGAGCTTATAAAAATGCTGGCGCTGCCCTTCGTCCACATCGCGGCGCTGAAGTGTTTCGAGGTAAAGGCGGATGGAGGTGATCGGCGTCTTCAGCTCGTGCGTGACGGCGTTGATGAAACTGTCGTGCTGCTCGTTGAGGCGGATTTCGCGCACCAGAAAGCCGGTGTTGAGGATCAGGCCGAGGATGATCGCGGCGAAAAAGAGCACGCCGAAAAACAGCAGCAGGCCCTGGCGCCAGTGGAGGATGATCCAGCTGACGTTGAGTGCGACCGCCAGGACGACCAGGCAGATGCCCAGGACGACGAAGAATATGATTTTCCTTCTGCGGCCGGTGATCAGCATGGCGACTGACGAGGATTGTACAGCGGCGCGCGGGCGGATTCCCGCGAAGATATTTTTGCGCGGGACGAGGCTCCGGAAAGCGGCCGGCTGGCCGACGATTACGCCGAGACTAGATCCTGCTCGGGTTTCGGGGCGCGTGCGGCTACGGCGACCGACTCCGGAATCACTTCATTGTCGCGACGCTTCTCGGGCAGCTTGATGCGGTAGACGTCTTTTGCGAGGCCGAACGCGCGCAGGACGCAAATTCCGTACCAATTGAAATCAACTTCATACCATGCCAGGCCGTGGCGAGCCGAGGTCGGATGCGCGTGATGATTGTTGTGCCAGCCTTCGCCGAAGGAAAGCAGGGCGACCCACCAGCTGTTGGTCGAAAGATCGCGGGTTTGGTAGCGGCGCGAGCCCCAGGAATGCGTGGCCGAATTCACCAGCCAGGTGGAGTGCAGGCCGACGACGGTGCGCAGGAAAACTCCCCAGAGCAGGAAGGGAAGCCCGCCGATAGCCAGCAGCACGGCTCCGAGCACGATCATGGGAACGTAATGATATTTTGTGATCCAGACGTGGAATCTGTCCTTGGCCAGGTCAGGGACGTAGCGCGAGAGCGTCGTTGTGTCGTGGTGCATGGACTTGCCCATCAGGATCCAGCCCATGTGCGCCCACCACTTGCCGTCGATCGGCGAATGCGGATCGCCTTCTTTATCGGAGTGCTGGTGGTGAATGCGGTGCGTGGCGACCCAGAAAATCGGACCGCCTTCCAGAGCGAGAGTGGCGCAGGTGGTGAGAAAATATTCGACCCACTTCGGGGTCTTGTAGCCGCGGTGGGTGAGCAGGCGGTGATAACCCATGCCAATTCCGAGGCTGCCAGAAACCCAGTTTAGAAAGATCGCGACGAACAGCGCTTTCCAGGTGAAGAAAAAGAGCGCGGCAATTGCTCCGATATGAAACGCCACCATGAAGCTGGCGGTCACCCAATTGATTTCGTTGTCTGCGGCAGACTTTTTCGCTAGGTCGGCAATGGTCATGGGATTCTGTGTGTACCCTGAGGCTATGATTTTTTTTCTTTGCTCGAATTCAGGCTATCAGAGGAGCGGATTCTCATTTGTAATAGTTCTGTAATAGCGGGATCTGCGGCGAAACGGTAAGCCGTCCGAAAGTACAGGTATTTTCCACTACAAAAATGGTCTTAAAGCGCGCGGCACGCGGCAGAGCAGGCGTCTCATGATGAGATGATCGGCGCGCGGACGGCACTACGCGGCTTGTCAACTTTGGAGGTTTCCCGGATAATCGAATCTCTCCGTTGTTTTGCTCCGGCGCTATGGTGCAACGGTTAGCACGCGGCCCTTTCAAGGCTGAAATACGGGTTCGATTCCCGTTAGCGCTACCAAACCTTCTTTCTTAACCTGCTTTGTTTCCGCCTTTTTCTGCCAAAAGAGCATGCACCCATTGCGTTGATTGCGTCTGAAGATCGACGGGCGTAACCGGGAAACCGGTGAGCAGGATTACCGCGCCGTTCACATCCCAGCCCCGGGTGAGGCGCGACGGACCGCGACCGCGAGTGAGGCACGTGTTTGCTCCAAACTGATGCTGCACACCGAGGCTCCATTTTTGAACCTGCACGAGCGTGGCGGACAGCCAAGCCTTCTGATATAGAATCCTCTCAAATATGCTCCTTTCGAACGGTTCGCGGCTCGGCTCCTATGAAATTATCGCTGTGATCGGTGCCGGAGGTATGGGGCAAGTCTATCGCGCGCGGGACACGCGTTTGGGCCGCGATGTGGCGATCAAGGTCTTGCCATCGTCGCGTTCCACTGATCCCGACCGGTTGCGACGCTTCGAGCAGGAAGCGCGGGCGGTGGCCGCCCTGAACCATCCCAACATTTTGGCTGTGTTTCAGATGGGGACTTACGAAAGTGCGCCCTACCTGGTTTCGGAATTGCTGGAAGGCAACACGCTCCGGGAACAGTTGAAGGCCGGTGCGATGCCACTCCGCAAGGCGCTTGATTACGGAGTGCAAGTCGCGCGCGGTCTGGCTGCGGCTCACGAGAAAGGGATCGTGCACCGAGACGTCAAGCCGGAGAATCTGTTCGCGACGAAAGACGGGAG
>Ga0210391_10003347_pt1 | contig 13608 bp, 12 predicted proteins | sample IncBWC12OmetaG_FD_160573 | JGI IMG/M metagenome (GOLD analysis project Ga0210391, IMG submission 160573) | Forest soil microbial communities from Barre Woods Harvard Forest LTER site, Petersham, Massachusetts, United States - Inc-BW-C-12-O ... | reverse complement strand
GTGTCGACCATTGCAGACACCCACGGCATTTTGCCGCGCAGCATGAGTGAGGCACTCCGCACGCGCGATCCTTTGAAACTGAGCCCATACGAGGCGGTGCTCCGGAGCTTCGCACATTTCCAGCGCGTAAGTGCCGAGGAACATGCACCGGCGCGAGTGGCACTGGAACGCGCGGTCCGAAAAGAACCCGGCTATGCCGATGCCTGGGCTATGTTGTCGCTCATCTACAAGGAGGAATTTACTCACAGATTCAACCTGCTGCCGGACCCGCTCGGGCGTGCGCTCGCGGCCGCACAGCACGCGGTAGAGATCGCGCCATCGAATCATCTCGCTTTCCATGCGTTGGCGTCGGTCGAGTTCTTTCGCAAAAACCTGGATGCTTTCCGAATCGCGACAGTGCGGGCTCTGGCCCTAAATTCGATGGATGGATTCACGCTCGCGTACCTCGGCTTCCTCACCGCCTATGCCGGCGATTGGGAATGGGGCGGAGGGCTTTCGGCGAAGGCTCGCAGTCTGAATCCTCACCATCCTGGGTGGTATTGGTTTGTGCCGTGCTTCGATGCATATCGAAACGGAGACTACGAAAGATCCTTGGGATTGGCTCGCACGGTGAATATGCCGGGCTTCTGGCGCACTCAACTGGCCATCGCCGCGAACGCCGGGCAACTCGGCAATCAGGCTCTAGCGAACCAGGCCTGGCAGATTCTTCTGACCCAGAGACCGGATATTGGCGGAGCTCCTCGCGAGGAACTAGCCGTCTGGTGGCAACCAGATATGGTCGAACACCTTATCGCCGGCCTCCACAAAGCCGGCCTTCCGGTGTAGTGAGGTTCGGTGATGGCAACAGTCATTTTGAAACGCCACACTCTGCTTCTCTCTTGACCATCGGATAGTCGAGTGTCTACCATCATCGCCAAGGTGAGGGTAGAATGTCTTCTACTACGAAGCAAGCCCAGCAATGGGCCGGACTGCTGCGGGAAACGGGTTCCGCTTTCTGTATCGACTTGCTCACGGTCACCGCTTGACTGGTAAGGGCAGGAAGCAGCTCCTGGGCGAAAGATCGCAGAGCAAGCAGATGACCGAAGCTGTGGCGCGCGTGATATGGCCGGCCGCCACGGAGGGCTGACATGAAATGGTGGCAGAGGAAGAAGAGAGATGCAGATCTGGAGCGGGAGCTGCGCTCCGACCTGGAATTGGAAGAAGAGGAGCAGCGGGAGGGTGGCGCTTCAGAAGAAGAGGCTCGGTACGCAGCCTTGCGCGCCTTTGGCAATCCTACGCTTGTTCGCGAACAGACTCGCGCCACCTGGTCCTGGTATTGGTTTGAATCCCTCACACGCGATCTGCGTCTCGGCCTGCGCGCGCTTGGCCGCACTCGCGGTTTTACCGTTGTCTCCATCCTGGTGATGGCACTGGGCATCGGCGCCAACGTCGCGCTGTTCACGGTGGTGCGCGGCGTTTTGCTCAAGCCCCTGCCGTTTGATGATCCGGATCGCCTGGTGATGCTCCATGAGGCGGACCTTCATGAAGACGATACGGCCGGTTCCGACGTGGTTTCCGGTGGAATGTTCGCCGAGTGGAAGAAGCAGAACCGCAGCTACACAAGTCTCGCGCTCGCCCAGGGTATCCGGGTCGGACTTTCCGGTTCCGGCGGGCAACTGCCGGAGAAGCTGAACAGTGCCCTGATTTCATGGGACCTGCTCCGCACGCTGGGTGTGCAGCCGGCGCTGGGCCGCGATTTTATGCAGGCCGATGACAGCCCCGCGGCCAACGGCACGGTATTGCTGAACTGGGGCCTGTGGAAGCGTCGCTTCGGTGGTGACCCGGCGATCCTGAACCAGACGATCGATCTCGATGCCCGGCCGTACACCGTGATTGGCGTTATGCCCGCCTGGTTCGATTTTCCTGACACGTCTACGCAGCTATGGACACCGGTTTACCACGACGAGCCCGAAGACACGATGACCTCGTTCAGCAACCATATGTTTCTCGTAGTGGGGCGGCTGAAGCCGGGGGTTAGCGTGTCGCAAGGCGTGGCCGATCTGAGCATCATCTCCCAGCGCATGCACAATGCGCACCTCAACGACCCGTTCGTATTTCGAAGCGCCAGGAGCCGGCCGTTGCTGGAGCACATGGTAGGCGAAATAAAAAAGCCGCTCTATGTGCTGTTGGGAGCGACGTGTTGCCTGCTGCTGATCGCCTGCCTGAATGTGGCCAATCTGCTGGTGGCACGCGCGGCGGCCCGGCGCAAAGAGCTGGCTATCCGCACCGCACTGGGCGGGGGCTGGTTCCGTCTGATGCGCGAGCGGCTGATGGAGTGCTTGCTGCTCTCTGCTGGCGGCGGTGCGCTGGGACTTATGTTGGCCTTCGTCGCGCTCCATTGGCTGACGCGAACTCGCCATGACCTGAGCCGCGTTCAATCCATCCACATCGACGGTGTGGTCGCGATGTTTACAGTTGGCGTCATCGCGTTATGCGCGCTGTTTTCCGGACTCATCGCTGCGTTCAGCAGCAGCGACAAGCGCATTCTCCGCGTGCTGCAAGAGGCATCGAACCCGGTGAGCGGGGGCAGCGTGCGGGCCACGCTGCGCAAGGTGCTGCTTACGGTCGAAGTCGGACTGAGTGTGACGTTGCTTATTGGCGCCGGGCTGCTGCTCAAGAGCTACGAACGGCTGCGCTCCGCCGACATGGGCTGCATCACGCAAGACGTGATCACTATGCACCTGGGCCTCCCGGATGCCCGCTATGCGAAGGCCGCCCAGCGAGCCAACTTCTACGACACGCTGCTCGAGCGTGTGCGTGCTCTGCCCGGAGTGGACGCGACAGGTTTTGTAACGGCGGCTCCCGGGCAGGGCTATGGGGTGGATGAGATCTTCAGCATCGTGGAGCATCCGGCCTTGCCACAAGGCACCGGCCTGGCTGCCCCAAGCCGTTGGGCTGATGCGAAGTATTTCGGCGCCATGGGCGTTCCGATTTTGCGCGGACGTACTTTCGACAGCGGAAAGCGACTGGATGCTGCCGAAGAAGCCATCATCAGCCAATCCTTCGCCAGGCAGTACTTTCCCAGTGAAGATCCGCTGGGAAAGCACCTCCACGTACGCGGGAAAAATGCGGTCATTGTGGGGGTTGTGGGCGATACCCGGTATGCCATCGGCGAAGCGCCGCGGCCGGTGCAATATTACCCGCTGGATGCCGGCGTCGAAACCGTCGGCACGCTTGTGATTCGGTCCAGCCACGGCCCGGAGCAATTCGCTCTTCCGGTACAGCGCATCGTCTCGGAGATGGACCGCGATCTTCCCGTCTCCGACGTGCTCACCATGAACCAACTACTCGGCAAATCGACCCTGGACCAGAGCTTCAACACGACGCTACTCGTCATTTTTGCCACGCTGTCACTGGTCCTTGCGGCGGCGGGCCTGTTCGGGGTGATGTCGTACATCACAGCGCAGCGGAAGACGGAAATCGGCATCCGCATCGCGCTGGGCGCAAAGCGTGAACACGTGCTGCGGCAAATGTTGCTGGACGGAATGGGGCCCGCGGTCTTCGGTCTCGTCGTGGGACTCGCAGCAGGCCTGGAAGCGGGCCGGCTGATGAGAGACTTGCTTTATGAGATCAAGCCGCTCGATCCGGCAGTTTTTGTCGCGGTTGCCGCAACGCTGCTCGCGGTGGGCGTATTTGCATGTATCGTGCCCGCATGGCGTGCATCACGCCTCGATCCGATGCAGGCATTGAGAGCCGAATAGGCTGACTTTCATTCGCAGCGCAATGCTGCCATCGGGTCGATGAGGATCGCTCGTCGCGCCGGAAGGTAGGCCGCCACCAGTGCGACCAGCATCAGCAGGAGTGCAACAGCGATAAACGTGAGTGGATCCGTCGGCGTTATGCCGAAAAGCAGGGCGGACAGAAAGTGCGTCAAGATCAAAGCCGCGGGAATGCCTGCCGCCAAGCCAAACAGCACCAGCTTTGCCGACTCTCCAAGCACCAGATGTCGAATGCTCGCGGGCGTTGCTCCCAGCGCCATACGCACGCCGATTTCGCGTGTGCGGCGCGAGACAGAAAAAGAGATGACACCGAATATCCCGATGGCAGCGAGCAATAGCGCGATGGCGCTGAACATCCCCAGGAGCATCGTTCGGAATCGCGGTTCCGCCACCGAGGCATGCATAGCCTCCGGAAATGATTCAATGTCCGTCACCGGCAGATTCTTGTCGATATTGTGAGTTTCGGTCCGAATGGCGGCGGCGATCTCGGCTGCGCGCAGATGGCTCCTCACCACCACCTCGCAACCCCAGAAAGGAACTTGCGCAAAGGGGACATACATCATCGGACCCGGATTGCTGGCGATCGAAACATCGTGGATGTCGGCCACCACGCCTACTATTTCCCGCGAAACATCGCCATGCGGTGGAAATCCAAAAATGAGCTGTCTGCCCAGCGGATTCTCTCCGGGAAAATAACGCTTGGCCAGCGCCTCGCTGATCAATGCGACAGAGGGCGTCGTAGCGGAATCCTCTTCGGAAAACAGTCTGCCTCGAACCAGGGAAATACCCATGACGTGAAAATAGCGCGGACTGGCCGCGACGTAGTTTGCGGTATCCGTTGTGCCTTGCTCCACCGGCGGATTGCCGGCAATTGCGAAGGGCAAGTTGACACTGTTGTTCAGGATGGGCAGCGGAATGCCAATGGCTGAATCCTGCAGCCCCGGCTTCGCCTGCAGTCGCTTCATCAACTCATTCGAAAAGGCGGTCCACTGCTCCGGCCCGGAATATTGGAATCGAGGCAGTGAGATTTCTGCTTTCACCATATTCTCCGTCTCAAAGCCGGGGCTTACCGATAGCAACCGGGCAAAGCTGCGCAGCAGCAGTCCGGCACCGACCAGTAGAACCATAGCCACCGCCACTTCCGCTGCGGCCAGGAAGCTGCGGGCGCGCTGTGAGCCTCTGGCATCTCCCGCACGGGAGCCCTCTTTGAGATTTGCCTGCGGATCGGAGCGGGTTGTGTGGAGTACAGGCGCCAGGCCGAAAAACACGCTGGCGGCCAAGGACAGCACAAAAGCAAATCCGAGAACGGAACCGTCCACGCGAATGGAACGAAGCTGGGTTAATCCCGTGGGCAGTAGTGAGGTGAGGGCGGACACGCTCCACCACGCCAGCAACACTCCCGTGACACCACCCAGAAGCCCCAGAATAGCGCTCTCTGTCAGCAGCTGACGGGCTATGCGTCGTTGGCTTGCCCCCAGCGCAATGCGAACGGCGATCTCTCTGGAGCGCGAAGTCGCGCGCGCCAAAAGCAGGTTCGCAATATTAGCGCACGCGATCAAGAGTACGAGTCCGGCAGCGCTGAGGAGCAGGAGCAGCGGCTCCTTCACGTCGCCAACGATCACCTGCTGCAGCGGCTCGATCGCAATCCCCCATCCCTTCTCCGCAGGAAACTGACCGACCAGCCCTGCGCTGATCGTCTGCAATTCCGCTCGTGCCTGATCAGGCGAGACGCCGGCGCGCAGCCTGGCAATCACCGGGAGCCAATGTTCCTGAGGGGGCCGCGTTAACCAGCCGCTGAAAAGCGGATCCTGAAGCAGGGGTATCCAGACCTGCTCCGTCTGGTTGAAGAATGGAGTACGGAAGCCGCCCGGCATAATACCAACCACCGTGAAGGCACGCTGGTCGAGCGTTATCGAGGTGCCCGCAATTCCGGGATCGGCTCCGAATCGGCTGCGCCATAGCTGTTCGCTCAGAACCACCACCGGCGCGGCGCCGCGTTCGCCGTCTTGTGGCGACAGCGCGCGGCCCAGCAGAGGCTTTGTCCCAAAAAGAGAAAAGAACTCAGGGGTAACTGCCAGGGTGCTCACGTCGGCCGGCTCTCCGCGTCCAGTGAGCGTGAGCGCGTGGCCTGCAAGTCCGGCGACCGAGGTGAATGCGCGGCTGTGGTCTCGCAACTCGACGAATGCAGGATAGGACACTCCCGCGCCGACGACGCCCGCCTTGGCCGCCGACACGTCGACAAGCTGGGCGGGATTGGCATAGGGCAACGGCGTGAGAAGAACGGCATTGACCAGGGAGAAAATTGCGGCGTTCGCTCCGATGCCCAGCGCGAGCGTCAGCACCGCGATTGCGGTGAACCCCGGCGACTTTGCCAACATGCGCACCGCGTAGCGCAGGTCCTGCCAGAGCGAGTCGGCCGCAGACTCCCATCCGGCCGCCCAGACTTTCTGGCGCACCGATTCGGCGCTGCCCGCTTCCGCGCGCGCTGCACGAAGCGCTGCTTCGCGGCTCATTCCGCGCCGCGTCTTCTCCTCAACCGAGGCGGCCTGAAAACTATGCAGCTCTTCCTGGATCTCTGCGTTGCGCTGGTTGCGGTGAACCAGAGCGCGAATTCCCTCGATCACATTACGCACCATGGCTATGACAGTCCTCTCAGGCTTCGAGAATGCGGTTGATGGCTGCGATTTGGCGGCCCCATTGCCGGCGCTCTTGCTGCAGAGCTTTTCGGCCCCACTCGTTCAGGGCGTAATATTTGCCACGGCGATTGTTTTCAGTAGCGCGCCACTCGGCTTTGATCCGTCGTATGCGCTCCATCCGGCTCAACGCGGGCAGAAGAGATCCGGGATTGACGCGAAAGACGCCATTGCTGATCTGCTCGATCCGCAAAGCGATGCCGTAGCCATGCATCGGCTCCAGGGCAAGCGTCTTCAGAACGAGCATTCCAGTGTTCCCTGGACCATGTCCCGATTTTCTGCGGCCATGCGGCGGGCTCCACCACTCGATAAACAAGAGGAATACTCCGACTCCTATCGCTTGTCAAGAGAAGAGAGCCGGCATAGATCCTACACTGCAGGACGGACGAGTGTCGGACCAGTCCGTAATCAGCTGCCGTGATGTCGCCAATTCCCTACTGCAAGGCATATAAGCTCCCGTCGCTTGTTCCCAGATAGACGGTGCTTCCGGAAACGACCGGCGAAGAGAGGATCGAACCTACGGAGCGGAGTTTTTTGATGCCAACGATTGTGTCGTCATAGAAGGTCGAAGTGAAGACAGATTCGTAGGCCGCGCTACCGTCGGGCTTGGAGAGCTTCGGAAGATTCTGCCGGGAAGCATCCGTCTGGAAGACCCAAGCCGGTTTGTGCGCGATGAGGTTAATGGCTGTCAACTTACCATTCTGTTCCGGGAGATAGAGCGTGTTTCCAGCAATTGCCGGAGAGCCGAAGATAGGCCAACGAAACTTGATTGAGTAAAGCGGGGCACCGGTCTTCGCATCGAGAGCATGAAACAGCGTGGAGTCTGAGGTGGCGAAATACAATTTGCCATCCTTGACGACCGGCGAAGTAATAACCCAGGAGCCATGGTTGGAGAAGAACCAACGTTTGCGACCGGTCGCGGCATCGAGTGCGTAAAGATTTGAATCGCGGCACCCGAAATAGACAACTCCGTCGGCGATCGTAGCAGAGGATTGAATGCCGACCTGGTTGTGAATTTTAGGGTCTTCGCCGGTCTTGAATTGCCATAACTGCTTTCCCGTGGCCGCATCAAGGGCGTAGAAATAGCTGTCCCAACTGCCGACGTAGAGCTTGCCCTGGGCAATCGCTGGAGAGGCATGGACCACATCGCCGGTGTGGAACTTCCATTGGAGAGCTCCACTCTTAGCGTTGATTGCGTAGACATTTCCGTCGCCACTCCCGAAGTACACCGTTCCATTCCAAACAACAGGCGATGACAGGTAGACATCGAACGGATCGGGCATGGTTTCACCGGCTGGCAGCATCCCGTGTAGATGAGTTCCGGAGTAACGGCGTTCACCTGAATCGGCAAACTTCCACTTGAGCTTGCCAGTCACGGCGTCCACTGCGTAGAAGTTGCCATCGTAGCTCGCAAAGTAGACGATCCCTGCTGCAACTGCAGGTGAGGATGGGATGGCTGAGCCAGTCTCGAATTTCCAATGCAATTTTCCGCTCGACTCATCGATCGCATACAGATTCCCGTCGTTGCTTCCGACGTAGACAACTCCGCCGACGATAGCGGGCGATGATACGACCTCGCCATTTGTATGAAACGACCAGCGGATCCCGTGGAATTTGGGCACGCCTGCGCCGGCGTAGATTCCTGAGTGGGCAGGATCTCCGCGGAACATCGGACTCTCCTGGCCAAAGCTGTGAATGCCGACAAAGAGAGGTAAAAGAGCGAATAAGGCCAACCGTGGTTGGTTCATGCTATGCATATTCCTCGACTCAAACATGGCCCCGAAGGCGAGCCATTCTTCGAGGAATGGGTCCCTGTTTACTCCCTTCTGTCGACAACTGTACCGCTGCAACATCGTTCACGTACACCTCGTGCTGTCTCCAAGGCGAATGTCCGGATTCGAACAGTATCGTCTCGCGATGGACGGCTTCCCTATTACCTCCCTCCGGCGGACCCGGTAGATATATCCCCGGGCCTCGCTGATTCTGTCTTCAGACCCTACACAGGCAAACAGCAGGGACTTTTCGCGCACTTTTTTGCCAAGCTATAGGCCAAGGCCTCGGAAGCCGCCGCGATGCCATCCTTTAGAAAGCATAGTGAACTATGCAGGCGATCGCCGGGTTAGCCGTAAAAGAACGCCCAACTTTTCGGCGAACGCTGTCTGACGGTGATAGAAATACTCCTCGCCGACTGAAGTACTACTGGCCTCGAAGCGATGTGGCAGCTCGCACAATGAACTCTGCAACTTTGAACGGCTCCTGAAGCATTGCGACATGGCAGGTCGGCAGTGTGATTGTTGTAGCGTTCATCCTCTCCGCCAACCGCTCCTCCAGACCAGCAGTGATCACCTCATCTTGGGCAGAGACGATGAACCATGTAGGTTTCGTTCGCCATGCAGGCACCACGGTGGGTGTCGCCGACAAGGCCGCGAGAGATGTCGGGCCTTGTGTGGCCGTTAGCGTGATCTGCTCAAGTCTGGATCAGTCTTGAGCAAAGGCAGCCGCAACACCTTGTGGAGAGATCGTTGCGAACTGCTGCGCCGAGTCGAATACAAGATATTGGTTGATCGGAGGAGGGGTGCTTAGCGTCCCCAGCAGTGAGAGTGCAGATTCACCGCTATCGGGAGCAAATGCAGCAACATAAACCAAGCCTGCAACATTTGAACCATTTCCTGGCGTATCTCCGATGACAACGCCGCCATAAGAGTGCCCGACGAGCAGCACAGGGCCTGGGTATGCCGCCGTGTTACGCGCGATAGCACGCTGAGTTGCGGCGTCATCGTCTTCGAGAGAGGTAAGGGGAAGCTGCGCCGCGATCGCATGATATCCCTGAGCCTCCAGCAGAGGAATCACCTTGGACCAGCTCGACCCATCAGCCCATGCTCCGTGAACGAGCACGATGTTCTTAACGCCCCCACTGGAATTGCCTTGCGATAGTGCTGGAGATTGTTGGGCGTAGCCAACGCTATGGAATCCTGCCGCCAGTAAAACTCCGGCACTCATGATTGCGTGAGTACTTTTTCCTATTCTCATCGATGATCCTTTGTATTTCGTTCTCTGGTTCGCTGCCGGCTCGTTTGAGCCGGAGGGTTTTCGAAGCCTACGGAAGTTCAGCTCTACTTCGAACTGACCTTTTCCGCCGCATCACAAATCACATCGGCAACCTTCGACGGCTGAGCGAGCATAATGACGTGGCTGGAGGAGACAGTGGCAGTTGCCGCTCCGATTTTCTTTGCTTGAGCTGCTTCGAGATCGGGTGAAATTGCCCGGTCATTTGCGGCGATGATGTACCACGACGGCTTCGACTTCCAGGCGGGAATCGTGACCTCTCCCTTCATTGCCGCAACGCTTGTTGGCACCTGCGTTGCGGTCAGAACCGCAATCTCCTTGGCGGAAAGATCCTGCGCGAAATCCTCAGCAATCCCCTTAGGAGTCAGCTTGAGGAAACCATTCTTGTCGGGGCGTAGTTCTGAGCCGATAGGTGTTGGCACGCTCGTAATGAGGCCAAAAGCGGACTCCCCCTTATCCGGCGCAACCGCCGACACGTAGACGAGGCCGGCTACCTTTGGATCGTTCCCGGCTTCGGTTATGACCGCTCCGCCGTACGAGTGACCAACGAGGAGTACCGGTCCATCCTCGAGGGCAATGGCCCGCTGGGTTGCTGAAACGTCATCCGCAAATGATGTGAGCGGGATCTGCACAGCAACAACAGCAAGCCTTTCGCCTCCAACAAGGGAATGACCTTCGACCAACTCGAACCATCTGCCCATGCCCCGTGAATGAGAAGTACGGTTTTTACCTCTGTTGTGGATTGTGTTTGTGCCTTCGCCCTAGGGGCGATGATCGAGAGTAATGCGGCGCACGCGGCGACCACATTCCGAATAAGTTTGAATGATTGCATTGTCTTTCTCCTTGATGAACGGAAGATCCGCACAAGATTCGAAAATCAGAATCCGTAGGGACTAAGCGAATGCGAGCAAACACACAGGTTTGTGGCATTTTCACATTCGCTATCCTGTCTCATCTGAGCGTAGTTTTGGAGCAGGCGAAGGATCTAGGCGAAAACCATCAGAAGCTGGTGATTCCTGCTGCATATGTCAAGGGTGGGCGCAGTCAAGGTAGCCATGATGGCCGTACAATCATTACCGATCGCAATGAGCTTGTGGACTGGCTTCGTTCATGCGCTCTTGCGTTATCCCAACGGGACGTTTCGGAGTGGCTTACCGTTGCGTATTGCTTTCATCGCTACCAGCTTTCCGCGAACCCATAGGGAGCCATTGTGGGTCTCCCGCAAATGCAGATGGATTGAGATTGCCTCTTCAGCAGGGATGGGCAAGGGGAGTTCTGGCATCCCATTGGAACGGAGTTCAGTGACCGCAACCTGAAGTTGATTGGCTGTCGAAATAGCCAGCATTGGAGCAGATGAGAGGTGGAAGCGCGTCCCGAATGTTGCGCCGGATGCACCTTGTTCGCCGGTCATGATCCGGACTTCTGGAATGGACGCGCGTCTCCACCGCTTGAGGCGGCTGGGCCGCCGCGGCCGCGGGTTGTGCTCCGTCGCCAACTTCCCGGAGTCACACCGTGAATCCGTTTGAAGATACGGTGGAGCGCAGATTGATCCGTAAATCCACACCGCGTGGCGATTTCGGCGAGGGGCAGGCGGGAATTCGTCATAAGATCTCTGGCCCTATCCACACGGCGTTCTGTCAACCACTGATAAGGCGGCCTGCGAAAGGTTTGTTTGAAAGCCCGAGCAAAGTGGCTTACTGATAATTCGCATGCTTCTGCAACCTTTTGAAGGGCAATGTTGCCGTCCAGATGGGACTCCAATAGCTCTGTTGCTCTGCGCATTTGCCAGGGAGAGAGTCCGCCCAGAAATCGCGGCGCCGACATTGCCACACCGCCATAAGAGCAGACAAAATGACACTTCAAAGCCTGCAAGACATGGTCCAGGAAAATCTTGGAAGTGTGATGGGGCCGCTCCAGCGAATTGAGCAGAATTTGTCCGAGTTGGTGGACCACAGGATCAATGACCCCGTGCGGCCAAACTAACTGCTCCACTCGTGACCGGTGATGGTCATGAGCAACTTCATCCAGAGCAGTTTGAGGGACATACTGGACCAATGCGTCGAAGGGATTTGGGAGCAAGACTGCCGGCTCCTCTTGTAAGTTGATTGCACTCACGGCCCCCATGGGGTAGGGGCCACTCGATACCTTTTTATTGCCAAGAAATTGCTCGATAAACGGAATGGTTTTGAGTTGCAACACAATGATGTAGCTGCGCTCACCTAGGACCGGGCGCGCAACATCTGGAAGACCTTGGCTGCTCTGAAATCGCCCAAGCGAGAACGAGGCAAGTTCGGATAGTCTGACCTTCGCTGCAGGCGAATCTTTGAGATACATGGTTTCGGCGAGTTGATTCCAGACAGTGGGGACTCGGGTGGACATGTCCATGTACGCAAACCTTAACCTTCCGAAGAGAAATGCGCGCCAGGCGGTCTCGACGTATTACTGAGCTGGCTTGAAAGAGCAGAACTTTATTTTGCAGCCTCTGCCAGTATCCGTTCGATCTTTGCGTCCAGATCGCGCGCCACTTTGAGAGCATCGCTATTCCCATACGGAGCAAGATAGGAGGCCATTCTGTCGTAAGAGATGCGGACGCTGTCTGGGCGCTCTTCGATGAGGATGGTTACCGGCGCATACGAGCCGGCGTCAGGCACATGCTTCACCATTTCCTTCATAATCAGCGGATTCCCGGCGACAATGCGTAGAATCTTCGGCGTGCTGGCTCCATTCTCTTTCCTGAGAACCTCGCCGAGATCAAACCGTGTGAACTCCATAATGCCGTTCGGTTGAGTCACCGGATCCACAACTTTTCCCATTTCAGCTTCGTTTTGTGCCGCTGACAAGCTCTTACGAAATGCAGCCATATCCGGATGACCGATCTGCTCGTCGATTCGGGCAACCACCGCGTCAAAGGGCTGGGTGGTAACTACACTGACACGTTGGACTTGAACCTCTCGAATGTTCATGTGCTTGGCTTCTCCATTTTCGCTGTTGTCTGACCTTTCGTTGGCGCATACGTGGCTAAAGCCAGGGGCCAGGCCGGAATTACCCAGATCTTCGTGAATTACAGATGTTCCTTTCCGGCAAATTGGACCGCAAAATCGCCGTAAAAGACCAGTTGATTGCTCTTTCTGTGCCTCGTGCCGTGTCTGGGACCATCACCGAGTGGCGGAAGATCGCCGACGATGCAACTGGGGAAAGGCTCGAGGCGGTCGTCCGTTACTATCTCGCGTTGCGGCGTCACGACCACCCCGAGACAGGATGTCTGGCAGCAGCGCTCGGTTGCGAGCTTTCGCCCGCATGACGTCGGACGGCGAACTCCGCCAGGAGATTCTGAAAGATGTCGCGCACGCTGCTTCAAACAGCGTCAGTGCAACTATCTGACATAGAACCCCTTCAAGATGCGGCCACACCGCCGGCAAGGACGCGCGTTGTTTTCTGCCCAGGACGCAACAGCAGATAGAGCGCTATGGCGTGCGTGATCATCAGCGCCGGCACGTAGATAATCGGTATTGCGTATGTTGCGCCCAACTGCCCCGATAGCTCGGGGAGGCCGACTTGGATAGCGTGGTAATAGTCCACGATGAGATCGACTGCCCCCACAACATTGAAGGCGACGACCAACGACCAGAAGAGCGGCCGTATTCTTACCGTGAGAAGCGCCAGGAGAGCCAGGACCCCGGTCGCGAAGTCACCGTAGGCGGCAAACACGGCGAAGCCTGCGGGCAGATTGGGACCCACAACGCCCGGGATCAAAAAGACGAGCCCGAAGAAACGGAAGCTGTGCAGCGTTGCGATCGCGCGCTGTGCATCGACCCGGTCCATTGCCTTGAGCCTGGGGAAGACATAGACAACGATGCAAAGCAGCCACGCGACGTATCCAAGGACGAGATGTATCAGGAAGATGATTCCCGGCGACATTCTGGCCTCCTGCTTGCATAGGATTATACATATCATCCTATGGATTCAAAAAAACTTATCGACTCCGGAATCAAAAGCTATGCAAGAGGAACTCTCTTGTGCTTGCCAGCACCTTCTCTTGTGTCGCACGATCAGGCATCATGCGCGCGATCTCGACTGCTCCGATCATGGTT
>Ga0210391_10003346_pt1 | contig 13609 bp, 13 predicted proteins | sample IncBWC12OmetaG_FD_160573 | JGI IMG/M metagenome (GOLD analysis project Ga0210391, IMG submission 160573) | Forest soil microbial communities from Barre Woods Harvard Forest LTER site, Petersham, Massachusetts, United States - Inc-BW-C-12-O ... | reverse complement strand
CGGACCGGCCTGATCACCGGACGCGACTCGCCCGCCAACGCCCGCCGCGCCCGCGAAGCCTCGATGGAATTCGTAATCCAAGGCCAGCCAAAAAAACTCGAAGCCTACAAAGCCATACTGCTCCGCGCCGGAGTAAGCGACGAAGAGGTCGCCTACATCGGCGACGACCTCCCCGACCTCCCGATCCTCCAGCGCGTAGGGTTAGCCGTAGCAGTCGCGAACGCCGTCTACGAGGTAAAACGCGCCGCCCACTACATCACCACAGTCCGTGGCGGCGAAGGCGCCGTCCGCGAACTAGTAGAACTGATCCTGAAAGCCCAAGGCCGCTGGAAAAAAGCCATCCCCCAAGCCATCGCATAGATTCACGCGCCAAACCCCGCGTTGTGGCGCGCTGCTCGAAGCGCAACCCAGCCTGTCGCCCAACCCAACGCTCCGTCATCCCGAACGAAGGCCCGAAGGCCCGCGCTTTTTCTCTCCCGGCACGTCCTACAGGTGCGGGACGGGCCGGGCGTGGGACGCAGAGAGCGATCTGCTTTTCGTAACGTCACACAAACACCAGATCGCAAACTAACTACTCCTTCTGCCTCTCCTTCCGCATCTGCTCAAAAATCTGCTCCGACCACGAAGGCGGCTCTGGCCCCTTACTCAAATCCAATTTCATCCCCAACGCCAATTTCCACCGGTCCATCCACAAAATCCCCGTCCCCACATACAGATCCGGCGTAGCGTAAGCCGGATCAGCCAAAGCCGCATCCAAAGACACAAACTTGTACCCGCGCTTCTCCAGTTTCTCTAGCAAAGCGTCCAAACAGTCCGTATTCAAAGCATTATCGTGCACCAACAAAATCTGCGGAATCTGCCGTCCAAACATTTCCGCCGATTCCTTCTCCGCGTAATCAAACACCGTATCCACATACTCCAGATATTCCTTCTTCGCCCGCGCCGCTACCTTCTTGTCCTTTTTCTCGAGCGCGTGCGCCAGCGCATCATTAAACACGTAATCCGCATCCTCAATCGTCACTGGCGCGATCGTATATCCGCGCTCTTTCAAGAACGCATCGAAAGCAGTCTTCGCCTCCATCGTCATCCCCGTATTCAAATAAGGATGCCGAAAATATTTCTCGCTCTGTCCCGCAGCCTTCAGCAGCGCCTCCGTCACCACTTCACCGCGAATCAGGTCATCCTCATACTTCTGCAGCGCAGTATTACTGAAATCGTCGTGCGCGAAATTGTGATTCCCCAGCTGCAGCCCCGCCTCCAGCCACATCTGCAAGAGTTCCGTCCGAGCGTCACGCTCGCCTTGCACCTGGAGCTTGCGTTCATTCACGAACCCAATCGCCCAAGCATGGTGGGCCTTCAACGCCGCAGACACCCCCCGATTAATCTTTTGCAATTCCTTCAATTCGCCATACGCAAAATCGTCGCCCGGCAGCGCCCCAGGCAAATCATCCACCGTAATCGCCACACTATGCTCCGCAACAGCTTGCGCGCCACTTTGCGTGGCACTATGCCCGACGGAGTGCGCTCCACCGAGGCGAATCGCCGCAGCCGATCGCACCCCAGCAACTCCCCACACCGCCGCCGCACAAGCCAACACGCCCCCGCCAATCAACCGCAATCCCACCTGTCGAGTCGTCAAGATCCCCTCGCTTCGCGTCAAAATAACAAACTGAGCCCCGCCAATCCACCCCACTCACTTCTTCCGCACCAATCTCAGCAAAGCCTCCGCCCGCAAAGCTCCCGTTGGCGCCTCCTCGTGCCTGAAATAAACGAACACATCGCCACTCCCTGCCAGTCTCCGCAGCCTCTCCGCCACGGCCTTCCGCGGATACTTCTTCTTCCGTAGCCGCAAATAACAAAAATCCGCAGTCACCACTTCCGGCGTCACGAGCTTCTCGTCCTCCGCCACACAGAGTGACGCCCCACCGTCGCGCAACGCAGCATACACGTCCTTGCTAAACCAAGACTCGTGCCGAAACTCAAACGCCGCCCGCACCCCCGCCGGCAATCCCGCCAAAAACTCCCGCAACCTCCCCACATCACACTTGAAATTCCCAGGTAGCTGAAAAAGCACCGGCCCCAGCTTGCCCGCAAGCCGCAACGGTTCCAGCGAAGCCAGAAATTCCGCTGTAGCCACTGCCGCATCTCGCAACCGCTTACTATGCGTGATGCGCCGGTGCGCCTTCACCGCAAACCGAAATTGCTCAGGCACCGCCGCGGCCCAGCGCTGCAATAACTCCTCGCTCACCCGCCTCCCAAACGTATAATTCACCTCGACCGAATTCAACCGTCCCGCATAATGCTGCAAAAATCTCCCTGCCCCGATCTTCGCCGGATAAAATCCCGGCCGCCAGCTCGAGTAACCCCACCCCGATGTCCCCGCGTAAATCTCTCCCATACGCAGCACATTCTAATCGCACATCGCTATGTTAAGCGCACAATCTGCTGCGCAATCGCGCCCGGCCGGTTATTCGCCGCAGCCGCATCACGGTCAAAGTGCTAGAATTCTGTTTCGCAGGTGGCCGCTGTAAAGAAAATCGGCACGCCGTGAGGCACCATGGCTCCGCCATTCGAACTGGAAGTCAACAACCAGAAATATCCAGTCCACTCCGATCCAGACACCCGCCTGCTAACCGTTCTCCGCGATGAACTCGGCCTCACCGGCACGAAATACGGCTGCGGAGAAGGGCAGTGCGGCGCGTGCACGGTCCTGATCGACGGCTCCCCGCGCCGTTCCTGCCAAATCGCCCTCGGCGAAGTCGTGCAGCCGGTCACAACAATCGAAGGGCTCGAAAAAGATGGCCATCTCCATCCCGTACAGCAAGCCTTCCTCGATCTGGAAGCCTTCCAGTGCGCCTACTGCACTTCGGGAATGATTATCAGCAGCGTCGCACTCCTCACTCAGAAGCCGAGCCCTTCGCCCGCCGAAATCGTGCAATTCATGCAAGGCAATATCTGTCGCTGCGGCACCTACCCGCGCATCGTGGACGCCATTCAACAAGCCGCAAAATCGATGGGGAAGCAGCCGCGATGAACACTGTGGCCAACAAGTTTACACACGAGCACGACCCCGAACCCGAGCGCTACGAATTCCGCGAGCGTCCGATGCACCAGTTCGCACTCGAGCGCCGTGATTTCTTCAAATTTTTCGGCGCCGGCATCATGGTCTTTGCAGCTGCGAAAAAACTGCTGGCCCAGCAGGAATCAGGAGGCAACCGCCATAATCAATCCGACGAGCTGCCCCGCGAAATCACCGCCTGGCTGCTCATCGGCGAAGACGGCAGCGTCACCGCCTTCACCGGAAAAGTCGAGATCGGCCAGAACATCCGCACCTCGCTGGCGCAAAGCGTCGCCGACGAATTGCGCGTCCCCTTCGAGACCGTGCGCATGGTCATGGGCGATACACAATTGACGCCTTTCGATATGGGCACATTCGGCAGCCGCAGCACTCCCACCATGGCGCCGCAACTCCGCCGCGTAGCCTCCGCCGCGCGCAACCTGCTTCTGCAGACGGCAGCGAAAGAATGGAACGCTGCTCCCGAAAGACTTGTCGCGGCAAACGCAACAATCACGGATCCATGCTCGCGGCGTTCGACAACCTACGCGGAACTGGCGCGAGGCAAGACGCTCGCACAAAATCTCCCCGACGAAGACCCGATGACGCCCGCATCCCAATGGACGATCGCGGGGAAGTCGCTACCGAAAGTAGACGCCCGCGCTTTCGTCACCGGCCGCCACCAGTACACTTCCGATCTGCGCCCCGCGGGAGTCATGTACGGAAAAGTCCTGCGTCCACCCTCCTTTGGCGCGACGCTGACCTCCTGCGAACTAACCGCCGCGCAAAAATTGCCCTCCGTCGCCCTGGTCCACGACGGCGAGTTCGTCGGCGCAGCCGCCCCCAGCGAATCCGAAGCCGATGAAGCCATCGCCGCAATCCACGCGCAATGGAAAGAAGCTCCGCAACCTTCCAGCAGCGAACTTTTCTCGTACCTCAAACAAAACGTAGAAACCAGCGACCGCGAAGACCTCACGCAATCCGGTTCCATCGCAGATGGTCTTGCCCACGCAGCCCATCGCCTCGATTCCACTTACACCGTTGCCTACATCGCCCACGCCCCGCTGGAACCCCGCGCCGCCGTCGCTGAATGGAAAGCTGGCAAGCTCACCGTCTGGACCGGAACGCAGCGCCCGTTCTCCACTCGCGACGCTCTCGCCGAAGCTTTCCATCTCCCCAAAGAAAACGTCCGCGTCATCGTGCCCGACACCGGCTCGGCCTACGGCGGAAAACACACGCCCGAGGCCGCCCTCGAAGCCGCCAGGCTCGCTCGCGCCGCGAACAAGCCCGTGAAAATTGTCTGGACGCGCGAGGAAGAATTCACCTGGGCCTATTTCCGCCCAGCCGGCGTAATCGAAATCAAAAGCGGCTTGGCCACCGACGGCACACTAAGCGCCTGGGAATTTCACAATTACAATTCCGGCGCCGCAGGCATCAGCACTCCGTACACCGTCGCGAATCAGCACATCGAATTTCACCCCGTCCGTTCGCCGCTACGCCAGGGTTCGTATCGCGGCCTGGCCGCCACTGCCAATCATTTCGCCCGCGAATGCCACATGGACGACCTCGCGCGCGCCGCCGCAATGGACCCGCTCGATTTTCGTTTGAAAAATATCTCCGACCCCCGCCTGCGCGATGTCTTTCAGTCCGCCGCAAAATCCTTCGGCTGGCCACCCCAAAAAACCAAGCCCGGACACGGCTTCGGCATCGGAGGCGGAATCGAAAAGGGTGGTTACGTGGCAACTTGCGCGGAAATTTCCACCGACGAAACACGCGGCGCAATTCGTGTCGTCCGCGTGGTCACTGCCTTTGAATGCGGCGCGATCGTCAATCCCGACGGCCTGCGCAATCAAATCATGGGCGCAAATATCATGGGCCTCGGCGGCGCGCTCTTCGAAGCGATGGCCTTCGATGCTGGCCGCATCACCAACGCGCGCTTCTCGCGCTATCGTGTCCCGCGCTTTCGCGACGTCCCCGATATGGAAATCGTCCTCATCGATCGCAAAGATATTCCCTCAGCCGGCGCAGGCGAAACCCCGCTGGTGGGCCTGGCCCCAGCCATCGGCAATGCCATCTTCGACGCTACTGGCATCCGCCGCACCACTCTGCCGCTAGCTCCGCGCGCCTAGCACGCGATTCAGTCCGGATTCGTAGTCATGGACGCGCGGCGCCCCGTGGTAATTGAAAAATATTCCATCCACTGCTTGCGAATTCCGTTAGCTCGTTCGATCAGCTCGCTGCTCGGCGCAGCGCCGTGCTGAACAACGATCACCATCCCAGTGTTGAATTTCCGCTGCGACTTACCAACGTCAGGCACGCGCGGACCCTCGGCGGCAATCACGTCCCGAATCGTCACCTTGGTCCTGTCCGCCTTGAAAATGGGATGCCCGTCCGCATCTTTTCCCGCCGGCACCAAATTGCGCAAAATAAAAAAGTCCGGCACTTCCGCCGGAGAAATCAGTCCCATCAGATAGAGATCGAGATAGGAGTACCCAGTCGCCGGCACGTAGTAGTCGTCGTCGAGTTGTGTATACGTCCCGTCAAAATTGTCCAGCCACACCCCGCCACCCATGATCGAAGCTTCCGTCGGCCGCAGGTATGGGAATGGCACGACGGCCTGCAAACCCCTTGCCCAGTGCGTCGGACCAAGCGGAATAGCTTCGTCGCCCACTTTTGCCGAAACGAACGCCGCCCAGCGATGCCCCATCTCGTGCGCGATCTGCGACATCGCGTACAAGTAAGCAGGCATCTTGCCGTCCTGCGAAATCTCCGCCAGCTGCTGCTGGTAAAAAGTGATGTCGTGATCGTTGCCCACCGGCGCGTCTTGCGGCGGCCGCTCCTGCATTTGGTTCGCGCCGACGTAAACCGGCTGGATATATTGCCATTGGAATCTTCCCGGCGTGCAGTATTTGTCGAGACCGCTCTGCTTCGCGCCGATTCCCGTGACCGCGCCGCCCACCGCTCCCAGCGGACCATCACTCGGCGTGCCCGCTTCCTGGTTGTCCACGCGGAAGTCCGAGTAATACGCAAGGAAGTCGTACTTGTCGCCCAGAGTTTTGATCACGCTGCACGTCAGATCGCGCGCATTCGGCAGCGCGTAATAGTGGAACGCTTCATAGACCACTGGGAACGGCCCGTCGTGCTGCGTGAGTGCAGAAAGGTGCACTTCCGGATTACTTATCCGATCAAGCGCCACCGGTCGCGCGGCTATCTGCGCAAACGGTTTATCCGAGTCGCGCGCCGAGCTATCGGCGAAGACGGCAATTTGTGCAGCATCACGCAGTGCCGGCGGCAGAATTCCCTGAATCGAAATCGTGTTGCCGCTGACCTTCACCACGCGCGAGAGGCCCGGGCCAAATGCAAGATATCGCGATTTGCCAGCGTTCGCACGGCGCGGCGCGAAGCCGCGAATCGTCCACACGGTATCAGCATCGGCGGCGCTGGTAACCTCGCTGGAAAGTTTATGCGCTGCGAAGTAAAGGTGATAGCCGATCCCCGCAACTCCCGGATCTCCCTCCGACAATACCGGGCCCACAGTTTCGAACGTGACCTTCAGGAAAATTCCGTCAACAACCGAAAGTTTCACATTCCGAATATCCAAATTCGCCGCGGCCGGCATAGAATTGGGCGCAGGGGACGCCGGGTTTTTCGCTCCGGCGAGCGTCGCGAGCGCTTTTTCCACTCCGCCAGGAACGAGCGGATAGACGCCGACGATCGCATCCTTCGCTGCAAGCTCCTGGTACGACATTTCGATCACACCATCTTCGTGCAATACAACCTGAAACCGGTTCACCGTCTTTGTCCACGTAAAATCTTGAATGTTGCCCCACGGTTCTGTCACGTCCCAAGTCACTACCACGCGATCCGCGAGCTCCTTCACGAATTCATTGCCAGACATCCGTGGCTTGAAAAAAACGCAAATTGCCGGAACCGTATTCACCAGGTTCGCGGCCCCTTCGCTGAGAGGGTCGAACCGCCCAATCGAAACTCCTCCGTCATCGCCGCGCGGTGGCGCGCCCCATGCACCAGCGGCGCTGCTTTTTTCACCGAAGCGGATCGATCCGGTAACGCCCACCGAAAACGATTTCCAGTTCTTACCCGAGAACGGAAATGCGAAATTTTTTAGCGTCACTTCATGGCCGCTGAGCGGCTGGCCAAAATCCGCGTCCCAATTCAGCGGAACTTTTTCCACGCGATATCCCGCCCCCGCAGCCGTAAACCGCAGAGTGCGCTGGCCCAAGTCAAAAAGTTTCTGCTGCCCCAGCGCGCCGTCGTCCAACTCCAAAAGGATCAACTTTCCAGTGACCGAAGCCTTGCCGATGGGCTTGCCTGGCGCTTCCCAGTCCTGTGCGCGCAGAGTGTGCGACGGCAGCAAAAGCACGAAGCAAGAAATCAGTAGCGTTCGGAATACAAGAGAATTAAGTCGAGTCACGGCCCCTCCTCAACTACAGGACGCACCGCATGTATAGAATATTCAGAGGCTAAAACGAACTCTTTTGACAATCCACGCGACACTACCTATAGCCTCTCTCGCACCAACGTCCCTTGCTTCACCCCCGTCGCACACAAAGGCAATCGCAACACAAACGTCCTCCCCTTACCCATCTCCACAACAAAAGTGAGTGTCCCACCATAGCTCTCCACGATCACAGCCCGCGCCAAAGCCAATCCTTGCCCGGTGCCTTTCCCCACTTCAAACAGCTTGTCCCGCACTTCTTCCTGTATCTCCGTCCCCGAGTGCGTCATCGAAATTTCCACCCAATCTCTATCCGTACGCGTCGCGATACGTATCGTTCCTCGCGCAGTTGCGCGCCGTCCCGATGTGCCGGCTCAACGAAGGTTGAGAGGTGTGCAGTACGCGCTGTGCCGCCACTGTCAGACTGTTGGCCTGGGCCACCGCGATAGAGCAGCGCAGTTGCCGATTTCATTTCTCCTGCCATGCTTGTAAAGCACCGCCTCCAGCTGAACAAGGTATGCGTTACGTGCGATTGCCACCGATTCTCCTAATCCAATAACGTGTTCGGAATCGCATTGCGACGATGAGTTTTCGCCTCATGCCTCAGGAGCGTACGTGGAATTCAAGGAGAAGCCACGATGTCAAAGCAGCTGGAAGGAAAGATTGCGCTCGTTACGGGCGGCTCGCGCGGGATCGGTGCCGCGATCGCCCGCATCATAAACGCGGTGGCGCCGGCTTCCGTGAAACGGACGTTGACGGCAAAGATGTTCCGCAAAACGCTTGCGAGCAAGACCGTGCCGCAGTCGAGCTAGACGGGAAGAAGAAGAGTATGTGTAATCGAAGCCGCACGGAAATGTGGGTGTGGAGGGGAACCGCTCAAACGCGTTACGACAATTGAAATTTGGCATGAAGCAATTGTCCGTTCATCCGAGGGGATGCGAAGGGCCGGCCGCTGCAGAACTGGACCGGAAAGCGGTTTTTATACGGTGTGCAGAACGGCACATCATCCGTCAGAGCGAGTTTCTACAATGGTGAATCGAGGGAGCAAACATGAGCGATCTACAATCAGAATGGCAGGACCACTACCGGCAAGCGATGATTGAGTCGAGTCCACTGGACCTGCCTGGGCAGATTGCGGCAGCAGAAGACGCCGTGTTTTTGCGCATGGAACAAGTACGCAGCAGTTCAGACCGCCAGGTCGTGCGCCAAGCGATCGAAGACGCTATCCATCTCTTGTCAGTTCTTAAGAATGAACTGCTGAGATCTACAATTGCAATCGAGACTGAACACAGGCGTTGGCTTGGGGACTTAAATGCCCGATAAGTCTACGGAGTGGCAATCAAAAGGCCATGTTTTAAGCCTTCCGTGACAAACTCCCTAACTGCAGAGACGAAGATTTCCCCAACAGCTTCGACGCGGTCCAGCCACCAAGAATTAAACCCCAAGCACGAAAATTGCGAATGGACGAGAAGCCGAGTTGCGTCCCCAGCGGCCTTGGAAATTAGAAGCATAGAGTAGTTACTCTTACTACATCGAGCATGCGGATTGATTGTTGGGTGTCTTTTTCAGGACAGTTTTGCATACCGCTTTCATGACAAAACTGGTCAGCGAACTCCGTAACGACACCGTTGGGCAAAACGGCACTGCCGAGATTGTTAGCCTCACCGGCCAGCCTGATTGATGAAATAGAGTAATGAGCGAGGGAGCATGTAATGATCAAACCGGCTAAGTCTGCTACGGGGTCCAATGGGTGCGGCGATGCCGCCTCCGTTGACAGCGTGGCGGACATTCTCGAACGTGAACTCCCAAATCTGATTGACGAATGGCTTGCCCGAGTTGAGCAGGAGCCGGACCTAATCCGTATCCCGCTGAACTTTGAAGAGCGCACGGGCCATCTTCCTCACCTTCTGCATGATGTCATTCAGCGTTTGCGCCTGGACGCGGGTACGAAAGCTCCGATTTCAACAGCGGCGGCCGCCCATGGCGATTTGCGGCGTAAGCAAGGTTACACGGTAGCGATGGCGGTAGAAGAGTCCCGTCTATTACAAGTCAGCATTTTTACGACGCTGCACAAGAACGTGAATCATTTAGAATTCAACGCACTACTTCCCGATGTAGTGACCATCGCGGACGAGGTGGATGCGCAATTGAAGGAGCAGATGCTGCGCTTCATGGCCGCGGATGCTGCCTAAAAGGCCAAAGGCCGATAACACATTCTAGGCGGATTACGAAAGATGCCAACTCTAGGGTTCGGAACGGCCAAACACACGCGTGCGAAGCATAACGAAGAGTGTGTCCTGCTCATCGAGGGTGAGGCAAATGATGCCGCGAAGATTTCAAATGAATTGAACTCGGCAACCGATGACCGATTCGATGTGGAGTGGGTTCCCGAACTCTCAGGTGGGATCGAGCGATTGCGTAACGGTGGAGTTGGGGCAGTCCTGCTTGACTTGACATTGGCCGATAGTCACGGCATCGAGACCTTCAATAAGGTTTTTCTGGTGGCGCCAAGCGTGCCAATTTTGATCCTAACCGGGCCTGATGCGGAAGCAATCGCGCTGCAAGCGGTACAGCGCGGGGCCCAAGACTACCTGGTCAAAGATCAAGTCGATGGCTACCGGTTAAGGCGGGCGGTGCGCTCGATGATGGATCGTCGTGCGGTTAAGGCAATGTTATTGGAAAATGAAGTCGCCAATATGACGCTTGATTCCATTGGCGAGGCGGTGCTGCGCACGGACCGGCATGGCAACATTGCTTACCTAAATCGGATTGCGGAAAACATGACTGGGTGGCGCCGCGAGGAGGCACTGGGGCGTCCGATTGGCGATGTGCTCCGAATCATTGATGCGGTTAGCGGCGCAAGGGTGCGCAATGCTGCGGAAATCGCAATGCAGGAAGATAAGACCGCCAGGGTAACGGCGGACTGCGTAAACTGCATTTTAGTTCGACGGGACGCCGTCGAAATCGGAATTGAAAATACGGTGACGCCTATCCATGACCAGGATGGTAGCGTGGCAGGGATGGTTGTGGCTTTCCACGATGTGAGCTTGGCGCGGGCCAGATCGCTCGAAATGTCGCGCCTAGCGCAGCACGATTCCCTGACTGATTTGCCAAACCGGATGCTATTCAACGACCGGCTGACACAAGCGATTTCGTTGGCGGTGCGCGAGGGCAAGCAACTCGCGGTGATGTTTGTCGATTTAGATCACTTTAAGAAGATCAATGACTCCCTGGGCCACGCGGTGGGCGACAAATTGCTACAGTCAGTTGCCGCGCGACTAGTGACTTGCGTCCGGCGGACCGACACCATAAGCAGGCTGGGTGGGGACGAGTTCGTTGTACTCCTCTCTCAAGTGGAGCATGGGCAAGACGCGGCCTTTAGCGCGAGAAAAATCCTCAGGGCACTGTCGGCGCCACATATTATTGATGGCAAAAGTCTCGATGCGAACGCGAGTATTGGGGTGAGCACCTACCCCAACGACGGCTCAGACGCAGAAAGCTTGATGAACAAAGCAGACACGGCGATGTACGAAGCCAAACAAATCGGCCGGAATAACTTCCAGTTCTTCCGGCGAGACATGCACGCACGGCTTGCAGACCGGCAATTGCTTGAAGCGGACTTGCGCTACGCGCTGGGTCGGAATGAGTTTTTGCTGCACTACCAGCCTAAATACAATCTTCGGACAAAACAGCTCACGGGGGTGGAAGCGCTGATACGTTGGGCACACCCGCAGCGAGGGATCGTACCTCCGGGGCAATTCGTGCCCATCGCGGAAGAGTGCGGATTGATTTTACCGATAGGCCGGTGGGTGCTACTGGAAGCATGCAGGCAGGCCCGAGCATGGAACGATACGGGTCTTGGAGTCGTGCCGGTAGCTGTGAACGTTTCCGCGTGTGAGTTCGCGGACAAGGATTTTATCTCTGGAGTTCGTGCCGTGCTGATTGCGACAGGAGTGGAGCCTGCGAATCTAGAGCTGGAACTGACTGAGAGCGTTCTGATGCAGGACGCGGAGTCTACAGTGCGCACACTGGCCGCACTGAAAACGATGGGCGTGCAGTTAGCAATCGACGACTTTGGCACAGGTTACTCCAGCTTTACCTATCTTCGGCGCTTTCCGGTGGATGCGCTGAAGTTGCATCAGTCGTTTGTGCAGGAGATCACGGCGGACCCGGGGGATGCAACCATCGTCAGCGCCATGATCAATATCGGCAAGAGCCTGAAGCAGCGAGTGATTGCGGAAGGGGTGGAAACCCGCGCCCAGTTCAATTTCCTCCAACACCACGGGTGCAATGAGGGGCAAGGCTATTATTTCAGCCGTCCCGTTGGGGCCGTGCAGGCCGAGAAGCTGATTGCCGCCGGCGTTCGAGAAGAGGTCGTCATTTAGCAATTTGCGAAGAGATATATCTCATCCGACGTTTCGGTGACAGATCGGTGGCGGTCGGAAAGGCTAACTCACGCGCGCACGCGACAGAGATAGCGTTGCTACACCTTTCCCTCAGGGGAGAAACCGCGATGGAAACTGAACGCCGTCACAGGCCCAGGTATCCTTTTTCTGCGCTGGCCGAAATCGTCGACGAAGCAGAAAACGCCCGTACCTCCTCACGAATCAGCGATCTCAGTCTCCACGGATGCTACGTGGAGATGAAGAATCCATTTCCCGAAGGGACAAATGTGATGATCGAAATTTCCACCGAGTCGGAGTCTCTGGAGACTCATGCGATCGTTGCTCATATTGAACCGAAACGAGGAATGGGACTTACATTCGGCGAAATGCCGAAGTCTCTCGAGAATGTCTTGAACGGATGGGTGACACAAGCCAAGGAACGTAAAACCAACTGACTCCCACGGTACTATTTTAGTGCCGCGTCCACTTGATGCCTGGTAAGCCGGAAACTTGAAATTAGATACCCGATTACGCCTTCATCAGGCGTTGACAAGTGCGCGGCCCTGATAGGTGTCAGCTCTACGCAGACCAGACAACGCTAGCGGGTCTGTTCGCGAGCTATTGCACAGCGATGTTGGAATTTTCGAAAAACGTCGACGACATGGTGGAGGTGGGCGCAGCATTCCCCATCGCACGCGGCGAAAATTTTAAGATGTTGAGATCGTTGAGCACGTAGATATTTCCAGCGCCATCCACAGAGAGGTTTCCGGGTACGCTCAGCATGGTTGCAGAACCGGAGATGGTGCGCATCGGAGCGATATTTCCGGTGGAACCTGCGCTGAATTCCAGAATACTTGGTGTCGCACCCCCGGCATTCCCGTTAGCTACGTAGACATTCCCTGCGCTATCAACAGCAACACTTACTACTTGGTTGATCATTGTGTCGGAACCGACAAGAGTGCTGGTGGGGCGGCACAGTTCCAGTTGAGTTGGAGGCGAAGATGAGAATGGCTCCGGGGCCGCTCAGGATCGAGGCTGCGACATAAATATTACCGGCAGAGTCGAGTGCGATCTGGCCCATCGTGTACCCGCCTAAGTTGGTGATGGTAATGACGTTCGTCGGCGCGACATCGCCGTTGGCTGTGGGAGCGAAAACCGAGCTTCCGGGGTTGACGAGAGCCCCCTTGATGAGGCCTGAAAAGACATAAAGTTTTCCAGAGCTATCCACAGCGAGCCCGCGGATCACATTCTGAGTGAAGCCCTCGAGGCCGGTTGTATTGCCTATTATCGTTCTGGTCGGCGTTGCCATTCCGTTTGATCCGGGCGCATAGACCAGGATCTGCAACTCTCCTTGAGAGGCGGAGTAGTGCCGGGCAATACGCATCCTACATACAGATTCCCTGTTGCATCCACAGCCCGTCCAACACAAGTTATTGGATCGCCCTTCGGCAATTGGCTAAAGCGTGGTAAGTCGTGTTATAGGACAACCGATTATCGGGCTCTGGCCTGGGACTTCAAGCCGAATCTATGGGGCCCTGTAGATGGTTTCGTGGCTTGGCCACACTGCGCCTACTATCGCCCCGCCCGCGGCGCCCATCACCGCGCCAACCGCAGCTCCGGTTCCTCTGCCTCCGACGAATCCACGAGGTTCCCACGCCGCCGCGCTAATACCGGCACCCACTCCCGCACCCACTGCGCTGCCGATGAGCGTGT
>Ga0210391_10003341_pt1 | contig 13622 bp, 11 predicted proteins | sample IncBWC12OmetaG_FD_160573 | JGI IMG/M metagenome (GOLD analysis project Ga0210391, IMG submission 160573) | Forest soil microbial communities from Barre Woods Harvard Forest LTER site, Petersham, Massachusetts, United States - Inc-BW-C-12-O ... | reverse complement strand
CGTTGAATGGCGAAAAATTCGCGGTGGATGGTTTTTGCGGCGGGGTGAAATGCGAAAGTCGGCGCCTTAGCTGGAGCAGAACTCGCGCCGCACACGGCGAAGAGAGATCCTGCACCCGCTGTCGAGCCTCCAGGATGACGAGTGGATGGATCGATGACGGGTGATAGGTCACGACCCGGTAATCACCAATCACGGATCACTCCATACTCGTCGCTGGCCGCCCAACAGTGCTCACTCTGCTTCGCCGGAGCGTTCCAGAGCAACCTCGTGGACTCGGCGCAGGTCTAGTTTGCCGCTGCCTAGGTGTGGCAACTCTTCGATTTGGAAGAAATGGTTGGCGCGGGGGATCCAGAGATTTGGCAGGCCGGAACTCGATAACTTTTCCAGCACCGGCTTTAGCGCGTCGGGCGCTAGCGTGTGCAGCACTACGAGGCGCTCGCCTTTTTTGCCGTCGGGGACGCCGGTTACCGCGAAAATCTTTTCTGCGGATTCGGCTAGCTCCTGGAGTTTTTCTTCAATTTTTATGTGCGGGACCATTTCGCCGCCGATTTTGCTGAAGCGGCTCAGGCGGTCGGTGATGGTGAGGAAGCCGTCTTCGTCCTCGGCGGCAATGTCGCCGGTGGTGTACCAGCCATCCTGCAGCACTTCGGCGGTTTTTTCGGGCTTGCCCAGGTAGCCGAGCATCACGTTGGGGCCGCGCACCAGCAGCAGACCGGGCATGCCAACTTCGCGGCGCTCATGCGTGTCGGGGTCAATGATGCGTACGCTAACTCCCGGGAGCGGGTGGCCGATGCGTCCGCGTTTGGAGCCGACCTGTCGGAATCCCGGGGCGCGAAAATCGCGGCTGTTGACGGCAACCACCGGCGAACATTCCGTGCAGCCGTAACCTTCGAGGGGCCGGATGCCGAAACGGTCTTCGAAAGCGAGCGCGAGTGGCTCGGGCAATTTTTCCGCGCCGACTACGACGAATTGCAGGCTGCCGAAATCTTCGGGCAAGCAGCGGCGCGTATAGGCTTGCAGAAACGTGGGCGTCGCGAGAAGAAACGTGACTTGATAATCGCGTACCAGTTCGCTGACTGCCGTGAGGTCGAGCGGGCTGGGATGATAGGCGACGCCGACGCCGACGATTGCTGGCAGCCAGAGCGTGACGGTGAAGCCGAAAGAATGGAAGAAGGGCAGGACGCCGAGCAGGACATCACCTTTACCGAGCATGAAGGTTTGGGCCATCTGGTCGATATTGGACATGATGTTGTAGTGCGTGAGCATCACGCCTTTGGGTTCGCCCGTGCTGCCGCTGGAAAAAATAATGGTGGCGAGATCGTCGAGCGACTGCGGTTTTCCTGCGCTCAGCGCGCGTTCGAGTAAGCGGCTGGGCAGGAACCAGAGCAGCAGGGCTGCAAGTTTTTCGCTGAGGCGCGGGCGAGCGGCGATTTCTTCTAGTAGGATTTGTTTTCCCGGGACTTGCAGCGGAAGCTTTTCGAGCAGAAGCTTGGTGGTGATGACGGTTTCCAGATTGCATTGCTGCGCGCAGGACGCGAGCGTTTCGTTGGACGCGGTATAATTCAGATTCACGGGAATTCGTCCGCTGATAGACGCTGCGAAATTCACCAGCGCGCCGGGAACAGACGGCGGGAGCAGGATGCCGACCATTTTCTGGCCGGCCCAGACGCGGCGAAGGCGTCGCGCGAGAAAAATCGAGCTGAGAAGCGCGTTGCCCCAATTCATTCGCGGGCGGCGCTTGTCGCCCATCGCGAAACGGAACGGGTAATGGTGCGCGGTGCGAATCAGCGAGCGCGGCAGCGTGTTCATGCGGCTCTTGTGATGACGATAGGCTTCGCTTTGCAGTTCTTGCACTGCCTCGCGAACCTGGAACGCGGTAGCGCTCGGGGGCATAGGCGCGCCAAAACTTACGGTGACCGGATATGGAATTTTGCGCGGCAACTTCCAGAGGAAGCGGCCGCGCTCGTAGCTGAAGATGCTGCCCCACACGCCATCGAGATTTACGGGAACGATCGGCGCGTTAACCCCCTTCATGATCCGTTCCATGCCGCGGCGGAAAGGCAGCAGCTGACCGATGCGCGTGATCTGGCCTTCGGCAAAAATGCAGACGATTTCACCGTTGCGGATGGCGTCGCTGGCTTCGCGCAGGGAATGGATCATGTCGCGCGGGCGGAGCTGCGAGGAAATGGGAATGGCGCGAATCATTTTGGCGAAGGGCTTGATGTGCGGCTGGTCGTAGATGTCCTTGAACATGAGGAAGCGGATGGGGCGGTCGGTCGAGGCGAGGAGCAGCAGCGCGTCTACCAGAGACATGTGATTGGAGACGAACAGAGCGCCGCCGGATTCGGGGATGTTATCGCGGCCTTCCACGCGAATGCGGTAAAGGGAATGCGTGACCATGAAGAGAACGAGGCGGAGGAGGGAATCCGGCAACAGGTAAATCGAATAGCCGGTCATGATCGCCGTCAGGATCGCGCCATCGAGAAAAATCGCGGCAGCGGACTGGTGAAAACGCGCCGAAAAAATGTTGTATGCCGCGGCCGCTACAAATATCCCCACGAACGACCAGAAATTCGCTGCCGCAATCACGCCGCCCTTCTGGGCAGGGCGTGGCCGGTGCTGGATCAGCGCGTTCATCGGAACTGCGAAGAAGCCCCCAAAGAATCCCAGCAGCCAAAGATCGGGGATGCGCAGGTGTACCAGTCGGGCGATCAAGGAAGACACGTGTTCGAAGGGAGCCCAGCCCGTACGCGCGGCGCTCGATCCCAGCCAAGCGGCTAGCATCGCGCTGGGTGCGTTGAAATAAAGCAGCGCGCCGAAAATCGTCATGCCCAGCGCGCCGAGGGGAATCAATCCGTACTCGATTTTGCCGCCGGAAAGATATCCCGCAGCGACGCTGCCGATCCCAATTCCGATTCCTACGGCCGCTTGCAGGTAGCTAATGTGCGTTTCGTCCACGCGCAATACATCATGGCCGTAAATGATGATGGTGAATTGCAGGAGCGCAGCCAGAAAGAAAAGATAGGTGTTTCCCATCACAGCCCAAGCTAATGTGCGATCGGCAAGAATCGTTTTCATCTGCGCGCTCAGATCGCCGATCGGATTCCATTGCAATTTCTTGGCGGGATCCGCCGCCGGCACGTGCGTGATGCCGAAGCTGGTCGCAAGGCCCAGCAGTGTGCATCCCAGCAGGATGACGCCGGCGATTTGCTCACGGCCGTGGTAGCGCTCCGCCAAGGCCCCGGCGGCCATTACCGCGGCGATGCTGCCCAAAAAAGTGCCGAGTTCGATGATCCCGTTGGCCCAGGAAAGTTTTCGCTCAGGGACCAGCTCCGGCAGTAACGCGTATTTCGAAGGGCCGAACAAAGCCGACTGCGAGCTGATCAGAAATACCGCGGCGCATTCCAGCGGCAAATTGTGCAGCCAGAGGCCCAGGATGGTCACGGCCATCACGAAAATTTCCATCAGCTTCGTGCCGATCACCACGCTGCGCTTGCTGTAGCGATCCGCCAGATTGCCGCCCACCATGGAAAAGAAAATGAACGGCAGCGCAAATAGCGCGCCCACGACGAGAATCAGATTTTCCCGGGTGTCCTTCGGGAAATTCATGGCAACGATGATGTAAATCACCAAGAACTTGATGGCGTTGTCGTTGAAGGCGTTCTGGAATTGGGTGACGATCAGGCTCCAGAAGCCGAAGTGCCATCCGGATTTTTCTTCGGGGCGATGGTGTGGCGCCGACGATTGCGTTGTGGACGAGATGGAGGTGGCGTCAGGCATTTTCTCTCGCGCGCCGTGAACGGGATGTGTGAATCATCACCGATCGCTGTCCAATGCGCAGCGACGCGCTGCGGCCGGTATCAATTTGCCGGGAGTTTGACTGAGTTTCAATGGATTTCGGGGGCGAAGGTGCAAGGGCAGAGCCGAGGGCGGTCGGGTCGGGGAACGGGATGGTCTTTTCGAGTGGCATTGGACCGGGCTCCCGGGATTTTGGACAAGCCAGCGGCCAGGAATCGCGCAAGATGATTAGTATTTGCTCCAAGTTAGCGGATGCCGAAGCGTCCGGCACGTCCCACAGGCGAGCAGTCTGACGGGCCGCAACGCGAAACGCCGGCGCGTAATTCGAACGTCGTCAATGTCTTGCATTGAGCCGAGCTTGGCATGGTGGTTGCAGTGGAGCAGCTCAAGCGAGGTGTGCCAATGATTATGCATCCCGGAAAATTGCGGCGAGGTATTCGTTATGCGGGGCTGGTCGGCGCTTGCGCTTTGCTATTGGGACCTGTCGTTTTCCGTACTGCGGCGTCTTCGCCGAACCCGCGGCGCGATGTGCTCATAGATTTTCCATCAGACGACGCCGCGGCGATGGCTGGCGATCGCACCCTGGTAGCCGACGCGCAGCCGGAGTTAAAGATGGACGAAAGCTTCACCAAGCAGACAAAGCTGGTCGAGTATCGTTTCCGCTTAGACAGTTCGTGGGGCGTGGTTCATCTGAACATCTCCGCAGAAGTTGGACACGGACTCGTTCGCTGGGAGTTAATCGATCCCACGGGCGAAGTGCGCGCAAGAATCGGAACAACGGAACGAGCCAGCATGAACACGACGGATATCCAGGCCATCAGAGGCGAGTGGTTGCTGCGGATGACTTTGCAGGACGCGACCGGCCGCTATCACATTGACTGGAGCCGCTAAGACGCGAAGATTTCTGAAATCGTGCAGCGCTGAAACTTGGGAGGCGCACTAATGAACGCACTGTGGAAGAACGTTCGCTACGGGATGCGCGTGCTGGCGAAAAGCCCGGGATTCACGGTGGTGGCAGTGTTGACGCTGGCGTTGGGGATCGGCGCGAACGCCGCGATTTTTTCTGTAGTGTACTCGGCGCTGCTGCGTCCGCTGCCGTATTACCAGCCGGATCGGCTAGTGACGCTGGGTGAAGGCCGCATCCAGACGCGCGACAACGACCAGGCGAGCCGCAACAGCTCCCATCCGGATTTCGTCGACTGGCAGAAGTCAGTGAAAAGCTTCGCATCCATGACGGCTTACGACTTCGACAATTTCACCCTCGCCGGGAACGGCGAGCCGAAGTCCGTGTTCGCTATTCAGGCAATGCCCAATTTTTTTGCCACGCTTGGAGTGAAGCCGGCGTTGGGGCGCGCGTTTGTGGACGGCGAGGATGGAAGCGACGGGCCGCACGTCGTGATGTTGACGTACGGATTCTGGCGCAGCGATTTCGGCGGCGATCCGCAGGTGATTGGCCGCAGCATCAGCCTGGATAGCAAGCCGGTGACGATCGTGGGTGTGCTGCCGCGCGATTTTCAATTTGCACCGTCGAATGATTTTCCGTTGTGGGTTCCGATGCATCCTTCGCAGGACCTGCTGACGCGGCGAAATCTGCGCTGGATGAATGTGTTTGCGCGTCTGGCGCCGGGAGTGAGCATGGCGCAGGCGCAGGCGGAGATGGACGGGATCACGGCGCAACTGGCGCGAGAATATCCGCAGCAGGATGGATCCGTGTTTGTGGCAATGGGCATGCTGCGGCACAGGATTGTGGGCCAGGTGCAGCCGCTGCTGCTGGTAATTTTCGGCGCGGTGGGGTTTGTGCTGCTGATTGCGTGCGCGAACGTAGCGAACTTGATGATGACGCGGGCAGCGAGCCGGCGGAAGGAATTCGCGATACGCACGGCGCTGGGCGCGAGCCGGAGACAGTTGATCGCGCAACTGCTGACGGAAAGCGTGCTGCTGGCTGCTCTGGGCGCGGCAGTGGGTTTCGCGGCGGCGCAGTGGGGCGTGAATGCATTGATCACGGCGATTCCACAGCCGGTACTGAGCTCGTTGCCAAGTTTGCGTGAGGCCGGAGCGAATTTGCCGGTGCTGGCATTTCTTTGCGGCGTGACGCTGCTCACCGCCGTACTTTTTGGATTGGCGCCGGCGCTTTCCATGTCGCAAACGAAGGTGAGCGATGCGCTAAAAGACGAATCGCGCGGAGGGACCAGTGCGGCGCACGGGCGGCTGCGCTACGCGGTGGTGGTGGCGGAAATCGCGGTGTCGCTGGTGCTGCTGGTGGGCGCGGGGCTGATGTTGCAGAGCCTGCGCGCGTTGCTGCATCAGGATGCCGGATTTGACCAGCGCCATTTGCTGGTATTTTCCGTGAGCTTGCCGGACAGCTCTTATCCCAGCGAAAAAAATTATCCGGGCGACAGCCCGGCGGCGAGATTGTTCGAGCACCAGTTCAGCGAAAAGCTGAGCAATTTGCCGGGAGTGCAGGGCGTGGGCGTCACCAGCGCGCTGCCGATTGGCGGAAGCGGCGGGACAATTCGTTTTGTGGTGCAGGGACGTCCTACGGCGCAAGGCCAGGAAGATGAATGCGACATCATTACGGCGACGCCCGGATATTTTTCCACGTTGAAAGTGCCGCTAATTTCGGGGCGCGTGTTTTCCGCGACGGACAAGCTGGAGGCTCCTTGGGTGACAATGGTGAATCAGGCGTTCGTGAACAAATATTTTCCGAACGAAGAGGCAGTGGGGAAACGGACGCGGTTTACGTTTGAGGCGAAGGAACCTTACCGTGAGATTGTGGGCGTCGTGGGAAATGTCGCGCAAGACGATCTGGCCGGGCCGCCGACGCCGGTGATTTACGTCGCGAACGAGCAGGGGCCTTCGACATTTCTGACGTACATGGTGCGCACCGCGGGTGATCCGGCGGCATTTGTAGGTTCGGCGCAGGTGGCGCTGCATCAGCTCGATCAACAGCTGCCTTTGATTCAGCCGCAGACGATGGAGCACTTCACCAATCAGACTGCGTCGGTATTTTTGCGCCGCTACCCATCGCTCGTGATTGGGAGTTTCGCGGGCTTGGCGCTTATTTTGGCTATGATTGGATTGTATGGATTGATTTCCTACACGGTACAGCAGCGCACGCGCGAGATTGGCATCCGCATGGCGCTCGGCGCGCAGCCGGCGGATGTGCTGAAACTGGTGATCGGTCAGGGAGTCGGCGCGGTGCTGGGCGGCGTGGCGATTGGCGTGGTGACGGCGCTGGCTTTGACGCGACTGATGGCTAGCTTACTGTTTGGCGTGCGGCCGACGGACCTGGTGACGTTTGCGAGCGTTGCGGTGCTGTTGACTGGGGTGGCGCTTGCAGCGAGCTATATTCCGGCGCGGCGGGCGATGCGCACAGATCCGTTGAATGCGTTGCGGCATGAGTGAGGTTGCGGAAAAAGGGAACGAGGACCCCCTAAGCGGCGCTCTTCGGACAGCCATCGCTGATTGCCGCGCCGCCGGTAGCGCACTAAAGTGAAAAAGTGCGCCGCAACGAATCCAAAGCTAAAGGCGCACAGCCAGGAGTGTGGCCGTGCCACGTCACGCCAGGACGCGGAGTACGGTTTTTGCGGTGGCGGCTGCCGTGGCCGGTGGGAGGTTTACTTCTGGGAGTGGGTGTTCGCGCCTCGCGTATTTCGTGGAGATGTAGTCGTCCACCAGTTTCTGGAATGCGGCGGAGAGCTCGTCGTAGGTGCCTTCCAGTGTGTTGAAATGTTTGCCGTCAATATAGACGGGACAGCGGGGGGCTTCGCCGGTGCCGGGAAGGCTGATGCCGATATTCGCGGCTTTGGATTCGCCGGGGCCGTTGACGATGCAGCCCATGACCGCGAGCTTCATGTCTTCCACCCCTTCGTAGTAACGCTTCCACACCGGCATTTTGTCGCGAATGTAGCCTTGAATGCTTTCCGCTAGCTCTTGAAATGTGGTGCTGGTGGTGCGTCCGCAGCCGGGGCAGGCGGTGACGCTGGGCGCGAATGTGCGCAGGCCGAGCGACTGCAGCAATTCGCAGGCGGCGTAGACTTCGTCGCGACGATCGCCGCCGGGGCGCGGCGTGAGCGAGACGCGAATGGTGTCGCCGATGCCTTCATCGAGCAGAATCCCCATCGAAGCGGAAGACCACACGAGTCCTTTCGCGCCCATGCCTGCTTCGGTGAGGCCGAGGTGGAGCGGCTGATCTGTTTTCGCGGCTAGGTCGCGATAGATGGCGACCAGATCGTGCGGGCGCGAAACTTTGCAGGAAATAATGATTTGATCTTTGCGCAGGCCGCATTCCAGGGCGAGCGCAGTGGATTCGAGAGCGGACAACACCATGCACTCGTTGATGATTTCTTCGGACGATTTGCCGAGGTCTCTATCCGTGTTTTCCTGCATCTTGCGCATGACGAGTTCTTGATTCAGCGAGCCGCCGTTCACGCCGATACGCACGGGCTTGTTGTGATCGCGCGCTACTTTGCAGATGGTGGAGAATTGTTCGTCGCGGCGTTGTCCCGCGCCGACGTTGCCGGGATTGATACGCAGTTTATCGAGCGCGCTGGCGCACTCCGGATATTTGGTAAGCAACACGTGACCGTTGTAATGGAAGTCGCCGATAAGTGGGACGTCGCAGCCGGCATCGAGCAGGCGCCTTTTGATTTCGGGAACGGCGGCTGCGGCTTCGGGAATATTTACGGTAATACGGACGAGTTCGGAGCCGGCTTGGGCCAGTTCGAGGCATTGACGGGTGGTAGAGGCGATGTCCACCGTGTCGGTGTTGGTCATGGACTGGACGACTACGGGGGCGCCGCCGCCAACTTGGATTTTGCCGACTTTTACGCCTACGGTCTTGTGCCGCTTCTGTGTCATGTCTCTACCATTGTAGCGAATTGGCAACGGTGGTTGCTAGGGGCGGTTGCTGGCGGCGTTATGGAGTTCAAACGCACCACAGATGAACACTGATAAAAGCGACACAGATAGAGGCAAATAAAAGCCCCGACCGCAAATCGTCCCGCGGGGAATTGGATCTAGTATTCGGGGCGGCGGCCGATGTTGGCGGACTTGCCGTTTACGCGCGACGGCGGGGGAGTGATGGTGGCCATTTTGCGGATCATGGCGAGCACGAGCTTTTTGTCGTCGTCGGAAAGAGTGGTGGAATATTTCTTGATGTCCGCCAGGAAGCGGATTTCTTCTTCCGAAAGCTCGCCTAACATCTTGCGGGTCTCGCGGTCTCCGGGCGTATCGCTGCCCGGAAAAAAGTCAGCGAGGGAGATTTCCATGGCCTCGGCAATTTTGGCGAGGGTTTCGAGCGAGGGAACGGTATGGCCGTTCTCGACGCGTGAGAGGTAACAACGGAGCAGGCCGGTGCGGCGCTCGATATCGCCTTGGGAAAGTCCGCGATCGGCGCGGTAAGACTTGATTACTTCCCCGATGTTAACCTTTGGTTTCTCTTTGGGCATGGTATCTTTCCTCTAACTAGGGCGTATCTTACGAGTAACCCTCAAATTGGCGCAAGAGATATTTCGACTATTGTTCCTCACCAGAACATTCCTGCAGTGCGAGGCGCGCCCGCAGCGTCTGGTTACACGATTCCGCCGGCAAAAACTCCGCTGGCAAAGACCGCGCAGGAGAAAATGCCGCACCCTCTGGCATGCACCCGGCCAAAGGATCGACAGTGATTTGCAGCCGCTAGATTGTGGACTGCGCGACCGGCGCCTGCAGCGCCGTCAAAGTCTTGCGCTTGCCGGCGCGTTTGTTCTCATACAGAGCGGTATCGGCGCGTTTCAAAAGTTCCTGAGGCGTTTCTCCGGCTGCATAGTCGGTCCAGCCGCGCGAATACTGCAGGCGCATCTTTTCGTCATCGAATTCGAACTCCAGGCCTTCCAGCCGGCCGAGGACGTGCCTCACCTCTTCGGCGCGGCATTCTGGCAGCAGCGCCATGAATTCATCGCCACCCAGACGAACCGCCAGATCGGAGCCACGAATCGCACGTTGCAGGCGATCGGCGAAACCCTTCAGCACAGCGTCGCCCGCGGCGTGGCCGTGCCGGTCATTAATCTGTTTCAGTCCGTCGAGATCCATCAATAGGATGGTGAGCGGGCGGCCGTGACGTTGCGCACGGCTGATTTCCTGAGCCAGGCGCTGTTCGCCGGAGCGACGATTGTAGAGTCCGGTGAGTTGATCGAGCGCCGCGAGCTTGTAAACCTCCGAAGCAAGTGTTTCCACCTTGGCCAGTGACTGCATTTGATCAGCGACCTCGAGTCGAAGCCGACTGAGCTGGATCTGCTGATAGATCAAATAGACGCTGAACACCAGAACGAGTCCTACCAGAGCGCGGACCGCTTGATTCAAATAGAACGAATAGGTTGCGTCATCGCGATTGAGCAACGCCGGGAACGCGAAGGATGCGACTGCGAGCGTGAGCAACAGAATCACCGCGACCGTCGTGCTCCACAACCACCACTGGCGGCGATCCAGATGATGCAAATGCTCGCGGATTTGCTCCGGCTCAAAATGCGGAGCGGCCTGACGGTCCGTGGGCTCCGAGCTCTGAGCATGAATGTCCGGCATAGTTCCTCGCTGGTGTACGACTCGACAAAGGATGCCAGAGCGGGGAAACAGGGGATACACGTAAGTGCCGTAGGGGTTCCATTGTGGTAACGGCACAAAGGCCTAGTAACGAGAGTAATAACCTGCGGCTGCTGCGCAGTAACTACGCGCCGGAGGATGCCACGGTCGCGCCGGACCCGTAGCCCCTCATCGCTCGACCAGTGTTTCCCGCCGTACTCGCACGCCGCCGTAATTCCTGCTTTGCATGCCGAGCATTTGCCGCCCCACCACGCTTCATGAGCCCCGGCCCTGTACGGTCGCAGCGCGCTTACACGCGCCCAAGTCCAGGAAAACGGGAGATTGCGATGAACCGGACAGCCAGAGCAGTAGTATTCATGTTTGTGGTTTTATGCGTCGTGGCGAGCGTGGCTCCAGCTAACGCACCAGGACACAATGCCTTAATGGCCATGTTTGATGGGACGCAGCCGCCAGTTCCGCCCAAGGCGGCGTTTCTCGATGGCACGCAACCCCCTGTTCCGCCCAAAGCGATCGAAATGTTTGCGCGAATGCTGGATGGGACGCAGCCGCCAGTTCCGCCCAAGGCGGCACTTCTCGACGGCACGCAACCCCCCGTGCCACCCAAGCGGCTGGCAGCGGCCGTCTAATGGGTTCACTCCATGCCATGACGGCGGGCTAAACGGTTGAACGGAACGCGCTGGCGGGGGGAGAAACCTGTAATTCTCCCTCTGGATTTGTGCTACGATTCGCGCCAGTGACAGACATGTTAAGTTTACTTCTGTGGGCCGGCGGCTTGTTGCTTGAATTCGTGCTGCTGGTGCGTTCTCTTCAGACCAAGATGTTCACCAAGTACATCTATTTTTACGCTTATATTTCCTGCGTGTTCATCGTATCCGCGAGGCTGTTCATCGGGCACTCGAAGTTGGAATTTTATGATGCGTGGTATTGGCCGACGCAGTTTGCCACGCTGGCATTGGGCTTCGGAGTGGTGCTGGAAATCGTGCGCCAGGCACTGCCCGCTTATCCTGGTGCGGAGCGCTTTGCGCGGCGGGCCAGTTGCGCAGTATTCGTGGTGACGTTCTGCCTTGTGGAGTGGCGCGTCGCGCGGCGCGTCGTGTGGTCCACTGCGGCAGCAACGGTGGAATTGGAGCGGGATCTGCGGGTGGTCGAAGCGCTGGTGCTGGCCACAGTTCTTGCCATCGTTTTTTACTATCGCATTGAGATTGGCAGGAACGTTATCGGCATGATCGTGGGGTTTGGCGCGTACGTGGGCGTTAGTTTGACCACGCTCGCTCTGCGCTCGTTCCTCGGGCCACGCTTCAATTCCGTTTGGGGCGATTTGCAGACGGCCTCCTATTTCTTCGCACTGATCGTGTGGACGGTCACGTTATGGTCCTACAATCCGAACCCGAAGCCGAAGCCGCCCCCGTCGGGGCGAGGCGGCGGATACGAGGCTCTGGTTCAGGGCACGCGAGCGCATTTGGAATCGGTGCGTTCCAATCTGCGCGGGGTGGCGGGATCATGATCGCCCTGCTGCTGTATTTACTGGTGGGCGTCGGCCTGCTTGTCTTCCTGTGGTTGCTGGCGAGAAGGAAAGGCGCGCCAGTGGAAGGCTGCGGACGGCAGTTTGTGGAGGCGCGGCAGGCGCTGCGCACGCTGCAAGAAGGATTGCTGCCCGATAATCTGATCCAACGCATATTTGACCGCGATGATTTTCGCTACGTGATGGCGTCGAGTCCGGCGGAAATTGGAGAATTGTTCCTGCAGGAGCGCAAGAGGATTTCACTGATGTGGGTGCGCCGGGTGCGCTGCGAGGTCCGCAATCTGATGCAGTTTCATCTGGATTATTCGCGCTTGCACGCGAAGCTGAGCCTGCTGACGGAAATCCGCCTGGGCCTGGACTTCGCCGTGCTGCTGCTGGCATGCCGCGCCTTGCGAATCCTGCTGTACTTGCGCGGACCGTACGGAGCGCGTGCTGTAGTGGGCGTGATGACGGCGGCCGCGGGACGCGTGTGCGCGGCGTCAGAAAAGTCACTGGCATTTTTGAATCCGCCGGCTCTGGAATCATTCCGCCGCCATTCCGCAGGCGACGGGGCGGCGATTTAGTCCATGAGTTCACCGGCCAAACGCATGGATGTGCTGGCGGCCGCGGACGATCTGCGGCGCCGCTCGCTGCTGGAGATGACGCTGCCGTTGCAAAGGTTGATTTACCTGGCTTCCACGCGCGATTACAACACCGGCTTGTATTATCACCAAGGGCTAGCGGCGCGTTTTTCCGAAGAGGCGGCGTGCGAAGCGCTGGCGGGCTGCCACCGCGAAGCGTTCGAGGAGCTGGTGGACGCCTCGCTGGAAGAATTGGTGCACGAACTGGAGGCTTATCTGCAAAGCACGCGCGTCGCGCCCAGCGATTTCATCGTGGCTTGGAAAGGGCTGGAGCCGTATCGCGTGGCGGTTCCGGTGGGAATTGATTCATTATCCAGCGAACTTGTTTTTTCCAACCTGAAAGTGGCCCTGGCTATTTTGGAGTCGCGTCTGGCGGCTCGGCCGGAACCAGGCGCATCGCGACACCTGTCACCTGTCCACTAATTTCCGCCTCATGCGGGTAAGGGAATTGGCGAATGGCCGTTCCGGACAAAGGGTGGGGAATCAATGTCAGTTCCGAGCCCCGCAATTCGACCCACGAGCAGGCGTAACTGTCGCGCAATTCGATGAAGTAGATCGGCCGGTCAAATTCAGTACGCCAGCTGGAGGGATGCGTGCGGTTCACGTGGCTATCAATCTGCACGAACGAGCCGGGGCGCAACAGCGGATACATCGAAGAATCGTCCGTGCCAATATATCCGTACTGGCAGTGGCGCAGATCCAGTTTCTGAATGAACGAAATCGGAACTTCGCCCCACATTTCCACCATGCGCGATAGCAGATTGGTCTTTTCCAGATCGAAGCCGCGGTCGAAGCGCACCGGGAAGTTCATAAACGTGCCGCTAGCGGGCGCCTCGAGCGTGGCCAGGTGGGTGTTCTGCAAAGGGGTGGACAACTGATAGCGCATGGTCTCATCCAGCAGGACGCCGAAGGCGGCGAGCAGATCGGTGAACTTAGTGCGGTAGATCACGCTGAGACTGAATAATTTATAGATGCTGGGGACGGAATTCCGGTTCTCGATCTGCGTCAGCCAGGCGTTGGAGATGTAGAACTCCTCGTTTTCCGACTCGACGGCAATCCTCTTGCTCAGTTCTTCCACCTCCCGGGTCGTTACGCCCAGACGG
>Ga0210391_10003340_pt1 | contig 13624 bp, 9 predicted proteins | sample IncBWC12OmetaG_FD_160573 | JGI IMG/M metagenome (GOLD analysis project Ga0210391, IMG submission 160573) | Forest soil microbial communities from Barre Woods Harvard Forest LTER site, Petersham, Massachusetts, United States - Inc-BW-C-12-O ... | reverse complement strand
AGTTTTTCCGGCTGACGCCGAGGGCTGCGGGGGCTGCGCCGCATCTGCTGGTGTTTGGCGGGAGCCAGGGAGCGCGGGTGCTGAATACAAGGATGCCAAAGATTGCGGCGGCGCTGCTGGATGCGATGCCGGGGCTGACGATTTTGCATCAGGCGGGGGCGCGACATGCGGAGTCGACGATGGCGGCGTACCAGGCGAGTGGCGCGCCGGCGGAGAGATGGCAAGTGGCGGCTTTCCTGGATGACATGCCGCGGCGGTTTGAGGCTGCGGACTTGGTGCTGGCGCGGAGTGGGGCCTCGACGGTGGCGGAGCTGGCGGCTGCGGGGAAACCGGCGCTGCTGATTCCGTTTCCGCAGGCGGCGGACGATCATCAGCGGCACAATGCCGAAGTGATGGCGGAGGCGGGCGCGGCGCAGGTGCTGCTGGAGGCGGATCTTACGCAGGAGAACTTGCTGGAGGCGCTGGTGCTTCTGCTCAAGGCGCCAGAGAGATTGGCGGGTATGGCGGAGCGGGCGCGGGGATTGGCGCATCCGGATGCTGCGGAGCGGATTGCGGGGATGGCGATGGGGCTGGCGCGCGGGGCATAAGCTTTCGCGACGCGTTGGATAGTCCGTCCGTGCGAGCGTTCTTCTCGGCCGCTTCGCGACCGATTCCCGTTCCGGCCACCAGGCCAGCGCCAGTTCGCTCGGCGGTGACCCCGGCGTATGGGGTCCCTCGACTGCGCTCCGGCTTCGAGCGGCGCTCGCTGGATGACTTCGTGGCGGCGCTTCGCTCGAGATGACATCTCTGTTATTTCGACTGGAAGCCTGAGCTGCGCCAGATCATTGTGCTCGCGCTCTGTGTCGTCGACCAGGTCATTTGTCGTTATTGAGCTTTCCTCTTTTGGACTGCAAAGTAAATCCAGCAGCCCAACACGGAGCCGAACATGCCGGAAAGGAAATGGAGAACCTCATGCGAATACATATGTTGCCACCTCAGTGCGTTCCAGAATTGCCATAGGTGATGAGCCAGAAGAAACCGAACCAGTGGAAGGGGAGCTGGCCCTCGCCACGCTTCGTCCATGAGACAAAGCGCGCCAAGCAGCACGAGCACAAAGACCACTGACTCCGGGAAGATGCGTACCTTCATGGTGTGCCTGTAAAGATATCAGGGTCGCCCGGGGATTCTGAACTCGCAGAAGAACTGGCTCCTTCCGGGGACTGTCATGGTCGCCTGAGCTTGTCAACGAGGTTTTCAGACGGTGTACGGGAGGTCCCTCGACTGCGCGCCGGGTTGGGCGGTGCGCGATGGAGATAGTGGTGGCGCCTCCTCGCTCTGGATGACATCTCTGTTGTTACAAAATGATTGATGAATTGGTGGGCTCTTCGCTGTCCGCGCCTGGATTTCTATTGGCCGCTTCGCGACCAACTCCCCTGCGGGGGTCCCTCGGCTGTGCGCCGGTTCAGAGCGGTGCTCGATGGATGACTTCGTGGCGGCGCTTCGCTCGGAATGACATTTCTTTTTATCTGATGACATTTCTGTTCTTTCAAAAGGAAAGGCCTGCTCCGTGGAGCAGGCCTTCGAGTCTTGCCAGTGGCTTGATTCCTTACCGGCGACCACCACCGCCGCCATGGAATCCGCCGCCGCCACCACCGTGGAATCCGCCGCCGGCTGCTCCGCCGTGGAAGCCGCCGACCGCTCCGCCGCGGGCTCCGCCGACTGCGCCACCGCGATAACCGCCGGAGTAGCCGCCGCGGTATCCGCCGCCGTAGCCGCGAGCGCCGTAAACATTATTGTGGTATCCGCCGGCATAGCCGCCGCGGTATCCACCACCGTAGCCGCCGCGGAATCCGCCGTAGCCACCGCGGTATCCGTAGCCGCCAAAGCCGCGACCGTAGTAGCCAACGTGGCCGTATCCATAGCCCCAGCCGCGTCCATACCAGCCGTGGTACCAGGGGCCGGCGCCGATGAAGAGGCCGCCGTAGAACCAGTCAGGTCCATAGAAGCCGTAGGGCGCGCAGTCATACGGGTAGTACGAGTAATAGCCCCACTCGCAGACCGGGGGACCGGCTACTGCATAAGGCGCCGGATAGCCGACGTCGGGGCCGATACCGATGCCGACCGCCACCTGAGCCTGGGCCGGTTTAGCCAGCGCGAAAGGGGTGGCCAACAGTGCAATCATCAAGGCGTAGCGCAATGTGCGCATAATGAAACCTCCTGTCAGATCGCCCACGAAATTACTCGATCTGACGCCGCGACTCGAGTTCCTTTTCCGGATCGGATAGCGGCTACCTTTACTAACGTTAGACGCGGCAAAATGTTGCGCGGTTCTAACGTTTGCAGGGCCTGATGACGCCAAGTTTACGCGTAATTCCTGCGAATGGGGTCAATACCATTGACGCGGTGGAGGATAGGCGCCCGGTGGCGGGTAATAGTAGTGCCAGTAGGGCGGGCACGACGACGAGCAGAGGGCCATGATGAGCGCGATGAACCAGCCAATGCCAGTCCAGCCGAGGAAGAGGTTGAACATAAAGATGCCCGTCGAGTTGTGGGTATGCCGCGCGACGGCAATGAGCGAGGGCAGGAAATAGAGTCCGACACCGACCAGACCGGCCATCGAAATCCTCCGAGGATGCAACAGGAACCAATACGAAGAAAAGGGGCTGGCGGTTCCCGAAGCAGGTATGCATATGGTAGCGCCGGTTTTGAAGGCGGGAAGCGAAAATTGATGGGGGGCAAAAGGAAACGCACCCGGAAGCGGGGAGCTTCAGACGGGTGCGTCTTTCAGACGCGGCCTGGGAGGCGCGTCCACTAACCTCTCTGCTTACCGGCGATAACCGCGGGGGGCGAAGCGGTAGTCATGCCGGTAGTCGCGCACTGCGTAGCCATGGTCGTAACCACGGACATAGCCACGATCGTAGCCGCGATAAGCCCAGACGCCTGGAACCCATTCGGCTCCGGCGTAATAGCCGGGCGTCCAGATGTAGCCTGCTCCTGGGCAGGGCGGAACGGCGACCACAACCGCGGGGCGGAAGGGCGCGTGGACACGGACAACAGCAACCTGAGCCTGAGCCGCTGCTGCGGCGATGCTCAGAAGACCGGTGCAAGCCAATGCGCGAAGGAACCGTTTCATATGAGACCTCCTGTGTTCCGTTTCGAACTTCTCTCGAATCCCGGAACCTCTTGTTGTCTCTGGGCATAATGAACGCGAATGCTCGCGAATTGTTGCGGAAATGTTATGTGGTTGCGAGGGGATTGAAGTTGCGGTCGCGCTGGAGAAATTTGCAGTTTGCCGTGCTCCGGGACGTGGTGCCGTGCACCGGGACGAATGGATTTGCGAGAGCGACGGTGGGAAAATAGAGATGTATGGAAAAACTCGGGCTTTATCTATCGATTCCTTTTTGCCGTTCGAAGTGCACGTATTGCAATTTTGCTTCAGGAGTATTTCCGGCCAGCTATCACGAGCGTTACGTGGAGCGGATGGAAGAGGATCTGCGGGGGATTCGAGCGCGGGCGCAGCAGTGGGGCGCGAAGCTGCCGAATGCGGTGGACAGCATTTATCTGGGGGGCGGGACGCCGTCGTTGCTGGCGCCTGAGGTGATTCGGCGGTTGTTCACGGATTTGCGGCGCGAGTTTGCGGTGATGCCGACGGCGGAGATCACGGTGGAGTGCGCGCCGGGACAGCTGGGCGCGGCGGTGCTGGATGCGCTGGTGGAATGCGGCGTGAATCGGATAAGTTTTGGGGTGCAGTCGTTTGTGGACAGCGAAGCGCGGCTGACGGGAAGGCTGCATACGCACGCGGTGGCGCTGGAGGACATTCGGCGGGTGCAGGCTGCGGGGATTGCGAGCGTGAACGCGGATTTGATTGCGGGGCTGCCGGGGCAGACGGTGGAATCCTGGTATGAATCGCTGGGTGTGCTTGTGGAGTCCGGTGTGGATCACGCGAGCATTTACATGCTGGAAGTGGACGATGAGTCGCGGCTGGGGCGCGAGATGCTGGCGAGTGGGGCGCGGTACCACGCGCAGACGGTGCCGGGCGACGATTTGATTGCTGACTTGTATGCCGAGGGGATTGGATTTTTGGCAGGGCACGGACTGGCGCAGTATGAGATTTCAAACTTTGCGCGCAGCGGGTGCGAGTCGCGGCACAATTTGAAGTACTGGCGGCGGCAGCCGTATCTGGGCTTGGGCCTCGATGCACATTCGATGTTGCGGGTGCGGTCGGGCGGGGCAGTGCGGTTTGCGACGGGCGATGATCTGGAGAAGTTTCTGGGCGAGCCGGGATGGGCGGGGCCGCGGCGGTTGAGCCAGGAAGAGGAGTTGGAAGAGGCGTGGTTCCTCGGCCTGCGTTTGAATGAGGGAGTGAGCCTGTCGGAACTGCGGCGGCGTTATTCGCCGCCGGCGGTTCATGGAAGTTTGGCGGCGGTCAGGGAGTTGGAGGGCGAAGGGCTGCTGCATTTTGCGGATGGCGATCGAGTGACACTGACGCAGAGGGGGCGGTTGTTGTCGAATGAAGTGTTCGCGCGATTCATCAGTGAGCCGGCGGGGGCTGAGCCGGCGGTCGCGTAGACGATTCAGCATTATGTTTATCTTCAATGGGGATTAGAGGTGGTTCGACGTGCAGCCGCAGGGGCTAAATCCCATTGGTTTTGTGCATCTTTCGGCACGAGTAAACTCGTGCCCTGATACAAGATGTGGCTTTTTCCGCAAGCTGCGAATTTGTACTGACACTATGCGGAATGCATTTGCTGAACGAAGTTTAGGATTGGGACAATAGAGGAAAAACATGTCTGTTCATACTGCTGCTTTTGCTGAAGACGCTTCCGGGGCTGCTGTTTCTGTGGACACGATCGATCTGCGCAGTGACACGGTGACAAAGCCGACGCCCGCGATGCGCGCTGCGATGGCTGCGGCGGAAGTGGGCGACGACGTGTACGGCGAGGACCCCACGATCAATGCGCTGGAGGCGCGGGCGGCGGCGATTTTTGGGCGCGAGGCGGCGCTGTTTGTTCCGACAGGAACGATGGGGAACCAGACGGCGATCCGGCTGCACACGCAGCATGGGCAGGAGGTGATTTGCGAGACGCGTTCGCACATTATGGACTGGGAAATGGCGATGGTGGCGGCGTTTTCCGGCTGCGTGCCGCGCACGATTCCCGGGGAGCGGGGGATTCTGACGTGGGCGGACATTGAGCCGCACATTACCCCGAAGCATTACCATCGCGCGCAGACGGGGCTGATCTCGCTGGAAAACAGCCACAACCTGGCGGGGGGAACGGTGACGCCGCTGCCGGTGCTCGAAGAGATTTGGGCGGGGGCGAAAGAACGCGGGGTGCCGCTGCATCTGGATGGGGCGCGGGTTTTCAATGCCTCGGTGGCGCTGGGCGTGGGCGTGAAGGATTTGACTCGGGGATTCGATACGGTGATGTTCTGCCTCTCGAAGGGGCTGGGGGCGCCGGTGGGGTCGATGCTGGTGGGAACGTGGGAGCAGATGGACCGGGCGCGGATCATCCGCAAGGGCCTGGGCGGCGGGATGCGGCAGGCGGGGATTTTGGCGGCGGCGGGGCTGATTGCTCTGGAGGAGGGTCCGAAGAGGCTGCAGGAGGATCATGCCAATGCGCGGATGCTGGCGGAGCGGCTGGCGGAGTCGCCGAAGCTGACGATTGATCCGCGGCACGTGGAGACGAACATTTTGATCTTCAAGGTGGCGGGACGGGATGCCGCGGCTGGGTTTGCGGCGGAGATGGGGAAGCGCGGGGTTTTGGCGGGGACGGTGGGGCGGGACGGGATGCGATTTGTGACGCATCGGGACGTGAGCCGGGCGGCTTGCGAAGAGGCGGCAAGGATTACGGTGGAATTGGCTGCGGGGCTGGGGGCGTAGCCGAAAGATGGAGAGCGCTTACCTCTTTAGAATGAGTCGCTAACGGTGTCGAGTAGCGGGAAGGCAAGAGCGGGCGCTTCGCGCTCGGGCCCATGTCCCCAAACCCAGGGACATGGGGCACCCGGACCCGGTTAAGTCCTTCGCCGGACGCACCCACTGGATATAATAAGAGCACCATGCCGAAGTACTCCATTGTCGTGCCCTTTCATAACGAAGAAGAAAACGTGACCGTGCTTTACGACCGGTTGAAGGGTGTGATGGAGCATGTGGGCGACTCGTTCGAGCTGGTGTTTGTGGACGACGGGTCGAACGACCGGACGTGCCGTTTGCTGGAAGAGATTGCGGCGGTGGACAGCCGGGTGCTGGTGGTGAAGCTGCGGCGGAATTTTGGGCAGACGTCGGCGCTGGCGGCGGGTTTTGACCACGCGCAGGGCGAGTACATTCTAGCGATGGATGGCGATCTGCAGCACGATCCAAACGAGGTGCCTGCGTTCCTCGAGAAGCTGGAAGAGGGTTACGACGTGGTGAGCGGGTGGCGGAGGGAGCGCATCGACAACTTTGTGATGCGGCGGATTCCTTCGCGCTGCGCGAACTGGCTCATGGCGAAGCTTTCGGGCGTAGATATCCACGATTTTGGGACGACGTTTAAGGCGTACCGGCGCGAAGTGATTCAGAACATTCCGCTGTACGGCGAGATGCACCGGTTTATTCCGGCGCTGGCGGCGTGGTATGGGGCCAGCATCTGCGAGATACCCATTACGAACGTGAATCGGGAGCGGGGGAAGTCGCACTACGGGATTGGGCGGACGTTCCGAGTCTTCTTTGACCTGCTGACGATCCGGTTTCTGCTGAAGTACATGACGCGGCCGCTGCACTTCTTCGGGGTGATTGGGGCGCTGGGTATTTTTGGCGGGGGTCTGGTATCGACGTTCCTGGTGGCGCTGAAGGTTATCACGCATCAGGCGGTGATGGACCAGCACGGGCCGCTGTTTGTGCTGGCGGCGGTGATGATTCTGGCGGGCACGCAACTGTTGGCGATTGGGCTGCTGGGCGAGCTGCAGGTGCGGCACTATTACACCGGTTCGCAGCGGGCTCCGTACACGATTGACCGGCTGGTGCGGCTGCGGGCGCCGGAAGAGCCGAGCATGTTGTCGGAAAATTGATCCAGGCATGGGAGCCGCTCGCTGGCGCGAGCGGGGCATTGGATTACTTCCCCGAACCTCGTTCGGGGGATCGCCCTCGGCTTAGCTCGGGCCAGGCTCTCCACTTCGCTGCGCTCCGGTCGGGATGACAGTCGTTTATTGATATTGGCCGTGGCGGGTGATCCGACATCGGGGCCGGTCGCTCACTTCGGTGGGGATGACATCGCCGAACCTGAAATTAACGGGCGATCCACGCTTATCGCCGAGGCTTCGGCAACCAATTCATTCCCCAACCCATCGACACCATTGAATACCCGGCGCCGATCCCCGGAGCGTCATGCCACAAGTGTGTGCAGAAGCGCTCTGAATTCACGTACGCGAGAATCCGAATATTCGTCTGCGTGCGGCTCCGTGGTGGCCGGAGAGCCGAACGGAACCATGCAGAAGGCGGACATCATACTGAAGCCCGTGGATGGAAGGAAGCGCGTCGTGATCGAGCGTGTCGAGCCGGAAATCGACGCGGGCCGTTTCGCCATTAAGCGCATTGCCGGCGATCAGGTGCAGGTGGAAGCGGACATTTTCGCGGATGGTCACGACCACGTGACCGCGCGCCTGCTGTTCCGATACAAGCAAATTCCCAACTGGACGGCTGTGCCGATGGAGCCGCTGGGCAACGACCGGTGGCGCGCCGCTTTCCCCACGGTGCGGCTGGGCGAATATCTGTACACCGTGGCGGGGTGGATCGACCACTTCGATACGTGGAGAAGCGATCTGGAAAAGCGGATTGAAGCGGGGCAGGACGTCCGGGTGGATCTGCTGAACGGGGCGCAGCTGATTGAAGAGGCAGCGGAGCGGAGCGGCCGCGACGATGCGGATGTGCTGCGGCGGTGGGCGCTGGAATTGCGCCAGGCGAAAGACAGCGAGGCGGCGCGGGACGTGGCGATGGATCCGGCGCTGGCGGCGCTGATGGGCCAGCACCTGGACCCGGCGATGGAGACGCGTTATGAGCGCGAGCTGCGGGTGACGGTAGATCGGGAGAAGGCGCGGTACTCGGCGTGGTACGAGATGTTTCCGCGGTCGACGAGCCTGGAGGCGGGGCGGCATGGGACGTTGAAGGACTGCGAAGCGCGGCTGGATTATGTGGCGGAGCTTGGCTTCGACGTGCTGTACTTGCCACCGATTCATCCCATCGGGACCAGCTTTCGCAAGGGGAAGAACAACTCCGTGATGGCGGAGGCCGGGGATGTTGGGAGCCCGTGGGCGATTGGCGCGAAAGAGGGCGGCCACACGGCGATCCATTCTGATCTTGGCACGCTGGCGGATTTTAAGCATCTGTTGCGGGAGGCGGGAAAGAAGGGCATTGAACTGGCGCTGGACATTGCGTTCCAGTGCTCGCCGGATCATCCATGGGTGAAGGAACACCCGGAGTGGTTTAAGAAGCGGGCGGACGGATCGATTCAGTATGCGGAAAATCCACCGAAGAAGTACCAGGATATTTATCCACTGGATTTCGAGAGCACGGACTGGGAAGGGCTGTGGGAGGCGCTGCGCAACGTGTTTCTGTTCTGGATTGAGCAGGGCGTGCGCATTTTTCGCGTGGATAATCCTCACACCAAGGCGTTTCCGTTTTGGGAGTGGATGATTGCGGAGGTGAAGCACGATTTTCCGGACGCGCTGTTTCTGGCGGAGGCGTTTACGCGGCCGCGGGTGATGCAACGGCTGGCGAAGGTGGGGTTCACGCAGTCGTACACGTACTTTACGTGGCGGAACACGAAGCAGGAGCTGACCGACTACATGACGGAGCTGACGCATGCGCGGGTGTGCGAATTTATGCGGCCGAATTTGTGGCCGAATACGCCGGACATCTTGCCGGAGTTGCTGCAGATTGGGGGACGGCCGGCGTTTCTAAGCCGGGTGGTGCTGGCGGCGACGCTGGGGCCGAGTTATGGCATATACGGGCCGGCGTATGAGTTGGGCGAGAATCAGCCGATGCGGGTGGGCAGCGAAGAGTATCTCAATTCAGAGAAGTATGAGATTCGCGACTGGCATCTGGATGCTCCGCAGAGCATCAGCGGTGCGATTACGCAGATTAACCGCGCGCGGCGCGAGAATGCCGCGCTGCATGCGAGTCACGAGCTATTCTTTCATCCCACAGACAATCCGTATCTGATCGCTTATTCGAAGAGCACCCGGGATGGGAGCAACGTGGTGCTGACGGTGGTGAATCTCGATGCGTTTCACACGCAGCTGGGGTGGGTGGATCTCGATCTGGAGCGGCTGCAACTGCGCGCGAATGAAACGTTCCAGGTGCACGATCAGCTTACCGGGGCGCGTTATGTGTGGCAGGGGTCGCATAATTACATTGAGCTAACGCCTGAGAAGATTCCTGCGCATATCTTCCGGGTGCTGCGCCGGGTGCGCTCGGAAAAAGATTTCGACTACTACCAGTGAGGACGCAAGGCACGATGCCGAAAACGCAGTCCATTGTTCGCAAGGCAGGCAGCATCGCGGATCCGCTCTGGTACAAAGACGCGATCATTTACGAGATTCACGTCAAAGCGTTCAGCGACAGCGACAACGACGGCATTGGGGATTTTCCGGGGCTGATGCAGAAGCTGGATTATCTGCAGGACCTGGGCGTGACGTGCCTGTGGCTGCTGCCGTTTTTTCCATCTCCCCTGCGGGACGATGGCTACGATATTTCCGATTACATGAGCGTCCACCCGAGCTACGGGACGCTTGAGGATTTCAAACGTTTCCTGGATGCGGCGCACGATCGCGGGTTACAGGTGATGATCGAGCTGGTCATCAATCACAGTTCCGATCAGCACCCGTGGTTTCAGCGGGCGCGGCATGCACCGGCGGGATCGCCGGAGCGGAATTTTTATGTGTGGAGCGACACGGATCAGAAGTACAAAGACGCGCGGATTATTTTCACGGACACGGAAAAGTCGAACTGGACGTGGGATCCGGTGGCGCAGGCTTACTACTGGCATCGCTTCTTTTCGCATCAGCCGGATTTGAACTACGACAATCCCGCGGTGCTGGAGGAAGTGCTGTCGGTGATGCGCTACTGGCTGGATATGGGCGTGGACGCGCTGCGCATCGATGCAATTCCGTATCTGGTGGAGCGGGACGGGACCAACTGCGAGAATTTGCCGGAGACGCACGCGGTGATCAAGGCGATGCGTGCGGCGATTGATGAGGGCTACGCGGGGCGCATGGTGCTGGCGGAGGCGAATCAGTGGCCGACGGATGTGCGGCCGTATTTCGGCGACGGCGACGAATGCCACATGGCGTTTCACTTTCCGCTGATGCCGCGCATTTATATGGCGTTGAGGCAGGAAGATCGTTTGCCGATTACGGACATCATGGCGCAGACGCCGGATATTCCGGACAACTGCCAGTGGGGATTGTTCCTGCGCAACCACGACGAACTGACGCTGGAGATGGTGAGCGCGGATGAGCGGGACTACATGTACCTGGCGTACAGCGCCGACCCGCGGATGCGGATCAACATTGGGATCCGGCGGCGGTTGGCGCCGCTGCTCGATAACAATCGGCGGCGCATCGAGTTGCTGAACAGCATTTTGTTTTCGTTTCCGGGCACGCCCATTTTGTATTACGGCGATGAGATTGGGATGGGCGACAACATTTACCTGGGCGATCGGAATGGAGTGCGGACGCCGATGCAGTGGTCGCCGGATCGCAATGCGGGCTTCTCGCGGGCGAACCCGGCGCGGCTGTACAGCCCGGTGATTATGGACCCGGTGTGGGGTTACGAGGCGATCAATGTTGAGGCGCAACAGAACGATCCATCGTCGCTGCTGAACTGGATGCGCAACATGATTGCGCTGCGCAAGCTGTTCAAAGTGTTTGGGCGGGGATCGCTGCGGTTTTTGGATTCTTCCAATCGCAAGGTGCTGGCTTACGTGCGCCAATTCGATGGGGAGATGGTGTTGTGCGTGGCGAACCTGTCGCGATTTGCGCAGCCGGTGCTGCTGGATCTGGCGGGGATGGAAGGGATGATCCCGGTGGAGATGCTGGGGTACGTGGAATTCCCGGCGATCACGAAGCAGCCGTATTCGCTGACGGTGGGGCCGTACGGGTTTTTGTGGCTGGAGATTCAGGCTGCGCCGAACCATGCGGCGGAGTTGGCGGAGGAAGGCGCGGAGCAGGCCTTCTATGTAGAGACGGAGCGCGACTGGCAGACGGTGCTGGGCGGGGAAGGCGTGCGGAAACTGGAGACACTGCTGCCGGGATATTTGCAGAGGCAGCGGTGGTTTGGGGGGAAATCCAAATCCATTACGCGGGTAGAAGTGGCGGACTCGGCGCTGTTCGATGAGAATCGTTCGGCGCTGGTGTGGATCAAGGTGGAGTATGCGGAGGGCGATCCGGATTGCTGGCTGCTGTGCCTCGCAATGAGTTTTGGCGAGGCGGGCGTGTCGGTGCGGGAATCGAATCCGAATCAGGTGCTGGCGACGGCGGGGTCGTCGATGAGGTCCGGAGTGCTGCACGATGGATTGCTGCGGTCGAGCGCACCTGCAGCGCTTGAGGAGATTCTGGCGCATGGTGCGGAATTGAAGACGCGGAACGGATCGTTGCGCGGTATGCCGGGAACGGTGCTGCCGTTGCTGCGCGGAACGCAACCGCTGACGCCGCGACTGAGCAGCGCGGAGCAGAGCAACACCTCGGCGATTTTTGGCGACCGGCTGATCATGAAGATTTTCCGGCGGCAGGCCGCGGGAGTGAATCCGGATGTGGAGATTGGGCGGTATCTGACGGAGAAGGCGCAGTTCCACAACATTCCTCCGTTTGGCGGATCGATTGAATACCGTCGCGGGGATGAAGAAGCGTCGACGCTGGCGCTGTTGCAGGGGCTGGTGCAAAACGAAGGCGATGGATGGCAGTGGACGCTGGAGGAACTGGATCGGTATTACGAGAGCACGGCGTCGGTGCGCTCGGCGGCCGTGCCGCTGGCGGATCGGAAGACAATTCCGAACGAAGCGCGGGAGCATGCCGGGATTTATCTGGAGGCTGCAGGGACGCTGGGACGGCGCACCGGGGAGATGCATTTGGCGCTGTCTTCCGGCGCGGAGGAGGCGTTCACACCGATGACGCCGACGCGCGTGGATTTGGAAGCGATGCGGGACCAGTTGACGTTGCACGCGACGAACGCGTTCGATGCGCTGAAGAGCAATCTTTCGCGGCTGCCGGATGACACGGTGGAGTCGGCTGCGCTGGCGCTGAGCCGCCGGGGCGCGCTGCTTGGGAAATTTCGCGGGCTAGCGGAAGTGAAGAGCACGGGGCAGTGGACGCGCATTCATGGGGATTACCACCTGGGGCAGGTGCTGCGATCGAAGGGCGACTTTGTGATTCTGGATTTTGAAGGCGAGCCGGCGCGGCCATTGGCGGAGCGGCGGGCCAAGTATTCTCCGCTGAAGGATGTGGCGGGGATGCTGCGTTCGTTCAGTTATGCGGCGTTTGTTGCGCTGACGCGGTACACGAGCCGCAGGCCGGAAGACTATGCGCAGCTCGAATCATGGGCGCGGCTTTGGGAAACGTCGGTTTCGGGGGAGTTTTTACGGGCGTACTGCGAGGTCGTGCGCGGCTCGCAGATTGTGCCGGCGTCGAGCGAGGACTTTCGCATCGTGCTGGACATCTACATGCTGGATAAGGCTCTTTACGAGCTGGTGTACGAGCTGAACAATCGCCCGGCGTGGATTGGGATTCCGCTGCATGGCATATTGTCGCTGCCGCTGTGACAAAAGGAAGAGACGCTGATGGCAGGCATTGAATTGCCGGAAGAGACGAAGCAGCAGGAGGAGCGCAGCGGCGCGCCGGATGTGGTGGTCGGCGTGGCGGGTGCGGTCGCTGCTGCCGATCTGCGCGCGCGTGCTGAACAGGTGGTTGCGGACCTGGGCGCGAATGCGGCTTCGCTGCGCATTGTTTTCGCGAGGCCGGGCGGGGACGACGAGCCGACGGCGGGCGGTGAGAATCAGGGCGGAGAACAAAACGGGACTGGCGGACATGAGAAAGGGCATCCGACGCTGGTTTCGTATACAGCGCAGGCGAGCGGCGGCGATTTATGGTCGCCGATTTCTGCCAATCAGCGTGCGGTGCTGGCGCTGGCTGCGTCGCTGAATGCGCGCGTCTGCATTGTGCTGGGGCCGGATCTTGCGGGGCTGCAGGCGCATGTCATCCAGCTGTTTACCTATGCCATTCTCGAGCGCCAGTGCGGGCTGGCAATGCCGATTTATCCGGTGGGCAAATACGATGGGCTGCTGAACACCGGCATTTTGTCGCCGCTGAGCCGGGCGCTTTATGGGAAGAGAGTGCGGTATCCGCTGACCTTCGATTTCGCGGCATCGGGGGCGATGTGCGAGCGGCTGGCGCACGGGGATGCGGTCAGCGAGGCCAGTGGGCTGCTGTGGCCGGTGACGGTGGCAGCCACGCAAACGCCGCAGGCGGTGGTGGGCCAGGTGCACATCGACGTGCGTCATCAGGTGGCGACGGCGGGACTGGAACTGAGTGCGGTGCTGGGGCAACTGGGCGGATCGATGTTTGAAGATATGGTGAGCTGCGCATCGCAATGGCAGCGGGTGCGCGGATCGCAGGCTGC
>Ga0210391_10003338_pt1 | contig 13630 bp, 7 predicted proteins | sample IncBWC12OmetaG_FD_160573 | JGI IMG/M metagenome (GOLD analysis project Ga0210391, IMG submission 160573) | Forest soil microbial communities from Barre Woods Harvard Forest LTER site, Petersham, Massachusetts, United States - Inc-BW-C-12-O ... | reverse complement strand
CGAAGACGACATCGACCCCCAAGGTCGACGAATCGGTCGCCAGCGCTTGCCGCGCTTCGTCGACCCCGCCGACCGCGCCTACGACTTCCGACAAGCCCGACGACTCGAGCAATTCCACCAAGTAATTGCGGGCAGGCCACTCGTCTTCCACGACGAGTGCCCGGAGCCGCTGTGAAGTCTGCATGAACTGCCTCTCATCCTACGTGCGGTGCAATTTCGACGATCGAGCGCATTCCCTCGCTCGACGACTCGAGCCGCAGCGATGCCCGCGGCACTTCGAGCTCGAGGCGCCTGCGCACCGATTGCAGACCGAATGCGCCTGCGCGCACGTCCGAATCCGGCATGCCAGGGCCGTTGTCTTCCACGACGCACACGAGGTACCCGTCATCGCGGCGCGACGCGCGCACGACGACCTCGCCCGCGCCGTCCCCCCTCCGCAGCGCGCCGTGCTTCACGGCGTTCTCCACGAGCGGCTGGAGCAAGAGGCGCGGCAGGAGCACGGGCGCGCAATCGCTCGGCACGTCCCACCGGAAACGGAGCGCCCCGTGATGGCGCGCCTCCAGGATCTGCGCGTAACGGCGGAGCCAGGCGACCTGCTTGTCGAGCGTCTGCAGCTCGCTCGTCTCGGACACGGCGTCGCGCAGCAAGTCGCCGAGGCACACGAGCAGCCGTCGCGCCTCGCGCGGCTCCTCCGTCACGAGTCCCGCGATCGCGTTCAACGTGTTGAGCAAGAAGTGCGGCTCGAGATGGGCGCGAAGACGCGCGAGCTCGGCCTGCACTTGCAGATGCCGCGCTTCGAACGCACGCGCCCCCGCCGTCTCCACGGCGAAGGGATATACGAACGCCAGCGCCCAGAGGCCGCAGTAGAGCTGCGCGTTGAGAACCCCGAACAGCACCGATCGCGGAACCGGATTCGACCCGTTCGGGTAGTGCAGCCGCAAATCGGGAACGTGCAACGCGACGAGGCCGAACAGCACCCCGAACACGCATCCGAAAGCCGTCGCGATCGCGATGCCCGCCCCGAGGCCGCGCGACGCGCTGACGCGCTGGCGCACGGACCAATCGAAGAGCCACGAGAGCGTGACCATCAAGAGCGGCAGCTCGAAGAGCATGAAGACCATGCGCGCCCAGATGCGCGCGCTCTCGCGACCGGCTACGACGTCCGTCAAAAGTTGCAGGAGCATCACGAAAGCGACAACCGCCACGCCGAGCATGCGCTGCGGCCGCGCGGTGGCGGCTTCGCGCATCATCGTTTGCACCTCGGACGGCGGCCGCTCGACGGGGACGACCGGAACCAGCTGGGCACTCTCCTGCATTACGGTACCAATCTAGCCTGCGGGGGGGCGCGATGCGCCGCTGCCGGTCGGCACACATGGTCGCTTCGTCCGGCGATTGAGACCCCTCGTCGATTGCGATGAAGCAGGTTCACCGGGTCCTAGCATCGTATCCTGCGATTCGGACGATGCGGACTGCCATTTCCCCCCCCTCTGCGCTCTCAGCGCAACGTGTCACGTTTGCCACCTTTGCCGCCTCCGTGGTCTTTTGGCCGCTCCTTCTGGTCGGGGCGCGAACCGCCGCCGCGCAGGCGCCGGCCACCATCCCACCTTCCTCGACGGCAACGGCCGCCACGCCCTCCGCCGCACCCTCGCAAGGCCCCTCGCGCTCGGGCGCGACCTCGTCCTTGCCTTCGCCGCCCGCCACCACGGCTTCGTCCGCGGCGCCGGCGACCATGGTGCTGACGCCCGAACCGCCTTCCCCGGTCCTGCCGATCGTGAGCCTCGCATCGCTCGAACGAGACGCCATCGCGCGGCAACCGCAGGTGCTCATCGCGCGGTCGCAGACGCTCGCCGAAGAAGGCGTCGTCGAGCAGGCGCGTTCTCCGTACTTGCCGCAGGTCACGGCGACCGGGCAGTACTCGTACGGGACGTTGCACAGCGGTAGTGGCCTCGCGACCACCAGCGCGATCCCCGGCAGCCTCTGGGTCTTCAGCCTCGGCGCCACGCAGCTCCTTTACGACTTCGGCCAGACCATCGGGAAATACAACGCCGCGAAGGACACGGTAGAGGCGGATCGGGCCACGGAGAAGGCCACCGTGTTCCAGATCCTCGTGAACGTGCGGAGCGCGTACTTCACCGCTCGCGCGGACAAGGATCTCGTCGGGGTCGCCCAGGAGACGCTGACCGACCAGGAGCGCCACCTCGCGCAGGTCAAAGGATTCGTTGCGGTGGGCACGCAGCCGCAGATCGCGCTGGCGCAGCAAGAAGCTGCCGTCGCGAGTGCGCGCGTGTCGCTCATCCAGGCCCAGAACACCTACGAGACGGCGAAAGCGCAACTCAACCAGGCCGCGGGCGTTCGCGGAGACACGGAATACGACGTGGGCGACGAGCAACTCGCCGAGATCGCGGACGAGGACGCTCCACTCGAGACGCTGATGACGCGTGCGATCGCGGAGCGCCCGGAGATCGCGAGTTACATCAAGCAGCGCATGGCGCAAAGCGAGACGATCGCCGCCGCAAAAGGCGGATACGGACCCACGATTTCGGCGAGCGGCAACGTCAATGAAGTCACGGCCGACGTCAGCAAGACGTGGCCCGATCCGGTCTGGCAGATTGGTGGCCTCTTGTCGTGGCCTCTCTTTCAAGGAGGGCTCACACAGGGGCAAGTGCGTCAAGCCGAGGCGGTTCTTTCCGGCCTCGATGCGCAGCAAGCCAACGAGGTCCTCCAGATTCAGCTGCAGGTCGACTCTGCGCGGCTCGCCGTGCGCGCATCAAAAGCGTCGATCGGCGCCGCCGAAGATGCCGCGAGGAGCTCGCACGAGCAGCTGAGGCTCGCCGAGCAGCGCTACGCGACGGGCGTCGGTAGCATCATCGAGCTGAACGACGCCCAGGTCGCTTACACAACTGCGGCTGCACAGCTCGTGCAGGCGCGCTATCAGCTGGCATCTGCGCGCGCGCAGTTGCTCGCCGCGTTGGGACGAACATGATGCAAGAGCCGTCGATCCGTGCCGGGGAACCATCCGTTTCGCGCGGTCCTCACGCGCCGAGAGCGTCGATCGCGCCGGACACCCACAGGAACCCCACCGCTCGCATCGTGCTCGTCGTGCTGCTCGCGCTCGTCGTGGGCGGCACGTGGTGGCTCCTGCATACGCGCGACAAGGCCGACAAGGCGCAGGCCGCGGCCTCCGCCAAGGCCGCCGCGGATCGCGTGACGCCGGTGCTCACGTCGCACGTCGAGCAGCGCGATGTGCCGGTCTGGCTCGACGGCCTGGGCAACGTGGCCGCGTTCTACACGGTCACCGTCAAGACGCAGGTCGACGGCCGTATCGACCGGGTGTTCTTCACCGAAGGCCAGAAGGTCAAGAAGGGGGAGCTCCTCGTTCAGATCGATCCGCGCCCGTTCGCGATTCAACTCGAGTCAGCGCAGGCCGCGCTCGTGCGCGACCAGGCGCTGTTGAAGAACGGCCAGCTCAATCTCGATCGCTACAAGACGTTGAGCGATCAGAATCTGATCGCGGTGCAGCAGTACACCGACCAGAAGTCGACGGTCGATCAGGCGCAGGGCCAGATCCTGGCCGACCAAGCGGGCATCGACTCGGCGAAGCTGAACCTCGACTACGCCCACATCACCTCGCCGATCGACGGCATCGCGGGGCTGCGCCAGGTCGACCCCGGCAACGTCGTGCACGCAACCGATTCGACGGGCCTCGTCGTCGTGACGCAGCTCGATCCGATCGCGGTGTTCTTCACCCTCCCGGAAGACGACCTCGTTCAGATCGAGCAAGCGATGGCCAAAGACAAGCTCTCCGTCGAGGCGCGAAGCCGCGACGGCGACAAGCTCCTCGGGCAGGGCACGCTCGCCGTCATCGACAACGAGATCAACCAGGCGACGGCCACGCTCCGTCTCAAGGCGATCTTCGCGAACCCCGACAACGTCCTCTGGCCGAACCAATTCGTGAAAGCGCGGCTCAAGCTGAGAACGATCCCGAAGGCGCTGATCGTTCCTGCGGCGGTCGTGCAGCACGGCCCGCAAGGCACGTTCGCGTACGTCGTGGCGCCGAACCAGACCGCCGAGATGCGGCCCGTCACGGTCGATACGCTCCAGGGCGACAACGCCGTGATCGCAAGCGGCTTGCAGGTCGGCGAAGAAGTGGTCGCCGAAGGGCAAGCGCAGCTTCGGCCGGGGGCCAAAGTGTCGACGAAGGCCCTGCCTGCGGGCGCGGCATCGTCCACGTCGTCGGCGTCGGCGGACGCCGGCACGCACCGATCCAAGGCGAACGCGGGGGCGCCGGGGAGCGGGGCGAGCGAGGCGAAGCCGTGAGCGCGGGCGTGTCCGAGCCGTTCATTCGGCGGCCGGTCGCGACGACGCTGCTGATGGTGGGAGTGCTGCTCGTCGGCCTCCTCGCCTTCACGGTCCTTCCGGTCTCCGCGCTGCCGCAGGTCGACTATCCCACGATCGTCGTCTCCACGTACCTGCCGGGAGGCAGCGCCGAGACGATGGCGTCGGCGGTGACGACGCCGCTCGAGCGCCAGTTCGGCCAGATGCCGTCGCTGACGCAGATGACGAGCGTCTCGAGCTTCGATTACTCGGAGATCACCCTGCAGTTCGACTTGGACCGCAACATCGACGCGGCCCAGCAGGACGTGCAGGCGGCGATCAACGCGGCGTCGAGCCTCCTGCCGAGCCAGCTGCCGACGCCGCCGACCTATTCGAAGAGCAACCCGGCGGACCAGCCCATCCTCACGCTGGCGATCAGCTCGGACGTGCTGCCGCTCGACCAGGTCGACGACTACGCGGACTCGATCCTCGCGCAGAAGATCTCGCAGGTCTCGGGCGTGGGCCTCGTGACGATCAACGGCGGGCAGAAGCCGGCGGTGCGCGTGCAGGTCGACCCCGAAGCGCTGGGCGGCACGGGCCTCACGATGGAGGACGTGCGCGCCGCGCTCGTCGCCGCGAACGTCAACCAGCCCAAGGGAAACATCGACGGGCCGCGCCAGGACTACACGCTCGCCACGAACGATCAGCTCTACAAGGCCGAGGGGTTCAAGCCGCTCGTCATCGCGTACGTCAACGGGTCGCCGGTCCGCCTGCGCGACATCGCGCGGGTCGTCGACGGCGTCGAGAACGCGCAGCTCGCCGGTTGGGCGAACGACAAGCGCGCGATCATTCTGAACGTGCAGCGCCAGCCGGGGGCGAACGTCATCCAGGTCGCCGACCGGGTGAAGGCCCTCCTGCCGCAGCTCAAGGCGTCGCTCCCGCAGAGCGTCGACGTGAAGGTCCTCACGGACCGTACCGAGACGGTCCGCGCGTCGGTCGAAGACGTCGAGCGCACGCTCGTCATCACGGTCGGCCTCGTCGTCGCCGTCATCTTCCTGTTCCTGCGCAACATCCGCGCGACGATCATCCCGAGCATCGCGGTGCCGCTGTCGCTCATCGGCACGTTCGGGATCATGTACCTCGTCGGCTACAGCCTGAACAACCTGTCGCTGATGGCGCTCACGATCGCGACGGGCTTCGTCGTCGACGACGCGATCGTCATGATCGAGAACATCGCCCGCTACATCGAAGCAGGCGACGACCCGTTCGACGCCGCCCTCAAAGGCGCGGGGCAAATCGGCTTCACGATCGTGTCGCTCACGGTGTCGCTCGTGGCGGTTCTCATTCCGCTCCTCTTCATGGGGGGCCTCATCGGGCGCCTCTTCCGGGAGTTCGCGGTGACGCTCGCCGCTTCGATCGGCGTGTCGGCGATCTTGTCGCTCACGCTGACGCCGATGATGTGCGCGCACCTGTTGCGGCCCGAGCCGAAAGAAGAGGATCGAAGCGCTCTTTACCGATGGTCGGAGCGCGGCTTCGAGGGGGCGATTCATTTTTACGACCAGGGACTGAAGCTCGTCTTCCGCCACCCCCTGATGACGCTCGTCGTCACGATCGCGACCGTGGCTTTCACGGCGTACCTCGCGATGGTGGTGCCGAAGGGGTTCTTCCCCCAGCAGGACACCGGCGTCATCCTCGCGGTATCGGAGGCGTCGGCGGACACGTCGTTCCCGAAGATGATGGAGCTGCAGGAGTCGCTTGCGGCGGTGATCCTGAAAGATCCCGACGTGCAGAGCATCTCGTCGTCGATCGGGTCGGACGGGACCAACCCGACGACCAACAGCGGCAGCATGACGATCACGCTCAAGCCGCGCGAGAACCGCGACGCGAACGCGGACGCGATCATCGCGCGGCTTCAGCCGCAAGTCGCGAAGGTCGAGGGGATCCAGCTCTTCATGCAGCCCGTGCAGGACCTGACGATCGACAGCCGCGTCAGCCGCACGCAGTACCAGTACACGCTCGAGGATGCGGACCCGAACGAGCTCGCAACGTGGGCGCCGAAGCTCGTCGAGGAGCTGCGCAAGGAGCGCTCGCTGCGCGACGTCGCGAGCGACCAGGAGACCGCGGGCCTGCAAGTGTCGCTGACGATCGACCGGGATACGGCTTCTCGCCTCGGGATTTCGCCGCAGGTCATCGACGACACGCTCTACGACGCGTTCGGGCAGCGCCAGGTCTCGATCATCTTCACGCAGTTGAACCTCTACCGCGTCATCCTCGAGGTGAAGCCCGAGATGGCCGAGACCGCGAAGGCGCTCCAGAAGCTCTTCGTGCGCACCCCGAACGGGACGCCGGTGCCCCTCAGCACAATGGTCCACGAGACGACGACGCTGTCGCCCCTCGCGGTCAATCACCAGGGGCAATTCCCGGCGGTGACGATCTCGTTCAACCTCGCGGCCGGCGAGTCGCTCGGCACCGCGGTCGACGTGATCGACGCGGCCCAGGCGCGCATCGGGGTGCCGTCGAGCGTCCATTCAGACTTCGCCGGGACGGCCCAGGCCTTCAACGCGTCGCTCGCGAGCGAGCCGGTGCTGATCCTCGCGGCGCTCATCACGGTCTACATCGTGCTCGGCATCCTCTACGAGAGCTACATCCACCCGATCACGATCCTGTCGACGTTGCCGTCCGCCGGGGTCGGTGCGTTCCTCGCGCTGATGGTGTGCCGCACGGACTTCAGCGTCATCGCGCTCATCGGGATCATTCTTCTCATCGGCATCGTGAAGAAGAACGCGATCATGATGATCGACTTCGCGCTCGAAGCCGAGCGTGACCAGGGCAAGACTCCGCAGGAGGCGATCCACGAGGCGTGCCTCCTGCGCTTCCGCCCCATCATGATGACGACGATGGCGGCGCTCCTCGGCGGTCTGCCGCTCGCGCTCGGAACGGGGACCGGCGCCGAGCTCCGGCGGCCGCTGGGCATCACGATCGTCGGCGGCCTGCTGATCTCGCAGGTGCTCACGCTCTATACGACGCCGATCGTCTACCTCTACATGGATAGGCTCGGCCACTGGCTCAAGCCCAGGGCGAGGTCCGAGCGCCTCGAGCCCACCGCGGCCCCCGCAGCGCAATGAGCATCTCGTCGCCGTTCATCCAGCGGCCGGTCGCGACGTCGCTCCTCGCCGCGGCGGTGCTGCTCGCCGGTACGCTCGCGTACTTCCGCTTGCCGGTCGCGCCGCTTCCGCGCGTCGACTTCCCCACGATCCAGGTGAGCGCGACGCTCCCGGGGGCGAGCCCGGAAACGATGGCGTCGTCGGTGGCGACGCCCCTCGAGCGCCGTTTCGGGCGCATCGCCGGGCTGACGGAAATGACGTCCGCGAGCACGCTCGGGTCGACTTCGATCACGCTTCAATTCGACCTCGATCGAAACGTGGACGCGGCCGCGCGCGACGTGCAGGCGGCCATCGCCGCGGCGGGGGGCGAGCTGCCGCCGGACCTACCGCTCAAGCCGACGTACCGCAAAGTGAACCCCGCCGACGCGCCGATCCTCATCGTGGCGCTGACGAGCGAGACCCTCCCCCTGTCGCAGGTCTTCGACGCCGCGAACACGATCCTCGCCCAGAAGATCTCGCAAGTGCACGGCGTGGGGCAGGTCTTCGTCGGGGGTGGGCAGCAGCCCGCGGTACGCGTGCAGGTCGACCCGGCGGCCCTCGCGGGGATGAACGTGAACGCGGCCGACGTCCGCAATACGCTCGCGGCGACCACGGTCGACGAAGCGAAAGGCACCGTCGTCGGAAAGACGCAGACGGCGACGATCGGTGCGAACGACCAGCTGCTCGAGGCGCGCGGCTACCAGCCCCTCGTCGTCGCGCAGACGACGACCGGCGCCGCGCAGCTCGGCGACGTCGCGCACGTGTTCGACGACGTCGAGAACGACCGCGTCGCGGGCTGGGCGGACGCGAAGCGTGCAGTGCTCATCATCATCCGCAAACAGCCCGACGCGAACATCATCGAGACGAACCAACGCGTCTTGAGCCTCTTGCCGGAGCTCGCCAAGTCGATCTCGCCCGCGATCGACATGCAGATCAGCAGCGACCGCACCCAGACGATCAAAGCGTCGGTCGAGGACGTGGAGCTCACGCTGGCGGTCAGCGTCTTCCTCGTCGTGCTGGTGGTCTTCGCGTTCCTTCGCTCGGCCCGCGCGACCGTCGTACCCGCCGTGGCGATTCCTCTCTCCCTGGCAGGCACGTTCGGCGTCATGTGGCTCCTCGGCTACAGCATCGACAACCTGTCCTTGATGTCGCTCACGATCTCGACGGGCTTCGTCGTCGACGACGCGATCGTCGTGACCGAGAACATCACGCGCTCGATCGAGGACGGCAAGACGCCCCTCCAGGCCGCGTTCATCGGCGCGCAGCAAATCGGCTTCACGATCGTCTCGATCACCGCGTCGCTCCTCGCCGTGTTCGTCCCCATCCTGCTCATGGGCGGGATCGTTGGCCGCCTGTTCCGGGAGTTCGCGGTCACGTTGAGCGTGGCGGTGGCGATGTCCGCGCTCGTGTCGCTGACGCTGACGCCGATGATGTGCTCGCTCATGCTCCGGTCCGAGGGCACGAGGCGCCACGGCAAAGTGTTCCTCGCGTTCGAGCATGCGTTCGACTGGCTGCTCGCGGTCTACGAACGCGGACTCAAGTGGGCGCTCCACCACCGCGTCACGATGCTCTTCGTGACGTTCCTCACGATCGCCGGGAGCGTCGCGCTCTTCGCGTACGTGCCGAAGGGGCTCTTCCCGCAGCAGGATACCGGCCTCTTGATGGCGACCACCGAAGCCGCGCAGGACGTGTCGTTCCCGGCGATGTTCCGGCTGCAGACGCGCGTGAACAAGATCCTCAGCGAGGATCCGGACATCGACCACTACGTGTCGTTCATCGGGTCGGGCGGTTTCGGCACCGGCAACACGGGCAGCGCGTTCATTTCGCTCAAGCCGCTACCGCCGCGCAAGCTCACGGCCGACCAGGTGCTCGGGCGGCTACGCGGTAAGCTCGCGAAGGTCGAGGGCATTGCGACGTATTTGCAGTCGCGCCAGGACGTGAGCGTCGGCGGGCGCATGGCACGCACGCAGTACCAGTACACCGTGCAGGACGCGAACCTCGACGAACTCCGCGAGTGGGCGCCCAAAGTCCTCGACGCCATGAAGAAGCTTCCGCAGCTCAAGGACGTCGTGAGCGACCAGCAAAACTCGGGCTTGCAGCTCGACGTGAACATCGATCGCGACACGGCCTCACGCCTCGGGGTGACGGCCCAGGCGATCGACGACGCGCTCTACGACGCGTACGGGCAGCGTTTCGTCGCGACCACGTTCACGCAGCTCAACGAGTACCATGTGGTTATGGAAGCCGGCGAAGAGTTCCGGCTGTTCCCCGACTCGCTCGACGGGATCTACGTGAAGAGCACCACCGGCGCGCAAGTGCCGCTCCTCGCGATCGCGAAGGCCAGCTCCTCGATGGCGCCGCTCGCGGTGAACCACCACGGGCAGTTCCCCGCGGTGACGGTGTCGTTCAATCTGTCGGCCGGGTCGTCGCTCGGCCAGGCGGTCGACGCGATCAACGACGCGGAGCTCGACATCCACCTGCCGCCCGCTGTGCACGCCGACTTCCAGGGAACCGCCCAGGCCTTCACCGCTTCGCTCCAGAACGAGCCGATCCTCGTCGCGGCGGCGCTGATGGCCGTCTACATCGTGCTCGGCATGCTCTACGAGAGCTACATCCACCCGGTGACGATCCTTTCGACGCTGCCGTCGGCGGGGATCGGCGCGCTGCTCGCGCTTCTCCTCTTCAAGGTCGACCTCAGTATCATCGCGATCGTCGGCCTCTTGCTCCTCATCGGCATCGTCAAGAAGAACGCGATTTTGCTCATTGACTTCGCGCTGGAAGCCGAGCGCAACGAGGGTGCGTCGTCGGAGGACGCGATCGTACGCGCGTGCTCGCTCCGCTTCCGTCCGATCCTCATGACGACGTTCGCCGCGCTCTTCGGGGCGCTGCCACTCGCCTTCGGGCGCGGCCTCGGATCGGAGTTGCGCCAGCCGCTCGGCATCACGATCGTCGGCGGCCTCCTGGCGTCGCAACTCCTGACGCTGTTCACGACGCCCGTCGTCTACCTTGCGCTCGAGAAGCTCACGCGCCGCGAGGACGATGAGCCGTATTCCGAGCATCCGGAGCCGCCGTCGCCGGCCGAGCGCGGTCCTGAGCCTACGACGCAACCTTCGTAAGCCCAGCTTTCCGTAACGTGGATTGCGAAATGGCACCCCGGCGTTGTGCCGGTCACCGCCTGTCCGGAGGACACCCCGCGCCGGCCCGCGACACCCAACGGCCGCCCTGAGGCACCCCGGGCCGGATAGCCCGGCTATACGCCTTCCGTTGCCTTGGCAATGAAAGCCCATAGTCGGGCCCACTTCGCGCGGATTTGGGGAGGCCCGGTGGCGACCGCGAGGGCCGCCGGAGCGTTGGCACACGACGTGTTTACGGGTGGGAATGCACCCCGTATTTTTTGGTTTGAAGCGCGCCTACTACGCCACGCTCGGCCTCACGCGACGGACGCTCCGCAAGATGGGCCTCACCGCGGCTCGTATGGATATGCTTTACGTGATTCACAAGCGGGGGCGATATTCCACGGAACAAGGCGCACTTTGGCGCACGCTCGGTGTCTGCCCATCGGTCGTCAGTCGCATGCTCAAGCGGCTCGAGGAAATGGGCTACGTCGAGCGCAACGTCGTTACCAACGATACGCGCAAACGGACGGTCACCCTCACGACCCGAGGGCGGGCACGAATTCTACGTGCGATACGGCAATTCATCGGATGGGGCTATGCGCAATTGGCACTTCATTCGGCGCTCGAGCCGCACCGCTGGCACAGCGAATGGCACACGCATGTTGCTGTGTTGAAGGGCATCGAGTTCCTCCGTTTGATCCGCGTTGGCTTCGGCGACCGCGCCACGCTCGTGCTCTATCCGGACGGAGTGCGCGAGAAGGACCCGCCTCGCGCCACGAGCTTGGTTCTCCGATGGGTAAATTAGGGCCGTCTCTACGAGTCGTCGAACGAACATGCCCCGTCGAGGGGCGGGTGCCGTCCATGCACGGAGAAACGCGACCGTCACATCCCTGGAAGAGGAGCGCCCGTGGCGCTCTCGAGCGCGGCACGCGCGAGTAGATAGTCGTAGAGCGCGCTCTCGACCTGCGCGCGCGCTTGCGTGAGTAGCGACTCCGCATCGACCATGTCGAAGGACGTCGCCGCATTCGCCTCGAACTTCTTCGTCACGATGCGGTAGTTCTCTTCGCCTTGCGTGACCGCGGCGCGCGCGACGCCAAGTGCATCGCGCGATGTCTGCGCGTTGACGAACGCCTGCCGCGCCTCGACACGGATCTGGTCCTCGAGCTTCGTGCGGGCGATACGCGCGTTCGAAAGCTGGGCATCCGCCGCGGTGACGCCGCTCCAGGTCGTGCCCCAGTCCCAGATGTCCCAGGAGCCGACGAGCCCGACATAGCTCGCGTCCGCCTGTTGGAACGCGGAGCCGCCGAAATGCGTGTAGTTGGCGACAGCGCTGATCTGTGGAGCGAGCTTCGCCTTCGCCGCCGAGACGCTCGCTTCGCCTTGCTCGATCCGCAGATCGAGCGCGCGCACTTCGACCCGTTGCGAGAGCGCGTGCGCCTCCGCCGAGGCGAGGTCGCGCTCTGGCGACGACGGCTCGGAGCCCGAGAAGGGTTCCACTTCAAGCGGCTCGTCCGGCGAGACCCCCATTGCCTGCGTCAGCTGCGACCTTGCGATCACGATCTGCCCGCGCGTCTCGATCGCGCGCTGCTTGGCCGTGGCGAGCGCCAACCCCGCGCGCAGAAGGTCGTTCTTTCCGATGACGCCGTTGTCGAACTGCGACTGCGCCTGTTTCTGCTGCGCTTCGAGCTGCGTCACGGATGCGTCGGCGACCGCCGACAAGCGCGCTCGCGCGAGGAGCCCGTAGTATGCCTGGATAACGGCGAGCGCGACGTTCCGCCGCGCGGCTTCCCGCTGGATTGCCGCGACATCGACCCCGAGCTTCGCGACCTTGTATTCTTCGTAGATCGGGAGCAACCCCGTGATCGGTTGGCTCAACGTGAAGCTCGCCGACACGGTGTTCCGCTTGCGGACTTCGAAGTTTTCTCCTCCAAACGACAGGTAGAAGGCCGAGTTCCATGCGGTGAGCGCCCCGTCTACGTGGAGCTTTGGGCCCAACTGTCCGCCGATGTTGCCGCGCGAGGCTTCGGCGCTCTGCAGGTCGACCGCGCTGGAGAGCGCGTCGGGGTTGTGCGCCAGCGCAATGCCGACCGCATCGGCGACGCCGATCCGCCTCGTCGAGTCCGCCCCGGAGGCGGCGGTCGTCGCCGGCGCGACAGGCACGGGCCCGGGCGCCCCCGGCGCTGCCGCGGACGTCCCAGGGGCCGCGGTTTGGGCCAGCGCGACGGACGGAAAAAGGCCCCCGAGGACGGCGGTCACCGCCCAAGTTCCCAGCGCGGGCATCGCGGCCCGCGCCACGTGCGAACGACTCATGGCGATCTCTTCTCTCCGCGCTTTCAGCGAGTATGGACGGTCACGTCCGCGGACAGACCGGCGGCGAGCTTGACGTCCGCCGGGACGGACGCCCACGCGATCTTCACCGGCAGGCGCTGCACGACTTTGACGAAGTTGCCCGACGCGTTGTCCGCGGGCAAAAGCGAGAAGCGCGCGCCCGTTCCTGGCGACGTGCTCTGCACGGTTCCGTCGAACGTGCGTCCGGGATACGCGTCGACCGAGATGTCGACGTGCTGGCCGGGTCGCATCTCGCCGACCTGCGTCTCTTTGAAGTTGGCAAGTACGTAGGTCTCGCTCGGAACGATCGTGACCACCATCTGGCCCGCCTGGAGCAGCTGGCCCGGGTGCACCGCCATGCGTGACAGATGCCCGTCCGTCGGCGCTTCGATGCGCGTGTAGGAGAGCTGCAGCTTCGCGAGCGTGAGCGCCGACTCCGCCGCGTCCGCGTTGGCGTGCGCGAGCGCCGCGTTCGCGCGCGCCGCCGCGAGCTGCGCCTCGACGGGCGCGCTCTGCTCGACGCGGCCCTGCGCCTCGGCGATCTGCGTTTGCGCCGCAGCGCGCTGATCGCCCGCCGCCGCGAGCTGGGCCTGCGCCTGCGCCACCGCGGCGCGGGCGGCGAGCGCGTTCGCTTGCGCTGTGTCGACCTGCGCTTGCGGCACCGCCTCGTCTTTTCGGAGCGAGATGGCACGCGCGAGATCGGTGTCCGCGCGGCTCGCTTCGGCCTGG
>Ga0210391_10003336_pt1 | contig 13631 bp, 17 predicted proteins | sample IncBWC12OmetaG_FD_160573 | JGI IMG/M metagenome (GOLD analysis project Ga0210391, IMG submission 160573) | Forest soil microbial communities from Barre Woods Harvard Forest LTER site, Petersham, Massachusetts, United States - Inc-BW-C-12-O ... | reverse complement strand
CAACAAGAGTATTAATCAAACGCTGAGTCGAACGATCTTGACAGCGGGCCTGACTTTCCTTACCGTGCTTGCTCTGTTTCTTTTTGGCGGCGAGGTGTTGCATAACTTCAGCCTGGCGCTGGTCATTGGCATTTTGATCGGGACGTATTCCTCGATTGCGATCGCCGCCCCCATCCTGGTGGCCTACCAGGAATGGCGCGGTGAGCGCGGCAAGAAGCCGATTGCCATGCCGTTGCGGCCAGGGAGCACCAGTTCCGCGCAGCCGAAGGAAAAAGTTAAGGTCTAATTCTGGCTTAGTGGCGTAGAATCATTGACCTGTCCGCAGAGGCAGGAGTTCCGAGGCGCAAAAAGCAGAAGTCAGGGAGCAAAGACCAAACGGGCGGTGTCTAAACATTCGAATGGTCTGGTGTGTGTAGGAGAAGCCTATGTTTGAAGACAGCCTTATTGAATCAGGGAACAAGCTCAAGACTAAGCGTTTGTGGACGTCGATTCTTTCCTTCATTGGGCAATTCGCGCTCATCGGAGTCCTGATCCTGATCCCGCTGATCTACACGGACGCGTTGCCCAAAACCCAGCTGATGACTTTCCTGGTCGCGCCGCCCCCACCGCCTCCTCCGCCCCCGCCCCCAGCCGCTCCCGTAAAAGTCGTGAAAATGGTGAGCGAAGTCGTTAACGGCCAGCTGCGTGCCCCCACCAAGATTCCCCAGAAGATTCAGATGATTAAGGAAGAGGAAAACCCGCCGGATTTGGGCGGCGTTTCGGGCGGCGTTCCGGGCGGTATTCCCGGAGGCGCGGCCGGTGGCGTGATGGGGAGCATCCTTAGTTCGACCCAGGTTGCGGTCCCGAAGGTTGCAACACCGCAGCGCGTTCGCGTGTCCACTGGTGTGGCGACTGGTCTTTTGATCAGGAAGGTTACGCCCAACTATCCGCAACTGGCGAAACAGGCGCGCATTCAAGGTTCGGTGGTCCTGCAGGCAGAAATCAGCAAAGACGGCACCATTCAGAATCTGCAACTAATCAGTGGGCACCCCATGCTGGCGCCGGCGGCGATCGAAGCCGTAAAACAGTGGCGCTATAAGCCCTACCTGCTCAATGGCGAGCCGGTGGCGGTGGAGACCCAAGTGGTTGTGAACTTCAGCTTGTCGGGAGGCTAGAAACTCCGGACGAGCTGGTTTTGTGGCGGTTGAGAGCTCTCCCCCGTTCCACCTTTTCCGAAGACGGGGGACCAAGGCGCTTTTTTGGCAGCCGGGCAACTCCGCCTACGCGGGCTTTCTTGCATCAAACGTTGCATCAGTAGTTTGCAGAGGAGCTCAAGTTTCGTGGCGGTGCGTCGCTTTGGCGACCCGGCGCCGTACGAAATCAGGTCAGCCCCTCGTTTGGGGCGTGGCATCAAACATCGGCTCTTTGTGCATCATGGTATGCCGCAGCTCTTCGGCAGACGCCTAGGAGTCGGGCATTGCCGATCGCGCCATGCCTTGATCGCTGGCGTAGTCCGGTCGAGATTTTGAGAAAGGCGCTCACACTAATGAGCGCGAAACAGTTCCGAGGAGGAATAGCAACTCATGGTAGCGAACCTGGCAACAGTCGCACTTTGTAATTTCCATCTTTTCGCCGCTTGGCTCTTGCAGGATCAGGGCTCAGTCGGTTGGGACCCGATTTCGCTCTGGAAGCAGATGGGGCTTCTGGCGAAAGTCGTGGTCATCATTCTGTTCATCATGTCGGGGTGGTCGATCGGCGTGATGATTGACCGTTGGATGGCATTCAACGCCGCCCGCAATCAGTCCCGCTCGTTCGCTCCCGCGGTTGCCGGAGCGCTGCGCGAAGGCAAGATTGACGAGGCGATCAAAGTCGCCGAGCGCAACAAGAAAAGCCACCTGGCGAAGGTGGTCACCGCCGGCCTGATGGAATTCAAGGCCCACCAGGATAGCCCCGGTGAAATTCCGGGTGAGACCATTGAAGCTTCCAAGCGCGCGCTGGAGCGCACCGAAGCTATCGTTCACGCCGAGCTTAAGCGTGGCTTGGGCGGTCTGGCGACCATCGGTTCGACAGCTCCCTTCGTCGGACTGTTCGGAACGGTCGTCGGCATTTTGAACGCCTTCAACGGTATCGCCAGGGAAAAGGCAACCGGGCTGGCTGCAGTCGCGGGCGGCATCTCCGAAGCGCTCGTAACACCGCCGTCGGGCTGTTCGTGGCCATTCCGGCCGTCATGATGTTCAACTATCTAACCGGGCGCGTGGAAGCGTTCGACGTGGAGATGGATAACTCCTCGAGCGAACTGATTGACTACTTCCTGAAGCGCCGGAGCATGCGCCGGTCGTAAGGGCAGGTCACAGGTCTTAGGTGTCAGGTCCGAGGACTTGGCCTTTGATCTTAGGTCTGTCTGGTCGTTACCCATGAGTTGCTGAGGAAGAGCCGGGCGGGTGCCTGGCTCTCTCCTCGCGCAAGTTTTGGGGCTACGGCAGGGCATGAACTACGCAGGAGACAGAATTCCATGGCATTAGCTAAGCGAAACGAAGCAGCCAACGTCACCTCCGACATCAACGTCACGCCTATGGTGGACGTGATGCTGGTGCTGCTGATTATCTTCATGGTCGTCACACCCATGTTGCAGCACGGCAAGCAGGTCGACATGGCCCAGGTCAATAATCCCGTGGATATGCATGACGCCGATAAGGAAGATGCGTTGCAAGTTGCGATTACTCGCGACGACAAGGTCTTCTTCGGCACCGATCCCATCAATCCTGACGATCTCACGCAAAAGATCAAGGATCGCATCGCCAACCGGACCGATAAGCGAGTATTTCTGAAGGCCGATGCCCGCGCAAAATACGGTTGGGTAGTCACGGTTGTCGACGATGTCCGCGCGGCGGGCGTCGATCAACTTGGACTATTGACTGAACAAAAGAAGTCTGGCTCCTTTGCCCCACCGCCAGTCGCGCCACCGGCGCCGACGGGCGGGCAGTAGTTCGCCAGAGCGAGAACGCGTAGTAGGGATACAGGAGATTCATTATGGCTATGGCAGTCGGCCCCAAAGGGGGCCAGAACGCTAACATGAACGTCACGCCGCTGATCGACGTGTTGCTGGTGCTACTGATCATTTTCATGGTGATCACGCCCCTGACGCCGAAAGGCCTGGATGCGTTGGTGCCCCAGCCTCCGCCGAAGGATCAGAAACAGCCGCCCCCCACTCCCGACCGCACCATCGTGGTGCAACTGATCGATCATGGTGCCGGCAATCCTCCCGGATTGAAAATCAATACCGACGAAGCCACTTGGGAGACGCTGCAAGGCCGCCTGGAAGACATTTTCAAAACGCGCGCCGAGAAGGTCATGTTCGTCAAGGGTGACGACAACGTGCCCTTCGCCGACGTGGCCAACGTGATCGACATAGCGCATTCGGCCGGCGTCGATAAAGTCGGCCTGATCACGGCCAAGATTGAAGCGGGCGGTTAGAATCGGGCACAAAGACTCACGGGTTGTCATCCTGAGCGAAGCGTAAGGACCTATGTGTTTGGAGTTCGCTATCGATCCTGCATTTCGCTCAGAATAGGAAGTCATCTAAGAGCTTCGCGGGCTACACCACATTCACACTCCGCAGCCAAGGGAGATTCATAAAGCAATGAAAACGAGAACTACGCAAGAGGTTCTGGTCTTGTTCGCCGCAGCATTGGTGATGCTCGCTAGCACCGGCTGCGCCAAGCTGAAGGCACGCGACCATCTCAACAAGGGCGTGCAGGCTTACAAAAACTCCAAGTTCGAACAGGCCATCGACAATTTCCAGCAGGCGGTCGCGCTTGATCCGTCGCTCATCAATGCTCGCCTGTATCTAGCCACAGCTTATGCCCAGCAGTACATCCCAGGCGCCGATACTCCCGACAACAACCGCAACGCCGAGCAGGCCATCGACGAGTACAAGCAGGTGCTGCAGGTCGATCCCAAAAATATCAACAGCATCAAGGGTATCGCCTATCTCTACCTGCAGATGAAGAAGTTTGATCTGGCCAAGGAATACTATAAGAAGGCGTCGGAGGCCGATCCCAATGACCCCGAGCCGTATTACTCGGTCGCCGTTATCGATTGGACCCAGACCTACGTGCCGCGACAGGAAGAGCGCGCCAAGCTCGGCATGAAGCCCGATGACGCCCTGCCCGCCAAGGACAAGAAGGTCTGCGCCATGATGAAGGAGAAAAATACGCCCAACGTTCAGGAAGGCATCGACAACCTGAACAAGGCGCTCCAGCTTCGTCCCGACTACGACGACGCGATGGCCTACATGAACCTGATGTATCGCGAACGCGCCGACATTCAATGCGATGACCCGGCAGCCCGTTCCGCTGATTTAAAGACCGCCGACGAATGGGTCGACAAGACCATGGCCACGAAGAAAGCGAAAGCAGAAAAGCAGCCCGGCGCCGGCGGCATTGTGATGGATCAGAAGCAGTAAGTTGGTTTTCACTTCTCAACCTAGGGCCTCGCGCTTGGCAACGTGGGGCCTTTTGCTTTGTGGTGTGGATGTTGCAGGCAGCGGAGGGTGTTCCGGCGACCCGAAAGTGGCCGGTGATTTGCATCACGCACATCCCCGCGCGCGCAGGTAAAATCAACTGCGGCGAGTTGCACTCGAACTCGGCGCCCATCCAGGCATGTTCAAGAAGATTCTGGTTGCCAATCGAGGAGAGATCGCAGTGCGCGTCATACGCGCCTGCCGCGAGATGGGCATCTCGACCGTCGCCGTCTATTCCGATGTCGACCGCGCCGCGCTCCACGTCCGCAAGTCCGACGAGGCGTACCACATCGGCCCCGCGCCGGCCGCCGAATCTTATCTTCGGATGGATAGAATTCTCGACGTAGCCAAACGCTCCGGAGCCGAGGCCATCCATCCCGGCTACGGCTTTCTCTCCGAAAACGCGAAGTTCGCGCAAGGGTGCGCCGATGCGGGCGTGAAATTTATCGGACCGACTCCGCACTCCATGAATCTGATGGGATCGAAAACCAGCGCTCGCCAGCAGATGGAAAAAGCCGGCATCCCGTTTGTTCCGGGAACTTCGCGCGGCCTTGCCTCGGCCGAAGAGGGCGAGCAAGTTGCGGAGCGCGTCGGCTATCCCGTAATGCTGAAAGCCGCGGCTGGTGGCGGTGGCAAAGGTATGCGCCTGGTCAATACGCGCCAGGAACTTCGTTCCGCGCTCGCATCGGCCCAAAGCGAGGCGCAGCGTTCGTTTGGCGATAGCGAAGTCTATGTCGAAAAGGCCATCGTCAATCCGCGCCACATCGAGATGCAGGTGCTCGCCGACGAACACGGCAACACGGTTTGGCTCGGCGAGCGCGAGTGCTCGATCCAGCGCCGCCATCAGAAAGTTCTAGAAGAAGCGCCCTCGCCGATTGTCGACCCCGATATGCGCCGCCGCATGGGCGAAGTTGCCGTCAAGGTCGCGCAGGCCGCCAGCTACACCAACGCCGGCACCATAGAGTTTCTCGTCGATCAGCAGAAGAATTTCTATTTTCTCGAAATGAACACGCGCCTTCAGGTTGAACATCCGGTCACCGAGTTGACCACAGGGCTCGATCTCGTACACCTGCAGATCCGCATCGCAGCCGGCGAGAAACTGCCCTTCGTGCAGTCCGACATAGCGATTCGCGGACATGCCATCGAATGCCGCATTTACGCCGAGGATCCCGACAACAATTATTTTCCCAGCCCCGGCAAAATCACGTTGCTGCTCGAACCCTCAGGGCCGGGAATACGCCGTGACAGTGGCATCTATGAAGGCTGGAGCGTGCCGATGGATTACGATCCGCTGCTCGCCAAGCTGATTGGCTATGGGAGCGATCGGCCGCAGGCCATCATGCGCCTCGAGCGCGCTCTCGATGAATATTTCGTGGCCGGCATCAAGACCAACATTTCTCTTTTCGAGCGCATCCTGGGCGACGCCGACTTTCGAGCCGGAAAGCTGGACACCGGATACCTCGATCGCCTGGCCGCCAAAGCCAATCCGGCCGCAGCCTCTCTCTCGCCGAGCGAGATGAAAGAACTGGAGAAAATCGCGGCGATTGCCGCTGGAATGTTTGCCGTGCTCGACCCCTCATCGTCCGCCAACAAAAATGGCAACGCGGCAAGCGATTCGGCCATCCCGGCTGCCTCATCGTCGAACTGGAAACAAAAAGGACGATCGGAAGCGCTGCGCTCGTCTTGATCTTATGGTTTATGAAATCCTAGTTGGCGACAAAGCCAGCGACAGAGCGGGCGGCAAGACGGAGGGCAAGCCATACCGCCTCGAGCTGGGAAAAGTGGGCGACCGATGGGAGTGCCGTCTGGACGGCCGCGCCGTCGACATCGATGCCATCATTCCGCGGCCCGACGTTTTGTCGCTGCTGATCGATGGCCGCGCCTACGAAATCAAGCGCGAGCAAACGGCGACCGATCTCCACCTGTGGGTCGGCAGCGCCCGCTTCGCGGTTGAGTTGCGCGATCCGCGATCCTTGCGCTCGCGCCAGAGATCCGCGGGCGACGAGAAAGGCCCGAGAAAAATTCTCGCTCCCATGCCCGGCCGGGTAGTGCGATTGTTGGTCGCGGAGAATTCCGAAGTCGAAGCCGGTCAGGGCATCGTCGTAGTCGAAGCCATGAAAATGCAAAACGAAATCAAATCGCCCAAAAAGGGAGTCGTCAAGAAAATATCAGCGACCGCCGGCGCAGCGGTGAACCCGGGCGACGTGCTCGCCATCGTGGAATAAGGAAGCAACCGCTCATGGAATCCTGTAACTCGCGTGGGCGGCCATCAAATTCATGATCGAGAAAATGAGAGTCGCGGTATTCGTTGTGGCCCTCGGTCAGTTTGCGCTTGCCGCCGGACGTTGCCCCGTTACCCTCATCAGCGGCACGGGTAGCCTGGATTCTGTCTCGATCACTTTCATGAACGCGGGCAAGTTGCCGATTCGACGCCTGGAATTCAACTGCAAGCTGATCGGCGATCGATCAGACAGCGTCCACTGCGACGAAGAGAACGCGCTTTTCTTCCCGGGCATGCAGTACACGGTCACCTATGCGCACCGAGCGCGCCTACCGGAACTGGCGCGGGTCTCGCTCAAAAGCATTACCTTTGCCGGCGGATATGTCTGGAAGCCGAACCCAGCGATATCTTGCCGTGTGCTAAGAATTGATCTGAAAAAGAAGTAATCGCCTTTCCATCCAACCTGCTTTATGCGATCAGCCGAACGCCCTCACGGCCATAGCACCTACGTCATCTGAAACCTGTGGTTCTCTGCGCGTACCATGGAGAACAGGTCCGGAGGTCCCGCCGTGAAAGTGCAGCGCATCATCAGTTTCGTTACGCTGGCGATTTCGATCATCACGCTGGTTCTCGTGTTGAAGCGCCCCGCGCCGGTTGCAACCGCCGTTGCGCCCGCCACCGCCGCCGCCAATGCACAATCTTTTCAGGAAAAGGTGAACCAACTCGCACAGCCGAAAGCTGCCGGCGAAGGCGAAAGCGAAGTTCGAATGACATCTGGCGAAGTGTCCGCCGCGCTCGCGCAAGCTGCCGGCCTGTTGCCCGCAACGATGGCCACACCCGCAATCGCGAATACTTCCACGGGTGCGTCTACGGGCTCCGCCTCCGCTAGTTCTGCTTCGGTCAACTCTCCCGCCGCTCCATCTGCCATGGATTTCCCCGGCGCCGTTCCCAATATTAAGGATTACCAGGTCTCGATGGATGGCGACATCGTTCGCGGACAATTTCTCACCCAGATCGCCGGCAAAGACGTCTATCTCACGCTTGCCGGACATCTCGGTTCAAAAGACGGTTACGCCACCTTCGACGCCACCGAGGTCAAGATCGGAGATCTCTCCGTGCCTGCGGCGCTCGTCAACGAAGTGTTGCAGAGAAAACTCGCCGAGCAACGCGATCAGCTCAAGCTCCCCAACAACGTAAAAGACATCAAAGTAGAAAATGGCGAGCTTGTCCTAGTTGAGAAATAGGTCGAGAAGTAGCGGCCATGACCAAGTAGGAGTTTGCGACGGCTATGCAGCCGGTATACCGTCTGGCGCGCTTGCTCGCGGCGCGCAATACCACGGTTCACATCACCGGTCCTACCGGACGCGGTAAAGAAATTGTCGTCCGCGCTATTCATCAGCTTAGTTAGCCCGCGCGCCGCGCACTTTCGCGGTGGTCAATTGCGCCGCCATTCCCGAGACTTTGCTGGAGGCTGAACTCTTCGGTTACGCGCGCGGCGCTTTTACTGGAGCGGCGCAGGCCTATGCGGGAAGGATGCAGGCGGCGCAGGGGGGGCACGCTATTTCTCGACGAGATCGGCGAGATGCCCTTGAGCCTTCAGCCCAAGCGGCCGCGCTTTCTTGAGCAGAAGGAGTTGCAGCGTCTCGGCAGCGCCGAAGTTGTGCGCGCTGATGCCCGGGTCGTCTCCGCCACCAACGCCCATCTGCTCTCGCTCGTGAGGGAAGGGAAGTTTCGCGACGATTTGTACTACCGCCTCTCCGCATTCCCCCTGGAAATTCCGCCGTTGCGCGAGCGTCCTGAAGACATCGGGCAACGGGCCGCGCACTTTCTCGAAAAATATGCCTCGCACCCACCCGCGCCGCAACTCTCCGCCGCCGCCCTGCACGAGTTGAGAACGCAGACCTGGTCCGGCAATATTCGCGAACTGCAAAACGTGATCGAACGCGCGCTGATTCTCTCCGAAGATCAACCGGTAATTCGTCCTGAGCACATTTCGCTCGCCGACGCCGATGGTCGCTATTCGAGCTAGCGTTCGCGTGGAAACAAATTGGCCGTGATCAGAAGTGAACGATGTTATCGACGCTTGCTTGCACAGGAAGAGGTTCACTCTACTACGCCGCGGGGCTGCGCCGTAGTTTCTTCCACACGACGCGCGCAGGGAAAAATAGAATTGCGGCCCAGAGCAGCAAGCTCGGTCCAGTCGTGAGCAGGAACAAGATCACGGCTACGACGCCATCCGCCACGTTGCGATATCCCTCGATGGCGGCGTTGCCGAGACGATTCGAGGTCGAAGGCGGCACGACTTGCAACTGCGCCTTGTACTCCTCCGCGATGGTAACGGTTAAGGTGGCATAGCTCACCTGCTTCGCCATATTTTTTCTTTCGGCTTCCATCTGCTCGATCTCGCCGCGCACTCGATCGAGTTCCTGCTCAACTGCAAGGACGTCTGACAGCTTCCCTGTGCGATTGCGCAGCAGATCGGTCAGCCTGTCTTCGGTGTTGCGGGCATTGCCGAGCCGTGCCTCCAGGTCGACGTATTGCGAGGTAACATCCTGCCCACCCTGCGACTCGGATTCGACTCGCCCCAGCGTCTTGACTTCGGCTAGTGTGGCGTCCACTTGATCGGCGGGAACGCGCAACGTCGCGGTGAGTGTGCGCCCGCTACCCGTGTTGCCGCCGGCATTCAACTCGTCGATATAACCTTGATGCCGCTTAAGAATAACTTCGAGGTTCGCTCGTGCGGTGTCGAACTCCTTCGTGATCACGTTGAGCTCCGCCGTCCGTATGATCATCGGACCGTTGGCTGACAGATTATTTTCCGTAGTTAATTTGTCAGCCAGCGGGCCGCTGGAAGTTGCGGGCGGAGCGGTTTGCAGCTGCGCTAGCTCCGTGACAGTTCTTCCGTTTATCGGTGGGGGCGGCGGTGGTGGGGACGGCTCCAAGCGTGATTCTGTTTGGAATTTATTAACAACTGCCTTATCAACAGGCACTCCGCGTCGCGAAAAGACACTGCTAACTCTTCCACCTTCGAACTTCAAAGTTCCCAGCCCGACAAGAAAGACGGCCGCAGCCGCTCCCGCTCCCGCTAACATCACCCTGGCCCAACGCGTGTGCCACAGTTCCCGCAAGTTACGCTGGGCTGGAAAAATATTTCGCGCCGCGGCTCGATTCTCCGCCAGCGCGTTTGTGATTGCTTGAGGTATCCCCGGCTCCGGCTGCTCAACTTTCCAAGTCTCCAGATTTTGAGAAACGCTTCCTAGTTCAGCAGCCAGCCCCTGGCATTCCGCACACTCGCGTAAATGAGCCGCCGCAACCGTGGCGCGATCGGCCGCGAGTTCGCCATCAAGGTAGGCCATCACTTCTTCGGGTTTGATGGGATGCGTCATTCGGTTCATAGGGCCTCGCCTTCCGCTTGCGTGAGTTTGGCTGTCTCTGCTACTTCTCCCGCGGAAGCGTTCGCAATATCTTGCTCCGGCTTCAGCCGTTCCTTCAGCGCCATTCGTGCGCGAAAGAGCCGCGAGCGCACCGTATTCACCGGCAGCTTCAATAATTCGGCAATCTCCGAATAACTAAGCTGCTCATATTCACGCAGCATCACAATCTCGCGCTCTGCATCGTCCAGCCTTCCAAGCGCCTGGCGCATCCAGAGAACGTTGTCAGAATCATCTCGACTCGCCGGTTCCGGCGCGATCTCAACCGACGATAAATCTCGAGACTGCTTCCGCCGTTCCGCCGCCAGCAGGTTTATCGCAATGCCATAGAGATAAGTCCGGACGAGAGCTCTCGGCTCATAGCGAACCGATGCCCGTATGACCGCCAGGAAGGCTTCCTGCGTCAGATCCTCCGCGCGCTGGTCGCGCTCTAGTCTGCGCCGAAAGAAGCCGTAAAGTGGCCCGCGATAGCGCGCAAACAGCGCCTCAAACGCTAGGTGCGACCCGCTGCGGAACTCCTGCATCAAGGCTTCGTCACTGATCATTATCATTATCTTGATCTTGCCATCTTTATCTCGCCATCTTGCCAGCGCCTCTGGATCGCCGCTCATTGCTCTCGACCCGGCTCTCCACCCGGCTCTCCACCCGGCTCTCAGCCCGCAGTCCCTGAAGTCTCGTTCATAAGCTGTAATGTCGCAACCTGCCGAAAAGTTCCCGGCCGGGAAGAAATTTCATGCGATATGATGAAAATCGAGACAGTTTGTCGGTGTCCTGGGGAACGAATTTCCTGTCGCAACTTGCTCTCTCATTTTCATGGCTCGACACATCCCCATCGGCGTGCGCGGTGAGGCGGCTGAGACCGTCGAACTGAAGCACACACTCGCCGCGCACGATCCGCGGTTGCCACCCGTGTATTCGACGCCCGACATGATTCGCCTGATGGAGATCGCCGCCTTCCAGGCGCTTCAGCCATTTTGCGACGGCGGAGAAATCACGGTGGGCATTTCGATTAACATCGAACACCGTGTCGCCAGCGCCATCGGAGTGCGAGTCCAAGCCGAGGCTGAACTGGAATCGTTTGATGGGCGCTTCTACATCCTTCGCGTCCGCGCGCACGACGGCTCGGAGGAGATTGGGCGCGGTACGGTAGGACGCGCTGTAGTGCACGTGCCCAGCTTCGTCAAGCGCATGCGCGAAAGAGCTCGTGGCGAGTAAGAAGGGAAGAGACAATTCTCCCGTGGAGCCGGTAAAGAAAGTAGCAAAAATTAACCACAAGAAGTTGCGATAAAAGCCATGGAATCCCGCACCGATCACGCAATGCAATTCCGCCAGCTCCATCGCGGTCCGAACGTGCTCATTTTGCCGAACGCATGGGACGTCGCCAGCGCTCGCATTTTTGAGGATGCCGGCTTCCCCGCGATCGCCACCACCTCGGCTGGCATCGCCTATTCGCTCGGCTACGCCGATGGCCAGAATATTCCACGCGAAGAGATGATGGCCCGCATCGCCCGCATCGCTCGTGCCGTCCACGTGCCCGTGACCGCCGACATCGAAGCCGGCTACGGTTCGAAGGCCAAAGATGTCGCCGAGACAACCTGCGAGCTGATTGAGATGGGAGTTGTTGGGATGAATCTCGAGGATGGAAGCGGCGATCCATCTCGCCCCCTGATCGGCTTCGATTTAGCAGTCGATAAGATCAAGGCGGCGCGCCAGGCCGCCGTCGACGCGGGCACGCAAATTGTGATCAATGCGCGCACTGACGTGTATCTGCTAGCGGGCGGGAATCCCGACGCCGATTATTCCGAAGCGTTGCCTCGCCTGATAGCGTTTCGCGATGCCGGCGCGGACTGCGTCTTCGCTCCGGGACTGAAGGATGCGGAAACGATTGGCCGGCTGGCGAAGGCCGTCGAGTGCCCCCTCAACGTTCTCGCCGGGCCGGGCACGCCGTCGATTCCGGAACTCGCGAAACTGGGAGTGGCGCGTGTGAGTGTGGGCTCGGGCCCCATGCGTGCGACGCTAGGACTGCTGCGACGATTAGCGGAAGGGCTAAAAACTTCCGGCACGTACAGCGAAATGGAAGGCGCTGTGCCTTATGCCGAAGTGAACAAACTTCTCGGCGGCTGAGTTTACCCGTTGACCATGTTCATCAGGTGCTCCGGATAGCGCAACCCGGCCGCCGCTCCGGTGGGAAACACCTCTCTAAGACGCCGCAAGTCTTCGGAAGTAAGCCTTACGTCGACGGCCGCGGCATTTTCCTCGAGGTACTTGCGCCGCTTCGTCCCTGGGATTGGAACAATATCTTCGCCCTGCGCCAGTACCCAGGCCAGCGCCAACTGCGACGGCTTGCATTTTTTCTCGTGCGCCATTTCTTCCACTTCTTTTACCAGATCGAGATTCTTCTGAAAATTTTCGCCCTGAAAGCGCGGCGAAAAACGGCGATAGTCATCCTCGGCGAGATCATCGAAAGTTTTGAATTGCCCGGTGAGAAAGCCGCGCCCGAGCGGACTATAGGCCACGAAGCCGATTCCCAGTTCGCGACAGATCGCCAAAATTTCATCTTCCGGATCGCGCGTCCACAGCGAATACTCCGTCTGCAACGCTGCGATGGGATGCACTTTCACCGCGCGCCGCAAAGTGCCGCCCGCGGCCTCCGACAAGCCAATATGACGAATCTTCCCCGCTTGGATCAGTTCGGCCAGCGCCCCCACCGTCTCCTCAATCGGAGTATTCGGATCGACGCGATGCTGATAATAGAGATCAATGTAATCGACGCCCAGCCGCCGCAAACTGGCGTCGCACGATTTCTTCACATAATCCGGCTTGCCATTGACACCGCGAACATTGGGGTTCGCAGGATCGCGGACAATCCCAAACTTCGTGGCCAGCACGAACTGGTCGCGTTTGCCCTTGATCGCGCGTCCGACGAGCTCTTCATTCTTGTACGGTCCATAGACATCGGCGGTATCGAGAAAGTTGATGCCCAGTTCGAGCGCCCGATGAATAGTCGCAATCGACTCGGCGTCATCGCGTCCCGAGTAAAACTCCGACATACCCATGCAGCCCAGACCGATGGCGGAAACTTTGAGGCCGGAACGTCCAAGATTGCGCGTTTTCATTCAGGATTTCCTTTCATAAGAAAAGGTACTGAATATTGGAAGAAAAATGGTCGTTCTTCGCCGACCGCTACCCAACTATAGATGCGACCGGTAGGAATAAGGCTTCGAACATGTTTCACGAATTGCGTCCCTTACCCTCACCGGGGCATCTGTAGAGAGGCGTGATCCCTGTTCACTGATAGCGATGAATCAACCCGCCATGAATCGACCACCAATTTGGTTTGAGAGAAAGTTTGATCTCGACTTTCCGCTGGATCAGCATCCGAACCTCTGCGCGCGTCTGCGCGGCACGCCTGCCCGGCTGGAAGAAATTGTCCGCGGCGTTAAGCGTGAAGTCCTGTGGGAAAGACCAAGTGAAAATG
>Ga0210391_10003334_pt1 | contig 13631 bp, 13 predicted proteins | sample IncBWC12OmetaG_FD_160573 | JGI IMG/M metagenome (GOLD analysis project Ga0210391, IMG submission 160573) | Forest soil microbial communities from Barre Woods Harvard Forest LTER site, Petersham, Massachusetts, United States - Inc-BW-C-12-O ... | reverse complement strand
ATGTGCACTTCCGAGCGAACGTCGGTAGACGGCGGCGATCACGATGAAATCAACGACGAGGCCCAGGATCGCCGCGGGCGCCAAGTGAATCGCGAAACTTGCGTAGCCGAGATGCGCGAAGCTCGCGACGATTATGTTCTGCGGGTTGCCGGTGATGGTCGCGGCGCTGCCGATGTTGCTCGCGGTCGCGAGACCCAGCAGCAGCGGAATCGGATCGACGGAAGCAATTTCAGCGGCGTCGATTATCAGAGGCGTGAGCGCCAGGCATACGACGTCGTTGATGAAGAACGCGGCGAGGAGGCCGGACGCCGCAACGGTCATCGCGAGCATGCCGAAACCGGACCGCGCGCGGCCGAGCAAGGCGTGCGCGACATAAGCGAATGCGCCGGCCACGCGCAAATTCGCTACCACGATCATCATCCCGAGCAGCAAGGCGATCGTGTGAAAGTCGATGGCGCGCACGGCGGCGGCTTCGCTAAGCGAGCCAGACACAATCATCGCGACTGCGCCCGCCAGCGCAGCGCCGGTGCGATCGATCCGCAACCACGGTATTTCGCCCAGGGCGATCACCACATAGGTCAGGGCGAAAATGATGAGAGTCAGGAGGTAGCCGGGAAGCATCGCGGGATATTCAGGCTGCCAGGTGTTGGACGCGTCGGCACCAGAGGTATAGTTCAAGCGTATCGATATGGAAATTCCACTCAAGGTGGCAGAAATCGATCACGTCGTGCTGCGATGCCGCGATCAGAATCGCGCTTACGACTTCTACACGCGCATCCTGGGGCTTAGCGAGGAACGTCGAATCGCGGAGATTGGATTGATCCAGCTGCGAGCCGGCCGCAGCATGATTGACCTTGTTCCGGCGAACGATCCGCGGGTCGAGACGGGACTCAACGTCGATCACGTATGCATCGGAATTGAGGCTCGCGACTTGAACGAGGTCGCGGCCTATCTTCGCGGACAATCGGTCGAGGTAATGGGCGAGCCCGCTATGCGCTACGGGGCGCACGGCGCCGGGCTTTCGATCTACGTGCGCGATCCCGAGGGCAACACTGTCGAGCTCAAGCAGATGCCAACCGGGTCGTGAGCGCGGGGCCACAGCCGGTCGCATAGCGCGCCTTTTTTCTGATAAGCAGGACTGTCGCTTCCAATGCTGGCAGCCACGGGCGAACGCTCGGGCCGACTTGTTTTTGGCGGATGCGACATTAGAATCTATCCGTTTGCGGATTGTATGAAAGAGGAAATCTCGACGATGACAAAAATCAGGATTCAAGCCAAAGGCGTGATGCTGGCGGCTGTTGCGGTTTGCGCGCTGTTGACGGCGGGATGCCAGGGTCATACGCCCCAGGCCTCGGCCGATAACTATCTCACCAACTTGAAACTCTACAACTACCCGTACACCTACCAGGCGATGACGCATCAGGACCAGGTCGACCGCACGATGGATCAGTTCCTTACTGAAATTCCGATGGCGCCCGATGTGAGCAAGGACTGGTTCAAAGGGATACTGCTCAAGTACGACTACAAAGTCGGCGACGCGAAGATCGACGGTGACAAGGCGATAGTAACTGTCTCGGTTACGCAACCCGATCTCGCGCTGTGGGAGCGGACGGTCGATGCCGGACTCACTGGAGATCAAACGCCGGACTCGACCGCGCAAAAAAATCTGACTGAGAACACCTATCCGAAGATCACCTACGACGACACCATGGTGATGATGAAAAACCCGGCGGACGGCGAATGGCGGCTGCTGGTCGATTTTCCGACGCGCGAAAATATCATCAAGGAGCACAAGGACGCGGTCGACCTCTACCATCAGCACGAATACGACAAGGCGATTGCCGCCTATCAGAAAATTATTGACGAGCTGGACAAGAATCCGTCGACCGGCGGCGCGGGCCTGAAGTACCAGTATGGACGCGAGTTGGCGGATATTCAGAACGCGCAGAAGCAGCTGGCCGACGCGCAGGCGTACATTCCGAAAATCGTTCTGAGCGATGTGGACATGAAGATGTCGGCGTCTCGAGTGCCGGGAATCTTCGGCAAGATGACGAACAGCGGCGACAAGCCGATCGACGAAGTTCAGTTCACGGTCACGTACAGCGAAGGCAAGGGAAAAACCAAGAAGCAGGTTTTCAGCGAGGTGCACACCCCGATCGCGACACCGCTGGAGTTCACCAACTTCGGCCGACCGGTGCTGCCGTTCGTGCCGGGCGAGACGCGGAACTTCGGCTTCCGGCTGACGGCAACGCCCGAGATCCAGCAAAGGGCGACGCCCGATCTGACGGTTACCTCGATCGTATTCACGCAATCGGGAGCGCCGCTGCCGAAGCCAGCGGCGCCATCGCCGTCGCCGGGGGCTTCGCCCGCGGCAGCCGGCTCTGCGGCTGCAGCCGCGCCGGCGGCTGCTGCCAGTCACTGACGCGGCGTCGCGCCGCGTCAGTGGACGCCGAAACTGCGCGTCGCACCGGTTATCCGGTGCACCGCGCAGTTCGGCTATTATGATGATGCGCGCGCGCCTCGCGCGCGCACGACCACCTTGGCATCCACGCTTACAATCGCGATCCCCACGCACAATCGCGCAGCGCTTGTGCGCGATACGCTCGCCAGCGTCGCCTCGCTGGCGATTCCGGCCGACGTGGCGGCGGATTGCCTCGTGGTCGACAATGCGTCGACTGACGACACTGCCAAAGTAATCGAGCAGTTCGCGCGCGACTCGACGATTAAGATGCGGCTCGTGTCCGAGCCGCGACTTGGTTCGAGCTTCGCGCGAAATCGCGCGGTTGACGAAACCGCGTCGGACTACATCTTCTTTATCGATGACGACGCAATCGCTGAGCGCGATTGGGCCGCCGAACTGCTCGACGAGATGCGCCGGCGCGACCTCGACGCGGCGTGCGGGATGGTGCTGCCGCGATGGACGTCGCCACCGCCCAAGTGGCTCGGGCCGAGCCTGTGGGTCAAGCTCGCCGTTCATGACAGGCGCGCGATCGAGTCGGCGCCCACGTCATCCGCCGAGCGGCTAGATAATTATTTCAGCGCCAATGTTGGCTTCAAGCGATCGGCGTTCTCGCGTTTCGGAAAATTTCGCGAGGACCTCGGCGTGGTCGGCGGCAATCCCATTTCGGGCGAGGATACCGAGCTGTTCGCGCGGATATTGGCGCGCGGCGGCACGATGGGCTTTGCGCCGCGCGCGATCGTGCATCATATGATCCCGCCCGAACGGATGACGCTAAAGTATCTGCGGCGTAAGAGCTTCGCTTTCGGCATGGGCACCGCGTTCGCGAGACTGGAAAACCACAACCGCATCGACAAGCTCATCCGCAACGGCGTCAGAATGGCCGCCGCTACGCTGCGAGGCGATCCGGAACGCGCAATTTATCACGAGCTCGAATGCGCCAACTTTCTCGGATACTGGCGCGGCCGCCTGATCGCGAGGTAGCGGCGCAGCGCGTCGATCACTTCACGTAACTCAGCATCCCGCGCTTCAAAATAGCCGCGAGATACGGAATCCGCTCGAGGCTCGCGAGTTCGTCCGGCGTGACCCATCGGTGCTCGACGTGCTCGTTTGGCTGCAGCTTTACGTTCTGAAAAACCGTGAGCCGGCACGAGTAGAACGCCTGCATATAGGGCTCCGGCGCCATGCTGTGCAAGCCGAGCAGGCGGTCGATCGCGACATCGAGCGCGGTCTCTTCTTTGACCTCGCGCAGCAGGCAAGCCTCGAAACTTTCGCCGAGCGCAAGATGGCCGCCGGGCAGATCCCAACTCCCCGCGCGATACGACATCCCGGGCGCGCGCTTGAGCACGAGCATTCGCCCGCGGCTGGCGATCACGCCGTGGATGCCGACAAAAAATTGTTGCTCCGCCATCGTGATCAAACTACCCGGCCGCGCGTCATCTAGCGACGGCCCCATCCGCCGCCGCCGGGCGTCTCGATTCGAATGCGCTCGCCGGCTTTGAGATCGATGTTCGCTTTGCCGGGCAGACGGATTTTTCGCGCACCGCGCACAAGCAGGTTTTTGCCGGCCGCGCCCGTTCCTCCGCCGGCGAGTCCATATGGCGCGATCGTCCGCCGCTCGGTGAGCACGCTCACGTTCGAGTCGACCAGGCATTCGAGTTCGCGAATCAGTCCGTCGCCGCCCCGCGCCTGCCCTTTTCCTCCCGAACCGCGCCGCATCCGATACTCGGTGATTCGCATCGGGTAGTAGGCCTCGAGCGCCTCGATCGGCGTATTGAGCGTGTTGGTCATGTGAGTGTGGATGCCAGAGGCGCCGGGCCGATCCTTCGCGGCGCCCGCGCCGCCGGCGATCGTTTCGTAATAGGAAAAGTGGCGGTCGCGAAATCGATCGAAGCCGCCGACGGTCAGATTCGACATCGAGCCCGAACTTGCCGCCGGTATTCGACTCGGCGCCGCCTTGGCCAGCGCGCGAAACATCACGTCGACAATTCGCTGCGAGGTCTCAACGTTACCGCCCGCGACCGCTGCAGGAGCCAGCGCGTTGACGATCGAGCCGGGCGGAGCGATGAGCTTTATCGGACGCATCAAGCCTTCGTTGGCGGGCACGGCCTCGGCCGCAAGACATTTCATGACGTAGAAAGTTGCAGACAGCGTAATCGCGAAATTTCCGTTGACCGATCCTCGCACCTGCGGTGCAGAGCCGGTGAAATTGACGAGCGCTTTGCCTCCGCCAATTTTGATCGCCACGCGAATCGGAATAGGACCGGTGCCGAAGCCGTCGTCGTCGAGAAAATCCTCAGCTCGATAAGTTCCCGGCCGCAGCTCGCCGAGCGCCGCGATCATCAGGCGCTCCGCGTAGTCCTTGAGCCCGTCCATCGCGGCTTCGACGGTTTTGCGGCCCGACGTTTTTACGATGGCGAGCAGGCGCTCGGAACCGACCGACAGCGCGGCAATCTGCGCGCGCAAGTCGCCCTCGCGTTCCTCGCGAACGCGAGTGTTGGCGAGAAAGAGTGTCATCACGTCGCGCGCAATTTCACCGCCGCGGACAATCTTCACCGGCGGCAGCCGAAAACCTTCCTGGTAAATTTCCGTCGCGAGCGCCATCGAGCCCGGCGCGATTCCGCCGATATCCGCGTGATGCGCCCGGTTGGCGGTGTACGCGAACGGTCGGCGCTCGGCGCCGATAAACACCGGCGCGACCAGAGTCAGGTCGGGAAGATGCGTACCGCCGGCGAAGGGATCGTTCAGCGCCGCGACATCGCCGCGCTTGAGATCGAGATTCGCGATTGCCGCGCGCACTGAAAGTGGAGTCGAGCCCAAGTGCACCGGAATGTGCGCGGCCTGTGCGACCAGCTCGCCGCGCGAGTCGAAAATCGCGCACGAGAAATCGTGCCGCTCCTTGATGTTGGGGGAGAAGGCCGTCTGGCCGAGCACGACACCCATTTCGTCGGCAATCGCGGCAAGGCGATTGTTCATCACCGCGAGCGTGATCGGATCGAGTTTCATCGCGCCGCCTCCAACTGCAGATTGCCGAAGTCGTCCACGCGCAAAGTGAATTCCGGTGCGACGTACGCGGTGGAACTCAATTCGACCACGACGATCGGTCCGCGCACTCGTGCGCCGGCGCCAAGTGAGTCTCGATTGTAGATCGGCACTACGCGCTGTTGGCCGCCGACCAGCACGCTCCCGCGCGAAATCGGCGATGGATTCCCCGCTTGGCGCGCGATTCGCCGGGGTTGGGCGGCGGTTTCGCCCGCGGCAGCGCGGACGCGGACGCTCACGACCTCGACGGCGGCACTGGCGGAGGAGTGTCCGAAAGTTCGGCGATGGGTCGAATGAAAGTCGGCGACGAATCGTGGTGTGAGCGCGATTTCAAGTTCGTATGACTGCCCGCGATAGCGCATGTCGGCCCACAGCTCGTGTCGAATCGCGCGCGCATCCTCGGCGGCGAGCTCGCGGCGCGCCCGGCGAATCAATCCCGTGGCGCGCGCGAGCAGCACGCGATAGCTCGGATTCGTCTCGCGCACCGTCAGCGAATACTCGCGACCGAGCGGCGCGCTCGCGGCACCCCAGGCGCAGAGCAGGCCGGGATTTCGCGGCATCACGATTCGCCGAATGCCGAGATCAAGCGCCAGCTCGCAGGCATGCATCGGACCGGCGCCGCCGAACGCCAGCAGCGCGAAGTCGCGAGGATTGTAGCCGCGTTCGACCGTGATCACGCGAATGGCCCGCTCCATGTTCGCATTGACGACGCGAATGATTCCGCGCGCCGCCGCAAGCGGGCTCGTTTTCATCTCGCGCGCCAGCCGCGACACGGCACGCTCAGCACGATCGGGATACAGCTTCATCTGGCCGCCGAGGAAATTGGCGGCGTCCAGTCTGCCCGCCACCAGGTCGGCGTCGGTCACGGTGCACGACTGGCCGCGGCCATAGCAGGCCGGTCCGGGATCGGCGCCCGCGCTATCCGGCCCGACTCGGAGCGAGCCGCCCGCGTCGATCCGCGCGATCGATCCGCCGCCCGCGCCGACCGTATGAATGTCGATCACCGGCGTGCGCACGGCGTAACCGTCGGGATGGCTCAATGTGCGGATTCGCGCGCGGCGATCGAACAGCGACACATCGGTCGAGGTTCCGCCCATGTCGAACGTGATAAATCGATCGGTGCCAAACGCCCGCGCCAGGCTGGCTGCTCCAATCACTCCCGCCGCGGGGCCTGACAAAATCGTACGCACTGGCTCCGCCCGCGCCAGGGCCGTGCCGATAGCGCTTCCGTTGGATTGCATGACTCGCAGCCGCGCGCCTTCGAGCCGGGTCTCGAGATTTTTCAGATGCGACGACATTCGCGGCGCGACGTACGCATTCACGACCGCGGTCGAGAAGCGCTCGTACTCGCGATACTCGGCGAGAATCCGATGCGAGATCGAGAGCGGCCGTCCGATTTTCGCCAGCGCGCTCGCGATCGCCTCCTCGCCCTTCGGGTTGGCGTATGAGTGAAGCAGGCAGATGGCGAATGCGTCGGCGCCGCTGCCTGCCGCGAGGCGGACAATTCGCGCAAGCTCGCCGCGAGTGAGCGATTTTATGATGCTGCCGTCGAACAGCGTGCGCTCGGCGACGCCGAAGCGCATAGCACGCGCGACGAGCGGCGCCGGTCGCGAGGGAGCCAGCGCATACAAATCGTCGCGGTTCTGACGACCGATCTCGATCAAATCTTCGAAGCCCGCGTTGGTGAACAGCGCGACGCGCGCGCCTTTCTTTTCGAGTAGCGCGTTGGTCGCGACGGTGGAACTGTAGGTTACAGACGCAGGCTTCGTGTCCACGCCGCCAAGCATCTCCTGCAGGCCGCGAATGACGGCGTCGGCGGGGTCGGCAGGCGTCGACAGCACCTTGTGCACATGGACTTCGCGGCCGACGATCGCGACGAGGTCGGTGAAGGTGCCGCCGGTGTCGATGCCGACCAGTATGGGAGCCGTGCTCCGCCGTTTCACGATGCTTTCAACAATATTTTGAAGTTGAGCGGATTCTTCGCGGCTTCGAAGGCGGCCACGCCGTCGTCGAGCGCGAAGGCGCCGTCGATCAGTGAGCGCGGATCGATCGTGCCTGCCGCGAGGGCGTCGAGAGCGGGTTGAAAGCGGCCGCATCGCGAGCCGACCACGGTGATTTCGTTCACCACGACCGGCGCGAGATTGATTTCGGCCGCCGCGGCCGCCGTGCTCTTCAATATGATCTTTCCGCGCGGCCGGACGAGTTCTATTGCGCGACGAAAACCGGACTCACTTCCGCTGCAATCGATTGCGACGTCGAATTTGTCCCGCAGCGAAGATTCTTCCGCAGTCTCGAGCCCGAGCTCAGCCAGCCGCGCGAGTTTCTCCTGATGACGTCCCGCGACAATCGGCACATACTTCTCGCCCTTGAGCGTCAGCGCGACCAGCGCGCCGAGCCGGCCGTCGCCGATGACGACGATAGTTTGATTGCGCGCCAGATGAACCTGCTCGAAGATCTCATAGGCGGCGGCGAGCGGTTCGACGAAGACCGCGATGTCGTCAGGAATCGAATCGGGAATCGGAATCAGGTTGAGGTCCGGGAGCCGCAGGAAATCCGCAAAGGCGCCGTCGCGCCCGAGGATTCCAAGCACGGTGCGATTCGGACAATGGCGCGCAAGACCGGCGGAGCACGTCGCGCATCGGCCGCATCCCGCGTTGATCTCGCCGACGACGCGTTTGCCCCGAAGTGCCGAGTTTTGCGACTCGACCACTCGGCCGGCGAATTCATGCCCCGGCACTCCGCGATACTGCATGTAGCCGCGCGCGATCTCCAGGTCAGTCCCGCAGATGCCGGCGAACGCGACGCGGACCACGCTCTCGCCGCTCGCAGCGACGGGGTCGGGATGGTCGCCGCGAAATTCCAGCTTGCGATCGAAAACCAGTGCGCGCATAAGTGCGACCGATTCAAACAAAAAAGCCGCAGGGTCTCTACCCTACGGCTCTAGTGCGCTTGAGGAATTGGTTTGATCAGTCGGCGGCTTTGGCCGATACCGACTTCTCGGACGACGATTTGGATCGCGCGGATGTCTTAGACTCAGACGACGACGACTTGGATTCCGCTGCCGGCTTCGATTCGCTGGCCACCTTCGACGACGTGTCGCTCGACGACGCGGTGCCGCCGTTGGCCGCGGGCGTTGTCGTCGACGCGGCTGAATCCGACTCGGTGCTGCTCGGCGTGCTCTTCTTCGCGTAGTCGGTCGCGTACCATCCGCTGCCCTTCAGGATGAAGGAGCCGCGCGACATCTGCCGCTCGACCTTGCTCTTGCACGTCGGGCATTTCTTCAGCGGGGCCTCTTTGATCCCCTGCATCGCCTCAAACACGCCGCACTTGTTGCACTTGTATTCGTAGATTGGCATCGCAAATCCGGGACTGCTGGTTGAAAACCCGCGACTCCCTACACACTAGGTAACCACCAAAGACAACGCAGTCAACCGAAACGGTAAATTTTCGTTTTTGATTCGCTCTTTTGAACTTGGCAGTCGCTACTTTCGTTTGCTGATTTGTCGTAACCGCGCGGCGGCCTTGGCGGGTTCGTGGGTCACGATTCGAATCGTTTTGCGCCGCGAGGTTTGGCCGCGGACTATCAGCAGCGCCGAGCGTGGCACGCGTATTTCCTTAGCCAGGTATTCGATCAGCTCGTCGTTGGCTTTGCCTTTTTCCGGCCTTGAATTGACGCCGATGACGAGGCGATCTCCGGTCACGCCGATTACTCCGCGCCGCGAGGTGCCGGGTCGCGCGGTGACCTCGATAATCACTTCGTCGGCCGCAACTCGCATCCACGCTGGATCTGAATCGGGCGGATTAGCGCTCGGACTCACGCGTAGGCGGGAATCAGCGCATGCACGACGCTCGGAATGACGACGCGCTGGATCAACTGAATTCCGATGATCACGATCAGCGGCGAAAAATCGATGCCGCCGAAGATCACCGGAATATGGTTCCGGAACCAATCGAACACCGGCTCCGTGATCGAGTAGATGAAGCGCACGATCGGATTGTACGGATTCGGCTCGATCCACGTCATCAGCGCCGAAATGATCACCACGTATAAGTAGAGCGTCAGCAGGCCGTCGAGGGTCTGCGCGATGAAGACAATCAAGCTGGTCCAGGCGTACACGCGGTGGGGTTCTCGGTTCTCGCTAGTTGATTCCGCGGCCAAGCTCGCGCGAGCGATCGCTGGCGGCGTGCAATGCGGCGGCAACGATATCAGAAAAACCATGCTCGGCGAATCGACGCAAGGCGGCTTCGGTGGTGCCGCCGGGCGACGCGACGGCGCGAATCAAGTCCGCGACTTCGCGCTTCGACTCGCGCATCAGGTGCTCGGCGCCGCGGATCGTCTTCAACGCCATGCGGACCGCCAACTCGCGCGGGATTCCCTCGCTCACCGCCGCATCGGCCATCGCCTTGGCGAACAGGTAAACATAGGCGGGGCCGCTGCCGGAAAGAGCAGTGACGACATCGAGCAGTTTTTCGTCCTTGAGCGCTACGGCGTCGCCTACCGCGGTGAAAATTTTCAGCGCGAACGCTTCGTCGGCCGGCGACGCGCCTCGCGCACGCACCATCGCCGCCATCCCGTGACCCACCATCGCGGGCGCGTTCGGCATCACGCGAATCACTCGTGCACGCTTGCCGAGGCCACGAGTCAGCCGCTCGATAGTTATGCCGGCCGCGATCGAGATAAACAGCTTGCCTTTGCCCGAGGTCTTCTTGCCGCCTTTCGCGAGCTCGGCGGCCAACTCCGCCATCACGGTGTTGATCGTCTGCGGCTTGACGGCGAGCAGCACGGCGCCGGCTTCGCGCACGACTTCGGTATTGTCGTCGGTCGTCGCGACTTTAAGCGTACGCGCCAGCTTGCGCCTGCGGTCGGGCGCAAGGTCGGAGACAATAATTTCGGCGGGCTTGAATACCTTGTGCTGGATCAGTCCGTGGGCGAGCGCCTCGGCCATATTGCCGCCACCGATGAATCCCAGCTTCTTCATTGTGGACGTTCGCCGAAGACCGCGCGCCCGATTCGCACGATGGTCGCGCCTTCCTCGATGGCGACTTCGAAGTCGTCCGTCATCCCCATGGAGAGTTCGCTTAGCGCATAGCCGGATTGTGTCGCAAGGCGATCGCGCAACTCGCGGAGCTGTGCGAAGAATGGGCGCGCAGCCTCGGCGCTGGCGGCGGGCGGCGGAATCGTCATTAAGCCGTCGATTTCAACCTTGTCGCGGGCAGCGTCGAGAATCGCGGCGACTCCCTCCGGCGCGACTCCCGTCTTGCTCGCCTCGCCGCCGAGATTCACCTCGATCAGCGCGCGGACGCGCGGCGACGGTTGCGCGCGCGCGAGCGCCTCGGCCAGCCGCACGGAATCGACGCTGTGGATCAGCGCGAAAGCGCTTGCCGCAACTTTGACTTTGTTGGTTTGCAGATGCCCAATCAGATGCCATCGAAGGTCGGTCAGGTCCGACAACTCGGCTCGCTTGGCAATCGCTTCTTGCACGTAGTTCTCGCCGAAGTCGCGCGCGCCCGCATTGGCCGCTGCACGAATCGCCTCGCTCGGCTGCGTCTTGCTTGCGAGCACGAGCTGTATCGACGTCGCGTCGCGTCCCGCTTTGTACGCAGCAGCGCCGACTCGTGCCTGCACAATCGTGAACCGCTCGCGGATTTCATACTGCGTCGACATTTTCGCTAGACCGGTTTCACGCCGTAGCGCGCGAGCGCCGCGACGACGGTTTCTGCCGGGAGGCCCATCACGTTGTCGCGTGATCCCTCGACCTGCGCAATGAAGCCGCCGCCAACGCCCTGGATTCCGTAAGCGCCGGCCTTATCGAACGGCTCGGCGGTGGCGATGTAGTCCTCGATTTCAGCCTCGGCGAGTTTGCGAAACGTGACGCGGCTCTCGACCGGCGAGCTCTCGAGGATTTTTCCACCGCGCGCCAATGCGAACGCCGTGACGACCGTGTGAGTTTGTCCTGAAAGCATCGCGAGCATTCGACGCGCGTCGGCCGCGTCGGCAGGTTTTTCCAGAATTTGCGCGTCACACACGACTATCGTGTCCGCCCCAACGACGATCGCATCGGGGAATCGCGACGAGACTGCGCCGGCCTTGTCGCGCGCCATCCTGAGTGCGTAGTCGCGCGGCGGCTCGCCCGCCTCGTGCTGTTCGGGCATGCCGCTTTCGATCACCTCGAACTCGATTCCCGCTGCGCCCAACAGTTGCCGCCGCCGCGGCGACCCCGACGCAAGAATTACTTTGAGTGTCATCCGTTCCCGACTGTTGCCGACGCGGCGGGCGCCCGCAAGCCTCCCAAAAAAGAGGGGCCAATTGAAGCTGCGCTCACCGTGCGCTAACCAAGATCAGATGAAACCGAAATGGTGGCGCGGCGGCGCGCTGGTGATTCTATGCGCGGTGGTTCTCGCGGGATGCGCGTCGGCTGCGGCGCCGACTGACTCCGCTGCGGCATCGTCGCCAGCGGCGGCATCTTCACTGGCTGCGCCTGCGCCTGCCGCCGCTCCCACAGCCTATGCGCCGCCCACCGACGGGCAGACTGCATTCCTCGACGGCTATCGCGCATACGAGGGGCACGACAATTTGCGCGCGATCGATCGCCTGAAATTCGCCGCCGAGAACTTCCCCGCGCTCGGCGACTACGCGCTCTACTATCTCGCGCTCGCCGAGCACGACCAGGGCGATCTCAAGGCTTCGGCCGACACGCTCGAGCGCCTGGTCAGTTTGTATCCGGATAGCGTGTTGATCGATCCGGGCGAGATGACGCTGGCCGACAACCTGCTGAAGCTGAATCGCGGTCTGGAGGCATCCGCTGTCGCGGCTCGTCTCATCGCGCGAGGGCCGCAGCCTTCGATCGAACAGACGGCGCGCGTCACTGAAGGGCGTGCACTAATCGCGCTCGGAAATCCGAAGGCCGCATACGCGCAGCTGATGGAACTGCGCGATAAGTATCCTCGCTCCGACTCAGATGCCGACGCTCGCGCGCTGGTGCAGTCCATTCTCGCGTCCAATCCCAACGTCGCCGACACCAACTCGCTCACGTACCATCACGGCGAAGCCGAGTTGCTGCTGCGCGAAGGCGCGTTGTCCGGGGCCGACGAGCAGGCGAACGCGGGACTTGCGATGGCGCCGGAGGCTGCTGTTCGTGCGCAGCTGGTATGGATTACTGCGCGGGCGCTCAAGCCTGAACCCGATCGCGCCAAACAAGCGATTCTCGAATATCTGCAAATCGCGCCACACGGACCTGATACGGCCGCAGCGCTCGAGGCTTTGGCGCTGATCTACTGGCATGACGATCAAGACGATCAGGCGCGCGCGACCTTCGATCGGCTGGTCGCGGATTTTCCCGGCAGCGAGCTTGCGCCCGGCGCGATGCTCCGCGTCGGCAGAATTTACGAAGAATTGCATCAGCTCGATTCGGCTCGCGCGCAATATCGGCGGTTGGCTGCGCGCTATCCAGGCAGCGACGCCGCCGAGGATGCGCGCTTTCGAATCCCGTGGACGTTGTATCTCGCGCGCAACTACCGTCCAGCGGCGGAAGGCTTCCAGAGCGCGAGTGCTCGCGCGAAGGATCCTATCAATCGCGATATGTGCGAGTACTGGCGCGCACGCGCGCTGGAAAAAGGCGGTGACGCCGGTCAGGCTCGCGCAATCTACACCACACTCGCCAACAGCACCGACAGCAACTACTACCCGGAGCTCGCCAGCCGGCGTGTCGCGGCGAGTAATCCGGATCTTCCGGCGGCATCGGCACCTGATCCGCAATCCGGCGCTGCCCCTGCCGTCAACGGCGTTGCCGAATATCACATGGCGCGATTGCAGACGCTGCGCGCGTTGGGACTCAAAGAGCTTGAGCCGGGAGAGCTGACTGCGCTCCAGGAAGAGGCAGGTACCCTTGAGATGCGGCGTTTCGTGCTGGCCGGATTCGCGAGCGCGGATGCTTGGTATGAAGCGATCGTCGCGGCGACGCGGATGGAAAAAAACGGCCAGCTCAGTCATCCCGTCGCCGAGCGCGTGCGCTATCCGCGCGCGTACTGGGATCTGTTTCAGTCCGCGTCGACGCGGAATGCGCTCGATCCTTACCTGGTGCTCGCGCTGTCTCGGCAGGAGAGCCTGTTCAATCCGAACGCGACGTCGAGC
>Ga0210391_10003332_pt1 | contig 13634 bp, 9 predicted proteins | sample IncBWC12OmetaG_FD_160573 | JGI IMG/M metagenome (GOLD analysis project Ga0210391, IMG submission 160573) | Forest soil microbial communities from Barre Woods Harvard Forest LTER site, Petersham, Massachusetts, United States - Inc-BW-C-12-O ... | reverse complement strand
TCCCTGGACTATATGGAAGAAAAGGCGGACAGTGTCGATGAAATCCTGAAGACCGTAAGGGGGATCGAAGACCTGGGGGTCATCCGTAACATCGGCCAGCCCGAATTGGATATTGACCTGAACCAGCAGAAAATGGCCCTGTACGGCGTGTCCACCCAGGACGCCAATGCCGTCATCGAAATGGCCATAGGTGGAAAAGCCGTCACGGAATTGTACGAAGGGATCCAGAAATACGACATCCGCATCCGCTTTCCCGAGGAGTTCAGGAAAAACCAGAACGACATAGGGGACCTCATGGTGCCCACCCAAAGCGGCTCCAAGGTACCCATCCGGGAAATCGCCAGCATCACCCGGAAAACGGGTCCCTGCCTGATCTTCAGGGATGACAACCAGCGCTACGCCGCCATCAAATTCTCCGTGCGTGGCCGCGACATGGGCAGCGCCATCGCGGAGGCCCAAAGCAAAGTAGGGGAGAAAGTTCAGTTGAAAAAAGGGTATTCCATGGTTTGGCAGGGCGACTTCGAAAACCAGCAAAGGGCCTCCAAGCGTCTGGCCCAGGTCGTTCCCATCAGCCTGGCGCTGATCTTCCTGTTGCTTTACATCATGTTCGGCAACTTCAAGGATGCCGGCCTGATCTTTCTGAATGTGCCCTTCGCCGTGGTAGGTGGCATCGCCATGCTGTTGATCACCGGCACAAACTTCAGCATCTCCGCGGGGATCGGCTTTATAGCCTTGTTCGGCATCTGCATCCTGGAGGGGGTGCTCCTGATCACCGCCTTCAAGACCAACCTCGAGGCAGCCCGGGGAGCCCAAAGTCCCCTCTACGCCTCCATCAAGCGGGGCATCAAAACACTCGCCCGTCCCGTCCTCATGACCGCCCTGATGGCCACGATCGGCCTCCTGCCCGCGGCCATATCGACGGGCATAGGCTCGGAGAGTTCGCGCCCCCTCGCCCGCGTAGTGATCGGGGGCCTCATTTGCGCAACGATATTCTCTTTACTGATATTCCCCTTGTTCTTTTTCAGGGCGTACCGGAAAGTGGATACCAAACACGTCGCCGAAACCGATTAAATGACCTCCTGAAAAACCGTACCTTTACCCCGCAGGCCGTGCTATCGTTCCCGCCTGCGGCCTCAGCGCCGCCTCGGGGAAGGAAAGTCCGGACAGCGCAGGGCAATCCACCGGTGAATAGCCGGGCTCCCTTGAGCAGGAGACAGACAGTGCCACAGAGAATAACAGCCCCCTGCCGTATCCCGGGACACCGGGAGCCGCGACGGGAGTGATGGTGAAAACGTGGGGTAAGAGCCCACGCGCCCACGCAGTAATGCGTTGGGCGGGGTAAACCTTGGATGCTGAAATGCCACGTATATGTACCTTCAAGGACGGCCCGTCCTTCGGAGCCCCGCAAGGGGAGCCGGGTGCAGGGGTAGGCAGCTCGAGGGCGGCAGCGATGCCGCTCCCAGATAAATGATAGCAGTCCCGAAAGGGAAACAGAATCCGGCTTATAAGCCTGCAAACACTTGGGGGCGCTCTAAAGGCGCCCTCTCCCTTTGGGAGCCCCGGCGGCGGCTACAGCCCGTACCTCTCTTGCAAGATTTTGATATGATGCCGCATATGCCCGACAATCAGGTAGGCAAGACTCAACACATCCATTGGCCGCCCATTCGCCGTCCCCGTGCGGCCCCACGCCTCCTCTGAAAAGCTCATCAGCAACAACGTGTTTGACCTGCGAACCGCCATAATTTCCTCCGTCAGGTCCAAAAGGGTCCGCACCGGTGCCATGGCAGCATAATCGTTTTCCTCCCAGCCGGGTAGGGGAGTCTTATCTCCACGTGCAATTCGGAGTGCCCGGTACGCGAAAATGCGCTCGGCGTCGATGCAGTGCTGCAACACCTGCGCCACGGTCCACTTATCGGGGGCATAGGCATAGTCCGCCTTGGAGGTGTGGATGCTGCCCAGGAAAATTTTCAGCTCTTTTTGCTGGTTCTCCAGGGCGGAGAAGATGTCGGGCTCCGGCACCAGGTCAATGTAACGCTGGTAAAAAGCCGGTAGTTCAGGTGTTACAGGTCGCATCAGTCTTTTTTATTCTTCAAGTGACTTTTCGGCAACTTCTCATCCCCCTTCAAATTCTCCGCCAACTTCACCGCCGCCAGGGCATTCACGATCCCCCCCGTCTTGCACAGGTCGGAAAGCGAAACCATCGTATCCGTTCCGGGGATAGCCACCTTTTCATCGGGCGCCTCGGCTGATTTCTCGATCACGTACTTCACTTGTTCGGCGCTCAGGTTGGGAAAGTAGGAACGAAGCAATGCGGCTACCCCCACCACTACGGGGGCGGCCATGCTGGTCCCGTCCAGGAATTCGTATTTGTTCCCCGGGATGGTAGAATAGATTTTCACGCCCGGGGCAAACAGGTCCACGGTGGTTTTCCCGTAATTTGAAAAATCGGCCACCAGGCCCCCGCTCCCCAACTTGGGGTCCCCGCTGGCGCCTACGGTGATCCAGTTATCCGCTATGGTCCCGTCCAGGAACCGGGGGGTGGGAAAGGACTCCGAAGAATCCAGGTTTTCGTGCTCGTTCCCCGCCGCGTGTACCATCAGGACGTCGTGGGCGGCGGCGTATTTCACGGCTTCATCTATCCAGGCCTTCTGCGGAGAAAAGCCCTTACCAAAGCTCATATTGATGACCCTGGCACCATTGTCCACGGCGTAGTGGATGGCCAGGGCTATATCCTTATCGTGTTCGTCTCCGTCGTCCACGACACGAACCATCATGATCCGGACATTATCCGCAATACCCACGACGCCCTGGTGGTTCGTGCGGTCCGCGGCGATGATGCCCGCCACATGCGTACCGTGCATCGGGGTGCCTCCCATGAGGTCCGCATTCCCGTAATACCGGTCATTGATATCGGCGTAGTTGTCTTGTACGATCTCTCCCCGATAGTCCTCCGGGGCCTTCTCCACCATTTCGGATTTTTGTTCCTCGCTATCGTAGTATTCATTGAAGCTGGACACCAGGTTTTGGCTGGAAGCGCCCATTTCATCATAGCCCTTGAACAGGGCCATCATCACGTTCTTGGCATTGAAAAGGGTGGAGGATGTAGGTGTGTATGATTGCAGGTCGTACCCGGTATATTCGGATTTGCCGAGGCTTTTACGGATCAGGCTGTCGGCAGGAACGAGGTGCTGGTGGAGGGTCTTTAGGGAAAGTACCGTCATGGTGCTGGCCGCGGCCTGGGATTCGATCCTGGCTTTGACCATTACCCATTCCGAATACTCCCATTTCTTCTCTTCGGTGCTCGTGTCGAGAGAACCCTCTTTATCGTATTTTACCTTGAGCTGGTGGTATACCCGGTCTCCTTCATAGGTGTCCCTGGTCACGGAACGTCCATCCTTCCCTCCCAGGAAATTCCAGCCTTCCACGTCGTCCACGTAGCCGTTATGGTCGTCGTCTTTTCCGTTTCCGGGGATCTCTCCCGGATTGTGCCACAGCACACTCTTGAGGTCCTCATGGGTCGTATCGATGCCGGAATCGATCAATGCCACGACTACCGTCTGGGATTTGCGACCAGTCATTTTCAATTCCTCGTAGGCCTGGTTCAACGAAATGCCGTAGAAGCCATCCTTTACCTTATCGAGGAGGTGCCAGCCCTTCAGGGAGTCATCCTTTGAAGGTTGAGCGGGAACCGAATCCTGAGCCTTTACCGTAACACTAAAGCACGCAATGACGCATCCCCACAAAATCGTTTTCCAAATACGCTTCATAGATAAAAATAAAAAGGACAAATTTAGGACTAATCCCCCTCGATTAGACCATGAATTTGATGATTGGCAGGCTTCCACTAGATGATTTCACGAATTGTTAACGACTACTTTTGGAAATTCCATAGATTTACTTCATGATGCGATCTCTCATACTGGCCCTCATCTTTACGGCCAGCTTCTCTGCCACAGCTCAAACAAGCCTCCTATATTCCATTTCCTTTCCGGGGTATATGCACCACGAAGCGGAAATCGTCCTCCACCTCCACAATGCCCCGGCGGGTCCCCTGACCTTCCGCATGAGCCGCTCATCCCCCGGCCGTTATGCCACGGCGGAATTTGGAAAAAACGTCTATTTCGTCACCGCCCGCGATGCGTCCGGCAAAGCCCTGGACATCCGCAAAGTGGACGGGGATGTCTACGAAATCCGGGAGCACGGCCCGGAAGTGACCGTTCGGTACACCCTCTTCGGGGACCGCACAGACGGGACTTACGTCGGGATAGACCGGACGCATGCGCACCTCAATATGCCCGGTACCATGATGTGGGTGGAAGGGTTGGATAAAGCGCCCATCAAAGTAGCCTTCCATATTCCCGACGGGTTGAAATGGCAGGTAGCTACCCAGCTCGTTCCCACCAACGATCCCTATACCTTCACCGCACCCGGCCTGCAATACCTCATGGATTGTCCCACGGAGCTATCCGCCTTCCGCATCGCCAGCTTCACCGACACCAATCCCGATGGCAAGGTGATGACCTTCCGCGTCACGCTGCACGCCGATACCGATGACGACACCTGGAATACACTCGTAGCCGATATTAAAAAACTGGTAGCCGAGGAAAAGAAGGTTTTTGGAGAATATGCCACCTACGATTACGGCACCTATACCTTTGTCCTTGACGCCAACGGTTGGGATAACTGGGACGGGATGGAACACCGGAACTCCACTTGCATCACCCTCCAAATGGATAAAATCGGAGCCGCGCAAATCCCCACGGTCCTGGACGTCGTGGCCCACGAGTTCTTCCACTCCTGGAACGTGAAGCGGATCCGTCCCCGTTCCCTGGAGCCCTTTAATTTCACCAAGTCTGACATGAGCCAGGAACTTTGGGTCGCCGAAGGCTTTACCCAATACTATGGCAACCTGCTCCTGACCCGGGCAGGCTTCAAAACACGGGAAGATGAACTCCAACTCATCAGCGGGTATATGAACGCCTTCCTCCACAGCCCGGGCGTAAAATACTTCACGCCCATCCAATCCAGCGAACAAGCCGTATTCACAGACGCGGGCGTATCCGTCGATAAATCCAATTTTGCCAATACCTTCTTCAGCTACTACTCCTATGGGGCCAATATTGCCTTCATCCTGGACATGCACCTCCGCAAGGATTTTCACAAAACCCTCGATGATTACATGCGGGCCCTTTGGAAAGACTATGGTAAAACCGCCCACTGGTACGACGTACATGACCTGGAAACAGCCTTGGGCGAAGTCAGTACGCCCGCCTATGCCAAGAACTTTTTCGACGAATACGTATATAGTTCACGTCATGACGATTGCACGCCATATTATACTACACAGGGCCTGACATTGACCAACAAGTCGACTGGTAAACCCAGTTGGGGAGAGGTTTCCTATCGGACCGACCAGGACGGACACGTGGTCCTGGACAGGGGAACGGTAATGGGCACGCCCATTTATCAGGCTGGCCTGGATGTGGGAGATGCCATTCTTTCCATAGACAGCCAGGCCGTCCATTCCGCAACGGATATTGCCACCATCCTTTCGGCGTCCGCTCCCGGCAAGACCGTTAGCGTGGAGTATTCTAACCGGGGGGTTCACGGAACCGTACAGGTCACCCTGGGTGAGGCTGGGCAATATGCTTTCGATGCCGATAGTACGGACCGTCAGGCATGGCTCGGAGCTCAATAATCCGGGACCTTGGCCTTCAGCCGCATCCTGAAGGTGGTTACTTTCGCGAGACCTATCGGGCAACCGGAAAATTTGGGGACCGGGCCTATGCCACGACCATTTATTTCTTGTTGGAAACGGGCCAATTCTCGGCGTTCCATCGCATCCGATCGGATGAGGGATGGCATTTCTATCAGGGGGATCCTTTACATATTTACGTCCTGGAACCTGGAGGCGCCCTAACCACCTTGACCCTTGGAAACCGTCCCGACCTGAATGAGCCCTTTCAGGCAGTCGTGCCTGCTGGTCGCTGGTTCGCTTCGCGTCCCGGAGTGCCCACACATCACGAATCGTTAGGGGCCTCGCGGACTATGTTGGCAGGCTATTCCCTGGTGGGCTGCACCGTCTCTCCCGGTTTCGACTTCGCCGATTTCGAGCTGGCGAAAGCGGAAGAGCTGCTCTCCGGATGGCCTGCCCACGCCGACCTGATCCGCGAGCTCACAAGACCCCCGAAAGCAGCCTCGCGAACGACTCCGCCAGGCGCGTAGCCTTGCTGCGTCGCTTCCACCGCTCCGCGTCCAGCAGCTCACCATCCGCGATATCAAGCAGGAATTGCGCCTTCAAATCGCTGGCCACCTGCTTGTCATACACCAGGGCATTGGTTTCGAAATTCAGCTCGAAGCTCCGGTTGTCCATGTTGGCGGAACCCACCATGGCCAGGTCGTCGGCTACCATGGTCTTGGCGTGGACGAATCCTTTCTTATACCGGTATATCTTGACCCCGGAGTCCAGGAGCTCCTCGTAATAAGCCGATGCGGCCTTGTTCACCACCCAGGAATCCGAATGATAGGGGACCAGCATACGCACATCCAGGCCGCCAAGGGCTGCGATGCGGATGGCGTCGTACACCGATTCGTTGGGAATGAAGTAAGGGGTCGTGATGTACACATAATCCCGGGCGTTCAGGATGACCGAGTCGGTCGCCATCATGATCGTGGGATTCAGGGAATCCGGCCCGCTGCTGGCGATCTGGACCAGGGTCTTGCCCGGGACATCGTTGGGTGGAAAAAAGCTTTCGTGGAAATCCACGTCCTGACCGCTGGCAAAGGACCAGTCGGAGAGGAACAGGTATTGCAGCGAATAGACCCCACCCCCCTTGATTTCCAGGTGGGTGTCCCTCCAGAAAACCTTGTTCGGGATGTCATTGCAATACTTATCGGATACATTGATCCCCCCTACGTAAGCGACGGACCCATCCACTATAACGATCTTCCGGTGGTTCCTATAATTGAGGCGGTTGGCAAAAAAGCGCACCCGGTAAAAAGGGAAGGCCTCCACGCCGGAAGACCTGAGTTTTTTCAGCCAGCGAGGCTTGATGTCCTTGCTCCCGAAGTCGTCATACACAAAACGCACCGCTACGCCCTGACGGGCTTTTTCCATCAGGATAGCCCTGATCTCATCCCCGATGACCCCGTTTTCGTAGATGTAATACTCCATGTGGATGTGGTGCGTGGCCGCCTTGAGGGCGGCGATCAACTCGGGAAACTTGTTTTCCCCGTTGATCAGGAGGCGGACTTTATTGTGGATGGTCAGGGGGGACAGGGTATCCTTCAGCAGGAGTTGAATGACATTATGATGTTGAGAAAGGGCCGCTTCGTTACTGGCGTAGTTTTCCCAGGACTCCTTTATGATCCGCTCTTTCACCTTGTCGTAGCGCCGCAAATCATGGAACAACTTCCGGTCGTAAATCTTGTTCACCCTCCGGTTTTCCCCGATGGCGAAATAGATCAGGAGTCCTATCCCCGGCAGGAAAAACAACAGCATCAGGTAGCCCAGGGCTTTGGCGGGCTGTGTGGTTTGGGTAATCACCTTGAACCCGGTGATGACCGCGAGGATGTACAGCAGGATAATGAAAGAGGATTCCAGGAGCGTCTTGTGCTCCACAATCGAAATCCACCAATGGTGAATCATTTGGCGGGCGATTTTAGCTTGAAGCGCACCACCCCATTAGTCTGGAGGTCCGAGGTGACGCGGATGTCATACTTCTCTTCTCCCGCATACACCACCATCAGCGCCGTATTGGGGGGGATATCCCCCAGGTTGTCGGCAAACAGGATCAGGTCGTTGTCCACTCCAGGGAGGGCCCTCAGCGTGGCTTTTATGGGAGAATGTGTCAGCATGTTCTGGTAAATTACCGCTTTCCCGTTGAAATATACGGTCACCGTATCGTGGTCGATGATCCCGTCGTCATACAACTCGATCCGGATCTCGGGTGAATCCAACTCCACGGTTTGAATGATGTTGTTCGTCCTGGCGCGCACTTGTGCAGGCGGTGGATTAATGTGGACCACCACCGGCGGGGGGGTCTGCGTTGCGAGATTGGGGGCCATCTTAAGTGCGTTCGTGTCCCTTGAAGCCAGCGCAGGCTTCGTCGTCGCCGCCGCCGGCTTCGCCGCACCCGCGCCCGCCGGCTTCGCCGCGCCGGTCCCTGCGGGCTTCGCCGCACCTGCCACCGCCGGCTTCGCCGCGCCGGTCCCTGCGGGCTTAGCCGCGCCCGCCACCGCCGGCTTCGCCGCACCTGCCCCTGCGGGCTTTGTCGCGCCCGCCACCGCCGGCTTCGCCGCACCTGCCCCTGCGGGCTTTGTCGTCGCCACCGGCGGCTTATTCACAGGTCGACGCGACGCCGAATCCGGCTTGTGGAACGTAGGTTTCCGGGTGACGACCGAGGGCGTCTTCGCCAGCAGCTTCCGCGAAAGCACCGTCGTACCGAACCCGCACCCGCGGTCGAATCCCGGCGCGGGCTTCCATTTGCCCTCCAATGTCTCCCCCTCGTCTCCCTTAAAATACGTAAGGGTATGTACCTGGAGGCAATCGAATTCCCCCGGAGGCACATCCCCTTTTATCTTCTCTACCTCGGTGACGGTAATCATCTTGGCAGTCCGGTCGACCGTTCCCGTGATCCGGCAAATCGTGAAATACCGTTTGTTGTTCTGGTAAAAATAAGTGTAAGAATAGCCGCTGACCTGGGTTTTGTTCGTGATCTGGAGCTCCAGGACGTATTCGTCCTGCTCCGCGGAACCATAGGCCGTGAAGCTGCCCTTCCATTGACCCTGAAAATCTTGCGCGGTAGCAGTGCAGGTAAACAGAGCGGCGAAACAAAAAAGTATTAGGTGCCTCATGATCCTCATTTCATTCTGATTAGGAAATTAAGCATTCTGCTGTTTGGTTGCGAGAATAGTTCGTTAAATTTGCAGTTTCGTTAGACGAATGTAAGACATGATCCAGATTACTTTTCCAGACGGCGCAGTACGTTCATATGAAAGCGGAGTTACCGCATTGGACATAGCCAAATCCATTTCGGAAGGGTTGGCCAGGAAGGTCCTGGCGGCCAGCGTTAATGGCCAGGTCTGGGACGCCACCCGTCCCATCGACCGGGACGCCAACCTAAAGCTCCTGACCTGGGACGACCCTGAAGGAAAATCGACCTTTTGGCATTCTTCAGCCCACCTCTTGGCGGAGGCAGTGGAAGCCCTGTTCCCGGGAGCGAAATTCTGGGTGGGCCCCCCCGTCGAAAACGGATTTTATTACGACATGGACCTGGGCGGACGCCAGTTGAGCGAAGAAGATTTGGGAAAGTTAGAAGCGAAAATGGCTGAACTGGCTAAGCAAAACAACCCCTATCTCCGTAAAGAGATCAGCAAGGGGGATGCCATAAAGTATTTCAGCGACAAGGGAGATGAATACAAGCTGGACCTGCTGGAAGGTCTCCAGGACGGAAACATCACCTTTTACACGCAAGGCAGTTTCACCGATTTGTGCCGGGGTCCCCATATTCCGGCCACCGGAACGATCAAGGCCGTCAAACTTACGCACGTCGGCGGCGCCTACTGGAAAGGCGACGAGCACAACAAACAACTGACCCGGGTCTACGGGGTCAGCTTTCCCATACAAAAAGAGCTCGATGAATACCTGCGGCTCCAGGAGGAAGCCAAAAAGCGCGACCACCGGAAGCTGGGAAAAGAGCTGGGTATATTCACCTTCGATGACGACATCGGTCCCGGCCTGGCGCTTTGGATGCCCAACGGCACCGTCATCATCGAAGAACTGGAAAAACTGGCCAAGGAGACCGAAAGAAAAGCAGGGTACAAGCGCGTGGTCACCCCCCATATCGCCAAAGAAGCCCTGTACCTGACCAGCGGCCACCTGCCTTATTACAAGGATAGTATGTACCCGCCCATGGAACTGGACGGGACCACGTATTACCTGAAGGCCATGAATTGCCCCCACCACCACAAAATTTATGCAGCCGAGCCCAGGAGCTATAAGGATTTACCCCTGCGCCTGGCCGAATACGGGACGTGCTATCGCTATGAGCAATCCGGCGAACTTTTCGGGTTGATGCGCGTGCGCTGCCTGCACATGAACGACGCCCACATCTATTGCTCCAAGGAGCAATTTGCCTCCGAATTCCAGGGCGTCAACGCGATGTACCTGAAATACTTCAACATTTTCGGGATTTCGCGGTACGTGATGCGCTTGTCTCTCCACGACCCTGCCAAACTGGGCCAGAAGTATGTCAACGCCCCCGAGCTTTGGAAGGAGACCGAGGATATGGTCCGGACGGTCCTGAAAGACAGCGGGATCCCCTATATCGAGGTTCCCGACGAGGCCGCCTTTTACGGCCCCAAAATCGATGTGCAAATCTGGAGCGCCATTGGAAGGGAGTTCACCCTGGCCACCAACCAGGTCGACTTCAGCCAGGGCAGGAGTTTCCAGTTAGGTTTTACGACCAAGGACAACCAGACCGAAATACCGTTGATTATTCACCGGGCCCCCCTGGGGACGCACGAGCGTTTCATTGGGTTCCTCCTCGAGCATTATGCGGGGAAATTCCCGGTATGGCTGGCTCCCGTTCAGGTTAAAGTCCTGCCCATCAGCGACAAGTTCGAGGGGTACGCCCGCCAGGTGGACGCCGCCCTTTTGGAGGCCGGGGTCCGGTCCGAGGTGGACGACCGCAGCGACAAAATCGGGAAAAAGATTCGCGACACCGAGCTGGCCAAAATCCCGTATATGCTTGTGGTAGGGGAAAAGGAGGCCGCCGATGGGGCCGTTTCCGTCCGCCGCCAGGGAAAAGGGGACCTGGGCAGCCAACCCCTGGAAAACTTCCTACGTACCATCAAGGAGGAGATAGCCCAACGGGTATCGGAGGAAACTCCTGTGGTATGATAAAAAAATAAAGTAATTTTGTATACATGCCTAAACCCGGCATTTTAACACTAAGTAAAACTTTTAATGGCATTACCACAAGGAAGACAACAAGGTAGATTCAACGCTCCTTATTACAAAAGGCAACAAGAGCCAGAACACCGCATCAATGACCGCATCAGGGTACCCCAGGTCCGACTGGTGGGCGACAACGTTCAAGTAGGAGTTTATCCCACAGACCAAGCCAGGAGAATGGCCTTCGAACAAGGCCTGGATTTGGTGGAAATCTCTCCCACCGCGGATCCTCCCGTTTGTAAAATCATCGACTACAACAAATTCCTCTACGAGAAGAAGCGGAAAGAAAAGGAAATGAAGGCCAAGAGCAAGGCCTCCGAAGTGAAAGAAGTCCGCTTTACCCCCAATACCGACGACCATGACTTCGACTTCAAGGTCAAGCACGCCATGAAGTTCCTGGAAGATGGCAACAAGGTCAAGTCCTATGTCCAGTTCAAGGGCAGGGCCATCATGTTCAAGGAAAGGGGAGAGCTCATCCTCCTGAAATTCGCTGAACGCCTGGCTGAACACGGGGTCCTGGAAGGCATGCCGAAGATGGAAGGGAAGCGTATGCTCGTCATGTTCGCGCCCAAGCCCGCAAGCAATAAAAAGAAGAAAGAGGCTTAAACCGCACCCGCCGGCCCCCGGACCGCTTAAGGCCTCACCTGGCCGTCACCCCTGACAATCCACTTATAACTGGTAAGGGCTTCGAGGCCCATCGGCCCCCGCGCATGCAACTTCTGCGTGCTGATTCCGATTTCCGCCCCCAGCCCAAACTGACCCCCATCCGTAAAGGCCGTGGAGGTATTGACGTAGACAGCCGCTGCATCCACCGCCTTTACGAATTTTTCCGCGTGTTCGGCATTTCCCGTAAGGATGGCTTCGCTGTGTCCTGAACCGAAAGTCCGAATGTGCGCCAGCGCCTCTTCCAGGCTGCCAACGGTCTTCACCGAGAGTTTCAGGGATAGGAATTCGGTTCCAAAGTCGTCCGCTCGTTCCAGGCGCTCATAACGCCCGGCCAAAGCAGCGTGACTCTCTGCATCGGCCCGAATCTCCACGCCCTTAGCGGCCAAAGGCGCAAGCAATTCCAGCAATTCACCCAGCCGATTCCGATGAACCAGCAAACAATCCAACGCATTACATACGCTCACCCGCCGGGTCTTGGCGTTTTCGATCACCCGCGCCGCCATCGAGGCATCCGCGGTTTCGTCCAGGTAAGTGTGCACCACGCCCGCACCCGTTTCAATGACAGGCACCCGTGCATGGTCCCTCACGTAATCGATAAGGCCCTGGCTTCCCCGGGGAATCACGATATCTACGTATCCGCGCGCCTTAAGCAGGGCCTCCGTGGCGGCCCTGTCGCTGGGCAACAACTGAACCTGTTCCGAACCGGCGATGCTTTGAATGATGCGGACGATGGCTGCGTTGGAATGCTCCGCGTCGCTGCCTCCTTTCAGCAGGACGACATTCCCCGTTTTAATGCACAGCGACCATGCATCGGCCGTGACATTAGGCCGGGCCTCATAAATAATACCAACCACCCCGAGGGGCACGGAAACCCGGCTAAGCCGAAGGCCGTTTGGCATTACCCTTTCTTCTAAAACTACGTCCAGTACATTTGGCAGGGAGGATACTTTCCGCATGTCCGTGGCGATATCCACAATACGTTCTTTCGTCAGTTTTAATCGGTCATACCGGGGATCTTCGGGATCCATCCGTGCGAGGTCCAATTCATTTGCCGCGAGAACTGCGTCGCTTTCGCGAATCAGCGCATCCGCCACTGACATCAACGTAGCATCCACGCCGGACACAGCACCCGCAGCCCCAGCATTCGCGCCCGCCGCCCCAGCATTCGCGCCCGCCGCGGCGCGCGCCCTACGGAAGTATTCTTCGTAATTCATTCCTGGATATAAAGGTAGTCATAATGGACAAGGGGCGGCTGGTGCTGAAGCCCCATCAGGCTTCGCGCCGTAACTGCGTTGTAGCGGGCCATGCCCATCCCGATCGGACGCTCCTGCTCATCGACGATACGGATGATATCTCCCCGGTTGAATTCACCGGAAATGGAAACGATGCCTACGGGCAACAGGCTCGAAGCACGAGCCCCCAGGAGTGCCGAGCGAGCCCCTTCGTTGACAACCACCACGCCCTTGGCAAAGCCATGTGCAACGTACCGTTTTTGTCCCGACGTGCGACCCAGCGGGGCAAAGCGAGTATGCGGCACCGATCCGTCGAGAACCCCGGTCAGGATGCCGTCCTTTTTTCCATTGGCCACGTGCACCGTGATCCCCAGCCTGGCCACCTTTCGCGCGATGTGCGACTTGGTCAACATGCCCCCGCGCCCGAAATCGGACTTACCCGTCCGGATAAATCCCGCCAAATCCTGGTCCACGGGGACTTCCTCCAGGAGAACCGAACCCGGATCGCGAGGGTCCCCGGTAAACAAACCGTCCACATTCGTCAGAATCACCAGGGCGTCGGCGCGGATCAGGGAAGCGATCAGCCCCGCCAGCTCGTCGTTGTCCGTGAACATCAGTTCGGATACCGAAATCACATCGTTCTCGTTGACCACGGGAACGACTTGCTCCGCCAGGAGGATATCGAAGCAACGCAGCATATTCTTATAGTGGGCCTTGTCCCGGAAATCCTCCTTGGTCACCAGGACCTGGGCACAGACAAGACCCCTGGCCTTGAACAG
>Ga0210391_10003328_pt1 | contig 13641 bp, 19 predicted proteins | sample IncBWC12OmetaG_FD_160573 | JGI IMG/M metagenome (GOLD analysis project Ga0210391, IMG submission 160573) | Forest soil microbial communities from Barre Woods Harvard Forest LTER site, Petersham, Massachusetts, United States - Inc-BW-C-12-O ... | reverse complement strand
CAAATGGTATGCGGGACGACATCGAAGCATTCGCGGGATTCGGCTGGCGGACCTCGACGCCTATACGAGCCGGAAGCCTTTGGAAGGCCGCAACCCTGTCACCCGACACAGCGAGTCGAGCAGCTTAAGGGCCTTCTTGCGTCACGCCGAGAGCCGTGGTTGGTGCCAGGCAGGGATCGCGAGCGCCATTCAATTACCGCCCTTGCGTCGTGAGTTGTTTGAACGTCAAGGGCCGATTTGGAAGGACGTTCACCGACTGCTCGAAACGACGGTAGGCTCGGACCCAAGCGACCTCCGTGCCAAACCGCTCTTGTTGCTCTTCGCCATGTATGGATTGCGAAGAAGCGAAGCTGCGAATCTTTTGCTGACCGACATCGACTGGGTAGGGAATCGCTTTACGGTTCGCAGAGCAAAGCGAGGAGGTTTTCAGCAATTCCCCTTGAGCAAAGCCCTTGCAACAGCCCTCCGTCGCTACATTGAGAACGCGCGACCGCGCTCGTCCTGCCCCCAAGTTTTCATGACACTGAAGCCGCCCCTTCGACAGCTGGTAGCTCATTCCATGTCCGACGTCGTAAGAAGCCGCATGCGAAAACTGGGCATTTCCTCGAAGCACACCGGCCCGCAATCACTCCGCCACACTTTCGCAACCCGCCTTCTCCAAAACGGCTTGTCTTTTGTCGATATCGCCGACTTTCTGGGACACCGGGGCACCCAAAGCGTCAACGTCTACGCCAGAGTAAGCACCTATACGCTCAAAGAGGTTGCAGCGATTGACTTGGTCGGTGCTCTTTGAGATTTTCGACAGCGATCGCAAAGTACGCGGCTTGGAAGCGTGCACGAGGCGTTCGCTTCGCGAGAGGCGAGAGTGCCCTGAGAACTCTGCTGCGCTCTGCCGAAGACGGTCCCCTCCATCAGGTTACCTCCAAGCAGATATCCGCCTACCTCGACGGATCACGCATGTCCGGATATACGTGGTGGCGCGAATATCAGATTATTCGATCGTTTTTTCGGTTTTGGCAGTCGCGCAACAAGCTTGCCAGCCTGCCTATGCCACGCCCGCAAGCGGCGCTACCCCCGCCGTTCAGGCCTTACATCTTTTCGAAAACGGAGCTATTTCGACTTTTGATGGCTATCGAACGCACCCCCCTTCTTGACCCGATGACCATGCGAACCTTTCTGCTCTTCGTATACGGAACGGGGGCGCGCATCTATGAAGCCATCAACCTCCGCGTATCGGACATCAACTTCCAAAACAAATTGGTCAGTTTGCGGCGGCCAGACGGAGGGCAAAGGAGGATGCTTCCGATCGGTCGGACGCTGCGCAATACGCTCGATCTATACCTTCAATCGACCGCCGCGCAAAGAAGCGACGAGGATCTCGTTTTTGTAACTTGCAACGGCAGGCGGATAAGACACAATACGTTGCGAAACAACTTCGTGCGCATCTGCGCACGAGCGCGTATTCATCAGGAGCACGGTCACAGCCCGACGCCCGGAATGCATGATCTAAGGCACAGCTTTGCGGTGCATGTCTTGGAGACTTGGGTTCGTGAGGGAAAAGACCTGCGACAGAAGCTGCCCGTGCTCTCGGGCTACATGGGCCACGTTGTATTGGAATCGACCGAGTTGTATCTGCGATTGGTCCCTGACAGATTTGTGAAGCCATTGTTGAGATTGCAAGATCCACCTAATCGCAGGAAGGACGGTGCTGCCTAATCGACATATCAATCGAAGGCAGGGTATGCCCGTTCTCGACCCGTGAAATGTAGCAACGAAGAAGGCCGGTCCACTTTTCGATATCGCCCTGGGACAAGTTTTTCTGTTCTCTCAAAGTCCTCAATTTGTCGCCGATAACCACTGAATCCTCCGGGCGGATTCATACGCCGTGGCTGAGCGACCGACAATCCATTAGCTAGGGCGTTCGTAGCCGCGCTCGACGAATGCAAGCTCCGACAGGTTGCCGCGTCACACCGAGCGTCACCTCCGCATTAGACACTCCAGTTCACCGAAGATTCCATGACCCACGATACCTGTCTGCCTCAACGTGTCGCCGAAGAGCACTTCACCGGCGGGACGCGCGAGTACTTGCTTCAACTCGCGAAGAAACGAATCAGAGAACCAAAACAGGAGACATCGAATGACCGATCTAAGAGTTAAGATATTGCAGGGACCGCAAGAGAATTACACCCACCATCCAGCTGATCCCGGGATTCCCGTTGCGACCGATGGACCTCATAAAGGTTTGAGAGTTCGGATCATCCGGCACTCGGATGTCGAACGCGCTGCGATGAAAAAGCTCGGCGGGAAATGAATCGGGTCAGCCGACTAAACAGCAAAGGGCCAGCCGTGCGGGATTTGATTGCGGACGGTCCCGTCGCGTCGACCTGTTGACAATCGCGTCAATTTCGGTAAGCTTCCGGCAGTCATCTGCAATTTAGGGTAAGATTATGTGTGAAGTTGCAATTGCTTACCACTCAATAGTTAACCAAGTGCGTCGATGCTTCGTTTCGGTGTCGAGCCGGGTCTGTCGGTAACGGACATTTTTTGAGCGGATTGGCTAACTAGCAATGCACCTTCTCGATCCCTCGGGAGCACCGCCGCATACGAGCATCGTGTTGCGAACACGGTTGGACAGCCATATCGATAATCTTCAGCCATGGCACTATTCGAGTTTCGAATGGAATCAGCTGTTCGCCGAACCCAGCAAGTACGAAAGTGCTGGGGCTGTTCGGGTCAGCGAGCTGTGTCCGGTCTACAACTGTCATGGCTTCACCTTTGCGAGTCGCAGAACCCAAGTAGACGAGGTGGGTGAGTCCACTATCGCAAGGATTCTAGCGGATGACGGGTTCGTCGAAGTGCCAGAGCCGCAGACCCGGTTAGGTGATGTTGTTGTTTATTATGACGACAGCGGAGTGGCCCAGCATTCCGGAATGGTCATCGGTCGAGCTGATATGAACATTCCTAAAATATGGAGCAAGTGGGGAAAGGGATACGAATGGGTGCACCCGCTCGGTGTTTGTCTATGGGGCGGCATGACGACAAAGTTCTACAGGATGACGAAATGGAAATTCGAGGAAGTCTTCAAAGTGAGTTCGTAGAGACGCCTTCCGCTAAGGAAGCCGTTCTGTTTTCTAACACTGCATCTTTTCTGCTCGACCGATTGAGAAAAGATAGCTCCGCAGCTTATGTGGCTCATAAGCTGAAAACGGACGAGATCGTCGAATTGGTGAAGGATCGCATCAAAGCTCCTCCCGCTAGTCCTTTGGACCTGTTGTGGCTCTATGTTCTTCTTGCTGCGCTTTCTCTAAAGGATGACCTGCAGCAATTCAAAGATAGAATAAATTCGAACGATCTAAGCCAGTTTCAATGGGGTGATGAAATTCGCAAATATATTTTGGAAGATAAGACGACAACGAACTTCTTAGATACGCGGTATACGGAGATCAGGAAGAATAGTCAGACAGGCACGGCGAACCGCGTGACGACAGGGCGGGTGCTTGTCCCGGGTGGCTCGCGATGATCTTGCAATTCGCAGTTGTCGCGCAAAGTGTAGCGATTGACCGTTTTACCAACCGCCTTAGTATTTTCAATGTTTGCGAACGCATTGAAGCGCCACAGTTCCCGATTTTTGTCGCCGAACTTGTTTTCGTTGCTGTTGTGAGGCGAGAGCCGAATGAACCCGCAGTATACGATACGATTTTGAACATACGCCTCGGTCAAACGGTAATAGGACAGGCCAATTTGCACATAGATTTTGAAGGCTCGTTGAACAATCGCCAAGTTGCTAATTTTCAAGGGCTGCCAATAGTTACGGCGGGAGAGTTGCAGTTTGGTTTCGATCTTCCAAACGGCGTTCAAGTAAATGCAACTGTCCCAGTCGTTCAAGTGCCAGCCCCACCCCAAGCCAGAGCCTGAAACAGCAATCGTGAATTTTCCTCGAAAACAACATATACTAGCCTGATAATAAACCGTTGTTTGCACTTGGCGGAGACACCGGATGACCACAATTGCGCGATTTACATTTCAAGACGAGCCCCACGGTTCGGGGGGATTTGCCAAGATCATCAAGGGGAGAGACAACGTCCTAGAGCGCGATATCGCGATCAAGACTCTCGATCCTCTGGCGACTGAGTTTTCGGGACCCGAGCAAGAAAGATTCCGAAGAGAAGCTAGAATCCTTGCGAGATTGTCCCACCCGAACATCCCAGCTATCTACGATGTTGAATTCGGATCAGGGAAGTTTTCTCTGATTTTCCAATTTGTGGACGGATTAAATCTGAGGCAACTTATTGGAAAAGAGGGGCCATGTCAAATGGGCGACTGTCGCCAGTGGTTTCATCAGATAGCGTCCGCGCTAGAGTACGCTCATACTTTGGGAATTGTTCACCGTGACGTCAAACCGGAAAACATAATTGTCACCCAAGATCGTGAATCCGCTTATTTGGTCGATTTCGGGATCGCGTTGTCCGCTGAAGAAGCTAGGAAGCTGACGAAGTCGGGCTACGCGGTTGGAACTCCCGGCTACATGTCGCCTGAACAGCAGGCGGGGGACGAAGTAGACCGAAGAACAGATGTGTATTCCCTAGCCGTAACGTTATACGAAGCCCTTGCGGGTAAACCGATCACGTTTGGCAAGTACGAAGAGCTCTCGGTCGTGAACGAGGCGATTCCGCCGCAGATAGATGAACTCATCGAAGACTGCCTGCTCCCGCGCGAGAGACGAGTCGAGTCAGCGAAGTCGTTTAGTACACGTTTGTCGGGAGCTCTGAGGGCGACCAAGCCACTTTCAGAGATTCTTGCCCACGGGAGACTACACGAATTAGCCACCGCGCTGGAAGAGCTCTCGGCAGAGGATTTCTGTAAACTCCCCGAGGGGCAGAGAGTTCTCATTTTGGCGAAGATTACCGATATTGTCGCTTCTGGTGACACGCAATTGCAATTTGCTTCCGAGCAATTTCTGAACTTGCTGCTGTCCAGAGGGCTTCTGCTTGAAAAAGATGATTATCGCGAAATCGCGCACCCTGCGATGGAGTGGGCGTTCGAAAAGATTCTCGTCGGCTCATTTGTCGGAAGTTCAAGCATAAGGCGGTCCCTTGAGCAGGCAGCATATGCCGCAAGACCTTTCGCGCACGAAGTACTCAAGGAAGAATTCGTCGCCTACCTCGGGAAGGTGGACCTTGAAGCAAAGGACAACTGGTTTTTACAAGCGATTCGAGATCTTTTGGAGACATTGCTTGCCAATCCCTCTTGTACAGAAGGGTCCGCCGATCTCGCTGCCATTCTGAAAAAAATTAACCGCATCCAGAGGGCCAAGCCTCGTGCTTTGGCACGTATAATCGGATCGAATCCCGCATTGTGAATCGGACGTCGGACAATCGTTGGATTCGTTTCCTGAAATTTTCAACCCTGCCAGCCGTCTCCGCGATCATATTCAGGCACCCACCTCGCCGAGGCCACGCCGATCCGCGAGACCCAGCTTTGCGACCTTCGTCAGGAAGAGCAGGGAGTACTCGATCACCATGTTGCGGGCCAGTCTGACATACTCCCGCTGTGCAATTAATGGGTGAACACCCTCGTCGCTAATGAGCCTGTACAGGTCGACAGCTAATAGGTTCTCTGCCTTGGAAAGAATTTCGTGTTTCGCTAGATAGGCGAGACCACCTCCCCAGTCGAGTCGCAACTCTCCCCCGTACTTCTCGTGAATTCGCGGCATCGCTTCCCTCTGAACGTTCTCTAGAAAGCTACGCAGGTGGCCAAGAGCGTTCTTAGAATCGAATGGGCTTGCTTGGAGATAGTACAGCCGCTCCACTTCGTTCAGAGTTTCGATGAGCGACGTACTGAATCCGAATCGATGAAGATGGGACTCGACCGCGACCTTGTCCTGATTCACTTCGAGGTTCAAACCCTCTAGAAGATTGCCCTTCACGTAAAAATAGCGAGCTTTGCGGCATTGCCCGACGACGCCAGCACATGATTTTTCGATAGCCCGGCACATGCCGGTTGCGCTTACGACTCCGGCGTTCGGCCATCGCACATCACGGATGTTCTTTTTGTCATACTGCTCGCGTTTCTCGGCAGCGCGGTTCCCAAACTTCAATACCGCCGGGGTAAGCCGCAAGTACTCGGAATCCGTGAATTGTGTGAAGTTAAAAGCAATCAGGTCTTCCAATTGGAGGAGCATCAATACGTGACCCGGAACTATCTTTGTCTTGTCATTTTCTAGCATCGCGAAGAGCTGGGCTTTACCGCCGTTCCGAACAAGGAACTCAACGACTAAAGGCAGTTCTGAGACGTGCAAATTCCACTTCGGGTACGTTGCATGGTTCGTCGGCGCAGCGCCATCACCCCACACCAAACCGAAGCCGAGAAAGGCAATGAAATGAGGCTGGTCAGCTCGACTGACCTGCGACGATAGCGCAGAGAGCAGGTCATGATTTGTACTCTCGAATGTAAACGTACTAGCATCTTCGAGAACGCGGCGTGGATGCTGCTGTCGATAGAAGGGATTGATCTGTATAACTTGGGCTTCCACTGCTCTGGAATAATCCCGTTCACCGCGAGGGGGAGACGCGACGTAGCGCACAGTGGGACTTACTCGTTCCTCGTCCAATATTAGGCGGGCTGTCTCTGTCGCTTCTTTTAAGTTCATGTCTCGATGGCCACGTTCTCGTCCGGTGGAGGTCCCGCCCATCGAAACGTCAATTTCTTCGATCTGTACTTCCTTTGGAATTGGTCAACGAATTCGATCCGGGCCTCCCACGGCTTTCCCTTCTCGCCCTTCACCCGCAACACCATCGAGACAATCTGTTGGTCAACGATAGTATGGGGTGGTATTCGGACCTTCTCGAATGTCTTGAACTGCGAATGACTACCAATCGGGTATGCATCCATAATCACCAGCGTGTTTTTTGGATCATCGTGGGTGAATTCCGCCTTGAGAATCACCTGCATAATCTCGACAGAGCCGTTATGGGCGATGCACCACAACAGGTGAATGGGGTTCGGATGAACGTAGAGATGCGGTTTTCTCCGCCCGAGCCAATTTCCGATGCGCTCTGTTACGGCGTTGAACAGATTGGCGAATGCTTTGGTTAGACTGCCGAGCCAGCTGAGGTCCACAATGTCGAGATTGTACCAACAAGATAGGTCCAACGCTTGTTCTCAGTCGGATTCCCCGAGCGACCGTCCAAATAGCGTCTGATGATAGACTCCGTCTAAGGCGGTGTCACGCATGAGCAATCAGGACGACTCAGACCAGAATCCAATCGACCGACCGAGCCGGAGCGATCTTGTCGAGCCGTCTCAGGACGCATTTGTTGAACGGCTAACCGGCGGAAAAAGAAAAAAGTATGCACGTTTCGTGATGGCGGCCCTTGGCAGCATACCGTGGGTGGGTGGATTGATTGCCGCGGCGAGCAGTTTGAGTGCCGAGCAGGATCAACAGCGAATCAGCGATCTTCAACGAATCTGGCTCGAAGAGCACAAGGCGAAGGTTGAGGAACTCGGCCAGACGCTGAATGACATCTTTGTTCGGTTGGATAACTTTGCAGAAGATGTTCAGGAGAGAGTTGAGTCACCAGAATATCTAGCCCTAGTGAGGAAGACCTTCCGATCATGGGACGAGGCCGACACCGAAGAAAAAAGGCAAATGCTTAAGAAGCTAATCACCAATGCTGGCGCGAAGAACCTATGCCCTGACGATCTGATTCGCCTTTTCATCAGTTGGATTAATCAATACCACGAAGCGCATTTTTTGGTAATTAAACAGATTTACAAAAGCCCGGGAATCACGCGAGGCGAAATATGGGACAGCATCAACCCGAGGCGACCGCCAGACAATTCGTCCGATGGCGATCTTTTTCGTTATCTAGTCCGTGAATTGAGCACTGGAGGAGTGATCAGACAAGAACGGGAAACCGACATGGATGGACGATTCTTGAAGCGAGACACGCGCGGCCAATCGCACGGGAACCCGAGTCGTGTCATGGAATCCGCGTTTGAAAACACGAAGCCTTATGTGCTGACCGAGCTGGGAAAGCAATTCGTTCACTACGTTATGGAAGATGTGGTGCCAGCGATTGGCGGTGACGGGCCGTCCAAACCGCGGTCCGCGGACAATTGATCGCGACGCATCGCAGTCGACTTGACCCAAACTTGACCCGACGGAGCAAAAAACAAGGGAACGGAGTGAAACGGAGCGAACGTTGAGTTATTGAAAACACTCAATAGGCCAATGTTTCCGAAGGCTGGAACTGTTCCAAAGGCTGAGGTGCTACTAACTTTGGAAGCGATGTGCATTATCCCGAGGCAGTACACCTCGGGGGCCGGCAACGATTCTGATCGAATTCTGTAGAGCGTTGGTCAAGTTCTTTCTGAAGCAGCGCGAGGTTTGCAGGATCCACTGACAGCTCGTGTCGATGAGCACTCGACTGCCGGTCCATGTCAAAGCGTCGCAGAGCTAGCTGCGAACTCCGACATTGCGATCACAGGCTCGAGTTGTCCCAGGCTGGCATCGTCGCGCAGACTATCGTATGAAACGTAAGACAACGTAAGGATTGGCCGGACGGTGTGGGCTGCAACGCCTTCACATCATTGGACTTTTGGGATGTGATTGTTCTTTCGATCCCCACCGCCCCTAGCCATCGCGACTGTGCGCAATCACCTTGAACGCGCGCGGCGCGAGCTAAACCCTAGCCGCATACCTTTCAGGTGGACAGAGGCGCTAACCGCACAAGCGCAGCAGTTGCGCAAGGAAGGCTTTTCATTAGAGATGATCGCTCGTGCGCTGGACGTTCCCACGTCCAGCAGGCACGCAGGATTTAAGCGCGTTCTGTCTCGACTTCAGTACGACGATAGGACGCGGAGTCAACGGTGTTCTGCTTGAACATGTTACCTACCGGTATGGTAAACTCCTGCCCATGAAGCGTCTAAGCCTCGTTGCCATCGCAGTAGTGTTAACGGGCTGCGGTACGACAAAGAGTGCCGTTTTTCAACAACCGCCAAAAAAACTGAGTGACGGCTACGCTATGTCAGCGCTCTTGGCTTTGAAGGCGATAGAAGGGGATACGTATGTGCCCGAAAAAAACTCAAATCTCGTGAGCCGATTCACACAGGACAAGCTAGACACCGCCGACGTCGCCGCTGTTTCACCCGAGGAACGAAACATAACAGGCTCACTCAATGAAGTCTACAAACAGAGACTGCTTATAAATCAAAATGAAGCTGCGTTGAAGGAAGCAGGGAATGATTGGTTGCCAAGGTCTCCTTCGCTTAGCAAAAAGCAGAATGACGCAATCATCGCGAAGTTGACCAAGTGGGGAGACGATATTAAGAGTCGCAAGAATCAGCTCGCTACCTGCTTCACGGACTTTGATTCGTCCTTGCGAGCGCGATCAGTTGATGCTCCCGCGTCGTGCAGGTAGCGACTAGCTACGAGGCATCCACATGTTTAGGTGCCGGCTTGCAACTTGCAGCGCGCCCGCTCGCCCGTGCCAATCACAGGCAGGAGATTCGCACTGTACTTCCGTCTGTTCAACGAGTTCATCGACCGTCGAATCTGGAAGGGTTGGATTTTCCGCGACCAACGTACAGTGTACTAGCCCACGGCATTTCGGGCAGTTATAGACTAGGGAGTAGTAATATCCTTGAGCCGTCGATGTCATAGAAATCTCCTTGATCCTACAACCACACTCTAGCACCAATTTAATTTAGGCATCCTGCTCGGTGGATTCTTTAGCGCTGAACAGCGAGGCCACCTCGGCGATTTACAGGGCTGGCCGCGATGCACGTGCTGCAATCTTCGCTCCTTGTTCGCCTAGCCAAAAAATGATAAAGTGAAGTAACTGGGGCGTATAAATTAGAGCCCTGAAAGGAGAGTAGAAGGATGGAGAACACACCGAGTGTTGGGCAATTTGTAGCTGAACAACTGAGTGCCGGAAAGCGGCGAGTAGCGAAGACGCGGAACTCTGCGGGCTATACTTCGCTGTATCCTGAAACGGCGCGTGCTGTCCTCGCGGAGTACCCTGAAATCTCTGTAGCGCAAAAGCAGGTCGTGCTCGGCACCCTCAAGGACGACGCTGACCGTGCAAGAGTTATCACGAACCAAGACATGTCGGCGGGAATACGCTCGGCGGCGCGAATACTTGGGGCGCCGTTTCGGTCGTTGTAAGGAAACCACACCAATGGCAATTCCCAACACAGTCACTCTCCACCAATTGTGGCGTTTGCGTTATCGTGAGCGGCGCTATCTGGAACACGTTACGCAAGATGACTTGTCCGAACGAATGCGCGATATCGTTTGTAACCTCACCATCCTCACTGACGAAGGAAAAATTGGCTTGATCGGTCCAGAGGGTGTCGGAGCGACTTGGTTCGAAACGGCTACCCATGTCTTGGAGGAGTACACGCTTCGTGGAAAGAGCGCCCCGCCCGGAGCGATGAAGGGCGCGTCCTTGCCTAAGCCTACGTGGCCGCAGTCGCCGCGGGCTGAGGCGTTGCTGAAAGACGCCAAGTTTGACCCAGCACGCCACATGGTGAAATTCGGCAAAGCCAAACACCTAAAAGATGCTCCTGCTGGCCGCTGGCGGATTGCGCCGGCTTCATCCTATAGCGACCCGTCGTTGGACCCAGCGCGCCACGACCATGAACTCAGGCGCACTGTGTACGGGCTACCGAACGAAGTCGAGATCACAATTCCCAACGAGCAAACCGGTGAGCCAATCGCAAAAACCCATCCCATAGGCAACGTCACTGTCACTCAGGAATCCCTGACCGATTACTATGTGATGTGTCTTTCGAGGAGTCTAAGTCTTCGCTTGTTTGATGATTTCAACCAGTCCGACGCGTGCGTAATCATTCGAGACATCGGCGAATTTGCGCGCAGGATTTTCGCTGCCTTTCGGAAGCTGTTACCGGACTGGGATGGAACGTTGCGCGATGTGGTGTATTACGATCCGTTCAACGCTCCCCGGAATCGAGACCTCTTCTACTCAAAACATTTTCGCTACGCGTATCAGACAGAGGTCAGGTTTGTGTGGACACCCCATGAACCAAGATTCGACCTGAAGTTCCACGATCTCGAAGCCGGTCCGATGACCGACATCTGTGATTTTCTAGCTCTTCCAGAGTGAGTGCACGGTATGCCTGCGGGCAATAAGCGGCAAGGAAAAGCGCCGCGAAACTGCACGGCGCTCTCGTCCTGCGCTGCATCTGCGAGCTACTTGCTGTTACGTTTCTCCTTAGCTGCGCGGTCGGCAGACAGCGCGGCCAGTTTGATTGAAGCGTCGCGGGCTGCGGCCCAATCGCCACGAAGTAGCGCCCCTTCGATTTCGGACAATTCGCGCACAGCGAGCGCTTGCGCTTTGCTAAGGCGCATCATGCGCCGGCCTTCTTTGCGGCTCCGACTTCCTTCTTGCCCCGCTTGGATTTTCGTGCTTGCCGTGCAAGGTACGTCCGCATGCTGTAGCTTTTCGGGTCGGCCTTTTGATCGCTAACCGAACACTTCGCCGCGCCCTTGTGCCAGCCCGACAAAAACGCTGTGAATCCGTTCTCCAAAAGCATCCGAATGTACGGCGATCCTTGCTTCGAGTTGGTGAATCGAACTCCAACCTGCGCGACTATGGCTACTGGATGGCCAAAACGCTCGCGCACTGTCGTCCGCAACAGATCGTCTAGCGCTTCCCGCTACTTCTTAGTTGGTGTTTCGCTCTTGGCTTTCATATCGGTTCGCTCCCTGGTTTAGGCGGCCCTGGCGACCGCTGCAAAGATCGTCACCAAGACGGTGAGCGCGCGTCTCTTGGGCTTGACGACCGAAGTAACCCCAGAAGTGACACCGAAAAATCGACCCGAATTCGTTGTTCCCTCTAGCATACTGCAGCGAAGGGCGGCGATGTCCAGTCGTCGGCTGCCGCTTGACGAATTGGCTACAAGCGGCCGGTCCATGCGGCTCCATTCCGGTATGATAGCTCGCGTGAAAGACGCCCAAATACGTGCGGCAACCAAGACAGCTTTGTTCCTTCAGCATGTTGGTGATGCTACAACCGTGATCTTCGAGGAATTGGGTGTCCAACATGGTTCTGCGCGCATCGACCTGGCTGTCGTCAACGGCGAGTTACAGGGTTTTGAGTTGAAGAGTGATCGAGACACGCTTAGCCGACTTCCGGAGCAAGCAGAAGCATTCGGACGTGTTTTTGATCGCGTGACCTTGGTCGTTGGAGAACGTCTCTTGCGCCGGGCGGTCGAAGTGGTACCAGATTGGTGGGGGATCAGAGTGGCGCGCATGGAAGGTGCCGACCTAGCCTTCTCCGATCTGAGGCTTGCTTTCAATAACCCGACCCCTGATGCCACTTCGATCGCAAGGCTTCTCTGGCGAGATGAGGCACTGAATCTCTTGGACAAATGTGGATCCGCGACGGGGGTACGTTCCAAGGGCCGCACGGAGATCTATTCGAGAGTCTGCGAGAAGGTAAGCTTGGACGATCTCCGTTACTGGGTGCGACGGTGTCTCAGGCAGCGTCGAGATTGGCGATCTGTCGCGACACGACTGTCATGTGGTGGTTGATTCCCGCGCGCAGCCATATTTCGAACGATCCCTTCTTGGCGTTCAGGCTCCGCTGGTAGATAAATTCGTCTCCCCAGCTGAACTTCGGTCCGTAGAACAGCTCCTTGTCGTCACACAGCAACTGAGCTTGCGCGTTCCACTGCTCGCGGCCCGGCCGGTCCTCACTCGTCTCACCGTTTCGGCCACGCGCGGCCTCTCCCCGCATAATCAGCCAGTCATTTTCAAGCGTATAGCGAATGCTGACGCTCGGATTGCAAAAGTCGGGCGGCTCTCTGTAGAGGCCGTACTGGATCGTGTAGTCAGCAAAACTGGGCTTTCTCGCTCGGCTGCCTGATTTCTGAAGGGTTCCCATCCATGCGAGCCAGTCCTTTCTTGGAATCCGCTGGTTGCCGGGCTCAAACTCCTGCAGATCGGGCGGGAAGGCACCGCTCGCCATGCTGAGCGTCTGCCATTCGTTCAGGCGAGGAATTCTGGCAAGAACCGACCGCGGATCAAGTTCCGTAGGGTCACTCGTTTCGTAATCGACGACCAGGTGCACGGATTTCGCGCGCACACCGATCTTCTTCAGAACGTCTTGAATCTCTCCCGGAAACGTGGATCGAAGCACTTCCGAGAGTGTGACTCGCAGGCACACGCCCCGGCCATCGTCTCCGGCAACTCGTGATACTGACGACTGATATTCGACGCTTCTCGACAGCCCCGTGACCGGCACAGCGAGAAGCCTGTAGTCCCGCGCGAGCGACGCCAGATATTCGAGAGCATGGGTTTTGCCTCCCGGCGCCGATATGTGACGATCGATGAGCCGCAGGTCCAGGAAAAAAGGCAAATAACCACAAGCTTCCAGCAGGTTCTTTGCCTCTTGGTCGAGAACGCGCACTGGGTCCGGTTCCTCACGAATCTCGCCGCGCTTCCGGCCCTTGAAAGACGCTGGGGTCAGTTCGATGAGCGGAGTGATTCTCTTGCGGTCGGATGGCAGCAGGTTTCTGAGCGCGAGTCTTTCCGCCATCTTTGAGCGAAGAATCGGCACGTAGTGGTTTGATCCAAACATGGTCGTCGTTTCCCTCCCTTCCTACGCTTCAACG
>Ga0210391_10003327_pt1 | contig 13647 bp, 9 predicted proteins | sample IncBWC12OmetaG_FD_160573 | JGI IMG/M metagenome (GOLD analysis project Ga0210391, IMG submission 160573) | Forest soil microbial communities from Barre Woods Harvard Forest LTER site, Petersham, Massachusetts, United States - Inc-BW-C-12-O ... | reverse complement strand
GCTAGCTGCGTACAACACCAAATGTGCCATACAGATAGGAGAAGGCCAGAGTTGTGCAAAGTGTTGCATATTGAGAAAAACGGTGAAAAATACAGTTTTCAATGTATCTGATTATAAAGGATTTATTTCCTGCTTTGTTGGCGGTCTTTGGACCTTGAAGTGCACTACGTCCGCGAAGACGCATTAGGGGGAGAAGAAATGAAGCTTACTTCGGTTGCGCTGTGCGCGTTTTTGATGGTTCTAGCGGGTGCTGGTTCCCGCGCTGCTTACGGGGTGACATCAAAGATCATCATCAAGGCCCCGGACCCAACCTGCCCTCCTCCTCAAGGCACTCAATCCATTTCCTTCGACGGGCTGGTCCCTAATGCCGACGGCAGCAGCGTCAATGGTGGTTCTGTACCAATTCCCGTTGATGGCTCTACTACTTTCGGAGACAATGAGTTTGCAAATTGCACCGGCGAAACGTTAGACGTACTCACCGTCACCATCGACGATATCCCGCTTAACCAACAGTACATCGTTCTCCTGTCGGGAGATGCTTTCGACGGCTTCTCAACCGGTCCAATTTCGAATAGTTCGGAGACGCTGGAGTTGTATTGCGATCCAGGTTTCTTCGGGACGACCTGTGATGGGCTCAGTGGAGTGGCCGGGCAAGACAACGGCGTGTCATTTACAATCGCCCCGGAGCCTACAGAGGCTCCAATGCTACTTCTCGGCATCGGTGGCGTATTCCTGCTCGGACTAAGGGCACGGAAGGGCCGTAAGCAATTGAGAGTTGCTGGAGTCGTCTAATTCAGCGCTGAGCGGGAACCAGCCAGTTACTCACCCTCGATAATCCCGCTGCCATCACTTGGCAGCGGGAAGACCGTTTTTTCAGTTCCGCCCTCCACTTAGATGCCCTTTCACGTCCGAGAAGTCGTTCTGCCTTATGGTTTGCTCTTAGAATACTTCTTGATCAAGCCTTGATATGTGGGGTTGCTGTGGAGGCTATCTAGGTCCGGGTCTCCCATCACGGATTCAACGGGGAAGTGCTTCTCGAGCGCTTCTTGAAGTGATTCTAACGCTTGGCTGGGTCTCCCGAGGAAGACGTATATCTGAGCTTCGGTATAGATAATGTCCACATCGTCTTTGTTTTGGGCTCGAGCGCGCCGGATGAAATCAGTCGCTTCCTGGGATTTTCCAATCTTGGCATACGCCGAGGCGATCTCCGCCATCACTTCCGCATCGCGCGAATTCGTCTGTAATTCCCTGTAACCGAGCGAGATTGCCTGCTGATACGCGGCCTGCGCTTTGTCTGTCTGCCCCGATAAGCGATACGCGTCACCCAGGTTTTCGGTTAGGGCCATGTCGTTGGGGTCTAGCGCGACAGCCTTCTCGAAGGTTTGGGATGCGTCGGCGTACCGCTTCAAGGAAAGATAGGCCGACCCGAGGTTCGAGTAAGCGGCAGAATCTGGTTCATTCTTTAAAGCCTTCTCCAAATAAGGGATCGCCTCAGCGTATTTGCCCTGTTGTACGAGCACCCCCCCCGCATTTTCCAGCGGCGCATTGACATCGGGTTCCAGCTGGGCTGCCTTCTGGAAGGCCTCGAGAGCCTTCTGGTATTCCCCGATATTATAGTAGGCCCTGCCGAGAGAATTTTCGTTGACCCAATAGTACGGATTGAGTTCGATCGCCTTTTGATAGGTTTCAATCGCTCGGGGAGCGTTGCCGCTCACCAGATACGCGCTGCCCAAACGCCGATAGACATCATCTGAATTGGGCGCCAGCGTTTGCGCCCGATTTAGCTCCGCGATCGCTTCAGAGTACTTGCCGGTAGCACGGTAAACTGCGCCGAGCATATAGTGAACTTCCGGAAGTTTATCGTCGAGCTGTTGAGCTTGTTGCGCGGCGGCCAGCGCTTTCTGTGTCCAGAATGCATCCTGCTTAATGTCGTACATCCGCAAGCTAGCTTGGGCCACTCCTGTGTACGCAAGCGCAAACTTTGGGTCTTGTTTCAATGCCTGATCGAAAAAATCGAGCGCTGCTTGAGTATTCTTAAGGTCATTTCCGCGCAAGGAATTGCGTCCGCGAAGATAGAGATCATACGCGGCGATGTTATCAGTGGGCCGCGCAGTAGATTTGGCAAGCTCCTCATTCGTAGGCGAGATCGTGAGCGCGGAGACCAGTTGATTGTAAATCTGATCCTCGAGCGCGAAGAGATCCCCGGTGACACCATCGAACTCTTGGCTCCAGCGGCGCTTGCCTGCGGGTACATCCTGAAGACTGAGGACAACGCGAACTTTGTCTCCTTGCGCTTGCAGTGTTCCCTGAACAAGCAGGTTTGCACCAAGCCGCCTCGCGAGCTTTTCTAGCGGCTGGGTCTGATCAAGCTTTGCGCCGGTTTCACCGGTAGCGACACGGACTTCTTTCAACTGATACAGCTTCGCGGTAACCGCTTCCTGGATACCTTCAGCCAAGTAGCCGAGCTGCGAGGCATCGCCGAGGACTTGGAGCGGGAGCACAGCAATGATTGGCCCACTGGAGGTCGGCGGAATGCCTGACGTCACGGAACCAGGCTGTTCCACTCGAAAACCAGGTATCAAATGGCGCACCGGCGGAATCGCGAACGCCACCAGTAGCACCGCGACGACGCCGGCCACGATCCAAACCCAGCGATGGTTCGCAAACTCCGGAATCTGAATGATGACGCTTTGCGATCCGGAACCGATGCGCGACATACCCACGCGCGAGACACCGCTGCCGGATTGTCCGCCCTGCAGGTCCGCCAGAATCTCGTAAGCGTTCTGGTAACGATCGTTGGGATCGCGTTCCAGGCAGCGCATGATAATTTTCACTAGCCAGTTGGGCAGGTCCGGGCGCAAAACTTTTGGGCTCTTAGGTTTTTCCTGAATGCGCTGGTACATCACTTTCAGCGTGGATTCACCGGTGAAGGGCACGTCGCCGATCACCATTTCGTAGAGGATCAAGCCGAAAGCGTAGAGGTCCGCGCGGCCGTCTGCGGGCTTGCCTTCCACTTGTTCAGGCGACATGTAGCGCGGCGTACCAAGAAATGCGCCGGTGCGCGTCATTCCGATCGCGCCTTCTTCAAAAGACTTCGCCAGGCCGAAATCGCAGACGAAGATCTGGTCGTTCTTATCCACCAACAGGTTTTGCGGCTTCAGATCGCGATGAACCACTCCTTCGGCATGCGCCGCGGCCAGCGCCTCGGCGATCTGCCGCGCGAAATTCAGAAGGCGCTCCAGCGGCATCTTCGGGTTTTCGCGGATAATGTGCTGGAGGTCCTTGCCTTCGACGAAGGCCATGGAAATGAAGCGCAGGCCGCCCACATCGCCCATATCGTGAATCCGCAGGATGTTCTTGTGGGAGATCTTGCTGGCGAGGACCAGTTCCTGCTTGAAGCGTTTCAGAGCGTCGGATTCACCAATGGCGCCTTCGCGCACTACTTTGATGGCTACGGTGCGGTCGAGGTCCTTGTCATAGGCCTTATAAACGCGGCCCATGCCGCCTTGGCCCAAAAGCGCTTCAATGCGATAGCGCGGCCCGAAATCGCTGCCCGGAGCGATGACGGTGGCGTCCACCATCTGAATCGTTTCGGATTCCCCCAACGGCATAGGGGTCCCGCAACGTGAGCAGGATTCAGCGAAGTCCGGGTTCACCGTGCTGCAGTGAGGGCAATTAATCACGAAAAGCCGCCAAGACGGCTCCAGATCGAGGACTACAGTGGCAAATTATCGTGCATCCTTGCAAAGCCTGCAACTACTAAGTGTTGGACTTGTGCAATATCGGCCTTCATTCGCGGCGGTCGCGCGGTTAGACTGATGCACCATCTGAGAGCGCTCATATCGCGATGCTGGGAACGCCAATTCACGTCTGGATAGTCTTCGCCGTCACGACGGCCGCGGCCCTGGTGATTGACCTGGGCGTATTCCATCGCAAAAACCACACGATCGGCCTGCGCGAGGCGTTGCTGGAGAGCGCTGGGTGGATTTCCGTATCGCTGCTTTTCAACCTGTGGCTCTACTATTCTCAGGGGCCGCAGGTGGGCGTGGAATTTCTCACCGGTTATTTGGTGGAGAAATCGCTCAGCGTGGACAATATTTTCGTCTTCCTGCTGATCTTTCAGTCGTTTCACGTTCCGGCGCAAGCGCAGCACCGGGTTTTGTTCCTGGGAGTGCTCGGGGCGCTGGTGATGCGGGCCGCTTTCGTTTTGGCGGGCGTCGAACTGCTGCAGTCGTTTCACGCGGTGTTGTATGTTTTCGGGGCGCTGCTGCTGTTGACGGGTTTGAAGATGTTTTGGCCGAGCAAGCGCCTGGTACGGCCGGATCGCAATCCGCTGGTGCTGATGGCGCGGCGGATTATTCCGGTGACGCATCAATTCGAGGGCGAGCGCTTCTTCGTAAAGCAGGCGGGAAAGTGGATTGCCACGCCATTGTTTTTGGCGCTGGTGGCCGTCGAAGCCATGGACATTATTTTCGCGGTGGATTCGGTGCCCGCGGTTCTGGCGATCACGCGCAACGCGTTCGTTGTGTATTCCTCGAACGTGTTTGCGATTCTCGGTTTGCGTGCGCTGTACTTTGCCTTGGCGGATCTGCTGCCGCGCTTCCGCTTCCTGCATCAGGGGCTGGCGGCGATTCTGGTTTTTGTTGGCGCGAAGATGACGCTGAGCGAGTGGTTCCCCGTTACAGCGCCGATTTCGCTCGGAGTGATCGTGGGGATCCTGGCGGTAACTGTGGCGGCATCGCTGTTGTTTCCTGCCGCGAGCGAAAAAACGAAATAACGCCCGCGATGGGTGCGCGCTATCCCAGATTCAAGACCAGGATCCGCGGCTCAGTCATCTCTTCGATCGCGTAGCGCAATCCTTCGCGCCCGATGCCGGAATCTTTCACTCCGCCGTAGGGCATGTGATCAATGCGGAATGCGGACATATCGCCCGCGATCACGCCGCCCACTTCCAGATTTTCAAACGCGGAAAAAAGCAGCTTCGAATCGCGCGTGAAGACTCCAGCCTGCAATCCGAATGGCGAATCGTTCACGCGGCGGATGGCGTCGGCAAAGTCGTCGTACGGCTCCACGATCACCACCGGCGCAAAAACTTCCTGGCAGCTGACTTTCATATCGGCGCGGACGTTGGTCAGCACGGTCGGCTGCAACACCGCACCTTCGCGCGCCGCGCCACCCGCGTGGAGTTTCGCGCCGCCCGCGACAGCCTCTTCAATCCAGGAACTCGCGCGGCGCGCCGCATCCTCGCTGATCATCGGCCCGACGTCCGTGGCTTCATCGAGCGGATCGCCTACGTGCAGTTTCTGGACGCCGGCGAGCAGCCGCGCAAGGAACTGCTGCTCGACGCTCCGCTGCACGTAAATCCGCTGCACTGAAATGCAGCTTTGCCCCGCGTACGAAAAACCGCCAACGACGCAGCGATCCGCGGCGACGTCGATATCCGCATCGGAGTGAACGATCACTCCGGCGTTGCCGCCCAGCTCCAGCGTCACTTTTTTCTTGCCGGACTTCCCTTTCAGCGCCCAGCCCACCGGCACGCTTCCAGTAAAAGTGAGCATTTTCAGGCGATCGTCGCCGACGAGCTTCTCGGCTTCTTGGTTCGCGAGGGGCAGCACGTTGAGAGCACCCGCGGGCAGCCCGGCTTGCTCTACAACTTCTGCCAGCAGCAGCGACGTGAGTGGAGTTTGCGGAGCAGGTTTTAATATCGTGGTGCAGCCCGCGGCAATAGCCGGCGCCACTTTGTGCGCCACCAGATTAAGCGGAAAATTAAATGGCGTGATGGCCAGAATCGGGCCGAGCGCGAAGCGGCGCACGATTCCGGCGCGGCCCGCGGTGGAAGCCTGCCAATCGAGCGGCAGCCATTCGCCGCCGATGCGCGTGGCCTCTTCAGCCGCCACGGCAAACGTAAAAATCGCGCGGTCCACTTCGGCGCGCGCGGTGCGAATGGGTTTCCCTGCTTCGAGTGCGATCAGGCGCGCGAATTCTTCGCGACAGGTGGTGATGCCGGCCGAAATGGCACGGAGGATGGCTTGGCGCTCGTATCCGGGCATCTTGCGCGTAATTTGAAATGCGCGTTGTGCGGCGCACACGGCTTCTTCGGCGTGGGCAGCAGTGGCGCGAAAGCACGAGCCGACTACGGCGTGGTCATACGGAGCGAGCACCTCAAAGCGCTCGCCTTCGCTAAGCCATTTGCCATCGAGATAGAAGCCCCACGTTTTTACCGGCGTTTTCGTCGCGGTTGCCATGAATCGTCCTCGAACTGAAAGTGCCACGAAGGGAGAATTTGTAACTGACCATTTGTACGGAATAGAAAAAAGGAAGTGCTTTGTTTTCTGTGGATTGAAAAATTAGTGGTGAAAGGAAAGGGTTTATTTGTACGGAATAGAAATTGGCTTCGGGCGCAGCGGGCGGAGCCCGGGCGACTGCCTGGCAGGGCGGGGGCGAGAGCGCTAGCTCGGCTGCGGGTTGTGTTCAACATTTTCACAGATTCATCATGCTCTTGCGGGGCGCGAAATGCAAAACGTTGTGTGTGTACTATGCGCGGCGCGGCGCGGTCTCCACTTGTGACTCGGCTACGGTCGCGAGTGAGGCTTCCAAAACGTTCAGCCCCTCGTCGAATTGTTCAGTGGTGACAACCATTGGCACGAGGACGCGCAGCACGTTGCCGTAGGTTCCGGCGGAGAGCAAGATCAGACCGCGTTCGCGGCAATGGCGCAGCACCTGCTCGGCTTCTTCCTTCGCAGGCTCGCGCTGATCCGCGGAACGGACGAGCTCCAACGCGCGCATCGCACCCAGCCCGCGCACGTCGCCGATCAGCGGCCAGCGTTTCTTCCATTCTTTGGCGCGGCCTTCAAATCTCGCGCCGAGCTGTTCTGCGCGCGCGGAGAGATTCTCGCGTTCGAGAATTTCGATGGCGGCCAGCGCCGCGGCGCACGCCAGCGGATTACCCCCGTATGTGCCGCCCAGGCCGCCCACTCCCGGCGCGTCCATGATTTCCGCACGGCCAGTGACTGCGGCGAGCGGCATGCCTGCGGCGATGGACTTCGCACTCACCAGAATGTCTGGAGTGATGCCGTAGCGTTCGGAGGCGAACATCGCGCCGGTGCGTCCGAAGCCCGTTTGCACCTCGTCAGCGATGAAGAGAATCTCGTGGCGCTTGCAGATTTCCTGCAACACAGAGAAGAATTCCGGTGGTGGCGCAACGAAGCCGCCTTCACCGAGCACCGGCTCGACGATCACGGCGGCGACTGCTTCGGATGCCACCACTCGCTTGAAAGTGTCTTCCAAATGATGCGCGCAGAAAACATTGCAGTCGGGATATTTCAACGAATACGAGCAGCGGTAGCAATAGGCGTACGGGATGCGATAAATATCCGCTGCGAAAGGCTCGAAGCCCGCTTTGTATGGATGCGTCTTGCTGGTGAGCGACATGGTCAGCATGGTGCGGCCATGAAAAGCATCCTCGAAACAAATGATGGCCGGGCGGTGCGTGTACGCGCGCGCGATTTTAATCGCGTTTTCGATGGCTTCAGCGCCGCTATTCAGCAGAATTGTTTTCTTCGGGAACTTTCCAGGCACCAGTGAATTCAGCTTCTCCGCCAGCGCGATATATTTTTCGTAGGGCGCGACGCTGAAGCAGGTATGAATGAACGAGTCGAGTTGCTCGCGGATCGCGGCGACTACACCCGGCGCGCGGTGGCCCACGTTTTGCACGCCGATGCCGCCCGAGAAATCGAGAAAGCGATTGCCGTCCACATCTTCCAGAATTGCGCCTTCCGCGCGCGCCGCGAAAATCGGCGTGGCGTGACCGACACCGCGCGGCACGGCGGCCTGCCGGCGTCGCATCAGTTCTTGAGATTTGGGGCCCGGTATCGCGGTGCGCAGCTGGATCGTGGGCATGTCAGTACCATCCGATAGGTTGTTCGTTCAGATTGATGTGTACTTGCTTGGTCTCGAGATATTCTTCGATGCCCCAGGGTCCGAGTTCTCGGCCGAAACCGGATTGTTTGTACCCGCCCCAGGGAGCTTCGACGTAGGTGGGCTGCATGTGATTCACCCAGACGATGCCGGCGCGCAGAGCTTTCACCACGCGGAAAGCTTTGAAAATATCGCGCGACCAGACGGCGGCAGCGAGGCCGTACGGAGTGTCGTTTGCGATTTTGATGGCGTCCGCTTCGTTCGTGAATGGGATGACAGTGGCGACCGGACCAAAGATTTCTTCGCGGGCGATGCGCGCGGAATTATCCACGTCGTAGAAAATAGTCGGCTCAACGTAGTAGCCGTGTTTCATTGACGATGGGCGCCCGCCACCCGCTGCGAGCTTCGCTTCTTTTTTTCCGATTTCCTGGTAAGCGCTGACGCGGTCGAACTGTTCCTTGCTGACCAGCGGACCCATTTTCGTCTCGCGTTCGAGCGGCGGACCCAGGCGGATCTTCTTGGCCTTGGCGGCCATGGCATCGACAAATTTCGAGTAGATCGGCTTCTCCACCAGAATGCGGCTGCCTGCGGAACAGACTTCGCCCTGGTTGATGAAGACGCCGAACAGCGCGCCATCAATCGCGGCTTCGAAATCCGCGTCGGCGAAAAATATATTCGGCGATTTGCCGCCCAGCTCCAGCGTGACGCGCTTCAAAGTGTCTGCTGCCATTTTTACGATGGCCTTGCCCACCGCGCCGCTACCTGTGAAGGCAACTTTGTTCACGTCCGGATGTTTTACGAGCGGCGCACCTGCACCTTCGCCGAAGCCGGTGATGATATTCACTACTCCAGGCGGGAGGCCGGCGTCGGCGAGATATCCGGCAAATTCCAGCGCCGTGAGCGGAGTCTGTTCGGCGGGTTTTAAAATGCAGGTACAGCCCGCGGCGATGGCTGGAGCGAGCTTCCACGCGGCCATCAGCAGCGGATAATTCCAGGGAATGATCTGCGCGGCGACGCCGATGGGTTCGCGAAGGGAAAGGCTCAGCGCGTTATCCGGCACCGGATTTACATGGCCGAGAACCTTGGTCGCCATGCCGCCGTAATATTCAAAACAGGTAGCGGTGTCAGCGATGTCGTACTCGGCCTCGACGATGGGCTTCCCGGAATTGCGGCATTCCAGATCAGCGAGGTGCGCCGCTTCCTTGCGAATACGCTCGGCCAGACGAAATAAAATTCGTCCCCGATCCTGCGCGGTGGTTTGCGGCCACGCGCCGGAATTGAATGCCGTTTTCGCGGCGGCTACGGCGCGGTCCACATCCTTTTCATCCGCTTCGGGAACTTCCGCGATGATTTCTTCAGTGGACGGATTGTAAACAGGAAAAACACCGCCGCTGTGCGCTTCGACAAATTCCCCGTTGATGTACATCTTATATTTGCGCGCGCCCGCTTTTGATTTCGTGTTCTTTGCCGCGATCGCTTTAGCCTTGCTTGCCACAGAGCCTCCCTACGATTGCTACGCAGATTTAGATGCTGCTCGCCGCCGCGGGTACCACTTTGCGCCGGCCGTACACATAGAAGAAAAATACCGCGAGCCCGATGAAAAACGCGGTCCCGCCGAACATCCAAGTTTCGTATGACAGCAGCGAACGAATCTGCTGCGCCGGGAAAAACGCCAGTACGATGCCGAGCGTCGTGGTCACGAGGCCGCTGCCCCCTGCAAGAAACAGCGTCGTCTTGCTGTACAGCCCCTTCCCCGACTCCGGATTCGCTGCAATCTTCAACAGCGCGCCGAACATATATAGAAACGGGATGAGCTGCAGCACCACCGCCAGCGACAACAATCGCTGAAAAGTTTCCTGCACGCCTGAACCCGCAGCGTTCACCACGACCAAGATCATGGACACCACGCCTTGCACGATCAGCGCCGCATACGGCGTGGCAAAACGCGGGTGCGTCTTTCCCAGCCAGCTGGGCATGTATGAATCCAGGCCAGCGACAAATGGAATGCGCGCCGAACCAGCCAGCCACGCCGAGCCGATCCCGGCGATAGAAATACTCAGCATCAGGGCGAAAGGCGCGACGATCCAATTCGCGCCCACTTGCGCGGCCATGTGACTCACCGCCTGCACGATTCCCTGCAGCACGTTGATGTCGCTCTTACTGACGGCGATCAGCAGAGTTAACGTGGTCGCGATGTACATCAGTCCCGAAAGCACTCCGCCCCACGCCACGGCGCCCGGCAAAGTTTTCTGCGGGTCTTTGATTTCGTCGCCCATCACCGACGCCAGTTCCAAACCAACCAATCCAAAACAAATCACACCAAAAGAATTCAGCACGAAGCGCGGATTCGCGGGAATGCGAAAATCCGCGGCGGTGATGGTGGTGCCGAAGCGCGAATACATAATCAGCCCGAGGCCGATCAGCACCGCGGCGGCGACTCCTGTGCCGATTCCGCCGATGTTGTTGATCCATTTTCCGACGCCGAGGCCCACGATATTTAGAATTACCAGCAGGGCCATCAGCAGCAGCGACGCGATCACCGTGAACGCCCGATTATCCGCGAGCCCCTGATGGCCGGGGCCGAGCACGAACACCGAAACGCCGACGAAATAGAGCATTACTGTCGGCACGTACATCATGTTGTTGGTCCAATAGCACCAACCGGAAAGAAAACCGTGGAAGTCGCCGAAAACTTCCTTGGCCCACAAATACACGCCGCCTTCGCCGGGATAACGATGCGCCAACTCAATCACCGCAATTCCCTGCGGCCAGAAAAACAGCACCAGCGAAATCAGCCACAGCCAGACGGTGACTCCGCCATTCGCGGCGATGCTCGGAACCACGTTGAGGTTGAACACCGCGACGACGAACAGCGCGACGAGGTCCCAGCGGCCGAGCGAACGCTTCAGATGAACCGTTTCAGTTGCGGCTGCGACTGGATCGGCCAACGGGACTCCTCGTCAACTTCGCATAATTCGCGCGCGAAGCGTTCGAGCGGATCATCTCTCGCGTGTTGCATGTCGCGGGAGACGCCCGAATGCTTTCACAGGCGACGGATGCAAAACTCAGTGGCCTGCGCTGACCGCGACGTGCGGCTCTTTCTGCGCTTTTGCCAGAGCCGGCGCGACTTCCGCAAACGTCGCGATGTGCCGGTCAATGTCCGCTTCGGTATGAGCCACGGAAATGGTCCACTGCTCGTCCCACCAATACGGCTGGGACATCACGCCGCGATTGACCATGGCGAACCAATAGTGGCGCCACAATTCGCTATCCGCGTTGAGCCAATCGCGATAATTGCGGATGGGCTTGTCGAAGAACATCAGCGCTCCGTTGGAGCCCGCGCCGATGACGTACGCGTTCAGGCCGGACTTGCTGATTTCCTTGTTGTAGCCGTCGAGCAATTTTTTATTCAGTCGCGTGACGTGGGTGTACGCGTCTTTCGTCAACACCTCGCGAAAAGTAGCGATGCCCGCGGCCATGGCGACGGGATTGGTGTTGTAAGTGCCGCCGTGAAAAACTTTGTGGTCGGAGATCTGGCCCATCACCTGGCGTGTGGAAGCAAAAGCAGCGAGCGAAAATCCGCCACCGATGGATTTCGCCAGGCAAACGATGTCCGGCTTGATGGCGAAATATTCGCATGCGCCGCCGTAGGCCAGCTTCGCGCCGGTTTTCACTTCGTCGAAAATCAGCAGCGCGCCGTTTTTCCTGGTGATTTCGCGCAATGCCTGGTGATAGCCCTCTTCGGGCATCAGGATTCCCACGTTCATCATGATCGGCTCGACGATCACTGCCGCGATTTCGCCGGGATATTTGGCGAAGAGGCGCTCGATGCCGGCAATATCGTTGAACTGCGCGACCAAAGTATTCTGCACCGTGGCTTTCGGAATTCCGGAGCCGCCGGGAACGGAGGTGGGATATTTCGGATCGCCGATTTCGCCAGCCTTGGGCTTCAGCGATACCAAGACCGAATCATGCAGCCCGTGGTAGCCGCCTTCCATTTTGATGATGCGATCGCGGCCGGTGGCAGCGCGCGCGAGGCGCACCGCATGCATGGTACATTCCGTGCCGCTATTGCTGAAGCGCACCATTTCCACCGGAAAGCGCTGGCAAATTTCTTCCGCGAGTTCCCATTCCAAGTCATGCGGCATGCCGAACATGGTGCCGGTGCCGAGCTTGGCTTGCACGGCCTTCATCACAGCGGGATTGCAATGCCCGGCCATCAACGCGCCGAAGCAAAGATTGAAATCGAGATACTCATTGCCATCAATATCGTGGATGTGTCCGCCTTTTCCATCGCGAACAAAAATCGGATAGGGATCGTAGGCGCGATAATTGCTGGCGACGCCCAACGGCAAGCGGCCTTCCGCTCGGGTGTGTGCCGCTTTCGAACGCGGCGTGCGCTTTTCGTAGGTGTTAATTTCCTGCTGCAGTCCTTCGTGCATAACTGCCTCCAAATGCTGGTACTGTGGCCGACGCACGGCCCTGAGATTTACCGCGACTGACCTAAACTTTCACGTTCCAGCGGCGGAAAGTGAAACCGCGCTTTTTGAGTTCGTTGAAAAACGGTTTCGGCGGCACTACGTTTTCCGGCGCCTGCACGCCGACGCCAGGAATTTCGCCGCGTCCATGCATCACGGCGGCGATCGCGGCAGGAAAGCCGGTATCGCGCGCGACGGCTGAAAATTGCGGTCGCGCGGTGTGGTCCGCAAACATTTCCATGGCCGCACCGACGCGCTTTTTTTCACTGCGGCCTGTAACCACCACGCGCAGCGCTTCCACATCCAGAGGCGTCTTCGTCGGAGCCTTTTTCTGCAGCAACGCGAGCAGCACAGCGCGCGGCGCTACTTGCGTGCCGTTCACGGCGATTGGGTCGCGCTCGGTGAACCCGGCGTCAACGAGTGACCGCACCAGTCCCACCAGCTTCGGATCATAATTGATCTTAAAGAATACCTCGCGCACGCCTTTCTTGCGAAAGCTCTCGGCCAGCGTGCCCAACTCGGAATGAATGGAATGGCGCAGCACGATTTTGCCGATGGGCGCGGGAAACGTTGCGGTCTCCGGCTCCGAGAGCATTTCTTTTTCGACGTAGCGCCCGCCCACGAAATGGATGGGCGGCATGGTCAGTTCGTCCAGGATCGTCGCAATCGAAAACGAATACGCGATTGGGCTGTCATAGCGCTGCTCGTCCGCGCCGGCGTTGTACACTTTGATCGCGTCCACGCGATCGAGGGGGTCAGCCAGCGCGCGCGCCATCACGTTGGTGATGCCCGGAGCGCCGCCCATGCCGGGAATCGCGAGCTTACCGATGCGGCGGAAATCGCGATCGAGGGCGAATTGCTTGCGCGTCATGTGATACAGCCCGCCCAGGTCCATATAATTCACGCGAGCCGCAAGCGCCGCGCGCATCACGTCCAGATTCCAATTGTATTGCGTGCAATTCACGACGATGTCGCAGCCGTGCAGCAGTTTTGCGAGGTGGCGCGTGTCGCGCACGTCTGCAAACGCGCCGCGGCTGATCCCGCGTCCGAAATTGCGCGCCACTTGCTGCGCACGCGCGCTATCGAAATCGGCCACCACGATGCGTTTCACTTCGCGCGCGCGGCTCAAGTCGTAAACCACCGCGCGCCCCATCAGTCCCGCTCCTAGCACCACGATTTTCATTTCTGGCCCAGTCCTCTTCTTCGAATACGTATGCTGTTCGACTGCCCACCACATCTACTATACGCCGCG
>Ga0210391_10003325_pt1 | contig 13656 bp, 10 predicted proteins | sample IncBWC12OmetaG_FD_160573 | JGI IMG/M metagenome (GOLD analysis project Ga0210391, IMG submission 160573) | Forest soil microbial communities from Barre Woods Harvard Forest LTER site, Petersham, Massachusetts, United States - Inc-BW-C-12-O ... | reverse complement strand
TGGCAGAGGGCAGGCGGGCGCTCCAGTCGTGCACACCGAAATCTTGAAAAAGAAACATGGCGCGCCAGTAATAGAGCGCGGGTTTCTCAAGCCAAGGACGTCCGTATAGGTAAGGGGTAACACAGGCGCCCAGCCGCTCCTTGAAAGTGGGCGCCGAATCAAACCGGACGAGCATTTCGTGAGCGATCTGGGCATAGCGCGGCTCGTCGGCGCCGACCAGGCCGAGGCCATCGCCGCCGAAAATGGGTGTGAGCCCATAGGCGAGGAAGAAGATGCTGAAGAAAAGAAAGACCGAGCCTTCAAGGACCGTGGGCCAACGGGGAAGGCTCCAGCGCCGGCGAGTGGGCAAAACCGAACCCGACGGTTCCACGGAATTTTCCATCTCCGGCAATTCTCCAAGGTGGGTACACCCGCCTGCATGCCGCCGGACGATCGCGCCATTTTCGGCACGGGACGGGGACCAAACCGGACCTACGCGCCTGCAAGCCGCGACGAGCGCTGAAAGTCCCGGTTACGGCTTTGGGGGAGTTCCTGCAACCCGAAGATTCAGAGCGCAACGCCCTCCAGATTGCGATGGCGATGCGCCACGGTCAACCATACGCCACGGACAAGGCTAACAGATTTGCCGGCGACCCAGCGCAGGGCCGGCGGGCCGGCGCGACAGCGCCAACTATGCGGAGCGGACGGACAAATCAGCAACCGCGGGACGCAAATGCGCGAGAACTTCATCGCAGGCGCGCGCCAGCGGACCATCGAGGGTGCAGCCTGCGGCGTTTTCGTGCCCACCGCCGCCAAGAAGCTCTGCGATGGCCGCGACATTGATCTTGCCCTTGCTGCGCAGACTGACGCGTATGCGCCCTTCGGGCAGCTCGCGCAGGAAGAACGCCGCTTGAACGTCTTCAACTCCCAGGGCGTAGTCCACAATGCCATCAGAATCGTCATCCGTGGCATGACTCTGGAGCGTGTCAGCATGCGTGACCCACAGCCACGCCAGGTGATTTTCGCAGCTGAGCCTGTTGAGCGCAGCGCCCAGCAGCAGGAGCTTCGAGGCCGGCGCGGAAAAGTACACTTCCTGTGCGATGGCGACGGGATCGGCCCCCGCCAGGACAAGCTCCCGGGCAAGGGCAAACGTGGATTCGCGCAACGCGCCATAGCAAAAGCCGCCGGTATCGGTGAGTACCGTGATGTAAAGACACTCCGCCATCTGCGGCGTAAGCCGGGCACCGGCAGCCTGAGCCAGACGGTAGACCATCTCGCCGGCGCTAACGGCCCGGTGATCGATCCAATTCAGGTCAGCAAACTCCTGCCCGCTAATGTGGTGATCGATATTGATCTGATAGAAGTCTTCAAGGCCGAACAGCTTGGTGCGCTCTAAACTATCGGATTCGAGGAGAATCACTGCGTCGTAATGGCCGTGAACACGCGACATGGTTTGAACTGCGTCTGCGCCGGGGAGCCGGCGATAGTGAGCAGGAATGCGGTCCGCGGCGACCAAGTCGGCACGCTTGCCCATCTGCTCAAGGACCATGCCCAGCGCAAGCATGGAACCGACGGAATCGCCGTCGGGCTGCGCGTGGGAGCAAACGAGGAAGCGCTGGCCGCGGCGCAGTACATCGAGGATCGCCGCGATGCTAACGGATTCAACGGAGGCGAGCGGGCTGTTCGCGGCGTGAGAGAGCGCAGCGCGGGAGGGCGCATCAGCCGCATCGGCCACCGCGAGTTTTGTGTATGGTTGGCTCATACAGGCTAGTTGAGTTGAGCGGGCTGTTCCGCGGTGGGCTCTGTGCCCGCCGGTTCTGCCTTCTGCGAACCTTGCTTTGCCGATGAGCGCTTGCGCGAGCGGTTCATCAACTCATCAATGCGTGCCTGGAACCGGCCAGAGCGATCGACCAGAAAGGACAATTCGGGAACGTGACGGACACCCATGCGTTCCTTGAGCTGGTGCCGGATGTAACCCTTGGCAGCTTCGAGGCCAGCGACGGTCTGCTGTTCCGATTTGGCGATATCCTTGACGGCGCTGTCGATGGCGACATAGACGCGCGCCGATTTGGCGCCGGGGTTGAGCGCCACTTCACTGACGTAACAAAAATCAATGCGCGGGTCAGAGAGCTCGCCTTCGATCATGGCACCGATTTCCACGCGCAACGTCTCCGCCACCCGGTCCTGATGATGCTTTCGTGCCCTGTGTTCCGGCATGGCTCTCTCCTTGACCCAATAAACCCCTCAGGATAACAGAGGAGTTGAGACGCCGCCGGTTCGGGAATCGCGTTTGCCAATACTCAGCCCGGTTTGGATGGGCGGTGTCAGGACAGGAAATCCACGGCAACCACTTCGTTCAGTTGGATAGACGGAACTTCGAGGGTGATAGTGCCACCTTCAGCGCGATATGGGACATCTCTGCCTGCGACGAGGAGATGAACGCGGCCGACGCGCCGGCCGGAAGGGATCCGAAATGAAACCTTTTGTCGCGAAATGGGAACGATCTCGCGGAGCGGCGCCTTCATCATCATGGGGTTGGTGAGATTAACCAGATGGACGGTCATGGAGCTCTTCTGCTCCCAGATGGCGATGTCGAGAACGCCCGGTCCTTCGACAGAGAGCGGCGCGGGCTCGTTGGTTGCCCATTCGACCGCGTTGCGCAGCAGCTTGGCGTGATCGGTGCTGAGTACCTGCCAGAATGTGCGATCGATGTCTCCGGGAAAGTAGACGACACGGCCATGGCCGACCTGGCACAAATAAACGCCGGGAGAATGCGCGCCACCCTGACTCGCATCCGGTCGCGTGAAGACCGACTCCATGGGCAGATCAGGATAGGACGGCACCACGCGCAGTGGCGTGAAGGAGTCTTCGGCGGTCGAACGAGCGTCGACCTGGTTGACGGCGTTGATGATGCGGCCTGCATCTTGAAAACCGCTGAGGAGCGGATGCGAGGCGCCGGCTGCGGCATCTTTTTCGAGACTGAGGTAGGAGTTGAGCATGTTCTCCTCGAGCTTGCCCGCATAAGTTGCGCCGAAGAGCGAGGCGAGACCGAAGTCACTGCGGCGAACTCCCCACTCGTCGTAGAGGGAAGTTTCGAAGGTGGCGACGAGGCCGCCGCCCTGCTCGACGAATGCCCGGAGGCTGGCGCACTGCGCGACGGAGAGCGCGGCGATGTTGGGGAGAATCAACGTGCGGAGCGGGGCGAGATGTTCCGCGTCGAGGCAACGGTCGTTGACCATTTCGAAGGGAATGCGCGCTTCAACGAGGGCCTGATAGACGCCGAGCGCGGGCTCGTCGATTTTTGCGCGCGCATCTTCGCCGGCGTAAAACCATGCGCTTTGCTGCGAGTAAACCATGCCGACGCGCGCCAGCGGACGCGTATTGCGCATATAGCTTTCGTTGGCATGGTGCCAGACGAAGACCTCTTCGACGGCGGGAAACCAGCGGCGGTCGATCGGCTTCGCATTGAACTTGATGAACCACGGACGCAGGCCCTGGGCGATGCCGTCGGTCATCCACATGCGGATTTCGTCGCCGTTCTGCACTGAATCTTTCCAGCGATGCGCGTCGTCGATGCCCACGCTACAAATGCCGGCGATGGCTTTATTGCCGAGAGTCGATCGGTATTCCTTGCCGTTTTTTCCGTTGCCCCACGGAGGCATGACGCCGCTGCGGCTCTGACGATCAGCAAACAAAGTGAGTGCGAGCTCGCCGATGGTCTTCATGTCGAGATCGCTGAGGGCGCCGCCGCCGGCGTTAGCGATGTAGCTGGCGTCGGGATTGATGGCGCGGATTTTCTCATTCCAGAGACGCCACAGATCGAAGAGCCGCTGCTGGCGCCAGACGATGTACTGTTTTCGTGCCGGGTCCTGCGGGTTGAGTGTGCGCGGCAGATCAAGGCCGGTAGCGGCATGAAAATTCTGGCGGCAATGCTCGCAGTAGCACATTCCGCTGCCCGCCCAGCGATTGGTGAAGATGCCGTCGGGCTTGTATTTGCGCATGATCTCTTCGTGGACCGAGGTCATAAATTCGAAGTTATAAGGGCCGAGAGCGCAGGTTTCCCAGTAGCGTGGATCGGAGGGATGGCGGACTTGTTTTCCGCTCGCGTCGACGCGGATCCAGTCAGGATGGGCGTCGTAAAGCTTCTGCCAGCAAGCGTGCGAATCGGTGCGCGCTACGACGTTCATGCCGAGCGCGCGGCAGCCGGCGGCAAGATCGCCGAAGCTGTCGCGATCGCCGAGCCACGCGCTGCGCTGCTGCAATGGAAGCTCTGTTGGGTAGAACGCCACTACGCCGCCGGCGCTGAGGCAGGCAGCATCGGCGTGGATGCGGCGGAAATAATCGAGCCAGAATTGCTGATCGTAGTTGCCGGGATCGTCTTCAACAAAGGCGAGCTGCGCCCATCGCATGGGCCGGTCGTACCAACTGCTGGCTCCGCCGGATGATTGCGCGGTCTGTGCGGCCGCGGCGTTGAGATTTGCTGCGGCGGCCGCAGGCAAAAGGGCCGCGGTTGCGGCGAGGGCCGATCCGGCCACGAAGTCCCTTCGGTTCACAAAGTCTCTGCTATTGCTCATGTTGGGAGTTTCCTCGATGCAGCCATTTCATCACGATGAGCTGATTCGAGGAAACACTGCACGTATCGGGATTTCGGAGCGTGCTGCGCCGACGGCCGCGGAGACAGATCACACGCCGAATTGACGGAGATGATGGTCGAGGTGCTTGTACATCAGAATCGCCCACTCGTCAGGTAACAATGGCCCGAAGAAAGCGTGGGGATGATCGGTGCAGCCTGAGGGCCCGGTCGCGGCGAACCGGTCGATCAAACCACTCAAACGCTTGCGTTCGGTTTCAAAGTCCACGGCTGCGGTTATCAGGAGCTCTTTTGATGTGGGCGAATTGCGCCGAAACGGTTCTCCTTCACGAAAGGCGACGCGCTTGACTGCCCGACCGATAACGCGCCCGATCAGCGCGCGTGGAGGACGTATTTCGCCTGCGGCCATTTCGATCCCGGCCGAGCAGTGCGCCAGCATCTGCGCCGGGCCCATTGTGCCCCATTGGCGCCCGCTATCGGGCCTCAATCGCCGGAGGCGCTCTTTGATCTCATCAACGCGCTCGGCTTGAAACAGGTTTCTCGCGCTCACGCAGCACTTCTCCTTGACGTCGATGGCAATTGGCTGTAAAGTCCGGCCCGATTGTATTGGACTCTGCGCAGTCACGACTTTGCGGCGCGCTCCAGCTCGGCGAGATCGATCTTTTTCATCTTCATCATGGCCTGCATGGCTTTCGGATTTTGGATCAGCTCGGGCAGGCGCGCGGGAACGACCTGCCAACAGACGCCGAATTTGTCACGGAGCCAGCCGCAGGCAATCTCCTGGCCGCCGGCGGTGAGCTTCGACCAGTAGTCATCAACTTCCTGCTGCGTGTCGCAACGCACTACGAAGGAAACAGCTTCATTGAATTTGTACACGGGGCCGCCGTTGAGCGCGGTAAAGCGGAGGCCGTCGAGTTCGAAGGAAATGGTGAGAATGCCACCCTTGGGGCCGGGCGCGTCGCCGGTGTTGCGCAGCTCGCTGAGACGGCGCGAATTCTTGAAGACGGAAAGATAAAAATCGACCGCTTCTTCTGCGTTGGAGTCGAACCAGAGGAACGGCGTGATGCGAGGCGAACCAACCAATGTGCCCATAGAAACCGCCTGATGAATTTGGATTGAGGACGAGATGCGCTACGAGAGACAGCGAAATGCCGCATAGATACTGGTATCAAGATTAACTTGCGGACTGCAAGCGGGCTCTCTAAGATTCTTTTGTGCCCGGCAATTCCAGAGCGCGCCATCGCTCCGGCTGCCCGGTAAGCGCGGTGCTGGAGCAGCTGAACGGATGAGCCGAGTCGGGAGGCGATGCTCGCTGAGGTGCGACTGCGCTGGGAACGGCGCGATGCTACACCGTTGCTCACCCGTTTGCGAAAACGCAAACACTGGCCTTCTCGTCCAGACCGAAATTAAATTCCCCGAGGAAAAATCCGACAATGAAAGTGAATGTGTATCTCAACTTCGCCGGCAATTGTTCTGAAGCGCTCGATTACTATGCCAAACACCTCGGCGCAAAAATCATTATGAAAGCGACTTTCGATTCAATGCCCGATCCGAAGATGGCGCCTCCGGGAATGGAGAAGAAAATTCTTCACGCCCGGTTTGCTCTCGGCGATACGACGGTGATGGCCAGTGACGGTCCGCGCGCCGAGCCGATGCGCAGCGCATACGTCACGCTTTCAGTGGAAAGCAACGAAGAGGCAGAGCGTATTTACGCGGCGCTCACCGAGGGCGGCGAAGTGTTTATGAAGATGGGCGAGACGTTTTTCGCGCACCGCTTTGGCCAGTTCCGCGACAAATTCGGAGTGAACTGGATGGTCATTCACGAGAAGCCCATGCCGAGGGGCTGACGCAACCAGCAAACCAAATTGAACCATGAGGCCATGGACTGGTACCCTCAACTCTCGCGTTGAAACGCGGGAATTGCGAGCGCCACCATGGCTTTCAAATTTCAAGGGTTCGATTTTCTCCATCTCGACGCGAACCTGAGCGAAGAGGAGCGGCTGGTACGCCGCACCGCGCGCGAATTTGTCGATGCAAATGTGATTCCGATTATTGAAGATTGCTTCCGCGAGGGGAGGTTTCCGCGCGAGCTTGTGACCGAGATGGCCAAGCTGGGCTTTTACGGCGCGAGCCTCGAGGGGTACGGCTGCGCCGGCATGTCGAACGTGGAAAACGGGCTGGTGATGCAGGAACTGGAGCGCGGCGACAGCGGGCTGCGCAGCTTTGTGAGCGTGCAGTCGGCGCTTGTCATGTATCCGATTTTCACATTTGGCTCAGAAGAACAAAAGAAGCGATGGCTGCCGGCGCTCGCCAAGGGCGAGAAGCTCGGGTGCTTCGGATTGACGGAGCCAGGGTTCGGATCGAATCCGAGCGGGATGACCACACGAGCGCGGAGAGCAGGCGGCGAGTACATTCTAAACGGCGAGAAAATGTGGATTTCTACCGGCTCGATTGCCGATGTGGCGGTGATCTGGGCGAAGCTGGACGGCGCGGAGAGTTGCGCTGGCGATGACGCCGGAAGCGCCGAAAATGGCGAAGACATATGGGGATTTCTGGTGGAGGCGGACAGGCCGGGATTCAGCGCGCACGACATTCATGGAAAGTGGTCGCTGCGTGCTTCAGTAACGAGCGGGCTGACACTGGAAGACGTGCGAGTGCCCGAGGCGAACTTGCTGCCCGGAGCAAAGGGGCTGAAAAGCGCGCTGATGTGCCTGAACCAGGCGCGCTACGGAATCAGCTGGGGCGTGCTGGGAGCGGCGATGGATTGCTACGCGACGGCGCTGGACTACGCCAAGACGAGAAAACAATTTCACGATCAGCCGATCGCCAGCCACCAGCTGGTTCAAGAGAAACTGGTGTGGATGGCGAGCGAGATCGCGAAAGCGCAGTTGCTTGCGCTGCACGTGGGCCGGCTGAAGGATGCGGGCACGGTGGGTCACCAGCATATTTCGATGGCGAAACGAAACAATGTGTGGATGGCGCTGGAATGCTCGCGACTGGCTCGCGACATCCTGGGCGCGAACGGCATCACCGGGGACTACCCCATCATGCGCCACATGATGAATCTGGAGACGGTGAAAACCTATGAGGGCACGCACGACATTCACACGTTGATTCTGGGGCAAAACCTGACGGGGATTGCGGCGTACTGATTGGCAGCGCTGCCGAATTTCGACTGCGGCCTGTTGGTGTGTTTGGCGAGCAGTGCCGCAACGTTCCTCTGGTATTGACACTGGCCTGTGCTGCACAGTAGTCTGGCCGCGCCTTCGGTCATCTACAGCGTCATAGAGTGCAGCGACATCCGGCGCGAGAAAGATACTACAGGTTTCACAATCAGCCCGGCGACGGGTGAGCCCGTTATCGAGTAAAGCTGCCGCAAGCTACTCTCCCCGCTTCCGGTCGTGCAGGATCAGAGAATTGTATGCGGCCTTCTCTCAAACAATTTGGCGTGATCGCAGGCTTCGCGTTGCTGGGGTTGCTGCTGATTGCCAATGCGGTGATGACGAAACACCGGCTGGACGTGCAATCGGGCGACGCGCAGTGGGCTCTGCATTCGCGCCAGGTTGAGATTGCACTGGAGGAAGCGGAATCGACGCTCAAAGATGCGGAGACGGGCCAGCGCGGCTACATGTTGACAGGCGATACGGCCTATCTGGCTCCCTACGATCGCGCCAAGGCTGAGATCGGACCGCGTCTCGACGAGCTGGCGAGGATGACGGCTGACAATCCGCCCCAGCAGGCGGACATCAACCAATTGCGCACGCTGACACGAGAAAAGATGGACGAGATGGCGCAGACTGTCTCGCTTTACCAGTCAGGCAACGCAGACGCGGCCAAAGCGGTGGTTCTGTCGGACCGCGGCCTGTTGCTGATGGACAGACTCCGCCTGCTGTTTGCGCAGATGCATTCGGAGGAGACGCGGCTGAATGGCGACCGCGACGCCGAATACCGGCACAGCATAAGGATGACGGCGGTAAGCATCTGGCTGGCATCGCTGGCAGCGCTGCTGGGGGTGGTCGCGCTGGCTAATTTTATTGTGCGCGAGCGTGCGTTGCGCGAGAAGCACTCCGCTGAGCTGCGCATAAGCGAAGAGTGGTTCCGGACAACGCTGAGCAGCATCGGCGATGCGGTGATTGCGACGGACAGATCAGGCAACGTGACTTTTCTGAACACGCAGGCGGAAAAACTGACGGGGGCGACGATGCAAGAAGCCCGGGGCAGGAGCATCGGCCGCGTTTTCCCGATCTTCAGCGAGATGACGGGGGCGGAGGCCGAGGACCCGGTGAAGAAAGTGATGGAACTGGGCTCGATTGTGGGCCTGGCCAATCACACAGTGCTGAAGAGAAGCGATGGAACTTCGATTCCGATCGAGGACAGCGCAGCGCCCATCCGCGACGACCATGGCGCACTAATCGGCGTGGTGCTGGTTTTTCGCGATGTGACCGCTGAGCGCAAAGCGCAGGAAGTGATGCGCAAGACGGAAAAGCTCGCCGCGGCGGCGCGGCTTTCCGCGACGGTGGCGCACGAGATCAACAACCCGCTGGCTGCCGTGGTAAATCTGATTTTTATTGCGAAGAACTCACCGGATACGTCGCCGGCCGTGGTGAAGCAATTGACACTCGCGGAACAGGAACTGGACCGGGTGGCGCACATCACGCGGCAGACGCTGGCTTTTTATCGGGAATCGAATGCGCCGGAGAAGATCGACGTTGCTGCGCTCGTGGAGAATGTGCTGAAGCTCTATTCGAACAAACTTGCAGCAAAGAACATTACGGTAGAGCGGGCGTTTGCAGAGTGCCCGCCGATCCTGGGAGTGTCAGGCGAATTGCGGCAGGCTGCGTCGAATCTGATTGCAAACGCGATTGACGCAGTGGAAGCGAACGGATCAATCACGGTGAGCGCGCGCCCGGTGGCGGGAGGCGAGCCAGCGCTGGTGGAAGTGGTGGTGGCGGATGACGGCCCGGGGATTCCGGGAGAGAATCTCGACCGGATCTTTGAGCCGTTTTTTACAACCAAGAAGGATGTGGGCACCGGTCTCGGATTGTGGGCCACGCGAACGATCGTGGAGCGGCATGGCGGGACGATTTCAGTGAGCGCGAATGCGGGACCGGGCGGCGCGCGCGGCGCCAAATTCACGCTCCAACTGCCGGGCATGTCTAGGAGTGCGGCAACGGCGGAAGCGAATCCAGTGGACTGAGAGCGGTTAGCGAATCTTCTCAGGCTTTTCGAAATCGTGTGTCATCAGAGTGGGCAGTTTCCAGACGCCCGTGCCTTCCTTGTTCGTGAAGTAGAGCGCGGACTCCGAGGCCTGCAGCGGGTTTCCGTCTGCCCACAAAGCATAAAAATCGGGATTGGCATCGACGGGGCGACGGGGATAACTCTGATTCAGGCGGCTGCCTGAAGTGACGGTGTGCCGCTGCCAGGTGAGGCCGTGGTCATGGCTCATCCACATCACGATCTCTCCGCCGGTGCCCCAGGGATAGGGGCCGGGATCGCTGGTGGCAAAGATGCGCCACGTGCCGTCGGCCTCAATGTAGAAGCAGCCGAAGTCGTAGTTGTGGTCGGTGGTGGTGACCGGGTGCATCTCCCAGGTCTTACCGGTCCAGCGCGCGGTCATGAAAGTGCGCGGGCCATTCTTCGGGCCGGGCTCCCACCCTTTTGTCGTGAGATACAAAATCACCGGATGGCCTTCGGCGTCGATCTGAAGGTCTTTCAAAAACACGAGCAGATGCTCGGCCTGATAGTCGTGAATGAGCGCGTCGTTGTGCACCGTGGTGAGCGGCAGCACCACCTTCCTGCCCTCGATGTTGCGCCAGGTCTGCCCCATGTCAGTGGTTTCGAGGTAATAGAGATTGGTGCGCGCGTTCAAGCCCAGCGGCGAAGGATGGTAGTTGAAAAACGTGATGACGCGGTTGCCGTGCTGCATGCTGACCTGGTAGTGGCCCATGTCGACGTACGCAAGCTGCTTGCGGTCGGTCCATGTGCGGCCGTCTTTGCTCGTTGACCAGTAGAGCGCGCGCTGGCTGTGATTATGCTCATAGTGCGTGTGCAGAAACAGAAATCCCCGGCCCGGGACGTGCCAGGGCTGCGCATACGAAAAATCCGATTGGGCTACGAGATCGAATGCGCTGATGTCGTAAGGCTTGTGGCTGCGATGAATGTAGGAAGGACGCGTGCTCGTGCCGTGTGCGCTTGAAAAGATCCAGATGTAGCCGTCGTCATCGATCGCCATGGCCGAGTTGTCGTGCGCATCGTCGGTGTTCTTGTCCATCAGGATGGTCGGCTTGGGAACCATGCCTGTCGTGTGATCGTAATAAGAGACCATCTCGAGCAGATGTGTGGCGCTGTCAATCGTGGTGCCGCCGTAGCAGAAGAAGGTCTTGTTCACTTTCGGCACATAGATCGCGATCGGCTCCTGCTGCTGCGGATAGGTTCCCAGTCCGCCGGAGTACTTCCAGTGGTATTCGTCGTTGGTGGCCTGATTGGGATACCAGATGCCGCGGTAGCCGTCGGCTGTTGGTAACGGGCCGGTTTGCCCGGCGGCCGCTGCACACGCAAGCAACGAAGAGGCAAGAGCCATTCTGTTCAATCCATCACCCCAGTGGGCCGGAGGCTATCTTCAACGGCGAGTCGCGGCAGTGTCAAATGGATTGGGGCGGAGGTCCACGCCGCAAGTTGCTGTCGACAGCCGACAATCGACAATTTGGAGCGGCGGCGGCATAGTGGTATGCATGCGGAAAGACAAATTGTTTTTTATTTCGACTCGAAGTGCCGAGCTGAGCGTTGTTGTGTTGGGATTGTTTTTCGCGGCGACAGTGCTCGCAGCGCAGCAGGCGGCAAGCGCGGACGGCGCCGCGATTGTGCTGCACGCGGCGCGCTTGCTCGAAGTGGACACCGGCAATGTGCTGCGGCCGGGCGAGATTCTCGTTGTCAACGAGCGGATCAAGGCGGTGGGTACTGCAGTGGATCATCCGCTGGACGCGAAGGTGATCGACTTGGGCGATGTGACGCTGCTGCCGGGAATGATCGACGCGCACGTGCATCTGTTTCTGCATCCCGGAGCGGAGGACCTGCAGACGGTGGAGGAGTCGGTTCCGTGGCGCACGATTCTAGCGGAGCAGGCGGCGAAGGCGGACCTGATGGGCGGATTTACAGCGGAGCGCGACATGGGCACGGAGGGCGCCGGCTCGGCGGACACGGCGATCCGCAACGCCATTAACCAGGGGCTCATTCCCGGGCCGCGACTGCGCATCAGCGGCAATGCCATCGACATTCTGGGTGGGCACGAGGACGCGAACAAATTCAATCCGGCGCAGCATGTGTTGTCGAACGCCGATTATGCCAACTCAGCGGAGCAGATTGTGGAGGTGATGCGCGAGCAGCACAAGGAGGGATCGGACTTTGCAAAGATCTACGAGACCGGGCCCGACGAAATGGTGGACGGCGTGCTGCGCACGCCGTACCAATACAGCGAAGCGCAACTGGCCGCGGCTGTTGAAGAGGCGCGCAGGCTGGGAACATTTGTGGCGGTGCACGCCATGGGCGAGCCGGGAACGCTGTATGCGGCGGAGGCCGGTGTGCGATCGATCGACCACGCGACGCAACTGAGCGACGAGACGATGCGCCTGATGCGCGAGAAGGGTATCTTCGCGGTACCGACGTTTACGATCTTCGACTACTTTGCTCATCATCGAGAATCGCAGGATCAAGCGGCGACGGAATCGGCGATGCTGGATTACAAGATTGCCGAGTTCAAGAAGCAGATCGCGGCGGGCGTTCCGTTTGCAGTGGGCTCGGACGTGGGGCCCTTTCCGCACGGGACGCAGGCGCGCGAGCTGACGCTGATGGTGCGTTATGGAATGAAGCCTCTGGCCGCGTTGCAGGCCGACATGATCAACGGGGCAAAGGTTCTGGGATGGGCGGGGCAGATCGGGGAGCTCAAGCCTGGCTACTATGCGGACATCATCGCCGTTCCCGGCAACCCGCTGGACGATATCTCCGCGATGGAGCACGTGAGCTTTGTGATGAAGAATGGCGAAGTTGTGCGGCAGTAAATAGTACAATCCGACTTAACTTAGCACCCTCGGATTCGCAACTCTGACAGCGCGTTGCCCTCGGGCCGAAATCTTCGATCCTTCAGGAGCAAATTTCATGCGATCCAGTTTTCTGCTTCCCAGATCTCTACTTCTAACGGCCAGCGTGTTTGTTTTGCTTAACGCAGCGGCGCCTGTGTGGGCGAATCCTCTGCTGAGGGGCAGCTATAGATTCAACGAGGGCGGATGGACGTATGTGCATTTGCAGGGAACGCCGGAGCAGATCGGTTATCAGCATGGGTATCTTTTGGAGCCAGAGATCGAGGACACCGCGAATGTGTTTGCGACAATGGCGCCGCACGAAGGCAAGCGTCCGTGGAGCTTCTATCGCGATGCGGCGAAGGATGTTTTCTGGCCGCACGTTGACGCCGAGTATCAGCAGGAGCTGAGAGGAATCGCGGAGGGCCTTGAGGCTCACGGTTCGAAACTGGATCTGTGGGACGTGGTTGCGATGAACGCCTACATCGAAATCTCCGACTACTACATTCCCTGGCTGGATGCAAAGGAAGGCAAGACGAGCGCTGATGAGCCAGTGGCGCCGGGCAAGTGCAGCGCGTTTATCGCAACCGGCTCGGCAACGAAGGACGGCAAGATCGTGATGGCGCACAGCAACTGGAGCCCATATGCGCAGGGCGAGCGCTGGACCGTGGTGTTTGACATTGTGCCGGCGACGGGCCAACACATGCTGATGGATGGTTTGCCGGGCGTGATCACCAGCCAGGATGATTTTGGCGTGAACGCGAGCGGGCTGATGATCACAGAAACGACGCTGCCTATGATCAAAGGATTCGACGTGAATGGAGTTCCCGAGTTCGACCGCTCGCGCAAGGCGATGCAATATGCCACATCGATTGATGAGTACGCTGCGATCATGCGCAAAGGCAACAACGGCGGCTATGCGAATTCGTGGCTGATTGGCGACCGCAAGACGGGCGAGATTGCGTATCTGGAACTGGGGTTGCACCACACGCCGCTCACGAAGAAAAAAGACGG
>Ga0210391_10003323_pt1 | contig 13660 bp, 11 predicted proteins | sample IncBWC12OmetaG_FD_160573 | JGI IMG/M metagenome (GOLD analysis project Ga0210391, IMG submission 160573) | Forest soil microbial communities from Barre Woods Harvard Forest LTER site, Petersham, Massachusetts, United States - Inc-BW-C-12-O ... | reverse complement strand
GATCGGCTTCATGTCGGATTTCGATGTGAAGGACGATGCCATCGGCATCTGCAAGGCGGTGATGGACGGGGTTGCGCCGGGGGTGCGGGTGATCGATATTACGCATCAGGTAACGCCGTTCAATATCGCGGAGGGCGCGCGATTTCTCGCAGGGTCAGCGCCGTATTTTCCCAAGGATGCGGTGTTTGTGGGGGTGGTGGATCCGGGCGTGGGCAGCACGCGGAAGGCGATTATCGCGAAGTCGAAAGTGGGGCAATATTTTGTTGTGCCGGATAACGGACTGCTCACACTCGTGCAGGACCGCGACGGGCTTGAGGGAGCGCGATGGATTACAAATCCGAACTGGATGATTGGGTCGAAGCTTTCGTCGACATTTCACGGGCGCGATATTTTCTCGCCGGCGGGCGCACATCTGGCGCGCGGCGATGACTGGACGCAGGCCGGTCCGGCACTGGATGTGAAAGAGCTGGTGCGGCTCACGATCGACATGGCGTCCGTGAGTGATAAGGGGCTGCATGGCGAGGTGATTGGGACGGACGGGCCGTTCGGGAATTTGGTGCTCGATATTCCGCAGGCAACGTTTGCGCAGCTGGGGTATGAAGTGGGCGATTCGGTGAAGGTGGTGCTGGATGGAAAGCCGTACGAGATTCCATTCGAGAAGACGTTCAGCGATGTTGCGGTGGGCAAGCCGCTGTTCTACATCGACTCGCGGGGACGGCTGTCGCTGGCGGTGAATCAGGGAAATTTCCAGGAGATTTATCACGTCAGTCCGGGAGCGCAGCTGTTCATTCCGAAGAGATAATCACAGGCGTTTTTGTGAGAATATGGTGCCGCAACCGTTGGGGCTTTGTTGGGTTCCATCCTTTAAGTGCGGGTTCGGGCTCAACAATTCGTACGCAAGACGGGCCACGCACGCTGTCACTATTTCGGAAAGGAACACTCACGCTATGAAGAAGCTTCTCCTGATTGCATCCGTTGCACTGCTGAGCCTGCCGCCGGCTTTTGCGCAGCGGGTATACGTTGGCGTAGCACCGCCGCCAGTCGTTGTTGAACACCGTGGGCCGCGGCCCCATGGGGGCATGATCTGGGTCGGAGGACATCACCGCTGGGACGGCCATGGGTACGTTTGGGTGGGCGGCTATTGGGCGGATCGTCCGCACCCGGGTGCGGTATGGGTGCCTGGACACTGGGGTCACGAGCCAGGCGGCTATTTCTGGGTGGAAGGCCACTGGCGGTAAAACGGGCGCTCATGAAGTTACCAATGTGTGGTGCAGCCGCTTCTCAACAGGAGCGGCTGCACACTTGACGCTGGCGTGATGGGGCAATGGCGCGGTAAGATTCTGAGTCGCTGCCGGGTGCGCCCATGACTCACTACTCCACACTGCATATTCATACCGATTCCGGCATTCAAACGATTCTGTTGAATCGTCCGGAGAAGCGGAATTCTCTCACTCACCAACTGATTGACGACCTGACGCAGGCACTGGAAGCGGCAGGGACGAATCCGCAGTGCCGGGTGGTGATCATCACCGGCGCTGGATCGGCATTTTGCGCGGGGCTCGACATGGAGCATTTGCGCGAGATGTCAGAAGGGTCGCCGAGCGATCCGCGCTTTGCTGCGGATTGCCAGGCGGACGCCGAGAACATTGCCGGGCTGCTGCGGACGCTCTATTCCCTGCCCAAGCCGACCATCGCTGCGGTGAACGGAGCGGCGATTGCGGGCGGGATGGGGATTGCCACGCTTTGCGATTTCACGCTGTCGGTGCCGGAAGCGAAGTTCGGATATACGGAAGTGCGCATTGGATTTGTGCCGGCGATTGTGTCGGCGTATCTGCGCACGCAAATTGGCGACAAGCGCAGCCGCGATCTGTTGCTCACTGGACGACTGCTGCGGGCGGTGGAGGCTGTGGACCTGGGCTTGGTGACGCGGATTGTTCCGGAGGCGGAGCTGATGCACGAAGCGCGGGCGCTGGCACAGAAACTGCTGCGCAACAGTCCGTCTGCGATGGAAGCGACCAAACGGCTGCTGACCAGGTTTTCCGATCGGACGTTGCCGGACGATGTGGAAAAGGCCGTCCTGGCGAACGTGCAGGCGCGGACGACGGAGGATTTCCGCGAAGGGGTGCGGGCGTTTCTGGAGAAGCGGGATCCGCAATGGCCGTCGCTGGAGGCAACGAAGGAGACGGCGGGGCGTCGGTGAGCAGCGACCAATGGCACGCTGAATTCCTGCGTGGAACATGACCACTTTAGGAACCCGAGTGGTATCTCGCCCTGACCACTTGCAAGGTTTCCGACCTAGCCACTAAACTTCGTTGCAATGGCTGACGTGTCGGGTGGGCTCCTTCCGGTAATCCTGATCGATCGCAAGGCCGCAGCGCCTTTGCACAGGCAGCTGTACGCGGGATTTCGCGATGCAATTTTGCGGGGCGATTTGGCTGCGGGGCAACAAGTACCGTCGAGCCGGGCTTTGGCGACAGAACTGGCTATCTCGCGATTCCCGGTTCTGGACGCGTATTCGCAATTGCTGGCGGAGGGGTATTTTGAGAGCCGGGTGGGTGCGGGGACGTTTGTGTCGACGTCGCTGCCGAACCGGACGGCCGGACCGCGGCCGGCTATCCAGCCACCCTCTGCTCCTCGGCAGACTTCGCGGCGATCGAAGGCGTTTCCTGTGTACGATCCGCTGCCGTGGCGGCATGGGTGGGGATCGTTTGGCGTGCATCAGCCGGCGCTCGATCACTTCCCTTTTGAGCTTTGGTCGAAGATGCTGGCGCGACACAGCCGGGTGCTGCGGGTACACCCGTCAGACAACATTCATCCATTGGGGCTGAAGCCGTTTCGGGAGGCGATCTGCGCGTATCTGCGAACGGCGCGAGCGGTGCGGTGCGAGCCGGACCAGATCATGGTGGTGAACGGATCGCAACAGGCGCTGGATATTACGACGCGGGTTCTGCTGGATCCTGGCGATGCGGCGTGGATTGAAGAGCCGGGGTATTCGCTGGTACGGTCACTGCTGTTGGGATCGGGATGCCGTCCGATACCGGTGCCGGTGGATCAGGACGGCCTCGATGTGGCAGCGGGCATCAAGATGTGCGGAGATGCGCGCGCGGCGTTTGTGACGCCATCGCACCATTACGCGCTGGGCGTGACGATGAGCGCGGCGCGACGGTTTCAGCTGCTGGAGTGGTCGCGGCAGACAGCGTCGTGGATTGTGGAAGACGACTACGACAGCGAGTATCGCTTTGAGAGCATGCCGATTCCTTCGCTGCAGGGACTGGACACCACTGGGGCAGTAATTTACCTGGGAACGTTCAGCAAGGTGCTGCGGCCGTCGCTGCGGCTGGGGTACATTGTGATCCCGCCGGATTTGGTCGATCGTTTTATGGCAGTTCGCTATGCGATGGACATTTTTCCGTCGTTCCTGTTTCAGGAAGTGCTGACGGAGTTCATGCATGCGGGACACTTTGCGCGGCATATTCGGCGGATGCGCGGGCTGTACAAATCGCGGCGCACGGCATTGGTGGAGAGTCTGCGGTCGGAGTTGGGGGACTTCGTTGAAATCCAGGGCTCGGAGGCGGGTATGCACCTGACGGTGACGCTGCCGGATGGCTATCGCGATTTCGACATTGCGATGCGCGCGGCGAAGGAACGGCTGTGGCTGTGGCCGTTGTCTCCGTGCTACCTGGGAGAGCGGAAGCGTCAGGGCTTTCTGCTGGGGTTCAGCAACACGCCGGAGGAGAAGATGCCTGAAGCGGTGAAGCGGATACGGCAGGTATTGGCGGTTTGAAGCCGGACCCCGAAACCGCACGGGAAATTTCAAGGTCACATTCGGTTCACACAATTTTCTGCTGAGATCGCCTATCCTCATCGGAGGAGGCGACGCATGGCACGGCACACTCCCCCGAAGAAATCCGCGAAGCAGACCCACAAGACACCCACAGTTGCGAAGAAGATCACGAAGAAGGCAGCCGCGCCCGTTGGGCCGATTTTTGCTCAGCCTGCGCCTTCACCCGATCCGACCACTTTCAAGGATCCGGTCACCGACCAGAAGTATCAGGAACTGCTGGTGGTAGAGGCGGTACCCGAGCCGACCGGCAATGCGGTAGAGCCGATACTGACGCTGGAACAGGTGTACGGCAGCGCGGGAGCGGCGAAGGTGCAGGCGATTACGGCGGCGGGGCAGATTGTGTTTCACTCCGTGGGCGATACGGGCAGCGTGACTGGGCCGGAGACGCAGAGCCTGGTAGCGGACAAGATGGTGACGGACTTCGACGAAACGGATGCTGCGGACGTGCCTTCGTTCTTTTTTCATTTGGGCGACGTTGTCTATTATTTCGGCGAAGGGGCGTATTACTACGACCAGTTTTATGAGCCGTATCGCAACTATCCCGCGCCGATCATTGCTATCCCGGGCAACCACGATGGGGTGGTGTGGAAGGCTGATCCGGCAACAACGTTGGCGGCGTTTCTGCGGAATTTCTGCACGGCTACGGCGGCGCAGTCGCCGGACTCCGGCGGATTGCTGCGGACCACGATGATTGAGCCCGGCGTTTACTTCACTTTTGATTCGCCGTTTGTGCGGATCCTGGGACTTTACAGCAATGTGCTGGAGGATCCTGGCGTGATCTCCGCGCAAAATGGGACGTATCCGACGCTGGATTCGCGGCAGGTGGATTTTTTGACGGCGGCGTTGCAGCGGATCAAGAGCGAAGCTTATGACGGCGCGATCATCATTGCGGTGCATCATCCCCCGTATACGGGCGGGTCGGATCACGGCGGCAGCCCGGAAATGCTGGCGGATATCGACTCGGCATGCACAGCGGCGGGCGTGTGGCCGCATGCGGTTTTCAGCGGACACTCGCACAATTACCAGCGGTACACGCGGACGGTGAATGGGCTGTCGATTCCCTACATCGTGGCGGGATGCGGGGGACATTCGCCGTTGTCGGCGATGAGCGGCACGCTGCGCACCCCGTATCCGATCGACAGCACGCTGACGCTGAACAGCTACGACGATACCGATTACGGGTATCTGCGCGTGATCGTCAACGCAACGACGATGACGATTGAGTTTCATCCGGAAATGGACGGCGGCACGACGAAGACGCCGGATGACGTGGTGACGATCGATCTGCAGACTTACACGGTGAGCTGAGAGCCATCGCGGTCTCTAAGGGTGCAGGTCGGTCTTCGACAGCATCTGCAGGAATTGACGCCACGAAGTTTGATCGATAGTCTCGCCGACGAGCTTGCCGTCGCGATTGAAGATGAACGTGCGCGGAATTCCCTCGATGTGGAATTTCTTGAAGACGGAGCCGTCCATGTCGAGGAGGACGGGCGGGTGATAGTTGGAGGCGCCTAAGAAGCTGGAAACCTTGAAGCCCTGCTCGTTGGTGATGGAGAGGACAACGAGGCCCTGATCCTGGAAGCGGGTGTAGAGGGCGTCGAGCGAGGGCATTTCGAGGCGGCAGGGGCCGCACCAGGTGGCCCAGAAATTGACCATCACGATTTTGCCGCGCAGCTCGGAGAGTGTGTACTTCTTCCCATGCAGGTCGTTCAGCGTGAAATCACTCTTTTCGATTTGCGCGTCGTCATCGACGAGGGTCTGCATGGCCTGGGTGTAGAGCGGATCGCTGAGGTCTGCTGAGGCGTGCTCGTAGCGCACCAGATTGGCGAGGTCCATATAGGGCATGGGCGGTTCGCCTTTCTTCGCGGGAACGGGCGATTCGGAGAGGGACTGGCGCAGCGCGTCGGCGACGGCCTGAATCGTATCCTGGCCCTGATCGCCCTCGGTGACGAGGTGTGCGAGCGAGTCGGCGAGCTTCACTTTGTCGATGCCGGGCGGAAGGGCGCGGATGTCGGTGGCCAACTCCACGGTGGCCGAGGGACGCTGCGTGGCGTTGAGCGAGCGCAGACCCTGCATGCGGCTGATGATCTTCGACTGATTGTCGGCGTGGAGGAAGGCAGGGACGGCAAACAGGGTTGCTGCGAGCAGCAGCGAACGCTGGATAGAGAGCATAGGGGCCTCGGTTGAGAATTGACAGAATGGTATCCGATGGCGGGGTAACTGTCGCAGAAATTTTCGCGGGCGCGGGAACGCTCTACAACGAAACAGGCAGCTCCGGAGAGCTGCCTGCTGGGTGATTAGCTGCGGAGATTTAGTGGGCGCCGACAGCCTTCGGTGAGGCGGCTTCCAGTTCAGTGAGGCGTTTGGCGAGAAGCTGCTCGAGCTGGACGAGGGCTTTGCTGAAACCGTCGATGCCTTCGGCGAGCTTGTCGTGCGCCATGCGATCGGCGGCGTGCATTTTCTCGAAGGTAGCTTCGTCGATAGTGAGGCGCTCGATGTCGAGCGCTTTGGCTTTCGCGGGATCGAGCTTGCGTTCGAGAGTGCCTTCGGTGGCGTCGAGCTCTTCGAGCAGCTTCGGGGAGATGGTGAGCAGATCGCATCCGGCGAGCTCGATAATTTCGCCGGTGTTGCGGAAGCTGGCGCCCATGACCTGGGTTTTGTAGCCGAACTTCTTGAAGTAGTCGTAGATCTTCGTCACCGACTGGACGCCGGGATCGTCAGCGCCCTGATAATCCTTGCCGGTGTCCTTCTTGTACCAGTCGAGGATGCGGCCGACGAAGGGCGAGATGAGGGTGACTCCGGCATCGGCGCAGGCAATGGCCTGATGGATGCCGAAGAGGAGAGTGAGATTGCAGTGGATGCCCTCTTTTTCCAGCTTCTCAGCGGCCTTAATGCCGGCCCACGTCGAGGCGATCTTGATGAGGACGCGCTGGCGCGATACTCCGGCGGATTCGTACTTCGAAATGATGGAGTGGGCCTGCTCAATGGTGGCGGCGGTGTCGAAGGAGAGACGCGCGTCGACTTCGGTGGAGACGCGTCCGGGAACGATCTGGAGAATTTTTTTGCCGAAGGCGACGGCGAGGTTTTCGAAGGCCAGCTTCGAAACCTTGGCGTCGTCGGCGTTGTCGCCGAGCTGCTTCTTCGCATCCAGCAGCACGTCGTCGACGATTTTGCTGTAGTGCGGCATTTGGGCCGCCGCGGTGAGCAGGGACGGATTGGTGGTCGCGTCCTGCGGCTTGACCTTCTCAATTGCTTCGATATCGCCGGTGTCGGCAACGACCGTGGTCATTTCACGGAGTTGTGCAAGCAGTGTTTTCGCCATCGATTTTCCTCCTGCGCTGGGCAGTGTGGCCTTCATTATGCGGTATCCGGCATCTGGTGGGGAAATGCGGGAACTGCGTGGTTGAAAAATTTCCGGTTAAGAATCCCTACAAGGTTAGATGCGTTCGGGACTCCTGTGGACTAGTGGATTCATGAGGGTGCCGATTGCCTGCACGGATACTTCGACGCGATCACCAGCGCTCATGGGGGCAACGCCTGCGGGTGTCCCCGTGGGAATCACGTCGCCGGGCAACAGCGTAATGGCGGCGGTGATGTGGCGGAGAAGCGTGGGAATCGAAAAAATGAGGTCGAGCGTGGTGCCGTGCTGTTTCTCTATGCCATTGAGACGGGTTTCGACGGTGAGGCCCGCGGCGGGATCGACTTCGTTGGTGACTATGGGGCCCATGGGGCAGAAGGTGTCAAAGCCTTTGGCGCGCGACCATTGGCCGTCGGATTTCTGCAAATCACGAGCGGTGACGTCGTTGACGATGGTGTAGCCGCGAATGTAGGGGTGAACGTCTTCGTCGGCGCCGATGCGGGCGGCGCGTCGGCCGATGACGACGGCGAGTTCGCCTTCGAAATCGACACGCTGCGACTGGGGCGGAATGACGATGGCTTCGCCGTGGGCGATGACCGAGGAGGGAGCTTTGAGAAAGAGGAGCGGCTCTTTGGGGACTTCGTTGCCGAGCTCAGCGGCATGTTCGCGGTAATTACGGCCGATGCAGACGATCTTGGAGGGAACGACGGGGGCCAGCAGTTTGACAGACGCCAGCTCGATGGGAGCGAAGGGGTTGGTGGACAGCGTGGTCCACGGATCTTCAGGGAAAGGCGGGAGGAGGCGTTCGATCCACAAGGTGCCGGAGCGGTCGACGACTTCGCCGTATTGCGGACCAGCGCTGGTTTGGAAGCGGCAATATTTCATAGGTGATGGGCTCTCATTGCGGCAGGCTCTCTTCGACTTCAGCAGAGCGCGCGCTTTCGTTGCCGTCCTGATCGACGGCGCTGACGGAATAGGCGTAGCGATGGCCGCTGGCCACTGATTTGTCCTCGAGCGATGGCGGGACGAGGATAGCTTTGCCAGACACGCGTTCGGCCACGGTCCCGGCGGTGACGTCGCGACGGTAGACGATATAACCGGCGAGGTCGATGTCGGTGTCGGGGGTCCACGAAACGTCGAGGGCGTGGGACTGCTCGTCGGCGACAACGGCGAGGCCGGTGGGAACTGCGGGCGGGAAGGTGTCTTTTGCGTCGATGGTTGCGGGCTGTGAGGGGAGCCCGAGGATTTCCAGCGGGTGATGATCGAGGTCCACTTTCAGCACGCGTTCGACGGTGTAGCGCCAGGTGTGGTCGAAGGCTGCATCGCGGTCGAGAGCCTGTCCGGGATCGCTTTTATCGAGGTCGACTTCAAGAACCTGCTCCTGGGGCGGGGGCGTGCCGCTGGCTTCGCTCGATTTTGATGCGCCCGGCTGCGCGACCAGAGTGCGATGGATGCGAAGAACGAGTCCGGTTTGCGGATCGGCCTTTTGCCAGTGCACCACCACACCTTCTGCCTGGATTTGGACGGTGAGATTCGCGATGGCGGGAGGAGCTGCGCCGGTGGCGATCCAGCCTGGGTTCGACGGGCCTGCGGTCTTGCCTGCATGGTTGCGGAGCTCGACCACGTACGTGACCACGCGCGGTGCGCCGGTGGTTAGATCGGCGGGAAGCTGGGCGGTATCATTCGCGGGCTTGTCGGGAGCGAAGGCGTCGTCGCCGGCGTTCGTGCAGTTGGGCAGACCGATGCTGGGTGGAGGATTGGCGGGGGGCTTGCCGGGCGGCGGCGCGGCGCCGTTGATCCAGCAGAGATGGGCGCGCTGATCGCCTTTGAGCGGGACCTTGTCGGTGGTGTTCTTTGGCATCACCCAGTGCAGGTGAACTTCATTACCCACGCGGGTGACGGTCAAGTCCCTGACAGGCTCGGGAAGCCACAGGGTGGGAGGTTGCGGATTGGCTGCCAGCCCGCAACCCGCCAGCAGAACCAGCCATCCCGATGCGGCACCGGCCCAGATCGCCCTCTTCATGCATTTTCAGCGTAGCAGAGCTTCGAGCGAGGTCCGAATCTCGTCGTTTTCAAAGGCGAAGCCGGCATCCTGGAGGCGTTTCGGCAAGGCGCGGGAGGAAGCCAGCAGCCCCTCGTCCGCCATGTTGCCGAAAGCGAGGCGCAAGGCCGTTCGCGGAACCGGGAACACCGCCGGGCGATGCACGGCATGCGCGAGGGCGCGCGTGAATTTCTGATTCGTCACCGGATTAGGCGAGGTGAGATTGAATGCCCCGCAAAGATCGTCGCGACCCATGAGGAAGGTCATGGCGCGAATGACGTCGGGCAGGCTGACCCAGCTCATCCACTGATGGCCCGAGCCGAGACGGCCGCCGAGACCGAAGCGGAAAGGCGTCAACATTTTCTTCAGCGCGCCGCCATTTTTATCGAGGACGATGCCAAAGCGCAGATGAACGACGCGAATGCCGGCATCCTTTGCAGGCCGGGTGGCTGCTTCCCAGGCGGTGCAGGTATCGGCGAGGAATCCGGAGCCAGCGATGCTTTGTTCGGTGAGGATTTCTTCGCCGCGATCCCCGTAAAAGCCGACGGCCGATGCGCAGAGGAGTACGCGGGGGGGGCGGCGCCCCATGGCGATCCGTTCACACAGGGTCCGTGTGGCGTCTACGCGGCTTGAGAAGATGCTCCGTTGCACTTTCGACGTCCAACGCTGGGCGACGGGAGCGCCACCGAGGTGGACGACCGCGTCAAAGTCTTCCAAATCGACAGGGTGCGCGACCACCAGGGAGTTTCTGTGATTCCAGTAGATTGAACCTGGCCGCGCGTCGCGCTGGTCGCGCACGAGGCGAACGACCTCGAAGGACGCACTGCGAGCCGCTCGCACCCAGGCCGATCCAATCAGGCCCGATGCTCCACTTACAAGAATCCGTCTTTCCAAGTTTTATTTTCCTGATCTCGGGGAAGAGGTACCGGGCCCGGACGCGCGAAAGATACGACCATTAAACCCTGGACGCGGCATCCGCGCAAAACTGCTGTATCCAGAGGCATTGCAATAGGAACCCCAGTTTAGATTTCCGGCAATTCACGTCATGAAAACTTCTTGTGATTGAGGTAACATTTTGGTAGTTTCAACCATCGCAGAAGAAACAATCCGGACAGCCATGGAAAGCAAGCCTGAATCCGCCGCGACCCCCGTGGAAATCGCCTCCGGCGAGCCGCCGTCAGCGGAGACATTTATCGCGGAGAAGCGCATTGGGGAGCGGATCCGGCGGTTACGCCTGAAGCGATCGATGGGGCTGGTGGAACTGGGGCGGCACGCCGGGCTCTCGGCGAGTTTTCTTTCGCAACTGGAAACCGGCCGCGTGGTGCCGACGCTGCGCAATCTGGCGCGCATTGCGATGGTTTTCGGGCGCGACCTTTCCTATTTTTTTGAGCCGGAACCTCACCCTCTGTTTCGCGTGCATCGGCGCGCGGAGCGCGTGCGGCTGCCGCAGTCGGGCGTGGACGATCCGACGTACTACTTCGAAAGCCTGGCCTACATGGTGCCGGACCGGCAGCTTGATCCTTACTATGCGGAGTTTGTGCCCGCGAAAAGGACGGCCGAGGTGAAGCCGCATGTTCACCCTGGGTATGAATTTCTTTATCTGCTGCAGGGAGAGCTGGAGATCCGGCATGGGGACCGGGTGAACACGATGTCCGCGGGAGACAGCGCGTACTTTGACGCGGGGACAGCGCATGCCTATCGCTGTGCCAGTCCTACTCCGGCGGTTGCGCTGATTGTGACCATGCACCAGATGCTGCCGCATGCGGGAGCATCGCTGCGCCCGGCAGCGGTGGCTGTGACGCGAGGGGCTCCTCCGCGGACGCCTGAATCTGAGCCTTAACAGATGTGCGCCACCGGCTCGACGCCGGATGCGCTCGGCAATGTTGTGGGAACTGTGAAGTAGAACTTGCTGCCCTTCCCCACGACGCTCTCCACCCAAATGCGGCCGCTATGCTGGCGTACGATATTGCGGCAGATGGCGAGGCCGAGTCCGGCGCCGCCCATGACGCGTGAGTCTGAGGCGTCGACTTGCTGGAATCGCTCGAAGATCACGTCCAGCTTTTCGCGGGGGATGCCGCGTCCCTGATCTTCCACGGAAAAGATGGCGTCATTCGCGTGGAGCGGACGAACACGCAGCACGATCTCGCTGCCGTGCGGGGAAAACTTGATGGCGTTGCCGATGAGATTGCTGAGAGTTTGAAGAATGCGATTCTGGTCGACCCAGAGTTGCATGGGTTCGGCCTCGATGCGGAGGGCTATATCCGCCTTTTGCGCGGCGGGGCGCAGCAGATCGACGGCGCGCTCGAGCAATTCCTGAGAGTCGGCCTGTTGAAACTCCATGGGCAGGCGACCGGCGCCCATGCGCTCGAAATCCAGAATGTCGTTGACCAGACCAACGAGACGATCGCAGTTGCCTGCGGCCATATCCATCATCTGTTTGGTTTTGTCGGGGCGAGATTCGAGCACGCCTGCGGCGACTAATCCCAGCGCGGCGCGGAGCGAGGTGAGCGGGGTGCGCAGCTCGTGGCTGACGGTCGAAATGAATTCATCCTTCATGCGGTCGAGGCGCTTGCGCTCGGTGACGTCGACGCCGGTCATGATGATGAAGTTGATGTCGCCAATGCCATCGGTGAGGGTGGTGGTATTCCATTGAATCGAGCGGAGCGAGCCATCGCGGGCGGTCCACTGGAGCTCGCGTGGCGCGCGCATGGCGCCGAAGCGAGCCTGCTGGAGAAGATCGGCGGCGAGGCTGCGCTCTTCCGGTAGAAACAGTTCGGTGGGAAAAGCGCGGCCCGCCAATTCGGCAAATGCATAGCCGGAAATCTCTTCGCAGGCACGGTTGAAGCGGACGATGCGACCCGCGGTGTCGAGGACGAGCACGAGGGCGCTCATGGTGTCGAGCACGGCAGAGACGAAGTTGCGCTCGACGGTGAGAGCTCGCTCGATTCTCTGGCGGCTGCGAATGGCGCGTTCCTGGGCGCGGGTATGAATTGCGTATTCGAGGCGCGTGACGACCTGACGCGAAAGGACGCCGAGGATGGAGGCGTGCTCCTGCGTGAATGCGTTGGGCTGAGGAGAGAGTACCGCGAGGGTTCCCACAGCGCCGGCAGGGCCGTTGAGCGGCGCGCCGAGGTAGGAACGGCAGTGGAGATTTTGCGTGACGGGCAGGCCGCTCACCGGGAAGCGCGGCTCGTTCGCGGCATCCGCAATGAGGAGCGGTTCGGGATGGATGATGGTGAACTGGCAGGCGGTGGCGCAGCGCGGGAGTTCCGGCTCCGGAATGCCAACACGGGATTTAAACCAGAGGCGATTCGCGTCAAGAAAACCAAGGTACGCGTAGGGCGCACCGGTGACCTGCGCCGCCATGCGCACGATCTCGTCGAAAGCAGGATCGGCGGGCGTGTCGAGAATGTCGTATTCCAGAAGGGATTTTAGCCGTTCGGCTTCACCCCGCTGGGCCGCGATCGCCCCGCTGCTCGTATAAGTCCGCGACGTTCGGGACGCTTGCTGAGCATCTGTCATCAGGACGATTGTCACAAAGAAAGCAGAAAGCTCTGTGCCCCGTTTGGGTTAGGAGCGGACCATAGGTACCGAATGAGTACAGTAATCGACTGGTGATCACCTTGGTATCTCCAGCGGTAACCACGTTCGCGCGTGGGCTTCATTTAGTGGAGGCTGCAGCAGTCGGCGGGAGGTCCGTCGTTGCTGGCGTCCATTTCGACCTTCCATGTTCCGTCGGGCTGCTTCTTCCAGACCGTCATGTAGCGGCCGGAGGATTTCACTGGATTGCCTTCGGCATCTTTCGCGACGCCATCGTAGTGACCCCAGGTAAAGCCCATGTCGCCGCTGGCCGAGAAGCGTGCTCCTTCGGGCTTCCACGTGAGCTGGTAGCTGGCGGGCGTCCAGGTGGCGGAGGCGGCGATGGCATCGTGGCCGACGACGGGAGGCTTGCCGTTGGCGAGGGTCACGGCGTCCGCGGCAAACCAGGAAGCAAAGGCGGGGCCTCCACCTTTGGCGGTGTCGGCAGCGAATTTCGCTTCGAGCTGGTAGAGGAATTCGATGCCGGGCGAGACGCTGGGATCGGTGAGCGGATTGACGGATTGGGCGGAGGGCTGCGATGGCGTGAGCATTTGCGCGGGTGCGGCGCAGCAGAACAGGCACGCGAGTAGAGCAACAGCGGAAGACGGTGCACGCATAGCTTGATTCCCTGCTTTCAGGATAGATCACGGCGCGGCTGGTTTAGGGAAACGCGGTATGCTGACAGTTCGATGAAGCCTGCAACAACTGCGAGCGTAACCGGAAAGCCGAAGATTGCCCTGCTGGTGGGCGCGGGGCTGACGCTCTACGCGCTGGGCGGGGTGGCGCAGCACGCGTGGCCGGGGCTGCGAGTGGAAAGCGAGATTGTGCGCGTGGCGGC
>Ga0210391_10003321_pt1 | contig 13661 bp, 12 predicted proteins | sample IncBWC12OmetaG_FD_160573 | JGI IMG/M metagenome (GOLD analysis project Ga0210391, IMG submission 160573) | Forest soil microbial communities from Barre Woods Harvard Forest LTER site, Petersham, Massachusetts, United States - Inc-BW-C-12-O ... | reverse complement strand
CCCGGTTCGCACACGCTTGGTGCGGCCCGGTGACGACCTCGCCGCATTGGTTTCGGAGGCGGTGGCCGGCATCGCGCGAGCCGGCGACGTCGTCGCCATTTCGGAGACGGCGCTTGCGATCGCCCAAGGCGAGTTCGTCGTTGCCGAGCGCGTGCGGCCGTCGAAGCTAGCGTATCTGCTCTGCCGTTATGCGGGGCCGATGGCGACGATCAGCCAGCCCGAGTCCATGCAGCTGGTTATCGATCGAGTCGGATATCCAAGAGCAGTTTATGCTACGTTGGCCCACTTGGCAGGCCGTCTCGCCGGCCGCCGCGGTGTCTTTTACGAGTTGATGGGCGAGGCGATTGCGGCCTTCGACGGCTACACCGGCACGATGCCGCCCTACGAACGGGCCATCGTCTTTGCTCCGCGCGACCCCGATGCGTTCGCGCGAGACTTCGAAGGGCGCTGCGGCATCGATTGCGCCGTCGTCGACGCCAACGATTTGGAGAAGGCAAAGGTTCTCGGCGCATCCGGCAACGTCTGCGCGGCGTGCGTCGAAGCGGCGCTGCTCGACAACCCGCACGGCAACAGCGACGAACAGACCCCGATCGTGGTGCTCAAGTGGCGCGGATCCGGCGATAATCCCCTGCTAAATGGCGCGAGGGGCTGCGCGCACGGATGAACGCCGGCACGCTCTTGCTCTGGGCGCTCTTTGGCTTCGCGATCGCGGTTCCGGCCGGTCTGGTGCTGCTGCTGCTTACCGGCCGGCTCGGCCTTCGGCAGCACGCCTACGAAGACGCGCCGCAGACGCATCGGGTCAAGACGGGGACGCCGACGATGGGCGGCCTCGTTTTTGTGGCCGCGCTGCTCGGAGCGCTGGTGGCCGGTCGCGTGACGCTCTTGCCGGAGTTAGTCGCCCTGGTCGTCTGCTGCGCGCTCATCGGCTTCGTCGACGACATGATCACGGTGCGCGGCGGCTCCAAGCGCGGCTTGCGAGCGCGAACGAAGTTTCTGGCAACGGCGCTGGTGGCGGTGATCTTCCTGCGCGCGATCGACGCCGGGGTGGCCCCGTTTCCTACCGACACGCTCTTCCATGCCGGAACGTTCGCGCTGATCGCGCCGCATTGGCTCTGGCTGCTGCTGGGAATTCTCGCGATTACCGGCACGATTCACGCGGTCAATCTCACCGACGGCCTCGACGGCCTGGCCGCCGGAAGCGTCATTCCGCCGCTGATCGTCTTTAGTCTCGTCGCCGCGCAGTCCAATGTGCCGGCGGCGGCAATCGCTGCAGCGGCCGGCGCCGGCGCTTGCGCCGCGTTCCTGATCTTCAATCGCCATCCGGCGAAGCTCTTCATGGGCGATACCGGTTCGCTGGCACTAGGCGCCCTGCTCGGCGGCGTGGCGATTGTTTCCGGCGAGATGCTGCTGCTCGTCATCGTGGGCGGCGTCTTCGTCGCCGAAGCGCTATCGGTGATCGTTCAAGTCTCCTATTTCAAAGCGACGCGAGGCAAGCGCATCCTGCGCATGAGCCCGCTGCATCATCATTTTGAGTTGGGCGGATGGCCGGAAACCAAAGTCACTGCCCGCTTTTGGCTTGCATCGTTCATCTGTTCGCTGCTAGGATGGACCATCGTGCGATGACCGATACGCTTGAACTTCACGCCGGCGATGCGATACTCGTCATAGGCTTGGGCCGTAGCGGACTAGCGAGCTTGGAAGTCCTCGCTCACCATAACGTCTCCCTTTACGCGACCGACGAGAAGCCCGTGGAAGCCTTGAGCGAAGCAATCGCGGCGGCGGAGTCGTTCGGCGCGCGCTTCGTGGAGCCCGGCGCGCTTGACGGCATCCTCCAAACGATTTCCTGGGCGGTGCTATCGCCCGGCGTTCCACCGATCTCCCCGGTCGTCCGCGCCATTCACCGGGCCGACGTGCCGGTCATGGGAGAGATCGAGCTTGCCTATCGGCTTTGCAAGGCGCCGATCGTTGCGGTCACCGGTACCAAGGGAAAGTCGACCACCACGGCGCTGATCGGACATCTGCTTCGTGGTTGCGGTCGTCAGGCTCGAGTCGGCGGGAACATCGGCAATCCGCTCATCAAGGAGATCGCCGGGGCGACGTCTGCCGACTGGATCGTCGCCGAGGTCTCGTCGTTTCAGCTCGAAACGATTCGTGCGTTCAAACCGCGCGTCGCCGTCTTACTCAACATCGCGCCCGACCATCTCGACCGGTACCCTTCGATGGATGAGTATGCCGAAGCCAAGTACCGCATCTGTGCCAATCAGTCGATGAGCGATTGGTTCGTCGGCAACCTTGACGATCCGCGAATCGAAGCTCTCGCGTGGCGCCACGGCAACGCTCGCGTCCAAGCGCGCCAGCTCTGGTTTACACGCAACGGGAGCGAACGCGCCACGATGTACTTACGCGACGACGTGATAACCTACGCCCCGGTTACCGGCGATCCGCGCCCCATTGCGCTCTTGCCGTGCAGCGAAATACCGCTGCAGGGCGCTCACAACATCGAGAACGTTATGGCGGCGCTGCTCGCGTCGCTGGCGGTCGGCTGCGACCCGGCCTCGCTGAGAGATGCGATACGATCGTTTGCGCCGATGCCGCACCGCCTCGAGACGGTTGCCGAGATCGACGGCGTGCTCTACGTCGACGATTCGAAATCGACGATTCCAACTTCGGTGGTCGCGGCGCTGCGCAGCTACGACCGGCCGATCGTGCTGATCGCGGGCGGCCGTTCGAAAGGCATCGGATTCGGCGAGCTGGGATCGGCGATCGCGCAGCACGTCAAGGCGCTGGTTGCAATCGGCGAATCGGCCGGCGAAATTCGGCGGGCGGCCGGCGAGGTCGCCGTCGTCGATGCGTTCTCGATGGAAGAGGCCGTACAGCGCGCGCGCGAGCTGGCCGTACCCGGCGACGTCGTCTTGCTTTCGCCCGGCTGCGCGTCGTTCGATATGTTTAACTCGGCCGAGGATCGCGGCGAACGGTTTAGTGCGGCGGTCACGTCGCAACGGGAGCATGCGGGTGCATAACGCTGCAGCGCTTCGCGCCAATCGCGATGCGGAACGCAAGTCCCGCCTGCGCTCGTACGTCGCGGCGCCACTCGACGTCTGGCTCTTCACGACGGTCGCGGCGCTGGTCGCCATCGGCCTGGTTATGGTGTTCTCGGCGTCGAGCGCGACGGCGTATGCCGAGCATGGGGACGTCGCCTACTACCTCAAGCGGCAGTTGATTTGGCTCGCGGTCGGACTAGGCGGCGCCTATTTTTGCTACCGGCTCGAGTATCAGCGCCTGCGTCGCGCGGCGCCATACCTCTTGGCCGCCGCGATCGTTGCACTGGCGATGGTCTTCGTGCCGCACGTTGGGCTCGGCGTGAACGGCGGGCGCCGCTGGATCGGCACGGCGAGCTTTAGCTTCGAACCGTCGGAGTTCTCCAAACTCGCGCTGGTCATCTACCTGTCGGCGGTCTTGTCGTCGCGCGGCGAACGGATTACGTCGCTTGGGCGCGGGCTCTTTCCGCTCTGCGTTCCGGTGGCAATCATGGCGGTGCTGGTGCTCAAAGAGCCGGATATGGGCACCGCAAGCCTCCTCTTCTTTACGGCTTTCGCGCTCTTCTTTGCAGCCGGAGCGCGCCTGGTTCATCTGGCCGCGATCGCGTTAACGACGGTTCCGTTCGCGGTCTTTACGGTGCTGGCCAGCCCATACCGGCGCGCGCGCGTCTTTGCCTTCGTCGATCCGTGGAAGGATCCACTCAACACCGGCTTTCACATCGTTCAGTCATTGCTGGCACTGGGCAGCGGAGGAATCTTCGGCGTGGGGCTGGGCGCGTCGCGCGCGAAGTTCTTCTATTTGCCCGAACAGTACACCGACTTCATCTTCTCGGTGCTCGGTGAAGAGCTGGGCCTCATCGGCACGCTGGTGGTCGTCGCGCTTTTCGTGACGCTGGCCTACCGTGCCATCAAGATCGCCTTGGCCGCACCCGACCGGTTTGGGTTCTTTCTCGCGATCGGATGCGGCGCGATGATCACGATTCAGGCCTTCGTGAACATCGGCGTCGTTTCGTCGTCGTGGCCGGTGACCGGCGTTCCGTTGCCGTTCATCTCGTTCGGAGGAAGCTCGCTGGTCGTCAATCTCATTGCCGTTGCACTCATTGCCAATGTGGGTCGCCATCGCAGAGTCCACGCAGCCCTGTGACCGTCGTTTTTGCCGGCGGCGGTACCGGAGGCCATCTCTATCCGGCAATCGCGATTGCCGACGCGCTGCGCTCGCGCGCGACGATCGCCTTCATCGGCAGCGCCGATCGCCTCGAAACGACGATCGTGCCGAAGGCCGGCTATCCGCTCCACACCGTCTCCGCTCACGCGCTGCCGCGGCGTCTATCGTTCGATTTTCTTCGAGCCGCTGCGCGTAACGTTAAAGGAACGCTCCAAAGCCTCGCGCTCTTAGCCTCGGCGCGTCCCGATCTCGTCGTCGCCACCGGCGGTTACGTCTGCTTTCCGGTCGCGCTCGCCGCACGCATCCGCAAGCTCGTGGGGCTCTCGCGCGCGCCGATCGTTTTGCTCGAACCCAATCTCGCGCCGGGCTTGACGACGCGGTTGCTGGCGCCGATGGTGGACGAGATTTGGGGCGAGTGCGGTGGTTTTGCGAAACACCTGCGGGCTAAATGCCGGCCGACGGGCGTTCCCGTTCGCTCTTCGCTCCGAAGCTTGCCGTCGCGCGAAACGGCCGCCACGCGTCTGAGACTCGATCCCGCCAAGCCGGTGCTTCTGGCAATCGGTGGCAGCCAGGGGGCGCGCGCGATCAACGACGCGCTGCTTGGAGCGCTAAAGAGCAATGCGCTCCCAGCGGGCTGGCAAGTGCTTTCGCTCACGGGTGCGGCCGAGTACGACAAGGTTTGCGCGGCCGTGCGCGCGGCAAAAGAGGCAGGAGTCGCAACGTTTGTGGCGCTTCCGTATCTCGACGAGATGGGCGACGCCTACGCCGTCGCGGACTTGGTTCTAGCGCGAGCCGGAGCGTCGACGCTCGGAGAGCTGGCGGCACTTGGCAAGCCCGCGGTTTTGGTGCCGTATCCGTTTGCAACCGAGGCGCATCAGCGGGCGAATGCGGCGCGCTTTGAAGCTGCCGGTGCGGCGCTGGTAGTGACCGATCAGCAGCTTGCATCCGGAGCTTTGCCGGGCGTGCTGACCGAGGCAACGGCGCCGCAGCGCCTGGCAACGCTTGCGTCCAACGCTCGTCAGCTGGCTCAAAACGATCCGTTGGCGCAGATCCTTGCGCGGATCGATACCCTGGTTTGAGGAAGGCGCTGGGGTGACGTACCATTTCGTCGGCGTCGGCGGCATCGGCATGAGCGCGATCGCTCGCATTTTGCGCGCGCGCAACGTCGAGGTTACCGGTTCGGACGTTGCCGAGACGCCGCTGATCGAACGTCTGCGCGGCGAGGGCATTCGGGTTACGATCGGCCACCAAGCCGCCAACGTTCGCGGGGCCGACGTCGTAGTCGTCAGCTCGGCGATCGATCGCGCCAATCCGGAGTACGTCGCCGCCGTGCGCGCCGGAACGCCGGTCTTACATCGTGGCGAGATGCTCGCGCGTTTACTTTCGGGGCGGCGCGGCATCGCGGTCTGCGGAACGCACGGAAAGACGACCACGACCGCGATGACGCATGCCGTCCTGCGCGGCGGAGGGATCGATGCCGGTCTTTCGCTGGGCGGCCTCGATGTGTCGCTGGAAACCAACGCCTACGACGGAACGTCGCCCTGGTTCGTGACGGAGGCCGATGAATCTGACGGCTCTTTTGCTTTGTTGGAACCGAACATCGCAATCGTTACCAACGTCGAAAACGATCACCTGACCAGCGACGACGAGCTTCCGGGCTTGGTGCGCGCCTTCGGCGAGTTTTTGGCGAAGTTACCGGACGACGGCCTCGCTATCGTCGGCGTCGACAACGCGCTCGCGGCTTCGCTAACCTGTCACGAGCTTCGGGCCCGTCTGGTAACCTGCGGCTTGGCGGCAGACGCACGCATTCGAGCGGCCAACGTACGCTTTGAGGATTTCGGCTCGACGTTCGACGCGCTCGACGGCGACGTCACGCTCGGCACCGTCGAGTTGCGAGTGCCCGGAGCGATGAACGTTCAGAACGCGCTTGCTGCGTTGGCGGTGGGACGCGCGCTCGAGTTGCCGTTCGCCTCAATCGCCGCGTCGCTGAAATCGTTTCAAGGCGTACGCCGCCGTTTCGATATCTTGCTCTCCAACGATCGAGTGACGATCGTCGACGATTACGCGCATCACCCCACTGCCGTTCGTGCCACGATCGCGGCGGCGCGCCACTACCATCGCGGCACGCTGGTCGTAGCCTTTCAACCGCATCGTTATTCGCGCACGGCCTATCTGGCGGCGGAGTTTGCCGACTCGCTGCGCGGCGCCGATAGCGTCTACCTCACGCCGATCTACGCGGCGTCGGAGCCCGCGATTCCCGGCGTGAGCGAACGCTCCATCGGCGACTCGCTCGCGATCAACGGCGGGCGCGTGAGCTACGTGGCTAGCGTCGACGACCTCGAGGCCCGCATCCTGGCGGAGGCCCCGGCCGGCGCCCTGGTTCTGATGCTCGGGGCCGGAAACATCACCGACGTCGCCGGACGTCTGGCGGCAGCGGCGCGCGGATGAGCGTCACCACGCGACAGGCGCTGCACAGCCTCCTCGAGCCGGTCGATCGAGAAGCGCTACTTGCGATCTTCGGCGACGGGGTGCGGTTCGACGAGCCGCTTGCGCCGTATACCTCGTGGAAGATCGGCGGTCCGGCAGATGCCTTGGTAACTGCGCAAACGCAGTCGCAACTCGCGGAACTGATGCGGCTGTGCTTGCGTCGCAAGCTTCCGTGGTGGGTCGTCGGCGCGGGGAGCAACGTGCTCGTCGGCGACGGCGGCGTCCGCGGCATCGTGATCCGGCTGGCCGGCGGCTTCGCGGCGGTCGAGGTGCACCCGGAAGACGGCAACGTCGTCGTCGAGGCCGGCGGGTCGGCCGGCATGGCATTGGTCACCGCGAAGGCGGCCTCGGCCGGCGCCGCCGGGATCGGGTCGCTAGCGGGCATTCCCGGAACGGTCGGTGGATCGCTGCGGATGAATGCCGGCACCGATCGTGAAATCGGCGATTTCGTCCGCGACGTTTGGGTTCAATCACCGAGCCGGCCGGAGCCCCATCGCGTCAGCGTACGCTATTTATACCGCCATTCGACGCTCGAGCGCGACGTCGTCGTGTCGGCGGTGACGCTCGCATTTCCTTGCGCGGACTCGCGCGACGTGCGCCAAGAGATGCAGACGCGCCTCGTGCGGCGCAAGGCGACTCAACCGATTGCGCTCCCCAACGCCGGATCGTGCTTTCGCAACCCCGACGGTGGAAAGGCTGCCGCGCTCATCGAATCCGTCGGGGCTAAGGGGTGGCGGGAGGGCGGCGCGGAAGTCTCATCGCTGCACGCGAACTTTATTAACAACGTTGGCGGTGCGACGGCGCGCGACGTCGCCACGCTGCTCGCACGAATCCGAAGTGCGGTGCTCGATCGCTGCGGTATCGAGCTGCTTTTGGAAGTGCATCTGGTTGGAGTCTTTATCGATGCAACGTAACGGTGGGTCCCGGGCCAGGGTTGCCGTGGTGATGGGCGGCACCAGCGGCGAACGCGAGATCTCGATCCGGTCCGGCTCTGAAGTCCTCCGCGCGTTGCAAACGCTTGGCTACGAGGCGCGATCGCTCGACTACGACGAGCGCTTTATCGAGGCGCTGCACCAATACAAGCCCGACGTCGTCTTCATCGCGCTGCACGGTCCCGGCGGCGAGGACGGGCACGTTCAGGCGCTGCTCGAGTATCTTTCGATTCCGTACACCGGCAGCGGTTTGGAAGCGGCGGCGCTTTCGATGGACAAACACCTCACCAAGAAGTTGCTCGCGGCCGAAGGCCTGCCGACTCCCGTCTGGGATTTGTTCGATCTTGCGGGCGGAACGCTGCCGCTCTTGCCGGGATCGCTCGACCTGCCGCTGGTGATCAAACCGCGCTACGAAGGGTCGTCGAACGGCGTCACGATCGTGCGGACGCACGAAGAGTGGACCAACGCGATGCTCGAGGCCTCGAAGTCGTACGCGCAGATACTAGCCGAGGAGTACGTCGAGGGGCGCGAGTTCACGTGCGCCGTTCTGGGAGAAGAGGCGTTGCCGATCGTCGAGATCGTCGCCAACCGCGACGGGTTTTACAGCTACGACGCAAAATACGCGCCCGGCGGCAGCACCCACGTCGTTCCTGCGAAGATCGACGAAGATTTGGCGGCGCGCTTGCAGATGCTCGGCCTCTCGGCGCACCGGCTGCTGGGCTTACGGGATTACTCTCGCAGCGACTTCATCATTCGCTCGGACAACCGGCCCTATCTGTTAGAGATCAACTCGCTCCCCGGGTTAACCCCCGCGAGCCTGTTGCCCGATGCTTGTGCCGCGGTCGGAATCGGCTTCGACGCGTTGATCGAACGCCTCGTCAACTACGCGCTCGCGCGGGCCCAGCTTCGCGACGCGGTCGCGTAAAAATGCAAGCGGGCTCGCCGAAGCGAGCCCGCGGGTTCAACTGCTAAACGATCGCCGTTTCTGCGCTATTCCTTGGAACGCGGAAGTTGTGCGACTCCTTCGGGAACGATGCTCGAGCTGAGCGTAATGCCTTTGCTAAAGCTGTATTCGTACTTGATCGCCTTGCCGGTGTAGGAGTAGATGTCGACATCGCCGTTGGTCCGGTCGACGGCGGCGTAGTCGGTGTTTGCTGCATTAAGTTTGCCGAAGAAGCTTTCGCCTTTGAGCGCGAAGGGGCCGCCGACGACTTTGCAAGTCGGATTGCAGCCGCTGTAGATGTAGGTGTCTTCGCCATCGAGGTCGTTGATGACTAACTGTCCCTTGTTGTCGATATCGATTCCACCGTAGTACGTCTGCTTAAAGCCCTTGGCCGCAACGCCGCCGCCCGCGCAGCCTTTGAAGTAGATCAGCGCCGCGCCGCCGGTGGAACTCGTCTTCGCGTCGAGCCAACAGTCGCCGCCGGGCGACATCGCGACGCCGCCCGCGTGGTAGATGGCGCCGTTGGTGAGGTTCGTCGTACACGTGCCGGCTGCGAGGGTGCAGAGGGACAGGCTTCCCGGCGTCGAGCTCTTACCGACGATGTTGCCGACCGCGATCGTGTCGGTCGCGCCGTCGGGGGTCGACGCATCGGAGGGCTGACCGTAGGTGTCGGAGATCAGTCCGAGTTGCTTTTTCGGGCACATTCCCGGACCTTTGTAAACGATGACATATCCGCTTCCGCCATCGGGATCGATCAGATTGCCCTTGAGGTCGACGGCAACGCCGTTGACGCTTGAAACGCCTTGGACCGTGCAGATCGGTGCCTTATTGGCTTTGTTGTCCGCAGCGTAACCCAAGAGGTCGGTCTCACCGAACTCCGAGACGTAGATTCCGGTGGTCGGTGGCTTCTTCTTTGCCTCCGGAACGATCTCGTGAAGAACCGAGATCGCGCGCACCGGCGTGAAGTCGTCGTACACACTGATCGGGCGCGTTGCGGAGCCGACGCCGGGAATCGAGCTATTGGAGGGCGACACACTGCTGGCGCAACCGCTGATGAGGCCGATCGCGACCACCGAGCAGAGCGCCGAAGTAAACAAACGCATGCGATAAGTCTCCTTGGCAAGTAGATCGGAAATGGGACCTTCGAGGTTGCCCGCTCGGGCTCGGGAACCCTTTATAATCCCGTTCTTTTCCCGCTACTGCGCCGAGCGGGGATTTTGAGCGACGCCCTGGGGAGCTAGGTCGATTTGCAGGCCGCGTCTGAAGGAGTACTCGAACTTGATTGCCTTGGTACTGTAGGAGTAGAAGTCGACCGCGCCGCTGGTTTGATCGACGGCGACGAAGTCGGTGTTCGCGGCGTTGAGCTTGCCGAAAAAGCTTTTGGCTTTGATCCGATAAGGGCCGCCGACGCGAGTACAGCTGGGATTACACCCGCCGTAGATGGAGACCGTCGACGCCGCCTGATCGACGATCGCGAGGTTGCCCTGGTTATCGATATCGATTCCACCGTAGGACTTGCTGCGGAAACCCCTGGCCACTTGACCTTGGCCCGCGCAGCCCTTGAAGTAGATCAGCGCCGCACCGCCGGCGGGATGGCGCATTGCATCGACCCAGCAGTCGCCGCCGTTGGACATTGCGACTCCGCCGGCTGCGTTTAATTTCGGATTGGTTAGGTTGCTCGTACAGCCGGCTCGCAGCGTGCAGATCGAGAGGCTGCCGGCCGAGCTGCCGTGGTCGCGGATATTTCCAACAGCGATCTTTCCGTTCGCGGCGTCCTGGCTCGCCACGTCCGACGGCTGTCCGTACGGATCGTGGAAGGCTCCGAGCCGCTTTCCGCACATCTCCGGACCCTGGTAAACGACGACGTTTTGGCTTGCGCCGCTGGGAACGATCAGGTTGCCCTGGCCGTCGACCGCGACGTCGTTGACGTACATGCCTGCGCGGAGGTTGCAAAGCGGTAGCCGGTGCAGCTTGTTCTTGGATGGGTAGCCTAAGATCTCGCTACCATAGAACTGCGAAATGTAAATTCCGCTTGATGGAATCTTTTTTGCTGCGCGCGGCCGCTCTTGGCGGAGCTGCACGGCACGCGACGTTGGAGCCGCGAAGCTGCCGGCGCAGCCGTGGAGCAAGGTGCTCGCGACGGTTGCACAAAGTACCGAGGTAAGTAAACGCATCCGATCGTAGCCTTACTTAAACGCTTCTTCATCGTCGGCAACCAGCAGATCGAGTCGCGACGACTCCGGCGCCAGCCGGCCGGCCACTGGATAGCGCCGTACGAACTCGGGATCGTCGAGCCGTTCGCCGACCGTCGGCCGTTCGAGCGAGGCGTTTATCTCTGCATAGCGTGCCGGATCGCTATGCCGTGCAATCCAATCGGCGACCTCGGCGTCCGATCCCGCCCGCGCGATCGCTTCGCGCAGCAACCCTTCGACGATTCCAAGCCTATTGAGAAGGCTGGAACTGAAACCGGTGATTTGATACTGACCGAGGTTCCCGCCCGGTAGCGTCGCTCTTATCTTGTCGACGGTCCTCGCCGCCATCAGGAGATCCAGGCCGGGCAGGAGGTCGCGGGGACTGCGGGGCGGGCGCTGCGTGAGGTCGAGTGCGTCCATGGCAGCGCTCTTCAACCAGCCAGGGCGCCGATGCCTTGTGAGACGAGGCGCCTTTTCGGGAAAGTCGAAACTTTGCAGCCGTCGAAAGACGTTGTGTACCTTGCCACTCTTTGGAGGATTCCTTGCCAACCGTTGTCGATCGGGGTCTCGAAGGCGTCGTCGTCGGGTCTACCGAGCTTAGTAATGTTGAAGGTGCAATCGGCCGCCTAACGTATCGCGGCTACGACATCGACGATCTTGCGCCCAACGCCACGTTCGAAGAGATCGTCCACCTTCTGCTCTACGGCCAGCTTCCCAACCGCCACCAACTCGACGAGTTGAAACGCGAGCTTGGTTCCGGCCGCGCGCTCCCGGAGCCACTGGTCAACGCCATGCAGAACGTTCCAAAGACGGCGTGGCCGATGGAGGTCCTGCGCACGATCGTCAGCGGTCTCGGACTCTTTTCGCCGGTGAACGCTCAAGGAGAACACCTTTCCGACGTGCACACGGCGATCGAGCTGATCGCAAAGATGCCGACGATCGTCGCTGCCTGGGACCGGATTCGCCGCGGCCTCGATCCCATCGCCCCGCGCTCCGATCTCTCACAAGCCGGAAACTTTCTCTACATGCGTACGGGCAAGGCGCCCCATAAGATCGAGGAGGACGCGCTCGATACCTATTTCGTTCTGTTGGCCGATCATTCGTTCAACGCTTCGACATTCGCGGCGCGAGTCGCGGCGTCGACGCGCGCCGACATGTACGGCTCCGTAACTGCAGCGCTTGCGACGCTGCAAGGCGATCTGCACGGCGGGGCTGCCACGGCCGCTTTCCGTACGCTCAACGACGTGAAGACGCCGGAGAACGCCGAGCCCTTCGTGCGAGATATCCTCGCACGCGGACAACGCATCATGGGAATGGGGCACCGCGAGTACAAGGTTCGGGATCCGCGCGCGAAACATCTCGAGGAGATGGCGAAGGAGCTTTCCGCGTACGCCGGCCGCGATCGTCTTTATGAAACCGCGCACGCCGTCGAAGAGGCTAGCCGCAAAGTCTTACAAGAGAAAAAACCGGGCAACACCATCTACGCGAACGTGGATTTTTATACGGCACCGGTGCTGGCCGATCTCGGAATCCCCGGCGACGAGTTTACCTGCCTTTTCGCCTGCGGGCGCATTGCCGGTTGGACCGGACACATTCTCGAGCAGCTCGCGGACAACCGTTTGATACGCCCGCAAGCGACGTACGACGGGCCGGTTGCGGGGCCGTACGTGCCGATCGAAAAGCGAGCCGCAAACGGCGCACGAGGCTAACGCCTCCGTGCTGGTCGTGCCGGCGATCGACTTGCGCAACGGCAAGTGCGTTCGAATGAAGCAGGGCGATCCCACGACCGAGACCGAGTATGACGGCGACCCGGTAGAACGCGCGACCGCGTTCGTGGCGCAAGGCGCGCGCCGCTTGCACGTGATCGATCTCGACGGCGCCTTTGGCTCCGGCGAGAACCTCGCCGCGGTGGAACGGATCTGCCGGTCCGTGGAAGTTCCGGTGCAGACCGGCGGCGGGTTGCGCACGGTTACCCACGCGGAACGAGCCTTGGCGGCGGGCGCTTGCGAGATCATTCTCGGGACGCTGCTGGTCGAAGACGAACGGCTGGCGCGTCATATCATCAACCGCTTTCCGGGTAAAGTCATCGCCGGTATCGACGCGCGCGGCACGCAGGTTGCGATTCACGGCTGGCAGGAGCGCACGCCGGTCGATCGCGACGCGCTCGTGCGCCGCGTCGCGCAGTGGGGTGTCTCGCGAATCATTTTTACCGAGATCCGCCGCGACGGTATGGGCGAAGGCTACGACATCGAAGCGCTGTCCGCGGTTGCCGGCGCCGCCCCGGTCAAGGTTACGGCGAGCGGGGGTGCGCGCAATATCGAGGACTTAGCGCTGTTGAAAAGCTCGGTTCCGCCGGCCGTCGACTCTTGCATCGTCGGCAGCGCGCTGTACAACGGGACGCTCGACTTACCCGCCGCAATCTCCGCAGTTTCCTAGCGCTTCCCTTATTCTACGAACTCGCGCGGGAGGTCGCTCGGGAGGCGCGTTACGATTTCATAGTTGATCGTGTCGGACCATTCCGCCCAGTCGTCGGCGGTAACGGCGCGCTCGCCGTCGCGGCCGATGAGCGTCACCACCGTTCCAACGTGCGCGTTGCGCGCGTTCGACAGATCGATCTGCGTCATGTTCATCGCGACTCGGCCGACGATGGGACAGAGCGCACCGTCAACGACGAACGCGCCGCGATTCGACAACGCGCGCGGCACGCCGTCGGCATAACCCGCCGGAACGACGCCGATGCGCATCTCGCGCGGAGCGTGAAAGCTCCCGCCGTAACCGACCGAAGCACCGGCGGCAACCGTGCGCACGACGATGAGTTCGGAGACGTACGAGAGCGCGGGACGCAGGTCGAGCGGCTTCTCTTTCATCGCGGCACTCGTTTGCGGCGACGGCATCAATCCGTAG
>Ga0210391_10003319_pt1 | contig 13663 bp, 11 predicted proteins | sample IncBWC12OmetaG_FD_160573 | JGI IMG/M metagenome (GOLD analysis project Ga0210391, IMG submission 160573) | Forest soil microbial communities from Barre Woods Harvard Forest LTER site, Petersham, Massachusetts, United States - Inc-BW-C-12-O ... | reverse complement strand
GCCGTCACTCATAGGGTTTCTCGGTTTGACGTCGAGCTTACGCACAGATTGCAACTTGCCGGGTCATCAAAAGCTATACTTCAGAGCCAATTGAAGGATCCGCGGGTTCGATACGGTGGACGAAATTATTCCAAAGCTCGGGTTGTTCAAGTTGTCCGGAGTGCAGACGGTTCCCGAAGAGCAACCTCCGGCAAAATCCGAGCTTGGTTTGCCAAACTTGGGAGTATTCGTGAAATTGAAAAACTCGACCCGGAATTGCAGACCGCTGCCTTCGGTGATCGGGAAGTTTCGCTGGATTGCGAGGTCCAGATTGAGCTGGCTCGGGCCGCGCAAGATGCCCACGCCGCAGTCGCCGAAACCGGTGCCATCCCCTATCACTGGAGGCGGCGCGAATGCGGCGAGATTGAAATAGCCGTTGAGCCGCGTGGACAACGGCCCCGAGCTTGCCGGGTTCGCTCCCGTGCATTGCGCGCGTGAGAAACCGGAAAGGTTCCCGTAAATCAAACCTGCGGTGCTGTCGATCGCAGTGATCGGCACTCCGGACTGCAGCACGGTTTCACCCGAGAGTTGCCACGAGGAGAGCGCATGTCGCAAGACGCTGGGCCCAGCTGTCAACTGGGGCGGAGCGTACGTGGAACTCAAAACGAACCGGTGCTTGCGATCGAAATCGTTCAACCCGCGGGCCTGGCGAGGATTTGTCTGGTCATTGGTCAGGAACGAGAGTAAGAAATTCGAACTCGAATTCGTTCCGCTGGTGTAATCCATGTTCTTCGAGAAGGTATAGCTCGCGAGAAAATCGAGTCCGTGCCTTAGTCTGTGCGTCACGCTAGACTGCAGCGAGTTGTAGCTGGAATCGAAGGTGGTCTCACAGATGTAGGATCCTCCGGCAATACCTTCGAACGGAACTCGATAGGCCAGGTTCTCCACCGTGCTGGCGGTCTGCCCGTTGACTGGATTCTGCGGAGTTGCGAGCAGGGCCTGATTAAATTGCACGCATCCGGCCTGGTGCGTGGTCTTTGCGCCCACGTACCCGACCTGCCAAAGAAAGTCCGGGGCAAATTCATATTGCAGGTTAAGGTCATATTGCTGTACGTAAGGGCTGGTCAGGTGTCTCCCGACTGCAAAGAATGTCAGACCTCCGCCCTGGCCAGTGCATAGTGCCCCGGCACAAGGGGGAGGGGGAATGCGCGGCAAGAAGATGGGGAAACTTGAAGCTGCCGGCAGTGCCGGCACATAGGGTTGCTGAAATGTTGCCGCACCGTTCTGCGCTCCCGAAAACGACTGAGTGAACGCAAAAGGCGGTTCACCCACGGTTTGCTCTACCAAGTCACCAGAAAGCTGGTCGTAGTAGATGCCGTATCCGCCGCGAAGTACGACCGTTGGCCGGTTGAATACGCGTAGCGCGAATCCCAGGCGCGGAGCGAAATTCTTGTAGTCTGGATTCCAGAGTCCGGAAGTATTGCTTCTAACTACTCCCGCAGGAAGTGTGCCGGTGTAGTTTGCGGGCAGCACGTATCCGCTGAAGCTGCCGCCAGCAGGCACTTGAGCGGTGGCGATCGCAGGATCGAAAGTCGGCAAATTGCCGTGGATGTCGCTCGCAGGACCGAAGAATTCATAGCGCAGGCCGGCATTCACCGTGAGCCGGGGAGTTAGCTTGATGTCGTCTTGAATGAATCCGGCAAGATCGGTGTAACGCTGGTCTTTGCGAAAGTTGCCGGCAGAGCCCACGCTGTTAAAAACGTTGCTGTCAGGGCTGCCATTTTGCGCCGCACTCTGGCCGAGGAGGAAATCAGGGAAACTCAGAAAGAAAAGAAATCCATCGGAGACGAATGGCACATTCAGGACCAGTTCATGGCGTTTAACCTCGGCTCCAAATCGCAGATTGTGCCGCCCGCGCGTGAGCGAGACCGTGTCCTGCCAGATGAAGGAGTTCGTGTTCTCGAAGTAGAAGGGCTGACCGCCGGTGCCAATCGTAAACAACCCGTTCACTTCTATGCCGGGAATTTCAGGGAGGGTGCCGGGAGTTGCCATGCCGACGTCTGCCGCGTTGATGGGCTGAGCGATTGATGCGAGTCCATGAAAGCGCATATAGCCGAAGCGCGCCACATTGATCAGGGTCGAGCTAAAGGCATGGGCGTCCGACAGAACGAACATCTGGTTGCGGTCGGTTTCGGTAGTTCCCCATCCCGGCAGATTGGCGCCGAACGGCGAAAAGGGCTCGGTGAAGGGCGCGCGCGAGTAGAAGTACCGCCCCGCCAGTTGATTCTTCGCCGAAATGTTTTGATCGAGGTTCACGCTGAACTGGTCTTCGCGATAAGTCGCGGGAATTGAGTTGGTGAGCTCTCCAGCTCCACTCGGCGGACTTGGAATCGCATAGCTCCCATTGGGAAACTTGAAATTCAGGAGCGCCAGCGCCACGGGGCTGATATTTGATCCGTCAGGCGCAATCGCGACCCCGCCCAGCAGGCCAGATTGCCCGCCGAACGCCTGGCCCAGCGCCGCGGCAGACCGGTCGCTTGTGAGAGCAGGGAGAAAAGAACTTGCCTCGGCGCTGCTGCTGACGCCATTCCGCATCGTCGTGCCCTGATACGAGGTAAAGAAAAATGTTCTGTTCTTCACCAGTGGACCGCCGAGGTCGCCGCCGAACTGGTTCTGCTTCAGAACCGGAGGCTTGTTATCTTCTCCCTGCTGCATCTCGCTCTGCTTCAGGAAATAGTCGTTGGCGTCCAGCGCATCATTGCGAAAGAACTCCCACAGACCACCATGGAAACGGTTGCTTCCTGTCTTGCTCACAATATCGACATTCGCGCCGGCGCTTCTTCCGTAGCTGGCGTCAAACATTGCAGTTTGAACCTTGAATTCTTCGATCGTATCGGGAGCCGGGATGGCGAGACCGATCTCGGCTTGGTATCCGGAAGCGGAGTTTTGTGAAAGGTTGTTCGCGTCCACGCCGTTGAACTGAAAATTGTTGGAAGTGGTCTTCGCTCCGTTGGCAGAAACATTCTGGTTGCTTTGCGCCTTGCCCAAGGCACCGGCGTTCGGAACTTCCACCACCACGCCCGGGTTCAAAGCCAGGATTTGAGTGAAGTTGCGGTTGGCGAGAGGCAAGGAGACGATCGTGTTCGCGTCGGTGACCTGCCCCAGGGCTGAACTCTCAGTGTGCGCCAGTTCCGGGGAGCCGTGCACTTCGATCTTTGTGGCCGTTGGCGCCCCGACCTCGAGCCTGATATTCACCTCGATGGTTTCGGTAACGGTTACGTGGATCGAACGGACGGTTTTCGATTGGAAGCCATTGGCCGCGGCCTCAATCGAATAGTTTCCGGGGGGAAGCAAAGGCACTCGGAAGAATCCTTCACCCGTTGTACTGGCTGCTCGCGATGATCCCGTTTCTTCGCTCGTCACGGTTATATGCGCCTGAGCAATGACCGCTCCCGATGGGTCGGAAATGGAACCTGCAATCGCTCCTGTGCCTGGAGCCTGCGCGACCAGAGTCGCCGCACCCAGAAAACATAGGGAGGTGATCAAGCCCAGAAGCGCGTGTACGCCTGCGCGCAGTCTGAATCCGCGCGTGCAACAAGTATGAACATCCTCACCGTGGACTTCTCGCTGTGTGTTGTTATTCATGGAGTCTCGTCCAAGTCTGTGTGCGTGTGCGCTTTGGTCAGCGTAGACGGCGCAAGTGGCCTAAAGCGGATCAATCCAAGCCCGTGATGCCCTCAATTTTTATTTTGTTCTTCTGGAGAGTTCCGGTTACGCGCACTCTCTTGCCGGCAAACGCCTCCGCCTTATCCTGTTCGTCCAGGCCGTAGATTTCTTTTTTAGCGGCGTCGTAAAGGACATACTTGGCGCCGAGCTGTGCGCATTTGACCGCACATGTATTCTTGTCGCGCCCCATACTCTTCATTTCTTCCATCATTTTGTCGTGCGTTCCGTCCTTGGCGCAGAGCGCGTCCATAATCTCTCCCGTGAATGTTTGAGAGGCGCCGGAATTCGGTTCCTTTGGTTGCGCCGCCAGGAGCGGCAATACGGATATGAGGACGCAAAGCGAAGCTGTCATCAAACTGTTTCGTGTTTTCATCTGGGAATAAGTCTCCGTTGGCAAGACTGCCAAATCTTCATGAACTAACTTAGAAATAAGGAGCCATTCAGTTGTCAGATGAATGTCAACAGTTTGCAACGTTTGTGTCACAAGCCTTGTCTTGCGAACGAGAGACGGTGTGGCCTACGAACTCTCGCGAGCTGGGGGAAAAAGTTAGGCAACATAAAGGTGACAGAGTCTTTACATCCCAGTGACAAATTGGCTGTCCTCCCAGGTCTAGCCTTCGGTCATGAGCTTGCCTCTTAAACAGGCCGATACGGAGGGGTTTTGATTTGTTTCAGACCTTCAGAACAATGCGAATACGTCAGCGAAAGAGTTCGACCATGCGAGAACTAAGAGCGGGCATTAGCGATGGAGGAATCGAGATCCGGGAGAGCAATGTCGCGTGCAACCTAAAAATGAGATACCGATTTCTGCTCGCGGGCATTGTGGCGACCGTCATGGCTGTGGAGCCGGGATTCTCACAGAGTTCAGTTCCAACGGCCACAGGCCAGTCCTCATCAGAGTCAGCCTCGCCCACATTGGCGGCCACAGCAACTGCGCAGGATGCCGGCGTCGTTTTTGTAGAAGGATCCGTGTCGCAGGTCGTGGTAGTGCGTGAGGGAAAGCGTTATCGCGTTGACCTGGCCACTCGGGAGATTCACGAAGAGACTGCCGCCGCCGTACCTCCGGCTAATTTGGGCGCTGGCTCAGACGTTGCGGCTGCGAGTCCGCAGGAAGCGCTCAACCAGAAACCATCGGCGGCAGTTCCGGTGTCCGAACATAAAAGCGCGAGAGTGTACAAGCCGGGAGACGACATGTTGTTCAACGTCCCGACAGGGCGGCCCGTCGAGCGTCACGGTCTCTACATCAACTTTACGCACCGCTTCCCCTACGAAGCCGCATTCACCGGTCCAGGGCGCGGGGCGACCCTGCTGGGCTTGGATGACTTCTCGGTTTCATCGCTCGGCTTACGTTACGGCATAACCTCAAAGTTGTCGGTACTGGCATACCGCTCGCCCAGCATCATCGGCCGCCCAATCGAACTCATGGCAGCCTATAACTTTCTTAGCGAGAATGATGGGATGCCCCTTAACGCCGCATTCCGCTTCTCGGTGGATGGGCAAAACGACTTCTCCAGCAACTTTGCCGAAAGCTTCGAATTGGTTATGTCTCGCAGCCTGGGTCACCGGGCGCAGTTATATGCGGTACCGACCTATTCGATCCACGCGCGGCCGTTACTTGCCAACCCAGGCGATTCATTGGCCGACGCCATGCCGAACCAGCCTTGTAGTGCTGCACTCGCGGCGGGTATTCCGGCTTCATTTAACGCGCGTCCCTGTGCGGACACGTTTTCTTTGGGAGCGGGCGCGTCGGTTGACATCCGTCCGACGGTTGCACTGATTGCCGAGGCGACGCCAACCCTTGTGAACGGCCGGGCGCTCGCCATTCATCGTCCGGAATATTCATTCGGGATCCAAAAGAAAATCTGGAGGCATGCCTTCACGTTTGCATTCTCCAACGGCCCGGGCTCTATTGTCTCCCAGCGCGCGGGTACGCGAGCCACGTTCGTGGAGGATTCGACCGCCGATAAGCCGGGAGGGCTGTTCGTGGGTTTCGATTTGACGCGACAACTGTTCTAGCTGGTGATCTTGGCATCGAAGGTTAATCGTGAGGGTTGTGCGCCGGCCCAGGCACTAAATCGTGAGCCGCGAGTAAACGGGAGAACGGTCGTGGACGATATTCTCGAGAAACGCGCATCAGGGGTCTCCGGTAGTCAACCCGAGACGCGCGGGACCGGAGTCGCGGAAAGTATTGCCGGCGCTTTCCTGCTGGCGGAAAATCGTCTGCTGCGCGAGGCCTTAGTCCGGATCCTGTCGAAACGCGAAGATATTCGAGTATTAGGAGCTGCTCCGTATTCTCTCGACGCTTTACAATGCGTCATTTCAACCTGTCCGAATATTGTGGTGCTCGATTCGATCGCAACGGCCCTTTCCGAAAAGGTGATTCACTGTCTTCACCAGGTGGATTCTGGAATGAAGGTTGTCATGGTCGGCATGGAAGCGGATGAGACGGAATTCCTCCGCGTAGTGCAGGAGGGAGCCCTGGGATACGTTCTCAAAGATGCCTCGGCGGTTGAGGTTGCGCGTACGATTCGAGCGGTTGCCGCGGGCGAAGCGGTTTGTCCGCCTTCGCTTTCTGCCGCGCTATTCCGCTGGATCGCTCGCCACCGGGTTACGCTGCCGAGTCTGCACGTGAAACAAAGTCTTGGTTTCAGCCTGAGGGAACAGCAGTTGGTGAGCCTGGTGCGCGAAGGTTTGTCCAACAAAGAGATGGCGGCACGCCTGAACATTTCCGAACAAACCGTAAAGAACCACGTTTACCGGATGATGCGCAAAGTCGGCGCGCCCGATCGACTCGTGATGGTCGAGCTGTGCCGCGCTGAAGGTGTGAATTTCTAGTCAGCCACGTCCTTCGTCTGGGTCTGGATCGGGCCCACGTCTTTTTCATCCCGCGGTCTAGCGTAACGGTGCTACAGGCAGAAAACGTGCGCCAACCTTAGCGTCACGCGGTTTCTCCAAAAGCGAGGAATGCCGTCCTCGAATGATTCGCGGAAGCAAATGCTGCGTGATCCAATCCGGGCCAAGTGCGTTGCGCCTTCTCGTAGTTGAACGAAGTGCCGATATCCAGCACATAGTCCTCGATGGGATAAGCCATCATGTTTCCAACCAGTGACGGCAGAACATCAAAGCTGATGTCGGCAGGGAGGCGTTGCGGAACAAAATCGAGAACTTGCGGGCTTGCGATCATCAGGCCGGTGAATGCCCAATTGCTGCGCGGCACCTTCGGGTTGTCTTCAAAGTCGACGATCAGCCCCTTCTCATTGGTGATTGCGATGCCGCAACGGGAGGGGTTGGGGACACGGTAGAGAAGCAAGAAGACCTTCATCTCAACGCTCTGTGGCACTCACTTTTGGGATGTGTGGTCGTGGTAGAGGCCGAGGCTGGACGGAAGGTCCAGCGAGTGCCCCGCGCCGGTCTCCGTCGATAAAAGGATTGTTCAAGATGATTTGAGCTCCTTGGAAATCAAACGCGAAGTTCATTTCCTGAATCCCGGCGCGCTCGAGCGCAGAGCGAACGATATCCTGGACCTCCGGCTCACAATAGAGCAGCAAAAATCCACCGCCGCCGGCGCCGGTGATTTTTCCACCGAGCGCGCCATGCCCTCTCGCCAAATCGTAAAGCTGGTCGATTCGCGAGTTCGAAACAAGGGGAGAAGCGCGCTTTTTGGCCTGCCAAGCTTCGTTTAGAAGGCTGCCGAATCTCCGGAGATCGCTCGCCACCAACGCATCCTTCATTTTGGCAGCAGACTCCTTGATCTCGTGGAGGGCGTCAACCGTGCCACGGTCGCGCATGCGCACCGATCTCTCCTGATTCGCAAGAAGGTTCCAGGAGTCGTGAGCGGAGCCTGTGAAGAAGAGCATCAGGCTAGCCTGGAGTTCGGACAAAGTATTGGGATCGATGTTCAGTGGATCGACCTTCGTAGTGCCGTCCGAGTGAAACGTAATATGGTTCAAACCCCCGAAGGCGGCGGCATATTCGTCCTGTTTGCCCACATGCTGGCCCAGGTTGCACCGGGTGATGGCGAACGCGCGCTCGGCGAGATCGTATTTCGATAAACGATCTCCCAGGCAGGTTGCGAGCACTTGAAGAATATTGACGCAGACACTCGCAGAAGAACCGAGCCCTGTACCGGGCGGGATTTCAGAAGCTAGAAAAAGATCTATGGAAAGATCACGGCCCAGATCTTTCAGTACGGCCAGTGGAATTTCCAAGCCACTGCCACGACTTGACATCGTGCTGACGTTCCTCCAGCTTTCGAAGACGCCCAGGTCCGAGGAAATTACCTGCACTCGCCCATCTGTGCGCTCGCCTACCACGGTGTAGAAGTACTTGTTGATGGCGGCACTCAGCACAGCTCCGCCGAACTGTTCGTAGTAGGAAGGCAGGTCGGTGCCACCGCCGCCGAAACTAATCCGTACCGGACTGCGTCCGATGAGCACTTTGCAGGACCTCCGGAGAAGATAAACGTATTGGCTGAGCCATTCGTCCTTTACCGGCCGCTCCGTGAATCTCGCGGCGAACGGCGGTGAAGATTGCGTGTGCGATGGAAAGATGGAGATCTTCGATGATCTGCATGTTGCTGGATGGAACTACGACACACACATCGCAGAGTTGCTTCATCTTGCCACCCTGACAACCGGCGATTCCGGTAGTAATGGCCCGACTTTTTCGAGCGAGCCGCAGCGCCGTCAGGACGTTCGGCGAGTCGCCGCTGGCGCTGATGCCGCAAACCACGTCGCCGGGGCGTACGAAGGTCTGCAATTGTTGGGCGAAGACATCCTTGTAGCTGGCATCGTTCGCCCATGCCGTAATGAGAGGGACGTTGTCCGTAAGGGCGAGTACGCGCAGCCGCTTTCCGGAACCGTTGCTGGCGCCTTTTCCCAGGTCACACGCCATGTGAGAAGCCAACGCCGCGCTGCCTCCATTGCCAAACAAGAAAACGGCGTGGCCGGTATCGTGGGCGGCTAGAAGCAGACGCACAAGGCGGTCCGCATCGTCCAGGGGCAGAAGCGGAATAGTGCGCGAGAGCTCCTCAAAATAAGCCCTGGTTGCAGATGAATTTAACATGCGACGGACATTCCTCAAGAATATCTTCCCCAGCCGGGAGTCATGCGATTTGATGTTGTGCTTATGATGCGGCGCCGAGTACGACGCCGGAATGGCGCATCTCGGTGTAGGCGTCTGGAACGGACGCGAGGTCCGCTTTGGTGTTTCGTAGCCAATCGAGAAAGTCGTCCAGGATGTTCACTAGATTTCGCCTGGGGCGCCAACCGAGGCGTTCCAGTTTTGCTACATTGGAAACGCTGTGCCGGTTGTCGCCCCGCCGATACTCGCCGGAAACCTCAATGCCGGGCGCGCCGGGCACGCGCGCGAGCACTTGTTCGGCATATTCGAGCACGCTCGTGGGGCGGCCACTGCCCACATTGAAGGCCTGAAAGTTGGCTTTGTCTTTTTCGAGAACCAGCATGTTGGCTTCGACAACATCCTCAACATGGATGAAGTCGCGGGTTTGCCGGCCATCTTCATAAACAATAAGCGGAAGTTTCCGCAGGGCGCGGCTGCAGAAGATTCTGCATATTCCGGAGTAGTGATTGTGCAGCGATTGGCGCCTGCCCTGGGTGATCGAATAACGCAGCGCTACGGTGGGGATATCGTGCAGCCAACCTAAGCCGAGTGCGGTTTTTTCTTCCGCTAACTTCGAGACCGCGTACTGATTGTAAGGATTGTTATATTGCTCCTCCAGCAGCAGGGAAGTGGCCTGTTCCCCGCAGACGGGGCAACAAACTTCCCACCCTGCGCGCCGCAACCGCTGGTTAGAGCGTGATGGAGGCTGAAAGAATCCGTGGATCGCGCAACGAAACTGGCCTTCGCCGTACACCGCCTGCGACGAGGCTATGACGATCTTCTTCACCGGCAGCCGGTGCTGGACGATGAGCTCGAACAGCAGCGCAGTTCCGACGGCGTTGACGTTCATGAATCGAGAAAAATCGAGCATGTAATCCTGGTAGGCCGCCTGATGGGAAACTACGTCCACGCCCTGGAGAGCTGCGAGTAGAGCGTGCGGGTCAGTCACATCTGCGTGGATGAACTCTACGTCCGGAGGCATCCACGCAGGATAGCCGCCGGGATGGACTCGCGGCTCCAGACTATCCAAAACGCGGACTTGGAAACCATCCTGCAGAAAACGGTCTACAAGATGGGAACCGATGAAGCCAGCCCCGCCGGTTACGAGAACTCTCATTGTGAAAATCCAATATTCATTATTCTTTCCGGCCATTGTTACCGACTATTTCCCGGAACCGCGAAGCACCTCACGCGCCGTGAGCAGCAATATCCTCGCGTCGAGCGCGAGCGACCACTCGCGCATGTACTTCAGGTCAAGACGAACCCACTCGTCCAAGTCGTGAACTTGATTGCGGCCACCGACCTGCCACAGGCAAGTAATTCCAGGCTTGACCGAAAGCTTCTGCTTCTGGAAGGTGGAAAACTGCTCGAACTCGGTGAGCAACGGCGGCCGCGGACCCACCAGACTCATGTCTCCAACAAGAACGCTATAGAGTTGCGGCAATTCATCGAGGCTATAACGCCGCATCCAGGTACCGAAAGGGGTGATGCGGGGATCCTGGGTCAGCTTGAAAACGGGCCCGGTCATCTCGTTTTGCCCCAAGAGCCGGGACTTCAGCTGATCGGCATTCGCAACCATCGAGCGAAATTTGTAGCCTACGAACGGACGACCTTCCAGGCCTGCAACGCGCCAGGGATAGAACACAGGTCCTTGCGAGGTGGTCTTCACCAGAAGAGCGAGCAACAACAGCAGGGGAGACAAGAGAATCAGCAGGAACCCGGAAAGGATAATATCCACCACTCGCTTGGTGGCGACGCGCAATGAGCTGCGCCAGAAAGGAGACAGCATGCTGGCGGAACGAGATACGGATTCCGTGACCATGATTAAGATTCCGCTGCGGAAAGCTCAGGAACTCTCCGTCGAAGTGGGCTGCGGTTCAACCCTGAAAGCGCGAGGGCTGAGGAGCGCTCGATAAAGATTGGCGTGCTTGTCGACGACGTCGTCCCAGCGATAATGCGTCTGGGCTCGCACCCGCGCCTTCTTGCGGCAACGTTCCACCAGCGCGGGCGACTCTTCCAGCATCTGCAGCTTGCTTTGAAGATCCGATATTCCCAGCCTTCCGCGATAACTGATTCCAGCGTCCTCGATCACTTCCAGATTCGAGGGTGTATCGTTCACCAGAACGCAGTTGCCAAAGCCCATCGCTTCTACCAGGGCGGGATGGGTTCCGCCCACTTCATCGGGCAGGACGAACGCATATGCGTTCTGCTGAAGCTGGGCATAACCGTCGCCGTAGACTCCGCCGGTGAACACAATGCGAGGATCTGTCGTCATCTTCAGCGCCTGCACGTAGTCCTTCATCCAAGGATCGTCTCCAACGATCACGAGGTTCTTGCCGGTCCGCACTTGCTCGAAAGCCTGAACCAGGATGTGGATGTTGTTCTCCGGCACCAGCCGGCCCACGAAAAGAAAATAGTTCCTTGTCTTTAAGCCGAACCGCATGAGCCAGTCGCTGCCAGCACTGCGATGCTCGCTCATGCCATAGACGATGCAGGAAGAGGTGACTCCGTAGCGCTCGCGATAGTAGCTTTCGACGTCGCGGGAATCAGAAATCAGTTCGTCACAGACTCGTCCAGCGAAGCGCTCTGACATTCTGAGGTACCGGCGCGCGATACGACCCCACTTGGCGCGCTGCCAATCAGTGCCGTCGACTGAACAGACCACCTTCATTCCCCGCAAACGTGCGAGCAAGGCGAACAGCGTAGCCCCCGTCGTAAAGTAGTGCACGACATCGACGGGATGAAGGAGTACGTGGAGTGTCGAAAGGAATGCGTGGACAATCGTGCTGAGGTTTTTGGACTTCAGCGTAGGCAAAGTCACGAGCCTGACTCCGTCGTAGATGTCTTCCCTGTAGCTGCTCATGCCCGAGCGGTTATAGACCACCACTTCATGTCCGCGCTTTACGAGTCCGCGGGAAAGCTCATCCACGGCGGTCTCAAATCCTCCGAACCGGGCTGGGATAGCCTTGATTCCGATCATCGCAATCCGCATCGCAGCACTTCGAGTGTTATTGAGAACTGGAAAGGCTCAAGCGCCGACCAGACGGAAACCCCTGGCGCCACAAAGCGTTGAAACTGCTTCGGTAGGCCAATAGGACCAGGGCGCCGGCAACGCTGCAATACGCCAGCAGGCCAAACCGCCAGGAATTTCCATTCGCGCAAGCAAGAAACCAGGCGCCGCAGGCCGCGCCCACAAGCAGGGTTCGAACCGCGGGCCAGACACCGCGCCCCGTAAGGTCGCGGAGAAGAAGTTCGTCGGCCAGCCACCAGAGCAGGGCTGACCCCAGCATTGCCCAGGCCATGTTTTCGAGCCTGCCGGTCCGGAGGGCCACCGACAGGAACAGCGCGGCCGCGGTCAATCCGAGGGTTGCGCCCAACAGCATCCGTCCCTGACGCAAGTGGCAGCGAAAGTAATTCGCATGCAGGATGTAGATGGCTCCAGTCAACCCGGTGGTCAGCATCAGTACACGCAGGATGGGCAGGCTGGACGAATACGCCGGCAGAAGTCGCACGATCAACGCGCGCAATGGGAAATATCCGGCCAGGCTCATCGCCCACAGTCCCACCAGGGCAGCCTCACCCCACGCATAGGCGCGCGTTCGAGTTTCCGCGCTCACACCGTCTGACAAGTATGGAAACACCACCCGCGCCATCGACAGGATAAGCGTGTTGATGACGGCCAAAGCATTTGCGGCGAAGCCATAGATTGCAAACTTTCGAATGGGAAACACCGAGCTCACGAAGACTCGGTCCAAGGCAATTGCCAGGGACGTAAAGCAATTTGCCAGCAACACGCCCCATCCGAGACGAAGGGATCCGATGCCGACATCCCATATCCTTCGAGGAGGCAGCACCGGGATGGCAAATCTCTTGCGAAGAAAAACCCATGACCCCACGCCGCTAGCGAACCAGGACAGGATGAACGCGATGATCAGAGCGTCAAGCGTCAAGCGCCGCGCCCAATGCAAAGCGAGAACGGTGAGAAGCAGCACAACCGGATTGACCAGCGTGAAAAAAGAAAGCCACCCGAATTGTTTCGCCGCCTGCAGGGCACACTGAGAGAGCGTTGCCCAGTTCCAAACCAGTGCGTAGACGGTTACGGCTAGGGCCAGCCAAATCCAGTGCGCTCCGCCAGATACAAGCCACAGCGCAAATAATCCCAAGGGCAACAGCACACACTGTTGAACCAGGAGGAACGCAGTCATCGGCGAAAGTTCCAGGGGAAGCTCTTGAGGCCGGGCCGACCAGCGGATTAGCGCTCCATCCAACAGTCCCAGATGAAAGATGCCGGTGAATCCCCCGTAAAGAATGAAGATCCGGTACAGGCCGTAGTTTTCAACTGTAAGCAGGCGCGGGAGCAGGAATGTAAGCACCCCATTGGCTGCCAGCGCAGCCAGGTTGGCCACACCGAAGATAACGAGGTGGCCCGCAAAAGCTGCCTTAGAAGTGCGATCTGAGTTGCCCATCCGGAATCCGGTTTCAGCCGGAACTTCAATCGGAGCGGGCGGCGAGATTTCAGACCAACCCTCTCCCGAGACCACGGGCGGGCCTGCAGACACCTTCGATGTGGCCACTTCGTTCAGCATGGGTTGTGGAAGATTCAACTTGACCCTTCAGGTGAGACGGCTACTCGGGACGAAAACGGATTCCCAACAATGCCTGCCGCCCGTCGAGAAATCCTTGAGCCATCTTCTTCAGGCAGGCAAATTTCCTGGTGCCGAACAGCAGCGCTCCCCCGGCGTGGCGTGCCATGTGGCCAACGACGAACCATTTTGTCCGGCGGCTCGGGTAGAGCCACCACGCCGCGTAAGCCAAATTGCGAATGAGATAGTACTCG
>Ga0210391_10003317_pt1 | contig 13665 bp, 14 predicted proteins | sample IncBWC12OmetaG_FD_160573 | JGI IMG/M metagenome (GOLD analysis project Ga0210391, IMG submission 160573) | Forest soil microbial communities from Barre Woods Harvard Forest LTER site, Petersham, Massachusetts, United States - Inc-BW-C-12-O ... | reverse complement strand
ATCGCGCAAACCGCGCTCAGGAGGCATTATGCATCTCTCTCAAACCATCGGCGATGGCCTGCGTCGTGTAGCAGTGGGCAGGGTGTTATGCATCGCTGCGCTTATCATGACGGCCGCTTCCCAAGCTGGGGGCTCGACGTACCCGACCTTGCAGATTTGCGCCAATAGCGGGGTCTTTCAAGGGGCTTGCACCCTCACTAGCTACAGCGGTGTGCCAGGAAGCACGGTTTATCTCCTTGGCGAAGGTTTCGGCAACTCATCGCTGGTCGATCTCTACTTCGACAACTTCGTCGTCGCGGAGGTAGTGACGAATCCCAGCGGTGGCACTTTCGCCTTCGCTCTGCAGATCTCTCCTACGACTCCTCTGGGGCAACACTGGATTACTGCGGTGCAGCAATCCAGCGACGTGGCAGCGCAGGCTCCAGTTCAGATCGAAGACAACTGGTCGGCGTTCCGTTACTCTGCCGTCCACAGAGCCGACAATCCTTACGAAAGCATCCTGAACCAAAACACGGTCGGAGACATCGATGTCGCTTGGAGCTACCTGACTGGCGGCGCCATAACTTCCTCCCCGGTGCAACTCGACACAGCTTCCGTGACATTCACTCTGCGCGGGCCGGAATTTATCTTCGACTACGACACCTACGTTGGCTCTTGGGATAACAACGTGTATGACATCGATGGCGTGGCAGGCACATTGAAGTGGAGGTTCGGGACCAACGGCTTTGTCGCGACAACTCCCGCGGTCAGTAACGGGATGGTCTACATAGGATCTTCCGATTCCAATGTTTACGCGCTAAGAGCGGCCACCGGCGCAGAAATTTGGAACCACACCACCGGGAGCGGAGTGTTCTCCTCACCGGCAGTAGCCAATGGCACGGTTTACATCGGATCGAACGACTTCAACCTCTATGCACTAAACGCACTTACCGGCAGCGTGGTTTGGAGCTTTGCCGCCGCGAACAACGTCGCAACCTCACCGGCTGTGTCTGACGGCCGAGTCTACGCCGCCTCCGACGACCAGGTCCTTCACGCCTTGAACGCATCGACCGGCGTGCAGGTTTGGAGCGCCGACCTTTCGCCCGCCCTTTGTGTAGTGGTGGGTGTTAGGCGCCCAACATACGTCGGTTCTGCCGTAATATCTTCCGCCGCTGTAGCGGACGGAATAGTCTTCGTCGGAGTTGGCAACGGAGTGGATGCGCTCAACGCCTCAACCGGTGCCCCGATATGGTCCAGTGGTCAACTCTCGACTGCAACCTGCGCTCCCACGTCATCGCCAGCGCTGGCCAACGGCGTCATATACGTCGGTTCACAGGACAATAACCTCTATGCCCTTAATGCGAGGACTGGGGCAGTTTTGTGGAACTATACCACCGGCGGCGCCATCGACTCCTCGCCGGCGGTCGCCAACGGCGTCGCTTACGTGGGATCTGGCGACGGCTACGTCTACGCGCTGAACGCTTCTACGGGTGCATTGCTTTGGAGTTTCGCCACCGGAGCCGCAGTCGAGTCCTCGCCGACGATCGCCAACGGCACCCTCTACGTGGGATCTGATGACAACAATCTATACGCATTCAATCTCGCCGGGGGTTCGCAGGCAAGGACCGGAGTACCTAAGCCCGATCCCAGTACGTTGCGTCCGAACCTTAGCCTGAGGGCGCCGAAATAACGGCCTCGATGCGCCACCACCGGCCGGGTCGGTGCCCCATTCAAGGTCGCTTTTGGCTTTGAGTGGGGCAGTTCATAGATGGACAAAGCCCCGCACCCAGAGGAAACACTCGGAATAACTTAGTTTGAATCACATCCCAAAGAAAACCGCAGGGCAGCGCACACCTCATTCATCCGTGCGGAACTGAGCTGGGCCACACGCTTCCCCAGGCGCTGCTGCGAAACGGTAACGGCGTTGTGCAGGTTTACCGCGCATGGGGCCTTCATGCCATCCTCCACGTTCAGCACAACTTCCGAAGGCACGCCGCGAATCGTCGACGTGACAGGCGCCACCGTGACGGTGGATAGATACGCGATCGCGCTGTTGCGCGTGAGCACCAGGGCCGGCCGCTTTTTGTCGGGCGGGGCAAACTGATAGAGCCGAACTTCGCCTCGCGCGATTCTTCCGCTGGTTATTCTTCCTGCCACGCAGCCTCCGATTCCCAACTCCGTGCCTCCGGGTCGGCTTGCGGATGCCGCGAGTAGCCCTGGCGGTCACGCTCTTCACTGGCCCGGAGTTCCAACCGGCGAAGGTGTTCCCGCAGGGCGTCGCGCACCAATGCAGAGCGGTTTCGTCGGGTGCGCTTCGCGGCTTGGTCGGCGGCGTGTAGCAGCTTTTTGTCCAGCACAATTTGAATGATTTCCATATGTGGAACCTGCTCCACAGTATACTCCACATAGAAAACATTTCCAGGCAAACTACCACCCTCTCCTAACTCTGAGTAAAATCCCAACATGCTCTTCGTCCTCGATGTCGGCAACACCAACACCGTCCTCGGAGTCTTCGCCCGCGCCACAAACCATCGCGACGGAGCTGCCGCTCCTCCGCGCTACGAGCGCCTCGTAGCCCACTGGCGCGTCGCCACGCGGCAGGGAAGCACCGTCGATGAATACGGCGTCCTCTTCCGCAATCTTTTTTCCATGGCCAGCCTTGAAGCCTCCGGCATTCACGGTATCGTGATTTCTTCCGTCGTGCCGCCGCTCGATCCCGTGCTCCGCCAGGTCTGCGAGCGCTATTTCAACTCCAAGCCGCTGTTCATCGAGCCCGGCATCAAGACCGGCATGCCCGTGCAATACGACAATCCCGCCGAGGTCGGCGCCGACCGCATCGTCAACGCCGTCGCCGCCTTCGACAAATACGGAGGCCCCTGCGTCATCGTCGATTTCGGCACCGCCACCACCTTCGACTGCGTCTCCGCCAAAGGCGAATACATGGGCGGAGTCATCTGCCCCGGCATCGGCATCTCCGCCGACGCGCTTTTTTCGCGCACCGCCCGCCTGCCCCGCGTGGAGATTCGCAAGCCTGCCCGCGTCATCGGCACCAACACCGTAGGCAGCCTGCAATCCGGCCTCTACTACGGATACCTCGGCCTCGTCGACGGCATCCTCGAACTTCTCCTCAACGAACTCGGCCCGCAAACCCACGTCCTCGCCACCGGCGGCTTCGGCTCCATGATTGGCAAAGGATCGAAGTACATCAAGAACGTCGACGACCTCCTGACCCTCGAAGGCCTGCGCATCATCTGGGAGCGTAACCGCCCATCCACATCGCGCCCCTCCGGCGACGACACCGCCGAAATCGAAATAAAAAATCCCAGCCGCAACTCAAAATCAAAAAACGATTCCGGCTCGCGCCCCGCACCCCGCCTCCCACGCTAAAATCGACTCTTGGAAAATTACTTCAACTACTTCACCGAAATCGAAGAGCAATTCCTGCGCCGCCGCGGCGGAGGCCTGCTCCTGACCACGCTGGACTGGGCCCTGATCGAAACCTGGAAAGACGCCGGAATCCCGCTCGAAGCCGTCCTCCGCGGCATCGACGCCGCTTTCGACCGCTACGATCAGCGCCCGTCGAAATCGAAAAAAGTAAACAGCCTCGCTTACTGTTCACAGCAAGTGCTCACCGCCGCCGAAGACATGAAGGAAGCCGCAGTCGGTGCCGCTACCCCCGATTCCTCAAATAAAGAAAACCCTTCCCAGGGATTCGATACCCAAACTATTTCCCAATTCCTCCTCCGCAACGCCGGTCAGCTGGACCGGGCAACCCTTCCCGCCGCATCGGGAATCTCCGCAGCCGCCATAGCCAAGGAAACCGCAACCACGCTTCGCAAACTATCCGAAGAAATCACGGTAGCGAACGATAACAAGAAATCCCCAAAGCTCGAAGAGCTGGAACGCCGCCTGACCGTCCTCGAGGAGAAACTGTTCGCCGCTCTTCTAGCCGCGACTCCCGACGACATCATCGTCGCCGCCCGCGCCCAAGCCGACCGCGAACTCTCCGCCTACCGCCGCAAAATGACTGCCCCGCAAATCGATCAGCTGCAAAAGCAATACATCCACAAACGCCTGTTGGAAAAATACAACCTCCCGCGCCTGAGCCTCTTCTACATGTGAGTTCCCAACCATGACCCACACCTTCGACGCCCTGATCCTCGGAGCCGGAGCCGCCGGCCTTCTTTGCGCCATCGAGGCCGGCAAGCGCGGCCGCCGCGTGGCCGTGCTCGAACGCGCCTCGCGCCCCGGCAAAAAAATCCTCATCTCCGGCGGCGGGCGCTGCAACTTCACCAATCTTCACTGCACGCCGGAAAATTTCATCTCCTACAATCCGCACTTCGCAAAATCCGCCCTCGCCCGCTACACCCCCCAGGATTTCATCGCCCTCGTCGAAAAGCACCGCATCCCCTATCACGAAAAAACTCTCGGCCAGCTTTTCTGCGACCGCTCCGCGCAAGACATTCTCGGAATGCTCGAATCCGAATGCCGCGCCGCGCGGGTAGAAATCTTCCTCGGCACAAACATTTCCTCAGTCGAGCGCTCCATCGAGCAAAGCAAATTCACAGTCCATACCGGCCATGCCGGCTTCGAAGCTTCCAATCTCGTCATCGCCACCGGCGGCCTTTCCATCCCCAGGATCGGAGCCACCTCCTTTGGCTATGACCTGGCAGGCCAGTTCGGTCTAGCCATCCGCGAGCCGCGCCCGGCGCTGGTTCCGCTCCTGCTCAACTCCGAAGACCGCGCTCGCTACTGCGACCTCGCCGGAGTCTCCTCCGAAGTAGTCGTCTCCACCGCCGCCCACCGCTTCCGCGAAAAAATGTTGATCACCCACCGCGGCCTGAGCGGTCCCGCAATCCTACAAATCTCCTCCTACTGGAATCCCGCCGAGCCCATCTCGATCGATCTGGCGCCCAACCATGAAGTCATCGCAGCCTTTCGCGACCCCAAAACCCCGCGCACCCAAAACGCAATCCGCGCCGAACTGCGAAAATTCCTGCCCCATCGTCTCGCCGATCGCTGGCTCGACCTGCATGCCCCAGCCAGCACGACCAACGAAGCCCTGGCCCGGCTCGAAAAGCAAATCCACGCCTGGCAGATTTCGCCTGCCGGGACCGAAGGCTACGAAAAAGCCGAAGTCACCGCAGGCGGCGTCGACACCAGCGAACTCTCCGCCAGAACTATGGAAAGCCGCAAAGTCCCCGGCCTCTACTTCATCGGGGAAGTCGTCGACGTCACCGGCCACCTCGGCGGCTTCAATTTCCAATGGGCCTGGGCCTCAGGCGCCGCTGCCGGCCGGGATATTTAACGGGAGAATTGCTGAGATATTTAACGGCAGAACTGCTGACTAACTTCGGCTCCGAGTCGCGCTCGCAGAAACGCCGATTTTTCCAAAGGATGCTGAAAAGAAATACAGAAAATACTGTATACCGCTATCCCGTAGCAACCTCTTATCTTGGCCTGCGATTTCATGCCGAAGGAGATTGCAAAGAAAATGTCACCCGCTGATGAGCCCAAAGGTTGGCAAATATTGCAGGCGATGGCCCAGAACGAAAACGATCCTGAGCGTCTGGCCTCCATTATCGATCGCATGAATCGATTGCTCGACGCCCACGAGCGCCGCTCCGGCAATGCAAATGCCGGCGATCCGGAAGCCAACTAGTTCCCCGGTAGTTGCTCAGTTTGAATGTTCCGGTTCCATGAAGGCGTCATTCCGAAGCCCCGCGCTTTTACCAGCGGGGCGAGGAATCTCGGGCGCAAGCAATTTTCTCCACATCATCTCAGCAAACTCCCCAACCCCAGAGCCCTACCCTCGTGCTCGAGCCCGCCTCGCTCCCCGCTCTCACGTAAAATCGTTTCTTGCTCTTAACCATCGAAAAATTAATCTACGGCGGAGACGGCCTCGCTCACCTTCCTCCCGATCTTCACAGCCCCGGTCTTCACGGCGATGTTCCCGGCAAAGACCGGTCCCGCGGCAAAGCCGTTTTCATTCCCTTCGTTCTCCCTGAGGAGCAGGCCGAAGCCACGCTCACCGAACAGAAGCCCGGCTTCGCTCGCGCCCGCCTCGATGCAATCGTCCAGCCTTCGCCGGATCGCATCGTGCCCGCCTGTCCCTATTTCTCCCGCTGCGGCGGATGCCACTACCAGCACATCACCTACGAGCGGCAGCTGGAAATCAAGAAACAAATCCTGCGGGAGAACTTGAAGCGCATCGCCAGGCTCGATCTTCAAATTGAGATCGAAGCCCATCCATCGCCGCCCTGGAACTATCGCAACCGCTCTCGCCTGCAACTCCGAACGCGCCCCGATTTCGCCGCCGGGTATTTCCGCTTCGCCTCGCACGAACTGTTGCCTGTCGAAGAGTGCCCAATCAGCTCGCCGCTGATCAATCGCGGCATCGCCGCCCTCTGGCAATCTGGGCGTACCGGAAAAGCCCCCGAAGGCGTGCAGGAAGTCTCGTTCTTCGCCAATGCCGAAGACACTCAATTGCTCTTGGAACTCTCCTTTAGGCCCGGCGCTGACCCGCAAGCCACCGAAGCCTGGGCCGAAGATCTCCGCGCATCGCTCCCCGCGATCGCCGGCATCGTCGCGATCCGAGAAAGTGGAAACGAAACCCGCGAATCGCTTGTCACCGTCGGCGCGCCGGAATTGACCTATCGAACCCGCACCGCCAACTTCCGCGTAAGCGTCGGCTCTTTCTTCCAGACCAACCGCTTCCTCATCGACGATCTTCTCGAGATCGTCACCCGCGGCCGCTCCGGCAAACTCGCGCTCGACCTCTTCGCCGGCGTCGGACTTTTTTCCACAGCCCTGGCGTGTAACTTCCGTCACGTGGTTTCAGTCGAGTCGTCACAGACTGCCGCAAAAGACCTTAAATACAATCTGCCTACGAACGGAAAGGCGGTTCGCTCTGCGACCGGGGTGTCCCTGGCTGAAGTGGCAGCTACGGCTCGTGCGGCCGCGGATGGTTCATCCGCGAAGTCGCATGGCGAAAGAAACAAAGGGCGGGTCGGGAAGGGCAAACTCCCCCAGAATTACCTTGATACGCCCGACCTCATTGTCGTGGATCCGCCCCGCAGCGGTCTGGGAGATCGCGTGGCGCGTGCTCTAACCGAGGCGTACGCGCCACGCATCACCTACGTTTCCTGCGATCCGGCAACCCTGGCCCGCGACCTGCTCCCACTGCAAGCCGCCGGCTATCGCATCGAAGAAGTGCATTTGGTAGACCTCTTCCCGCAAACGTACCACCTGGAGAGCGTAGTTCACTTAGCCCGTTGACAGTCGCGCAGCGCCACTAAAAAAGGATGCCCCACCTTTCGCCGCAGTTGCAAAAGGTAGGAACCACGAAAGCGTAAAGATTGAAGATGAAGGGGTTCAGAACGATTCGGATCAACGAACAGTTTTAGCCTTTGGGTAGCGCTGCGATGAATCTCCTCATAATTGCACGCGGCTTTAGCCGCTGAGGTTCGCCCGCCAACCAATGCGCCCCTCCGGTCCAACCTCACCGCGCCAACCTATGTTCTGGGCCGCAGCCGCCTACTCCGCGGGAATTCTTGTCCACGCCAATCGTCCCGCGTCCCTCTGGATAACAGCCACCATCGCCGCGATAGCCGCAGCCCTCTACTTCCGAAGCCGCAAGATACTGGCTCTCTGCTTATCGTTAAGCGCATTCTTCCTGATCGGATCCCTCCAAATCCAACTCCGCGGCACAGCGGACCCGCGCGATACATCCCTCGATTCCTTTGACGGACAATCGGTTGGCCTGATCGCTCACATCGCTCAAGAAGGCACAGCGCGCCGGGACGGCCAGGAATTCCGCCAGCGAGCCGACCTCGAAACCGAGGAAATAATCGACGATCAAGGGAATTACCACCGGATTCACGCGGGTGTCCGTCTCGGAATCTACAGCCGCACCACCACCCAGCCACTTCATTACGGCAACCGCATCCGCGTGGCGGCGAAGCTCCGCACCCCACGCAACTTCCGCAACCCCGGAGCATTCGACTACGAAGCCTATCTCGCCTCTGACAACATCGCCGCGCTGGCCTCAGCTCGGGCGGAGGAACTCACCATGCTTCCCGGCTTCACTGGAACCCGCATCGGGCTATTCAGGGCGCGCATCCACTCCGGCCTGGTCGCCGCAGTTCACAAACTCTGGCCTGCGCCGCAAGCCGCCCTGCTCGACGCCATGCTCATCGGTGAAGATGCCTTCATCGACCGCGACACCCGCGTGGACTTCCAGCGCTCCGGCACCTATCACATCCTGGTCGTGTCGGGAATGAACGTGACGATCCTGGCCTTCGTGATCTTCTGGACCCTCCACCGCCTGCGCCTCGCCGATATTCCCGCAACGGCGCTGACAATTTTTTTCTGCGTGGCCTACGCCTTCGTCACCCAGGTCGGGGCGCCCGTCTGGCGAGCCACGCTGATGTGCGCCATCTACCTCACCACACGCCTCCTGTATCGAGAACGCGCCATGGTCAACGCGCTGGGCGCCGCCGCGCTGGGCGTGCTCGTCTTCGATCCACGCCAGCTCTTCACCGCCAGCTTTCAAATGACATTCCTATGCGTGCTGATCGTAGCCGCCATTTGCATTCCGTTGGTCGAGCGCACGTCACACCGCTATCGCCAGGCCCTGGCCCATTGGAATTCTGATGACTACGGCCCGCAACTCGTTCCGCGCATTGCCCAGTTCCGCCTCGATCTCCGCCTGATCGCCGAACGCCTCGCGCAATTCATCGGCAACGCTGGGTCGTTGCGCGCAGTGCGCGGCGCCGCGCTAATCTGTCTCGCCATTTTCGAACTGCTGCTCGTTTCCGCCGTAATGCAGATGGGATTAGCTCTTCCTATGGCTTATTACTTCCACCGCGCCACCACCATCGGCCTTCCCGCGAACATAGCGGTAGTTCCCCTGGCGCAACTTCTAATGCCCGCCGCCGTGCTCACGCTCTGTCTCGGATATATTTCGGTAACTCTAGCGAAGATTCCCGCACTGCTGACGCTTCTGGCCTTGCAAGTCATCACCGGAACAGTGCATGGGCTGGGAGGCCTGCGTCTGGCCGATCTCCGCGTAGCCACGCCCTCCATTCTCACGATCGCAATCGACTCGGCGGCGCTCATTCTGGCGATGCTCTTCGTGCGCAAACGCCCGCTACTCGCAGCATCGGGCCTCATTGCAATGCTCGCAGCATCGCTCGCGCTGGCGTTCATTCCGGCCCGGCCGAAAACCCACCCCGGCAAACTCGAAGTCACTTCCATCGACGTTGGCGAAGGCGACTCGATCCTAGTAGTCATGCCCGAAGGCCGCACTCTGCTGGTCGACGCCGGAGGTCCAGTCTGGGGCGCCAGAAACCAAATCGATTTCGGCGAAGACGTAGTTGCGCCCTATCTCTGGACTCGCGGCATCTCCCGCCTCGACGCCGTTGCCATCTCTCATGCACACTCCGACCATATCGGCGGTATGCCCGCCATCCTCAAAGATTTTCGTCCCAAAGAATTATGGATCGGTCTCGAACCACCCAGCCGCGCCCTGGACAACGTGATCGCAGAAGCCAATGCGCTGGGAATCAAAGTAGTGCGCCACTGGGAGGGAGACGAAGTTTCCATGGGGGGCGCGAAAGTAGATGTTCTCTTTCCGCCGCAAGACTGGCCCGTAGGGATCGAGCCAAGAAATAACGATTCAACCGTTCTCTATGTAACCTACGGCGCAACCTCGGTTCTGCTGGAAGGCGACGCCGAAAAAGCCGTCGAGCGCCGCATCGCCGCTTTGCATCCGCTTCACGCCGACCTGCTTAAAGTAGGCCATCACGGCAGCGCCACATCCACTACTCCGGAAATCCTGAAAGCCGTCAGCCCAACCTACGCCATGATCTCCGTCGGATATCACAACCTCTACGGCTTGCCGAAAGATGCTGTCCTCGACCGTCTCCAGGCCGCCGGCATCCGCACCTACCGCACCGATCTAAACGGCGCCGTCAGCTTCTTCCTCGACGGCCACTCCGTCACTCCTGAGTTGGCAACTCAGCCGTAACGTCGTCATCGACAACGCCCGCGCCTCCCGAATCCCGCAACGCCGCTTTTCGCGACTCTGCAATCACCCGCCGCGCCTCATCCGCATCCTCTTCCCGCGCCAGAATCACCATCCCACCCAGCCCCGGAAAAGTATCCTGCACCCATGTGCCCGACTTCAGATCGCTCTCTATCCCCGCCGAGTCGAGCAGCCCCTTCACCACCATCGCCTCCGACTCCACTTCCGTATCGAACACCTTCACCAGCTTCTCACTCGGATCGGGCCGGTCCATCTCTCCACTTCCGGATTGCGCCATAATCTCTCCCCGCGAAATCCGCCGCCCAAAAAGCAACGCACCCCGCAATGTGTGATTCTACGCCTCTAACCTGACCAATACCCGGCCAATAACTCTCAACTAATTGACCTTCCAACGGATGACCTTCCCCCACTCAAGGTTGTGAACCCGCAACGCCGTGAATCCGCATCCGCAATCCCCAACCCGCAGGCCCGGCACTTTCGGGCCGTAGGTTTTTCCCGCCCACACGCGCACAATGCTGGAAAACCACCGCAACGCCGCGCCCGCCGCCAACATCAAAACAACTAGGCGCGACGATCAGGGGACCAAATGACCATCGGCGAACCAGCAGACCATCCAGAAAAACAACCGTTACCGCAGGATCAAACCGAATCCGCAGACGAAGCCAAACGCCTCCGCCGCCTGCAAGTTATGATGAGCATGGTCAGCTCCGTCATCAGCCAGGACCCCAGCCTCACCGTCGAAGAAGCCTCCGAACTAGCCGCCGGCGCCAAGCGCGCCGCCCTCGCCATGTTCCCCGACAAAGAACTAGCCTACGACCTCCTCTACAAACCCCGCCTCCAGCGCCTCATGCGCGAACGCTTTCGGTTGCAATAACAGTTACTCATCCGCCACCGGATTCCTCAACGTCCCCACTCCCTCGACGCTTACTTCCATCACATCTCCCGCTTTCACTGGCCCCACCCCCTCGGGTGTCCCCGTAGCAATCAAATCCCCCGGCAGCAGAGTCATCACCGCCGTGGTGTATCGCATCACCAGATCCACCGGAAACAAAAAATCCCGCGTCGTGGCCGCCTGCTTCACTTCCCCATTCACCCGCGTCTCCACCTGCACCCCGGCCCACGGGTCGATCCCATCCGCCACCACCGGCCCCACCGGGCAGAAGGTGTCAAAGCTCTTCCCCCGCGTCCACTGCCCATCCTTCTTCTGCAGATCGCGCGCCGTCACATCGTTCAAACACGTATACCCCAAAATATAAGGACGCACATCCTCATCCTCGCGAATGTGCCGGCACTTCTTCCCAATCACAATGCACAGCTCGCCCTCATAATCCACGCGCTCGGAAATCTTCGGACGCTTTACCGTCCCGCCGGGCGCCAGCAAAGCCGAATCCGGCTTCAAAAAAATTACCGGCTCAGTCGGAATCTCATTCCCCAACTCTTTCGCATGCTCGCGGTAATTCCGCCCCACGCAGACAATCTTCGAAGGCCGCACCGGCGCCAGCAATTCCGCCGCATCCAGCGCAATCGGATCGATCCGCCGCGACCGCAATCCCTCCACGTCCCCATCCGATTCCTCCGGTGGCGTCAGCAAAACCCGCACGATCGACTCGCGCCCTGCAACCGCCTCCACAAACCCGTACTGATCCTGCCCATTCAATCGAAACCGGCAATATTTCATGGCAAATCTATCTAATCACGAGAAAGGAAAAACGTGGGAAAGATTTTCGCAAAGCAAGCCTCTCATCGAAGGCGTCATCCCGAACGGGCGCGCTTTCACCAGCGCGCGGAGGGATCTCGCGAGTGCGAAAGATTTTCCAACGGCGAGGCGGGTGGCGCATCCAAGCCATCTTTTGGCTTGGGTGGGGATCTTGAACTTATTGCAGGGATTCTTGTCTCGTAACGAAAAAATTCCGAAAGAACTAAACTCGCTGCACTCCACCCAGTCCGCGCAGCGCCACAACCATCTTCTCCGACCACGCCGCAATCTGCTCATCCCGCAACGTCGCTTCATCCGACTGCAATCTCGCCCGCAACAAAATTGAATACTTTCCCCGCTCAATCGATCCACCGCGAAAAATCTCGACCGGAGAGAACGAACGCACTTCAGAAATTCCCAGCCCCATCACCGCCCGCCGCATCGCCTCGAACTCAACCTCATCCGAAAACACGAACGAGAAATCGCGCTCCACTGCCGGATACTTCGCCAGCGCCTTATACAAAATCTTCCGCAATCCGCGCGCATGAAGCTGTTCCAGGTCAATCTCAGCCAGGTAAACATCCGCCCGCAACTTCCGCGCGTTCTTAACCGCCTCGGCAACCAGCCCAAACTGCGCCACCGGCACGCCATCCATCAGAGCCCGCGCCGACCGCCCCGGATGAAAATACTCCTCAGTCTCCCGATCGAAACTAAGCTCGGAATAAGCAAACGCAGCCAGAAGATTCTCAATATCTCCCTTAAACGCCCGAAACTCCTCGGTCGATTCAGAAGACGAGGGTGCCACAAATCCCGAGGGTGCCCCATTTCTCGCGTCTTTTGCGAGAAGTGGGGAATTTGACTTTCCCATAGTGGTGGTTGCCGAGGGTGCCCCATCCAAGCCCTCTTTTGGCTTGGGTGGGAATTTTGACTTTCCGGAACTGACATCGATTCGCGCACCCAAAGAAATCCCCGCGCTAACCGCGCTCGCCGTAGCTCCCAAACACAACCGCTCCGGCTCAACCCGCTCCCCATCCCGCGTCTCGTAAACTCGCCCCATCTCGAACAACCGCACATCGTCCATCGCGATTCAAATTCCATGCGAGCATGTCCAGCATCCCCGGAGCCATCGTAGTCCGCATCACCGACGCCTCCGCGCTCAACGGATTCTCCAACTCCAGAACCGAAGCGGAAGAAAACCCCTCCGCATCCTCATGCGAAATAAAACTCAATGACACCGTCTCGTTATACCCAACAGCCAAAGCCCGCTCGCGCAAAGTCGTATCCGCCCGCGCATTGGGCAGCTCAACCACCGCCCCGCGATAAGCCGGCAAAGTATTTTCAAACTTGTCATACCCATGCAGCCGCGCAATCTCTTCGATCAAATCGATCTCGCGCTCCACATCCAGCCGCCAGCTGGGAATATGAACTTCAAACTGCGCCTCGCCCTGCCCTGCGGGGATCAATTCAAATCCAAGTTTCTTCAGAATCCGAACAATCTCGCCAGTCTTCAGATTCCCGCCCAGAATGCGATGCACTTCAGACAACCGCAAAATCACCGGAGCCGAATCCATCTCCCTCGAGACCGCATCGATCACGTCGCCGTCCAGATCCCCGCCGCCCGAAGCAAGAATAAGCTCCGCCACCAGATCGCAAGACAGAACTGTCGATTCAAAATCCGCCCCGCGCTCGAATCGGTGCGACGCATCGGTGTGAATCCCATGCCGCCGCGCCGTCTTCCGAACCGTAACCGGATCCCACCAGGCCGACTCGATCAAAACATTCCGAGTCTTCTCTGTGATCATCGTGCCGAACCCGCCCATCACTCCGGCAAGCCCAACAGGCCGTTTCGCGTCAGCCACAACCAAATCTTCCGAACTAAGCGTCCGCTCCACGCCATCCAGAGTCTTCAGCTTCTCGCCATTTCTTGCGCGACGAATGATGA
>Ga0210391_10003314_pt1 | contig 13679 bp, 8 predicted proteins | sample IncBWC12OmetaG_FD_160573 | JGI IMG/M metagenome (GOLD analysis project Ga0210391, IMG submission 160573) | Forest soil microbial communities from Barre Woods Harvard Forest LTER site, Petersham, Massachusetts, United States - Inc-BW-C-12-O ... | reverse complement strand
TTGGGCCCAGGTTGCAGCCCGTCAAAAAAAGTGACAGAAGAGCGACTGTGCCGGCCTTTCGCATCAGTCGTGTCCTCCTTCGAGCGCGACGGGTTGGCCCACGGCCACTTGAGGCTTCTTTTTGGCGATGCGTTCGACCACGACAAACAAGACGGGAACGAAGAAGACTCCCAGTACGGTGGCCGCACCCATGCCGGTGATTACAGAACTTCCGAGCACCTTCCGACCAATCGCCCCCGCGCCTTTAGCTGTCCAGAGAGGAACACATCCCAGAATGAATGCGAACGAGGTCATCAAGATAGGCCGCAAGCGCAAACGGGCGCCTTCGAGGGCTGCGTCCACCAGTTCTTTTCCTTTTGCGTGTTCCAGTATTGCGAACTCAACAATCAGGATGGCGTTCTTGGCGGTAAGCCCAATCAACATGACAAGGCCGATTTGCGCAAAGACATTGTTATCAAATTTACGCAGAAGGAGTCCCCCGTAAGCGCCGAGAACCGCCACGGGAACGGACAGAAGCACGCTGAATGGCAGAGACCAACTCTCATACATCGCCGCCAGAATCAGAAACACAAACATGATGGACATTCCAAAGACCATCGCCTGCCCGCCTTCGGCCTTTTTTTCCTGAAAGGACATGTCACTCCAGGCATATCCGAAACCGGCAGGCAAAACTTCGTTGGAAACTTGTTCCATGGCGGCCATGGCCTGCCCGGAACTGAATCCTGGAGCAGGCGTGCCGTTAATTTGGATACTGCGGAACAGGTTGAAACGGTTGGTATACTCCGGGCCCGATACCCTCTTGATTGTGACTAGTGAAGCCAACGGCGTCATGTCACCTTTTGCAGTTCGAACGTAGAAGTTGTTGACCTTGTCGGCGCTCGTGCGGTACTCGGGCTCTGCCTGCAGATAAACTTTCCATTGGCGTCCGAAGCGATTGAATTGGTTGACATAAGCGCCACCCAAGAAGGCTTGGAGTGTCTGGTAGACTTCCCCGAATTGCAGTCCCTGCTTCAGGACTCGATCCTGGTCGATGTCCACGAAGAGTTGCGGCACGGTCGGGCGAAACGTGCTGACCAGCGAGGCGATTTCAGGACGCTTCCGCGCTGCTTGAGTCAACTTGTCAAGAGTGTCCGAAAGTTGTGTAACGCTCCCACCACTTCGGTCCTGCAGCATGAACGTGAATCCCCCAGCCGTGCCCAGGCCAGGAATTGCGGGAGGGCCAAAGGCGAAAGCAACGGCCTCCGGAATGTCCGCCCGCAATTTTTTGTTGAGGCTTTGCATGAGCCCATTGGCGGAAAGTTCTTCCGTTTTGCGCTCATCCCACGGTTCAAGCTGAAGGAAGTAGAATCCGGTGTAGCTGGCGGAAGTGTTGGACAGAAGGCTGAAACCTGTAATGCCACTGAAGCTCTGAACACCATGCGTGTGCGCGAGCATGTCATCTAGCTTGCGCATGACTGCGTCGGTGCGCTGTAGGGAGGCCGCGTCGGGTAGTTGTATCTGCAGGAAAGCATAACCCTGATCTTCTTCTGGGATAAAACTCGTGGGAAGACTCCGGCCCATAGCTCCAGCAATCACGGAGATGATGACGAGCAGCAGAATTGCAAGTACCCACCGGCGAATGAGGACATGGCTCCAGTTTACGTACCCGCCGGTCATCTTTTCGAAGAAGCGATTAAACGCGGCGAAGAACCTGGCCAGCAGGCCTTTCGATTTCTTGCGCGGACGAAGCAAGAGGGCAGAAAGCGCGGGTGAGAGCGTTAAAGCGTTGAACGCAGAAATGATTACCGAAATCGCGATGGTAATTGCGAATTGTTGGTTCAGCAGCCCTTTAATGCCGCCCAATGCCGCCATGGGTATAAATACCGCAGAGAGCACCAGGGCGATGCCAATGACTGGACCGGACACTTCTTCCATCGCCTTTAGCGTTGCATCCTTGGGCGACAGCCCGTGTTCAATGTGATGCTCGACAGCTTCCACGACCACGATGGCGTCGTCCACGACAAGGCCGATAGCGAGAATGAGTCCAAACAGCGACAGGGTGTTGATGGAAAAACCTAAGATTGGAAAGATCGCAAACGTGCCGATGAGTGAGACTGGAACAGCAAGTAAAGGGATAAGCGTTGCACGCCAATTCTGGAGAAAGAGGAACACAACTATGATGACCAGGACAAGCGCCTCCCCCAGGGTCTTTACGATCTCCTTCATCCCTTCCGTAATGGGAAGGGTGGTGTCCATGGCAACTTTGTACTCGAGGTCGTTGGGAAACCGCGACTTCAGTTCCTCCATTTGTTCCTTCACTTGTTTCGCCACCGTCAATGCGTTGGAACCGGGCGCTTGATAGACGGCAATGATGACCGCCGGCTTTCCGTTGTACCGCCCAATCTGCTGATAGACGAGGGATCCCAGTTCGATTCGCGAGACATCCTTTAGCCTTACCGTCGAGCCATCGGGGTTTTGACGAACGATGATCTTGCCGAAGTCCTCTGGATTGACAAGTCGGCCGGGTGCGCGAACGGCGTAAGTGAATTGCTGGCCCTTAGGAGCTGGTTCGCCACCGATCTGGCCCGCAGGATTCACCGCGCTTTGCTGCGAAACGGCGTTCATCAGATCCGTGACGGTCAATCCGAGTTTGGTCAGCTGATCCGGTTTTACCCAGATGCGCATGGCATAATCAGCCGCGCCAAAGTTTGTGACTTGTCCGACTCCCTTAACGCGAAGTAAGGCGTCGTTTATGTTGATCGTGGCGTAGTTCCCCAGAAATTGGCCGTTGTATTCGCCATTGGGCGAATAGACGGAGAGCACAAGCAGTGGAAGGCCCATCAGCTTCTTCACGGTCACGCCATACTGATTGACGGAGGTCGGTAGATTGGGGCTGGCTTGGGAGACGCGGTTCTGCGTGTTCACCTGATCGATGTCCACGTTCGTACCGACGTCATACGTCACTTTGAGCGTCATGGTGCCGTCATTTGCGTTGGTAGACATCATGTAGAGCATGTTGTCCACGCCGTTCATTTGCTGTTCAAGGGGAGTAGCGACGGATTGTTCAATCGTCAGAGCGTCCGCCCCGGTATAGGTTGCCGATACGTTTATTTGCGGGGGGACAATGTCGGGAAGCTGCGCGACAGGCAGTTTAGTCATCGCTACCAGGCCAGCGATCACCGTGATAATCGAAATGACGATCGCAACTATGGGCCGACTGATGAAGAATTTCGACATGGCTAATTCCCACCAGTGGGTGCGCTTGCCTGAGTGTCTTTGAAGGGTGTGGGTGCGACGGTCATGCCACTCTTGATTCGCTGCAAACCATCGACGACGACGCTATCGCCCGCCTGCAGGCCAGATTCGACTAACCATACGTCGGCGAGCTGAGGTCCAAGCTTTACAGTCTTGATGGTGACTTTGTTGTCGGCGCCGACCACTCCAACTTGGTAAATTCCCTGCAATTCAAGAACGGCCTGCTGGGGTACAAGAAGCGCGCCTTTGCGAACGTCGGTAATGGCTCGTATGCGAGCGTATTGTCCCGGGCGCAGCACGTTGCCTGGATTTGGAAACTCTGCTCTAACCAGGATAGTTCCTGTCCTTGTGTCTACCTCGCGGTTCACAAGAAGTGCGCGGCCACGCTGAGGGTATGTTGTGCCGTCTCCTAGAATCAACTGCAGGGATCGCCCTGCCGTCTGTCCTAATTTTTCGCGGACAAATCGCATGTAATCCTGCTCGGCGATGCTGAAGTCAACATAGATGGGATTCACGCTCGACACCGTGGTCATGAGGGTAGTGGGAGTCATAAGATCCCCGATTCCTACGTTGGAAACACCCGCTACTCCCGAGATTGGTGAAGTCACGGTCGTCCATCCCAGAATTAACTTTGCGTTGTCGACAGCGGCCTGATCCCCCTCCACTTCTGCCTTCGCTGCTCGTTCCATACTTAGAGCTTTGTCGAGTTCGGCTTGGCTGACAGCTTTTTGCGCCACCAAGGGCGTGTACCTCTTTACGTCGATTTGCGCCTGCCCAAGAGAAGCCCGGGCACGCTCAAGTCTTCCCTGAGCTTGCTCCACGGCAGCTTGTGCTTGTCGTGGGTCGAGCTTAAACAACGGCTGTCCCTTGTTGACAAAGGAACCTTCCGTGTAGTCTTGGCTCAGTAAGAAGCCGTCCACCTTGGGGCGGATATTCGCGTCGATGTTCCCGAGCATGTTTCCAACCCATTCTTGTTTAATGTCCACATCCTTTTGTACGACAGGCGTGACGGTAACGCCCGGTGGTGGAGGAGCCGGTTTTTCTTCCTGTGAGGAACATCCAGCAAGAGTGGCGAGGAGCAGCAGCGAGGCGCAAAAGAGTTGTGAAGGGCCAAACAGGTGAGTACACATTCTTCGGGCACGTGAGAACGCAAGAGTCAATGTCGACGATATTCCGTCATTCCGCCACAGCGGGAAACGGCCTTTAGATTCCGTGGTCATTCGCTTCGCCTCCGGACTGCGGCTGCCATCGTGGAGCAATTACGCAGACGCGGCCCTTTGCTGATTGGCTCCTCGGTTCAAGATGCGGTGGCTATCGCAAGATCCACTGCATCGAATGCGCGGAGGCTATCGCTGGCAGTCACTGACAGCTACTGATAGAAATGACAGGTTGTGGCGCCAAATAGACGTTCGAGTATTGGGGAGAAATGACCTCATCCAACAATCGCTGCCATTCCCTGCCCTTTCGACCTCGGCCAGCTCAACCTGCAACTGATCTCGCGAAACCTAACATTGAATCGAAAGGTCCCACACCTAGGAGAATCCCTAGCCCGCCCGGGTCGAAGCATCCGCACATGCGCGGGCCGCTGCCAAGTTGCCAGAAGGGGCTGCATTCACCTGATTACGGAAAGCCTACGTTTTTGAAGTTCGTCAGAAGCAGCGAGCGATCTGACCACCCAAAGCTGAACGATTAGTCTTTCTCTGTGGAAGTCGTCGCAGTAAACGCATCCGGAGGCCAATTCGCATCCGTTGGCGTCCAGGTTTTGTCTGGATTATAAAGCTGCATGTCCGTGAAAATCTTTAGCGTGTCTGGACCCAAATCCTTCTGATAAACAATTCCTTCATAACTAACAACGAAAGTTTCGACGCCCGTGACACGGTATTCTGCCGGGGTAGCAGCAAGAGCGAAGCCTCCGATCATTGCACCGCCCACGACATAGTTCATCTCGCCAAGCGGCTGCGCGGGACCCTGTCCTTTCAGGATCTTGAAGAAATATCCGTGATATGGCTTAGCCTTATCCGTATAGCCCTGTGCCAAGGCATCAGCGATCGACTCGGCGAAGGGTCCACCAAGGGTCCCATCCGGGTTCTTCCACGCCAGACCGTCGTGCTTGCCAGGAGTGCTGATGACTCGCTGTGCATACTGATTTGCTAGAGCGCCATCATGTTTTACCAACGCATATGCGTTCTGGGCATCCACATAGCCCCGGCAGATTTCAATGGCATCCAATTCATTGCTTCCAATGCGACGGTACAGAATCTCCTCGCGGCCCGCTTTGGTGTCGAAGAGCCACCTTCCGTTTCGTTTGATGAGGGGTATCGGCATAGGCCAGTCCGAATTTCCGACAACAAGGGTGGCGCGGGCCGCATTTTTGGGGTCCACAACAATCGAATTCTTCTCCTGAGCTTTCGCAGCAAATGCAGAAGCGTACTCCTTATCTCGGACTTGGTCCTCCGTAGCGACCAAGTCTTCGCTGCCCGGGCCGAGAATCTGCGTCAGAGCAGATACATCAAAGCTCCCCGCAGCCTGAATGAGTGCGTCGGCAGCCTCCTTCGGGGTAGCGAAGGTTTTATGGCTTTGTGTCGATGTTTGGGAAGGCTGCTGCTGTGATCGCAAAGGTAAACAGCAGAGCAGCGCCAGCGCGCACGGGACAGCAATGACCGAAAGTTTCCCGAATGCATTCCATCCAGACGAATTCATCTTTCTCGAGTTCATTTGAAGTTCCCTCTTCATGACTTGTCTACCTCCGCCGCCCGCCGCCGCCGCGAGACCCGCCGCCGCCACGGGATCCACCCATGCTCGAACTGCCGCGCGAACTGCTAGCACGTGCCGAACTGCCGGTACTCCCCCTCGAAGCGCCACCAAACGCATCGCTCTTGGAGCTTCTGGAGCCCGGCGATGTACTTCGGTCGCCAACGCGATCACCTCCGCCACCGGCTCCGCGGTTGCCGGCTCCAGATTGTTGCCTTCCTCCGCGGTCCATGGTGCCTGCCTGCTGTCCGCCGCCGCGCTGACCTTGGTTCTGCCGCGCATTTGATTGGCGGTTGGACATCGAATCTCCACGACTTGTGCCGCCAAATTTGTTTGCCGTTGCCTTATTCCCGTAAGGAGTTCCGCCGCGATGCTGCGGATTGTGTTGCCAGTTATTGCCTCCACCACCGCCGCGAGCCGGTTGGTTCGAGGGACGGTTGCCGCCGTTTATATTGTTGCGGTTACCCCCGTTAATGTTGTTGCGGTTGCCACCGTTGATGTTGCTGTTGCGGTTGAAATTGTTATTGTTGTTGATCGTAACGTTGTTGTTGCCGCCCCAGCCGCATCCCCAGCCCCAACCTCCGTTAATGGCTGCTCCAACCATCATTCCGACGCCAAAGGAAATCGCCATTCCAGCTGCGTAGTATCCGGGAGGCGGGTAGTAGATTGGAGGGTAGGGATACGCAGGGGCGCCATACACAACTACCGGGTCATAGCTGGGAACGTAGACAACCTGCGGATTCGACTGCTCAATCACAATGACACTCTTGCTTTCCACAACCTTTGTTTCTACCTTCATCTGTTCGTTGCTTTTCAGGTTTCCCTTGCCCTCGGCTTTGGCGCGCATACGCTGCACGGCTTCCATGACGTCTGATTGCTGAGCCAAGAAAGCGTTACCCAAATCGGTTGCCCATTGGATGTCGTCTGTCAGACGCTTGAGGGCGTCTGGAACCACCGCCATGGCCTGGACGCTCGGATCCCAGGGCTGCTTTTCCACGGCATCGACGAGCGCCTTGTCCTTCAGAGTCTTGTTTTTCGCCAGCCATTGCTGGAGTTGCATGAGTTCCAATGGGTAGGTCGAAGCAGCGAGCATCTGAGCGAGAAGCGGGTCTGGATACAGCGCGATTGGGGCGACCAGCGAGTCAAGCTGATCTGCGGGTAAAATGGCGGCCGCGTCTTGCTGGCTCGAGTCGGCGGCCGGCTCCTGAGACTGAGCTACCGGAGTTACATCTCCCGGCAAGAGCAGCGCAGAACAGATCAGCGCAATAAAGCTTTGCGTGAGTTTCCAGAGAACTTTAGATCTAAGAATTTTCTTTAGCATGACTGAACATTCCTTCATGTTATGCGGTTCAAGGCTTGCCAACAGCACTGGGACTCTCTGCATTAAGAAAGGGTCCGAAAAGGTCGACGTAGACTGTTCCAGCAATGGGAGATTGCAGTAGCAAAGACGGGCGGGCCACTGTCAAAACTAACAGTTCTAACCATCACCGCTAAGCTCGAAACCAGAGTTTGGTTCAGTAATTCGTTTATTTCATAGATCCTCATTTCCGGCTTTCCTCGCACAATGCCAGCTGTAGCGGCCCTTTGCCTTTCTCTCAATGCCTGAATAAATTCCCGATAATCAGGCGATAGTTAGAGGAGAAACATAAGATAGGTCTTCAATGGCGGCATGAATAGCGGGGATCAGGTGAGACTTCATTCGGGACTTCCAGACATAGCCCTGAGCACCCGTTGCCAGACAAGCCTTAACGTACTCCTCCCCGTTGTTAATTGTCAGAAACACAATCTTGACCGTAGAACCGGACGCCTTGAGTTTGTGGGCAGCGACAATGCCGTTCATTACTGGCATGGTGACATCAACCACGATCACGTCCGGCTTGAGGCGCTGCGCCTCTGATACAAGCGATTCCCCATCGCTTGCTGTGCCTACGAGTTCAAAGTGCGGACTCAGGAGATCGATCTCGGCTGCCAGGAATTCGTTATTGTCATCGGCCAAGAGTATGCGCGGACGAATCAAACTTTGCCTCCGTCCCAATCAAACATGCACTCGCTTTCGTCACAGTAGCAGACAGTGGTGCAGTATCAATTCGAGGACGGATGTTAGGGGGTGTGAACGCAGTTGGCTACTGGGGAAATCCCTAGGTCATTAAACTGCAAGTGCGGAGAATTTCATCCCCTGTGATGTGCGGCCCCTAGGTGCGGGCTCGGTTCAGGATCAACAGAGACAAGCCCATGCTTCAAAGCGAACAAAATCAACCCTGCGTTACTTTTGAGGTTGAAAGCTTCCATGATGTGATGTTTGTGGAATTCCACAGTCTTTTCACTCAAGTTGAGCATCCACGCGATTTCCTTCATGGGCCGGCCTTCAGCAAACAACTGAACGATTTCCCGCTGCCGTGTGGTCAATTCCTTGCCGAACTGTCGCGCCCGAACTCTTGTGGCGACCCAATCATCCGCCTTCAGCTGAGGAGTCAAATAGGATTTTCCATGCAATACAAGATCAATCGCCCTTAGCAGTTCGGTCCCAGTTGAGCTTTTGAGAACGAATGCGATTGGCCCAAGTTCGAGAGCAGCAGCAGCCAGATTTGGATCGACTTGCATGGTCAGAAAGACGAACTTGACGTTGGGAGTAAGTTCCTTAATTTTGCGGGCAGCGTCCAATCCATTCAGTATGGGCATCGCCACATCAGCAACAATGACATCGGGCCTAAGCCTGAGAGCCTCCTCGATCAGAGCACGACCGTCGGGCACCATGCCAACGACTTGATACGCCCGCTCCAGATAGGTCTTTAATGCCTCAGCGAATATCGGGTGGTCGTCGGCGATTAGTATCCGCTGGCGGGAACTGTCCTTGGACGCAGTTTCCATGGCTTAGCACCCTTTCTGGGCCTTTGGGGTCTGCCTGGCAACCACAGCAAGCAATGCCGAGCAAATTCTTCTCTTCAGAAAGCGCTACTCAGATTGAGCGGGGGCCAAACACTGTAGTCTCAGTCACATCCGCATATAACGTCCGTTACATGGCTTAGCGTGAAGCTTCGAGTTGACCCGGCCCTCTGAGCGCACTTTGCCCATTCCTCGAACGCGGGTCTATTGGCAAAAATGACAGGCGGGGCAGACAAATCGCGGAAGCAAGGTAGGCGGTTTGAGGGGAGGGAGGCGTAGGAACTTGGGTAACTTGGGAGATCGGCGCCGACAAACCTTTTAGCCAAGGGCTAATAAACGCGACTGGCTCATAACAACCCTAGCTCTTCTCAAGTTTTGCTTGAGGTTCAAGCGGTACCCAAGCCCTAACCGTTGTCCCCTTCCCAAGTTCCGAATAAATCTCGAATTTACCACCCAGTAGGTGCGCGCGCTCTTTCATGCTTCGGAAGCCGAGCCCTCCGTTCTGGCGGAGCTTTCTTAAGTCAAATCCGCAGCCTTCGTCTCGCACAGTGACTTCCAATCTGTCCCCTGTCATTCTCAAGTCAACCCGCGCCTCTTGAGCACCACTATGCTTATTCAGATTCCAGAGCCCTTCTTGAATAATACGAAAGACACAAAGGCCTATATCGGGACGGACCGATGGGGGGATCTCATTCGATTTAAAATCCACTTTGATTGCTTGTAGAGCAGTAAATTCTTTGCACATGGCAGCGACGGCAGGAACGAGTCCGAGACTCTCGAGTGTGGACGAATGCAGCTGGTGAGACAGGCTGTGGATATCAGCACCAATCTCGCCAGTGGATTTGACAAGCTCGCGCAATTGCTTATGAACATCCGGCAACGAAGCGGGCGTTGCTTCGTCTACATTCTCCAAACGCAGCGCAAGCACTGCTAGTCTCTGGCTAAAGTCATCGTGAAGTTCCGAGGCTATCCGCTGGCGCTCCTGTTCCTCTGCGTTGATCAGCATGCCGCTGAGCTGTCCTTCTCTCTCTCTGGCCAATTTCAACTGTTTCCCGGCGTACAGAAGGTAGGCGGCCAAAGCCAAAAGAATTGGGATGATCAGAAGTACAGCGGTCCAAATCCACTTGGTACGCTCCCAAAGACTTGGCGGGCGAAAAGTTATGATACTTCCAGAGGGAAGTCTGCTATCTGGGATGTGCCAACGTTGCAGTTCATTCCAGTCAAACATGAACATACTTGGAAGAGTCTCGATAGGCAGATCTCCAACTTTTTTCCCTTCGATAATTTGCGAAACGATCCGGGCCGTGACCTTTCCCTGTTCCTGAAAATTCATCAGGTCTCCGCCGACGATACCATGTCCCAAATATGTGTCTGACATCCCAAATATCGGAGCGTTGGTCGCGGCCGCGATCAACGGAAGTGCCTTCGTCGCATTTAGGAATTTGTTTCCAACGGAATCTTGAAAAAAAGAGGTATAAAACACGATGGAATTGTCAGGTAGATTCTTCAGCTGTTCGAGCAATTTCTCCATCTCCATGTCAGTCAGATAGGAGAATTCCACTTTTGATTGGGAGGACTTGAAGAATTCTTTTGTAAACGCCATCACCAGCTGGTCATATACTGAACTTCCTCCAACCACAAAGACATGGCGCGTATTTGGAAATAGGCGCAGGGCTGCCTCAAATGTCTTCCCCGGCTCTCGTTTCTGCCAAGTTCCCGTGAAACGGGAATCCAAATGCGGATCGCCCGCTTGGTCCGCGGAACTCCCGCAAATGACTATGGGAACCCCCAAGAACAAGGTATCTGCATAACTTGAGAGGAATCTGATGGTGTCCGGTCCTATGGCTACGATAGCGTCCAATTTCTGATGGCCATATTGTGTAATAAGTGAGTCTCTCTGTTCGGAGAGCGACGGTCTGTCTGGAAAAGACAGTAAGTCGAGGTTTTCTGAGAAGAATTCAACCTGGCGGCCCGGCGTATCTCGCACACCGGCGATAATCTGTTGCGTCATTGTAACGGTCAGAGCATGCGTGAGGCCCACCTCATTGATAATGAGGACCGTCTTTCTTACCGGCAGCTGAGCCGAAGCGCTGGAGCAAATCACCAGGGAGAACGTGACCAGAACCGACAGCAGCGAAATCCATCTTCGCATGAACCCATCTCGCAAACGACGTTCTGCTCGGCTTCTCAGACAATTATATTTTAGATTCATCTGCCTGCAAACACGCCCTTCCGGCAATTGAACCTGAGAATCGTCGTGCTAAATGGAAAGTGGATCAGCGCTTGCGAACTCCTCAACGGATCGCATGCGCTCGAAACAGATGCTTCGAGCTATTGCAGATTGGCATTTATGGTTTACCTAGTCGAATATTTGACAGCGTCTTGTCAGAACGCCTGCAGCGGGAATTGTATTCTAGCCCTTATTACAGAATTTGACAATACACATCGATCGCAGGTGGAATCTCTCTTCGATTGCTCGGTTTAAAGTCGGGCAGAGCGTTTGCCTGATGCATTCCGAGTGCACCTAGAACTGCTTGGCCACTCGAATGCATATCCGGCTACACCACTAGGTAAACTCCTAGGTGCTAAAAGGTATTTTGGTTTGCTAGCGTTCGAGTTTGGGCATCGCCCGCAAGGAGTAGGTTGTCGCGCCAGGGTCGTTACTAGTCGCATTTGGGCCTGACCAACGCCGTTAAACTGTGCTGATGTTCCGAAGTCCATAAGATCTTCAAAGGGAAACACTTGCCGTCAGACCGTCAAACCCACGGCTACCTGCCGATTGCAGATTGGTTGTTCAGTTACCAAAAGGGATGGTTGTGGCCGGATCTAATCGCGGGCCTGACCACCGCCGCTGTGGTCATTCCCAAGGCGATGGCATACGCAACGATTGCGGGGCTACCGGTACAGGTGGGGCTATACACTGCCTTAGTCCCCTTGGCTATTTACGCCTTGATGGGAACCTCTCGCCCGCTGAGCGTAAGCACCACCACTACTATCGCAGTTCTAACCGCGACAGAACTCGGCCAAGTTGTGCCTGGTGGGGATCCAACATCCCTCCTTAAAGCTTCAGCAATGTTGACGCTTTTGGTGGGCGGCATCCTTATTCTTGCATCGTTGCTGCGACTGGGCTTTATCGCTAATTTCATTTCCGAACCAGTATTGGTGGGCTTTAAGGCGGGTATCGGCCTTGTGATCGTGCTCGATCAGATTCCAAAGATTCTTGGCATTCATATTCCCAGGGCGTCTTTTTTCCATAACGTGTTGGCTATCGTGCGTGGAACTCCTGAAGCGAAGCTAACGACTTTAGCCGTCGGGCTAGCAATGATAGTCCTGTTAGTGGTGATTGAGCGATTTCTTCCACAAATGCCGGCTCCGTTGATCGCCGTGGCTGTAGGGATCATGGCTACCCGCTTCCTGGGATTGCAGGAACACGGAGTGGAGTTAGTCGGACGGATTCCTCAAGGCTTACCCTCAATCGCGCTTCCGGATTTCTCCCTCGTGCAAGAGCTCTGGCCTGGGGCCTTAGGAATAGCGCTCATGAGTTTTACTGAGACTATTGCTGCTGGCCGAGCGTTCGCCAAGAGCGAGGAGCCACCCATCCGACCAAATCGGGAGTTGTTGGCGACGGGGATCGCAAATGCAGGAGGCGCATTTCTAGGAGCAATGCCCGCCGGTGGAGGCACCTCCCAAACTGCCGTGAACCGGCGGGCGGGGGCTCGGACTCAGCTCGCAGAATTGGTTACAGCCATGGTTGCGCTGGCGACAATCTTACTGCTCGCGCCGCTTCTGGGGCTTATGCCACAAGCAACGCTCGCCGCTGTGGTTATCGTCTACTCGATCGGATTGATTCAACCAAAAGAGTTCCGGTCGATCCTAGATATCCGGCGAACTGAATTTACTTGGGCCTTGACCGCCTTAGCTGGGGTGGTTTTGTTGGGAACTTTGAAGGGGATTATTGTCGCCATCGTAGTGTCGCTTGTGGCGCTGGCGTCTCAAGTAGCCGATCCACCGGTCTACGTTCTGGGACGCAAGCCGGGGACCAATGTGTTCCGGCCACGTTCTAAGGAGCATCTGGAGGACGAAACCTTTCCTGGACTGTTGTTGCTGCGACTTGAGGGGCGCGTTTTTTTTGCCAACGTGGGGAATATCGGACAGAAGATAAGACTGTTGGTGAACGATGCACAGCCCAAGGTAGTTGTGCTCGATTTCAGGGCTGTGTTCGATCTCGAATACTCGGCATTGAAAGCTCTGGGCGAAGGGGAAAAACGATTGCGTGATCTGGGGGTGTCCACATGGCTAGTGGGGCTAAACCCCGGAGTGCTACAAATGGTCCAGAGAGCGCCACTTGGTAAGGATCTGGGACGCGAGAAAATGCAGTTTAATCTCGAATCGGCGGTTCAGAAATATAGTGAGCAGTTCGCAGGTGTCGGCGTCCAGCAGGACCCTCCGCAAATTATTCGCTAGCCCGCCTCGGAATGCGTGAGTTGATCAAGATTCTGCCGGGTTGAATTAGTCCAGCTCTCTTTCAGAGTGATTTTTCTCACTCTAGCTGGACTAATTCAAGCCAGTCACGTCACTCGAAAACCAGAGCTCTAGCGGGTTGGAAGCTGAGGGTTATGGCTATCAGCGCTCTTCTCAATTGCTATGCGTTGCGAGTTTGCTGTTAAGCACTGCGACCAGCGCCTTACCTTCCGTCGTTGGTTGGACACTGTTTTCGCGCACGATATTGGTTGAGGTGAGCGTCTTGCCGTACAGGCGAGAGTTCGCATCGTTGTCTGATTCCACCGTTGCCCCTCCCAGAGAAACACCGG
>Ga0210391_10003309_pt1 | contig 13688 bp, 10 predicted proteins | sample IncBWC12OmetaG_FD_160573 | JGI IMG/M metagenome (GOLD analysis project Ga0210391, IMG submission 160573) | Forest soil microbial communities from Barre Woods Harvard Forest LTER site, Petersham, Massachusetts, United States - Inc-BW-C-12-O ... | reverse complement strand
TTCTTTCGCCACCAGCGCTCCGGTCAGTTCGGCGAACCGTTCGTCATGCTTAAGTTTCGCAGCATGTACGTGGACACCCCAATATATGGACGCTCTCCAGAAAGCATTCAGGATCGCCGCATCACTCCGGTAGGAAGGTTCCTCAGAAAAACCAGCCTCGATGAGCTCCCCCAATTGCTCAACGTTCTCGTCGGCGACATGTCCCTCGTCGGGCCTCGTCCGGAGATGCCCTACGTCACTGAAACCTACTCCCCGACTGAACGTCGCCGGCTATCCGTACCCCAGGGTCTGACCGGATTCTGGCAACTCAGCGGCGATCGCAAGTTCATCATCCATGAAGCCATCGAGTATGACTTGTACTACATCGAGAACCGCGGCGTTTTTCTCGACTTCGCCATTCTTCTCCACACCCTGTTCTTTGCCATGAAGGGCCTCTGACCCGTGCTCTTTCCGCGATATAGCTGGTGCGCTGTATCTCGAACACTGAGCGCGATGTGGCAGGGCGCATTCCCCAGGGCCCACTCCCGCACTAAGTGGAGAGTGCTCTCTCAATTTCCCGTACTTGCCGCTGCGTCTTAGACCAGGTAAAGCGATCCAGAAAGGCTCGATAACCGTCTTGCCCAAGTTGCGCCCGCAACTCAGGGTTCTCCGTTAATTGCCGTAACGCCGAGGCCAGTTGGACCGCACATCCCCGTTCGACCAGAATGCCCCCACCGCTTGAGAATATCTCGCTCGCGCCGCCACTCAACGTGCTGACCACCGGCAAACCAGAAGCCAGTGCCTCCACATTGACCAGGCCAAACGGCTCGTCCCAAACAGAAGGCGAACAAAACATGTCTGCTCCCCGGAACAAATCCCCGAGCGCCATCCCACTGCGATACTGAAGGAACGCAACCGTCGCCGGAGAGGCCGCTTTTAGCCGTCTTATGTAGCCAGTTTCCTCCCCCAGGCCGAAGCTGGAAGAACCCACGATATGTGCCTGTACCCGCACCCCCTGCTGATCCAGAAGCTTCATCGCATCCAGCAGGATGTGAACACCCTTGTCCTCCACCAGTCGCCCGGCAAAGAGCACCGTGGCTGTCTCTGGATTCCTTCGCCCCTCCAGCGGGGGATAAAAGATAGATTGATCCGCCCCGTTGTATAGCACCGAAGAACCCCCGAACCAGGCCCCCAACATGGGGAACTTGTCGCGTGCTTGTTGCCGTAAGAACTCACTTACGAAGACCAATCTGTCTACCCGGATTTGTCCCATGAGCGACTCAGGTCCGTCTACCAGGTGCGAGTTGTGTAAGTGAAGAACGACGCGTCCGCCGCGTCGGCGGATATGCGGAGTCAGCGCCAGGGCGAACTCCGGACGATTGTGAATCCATACCACATCACCGCGCCGTACCCGCGCAAGGAGGGGGCGGAAGAGGCCGCATATCACACGGCAATGAAGCAACCATGGTAAGCGAAAAAGGTGCCATCGCAGCGGCTTATAGAGTCTCAGGCCAGGCAGCAGGTAGACAGATGCCGGGTTGAACATCCAGCTGCCGTCGGCGGCCGGACACACCACCACCGATCCGGAAGTGTTGCGCAATACGTTGCCCGCCCAGCGCGAGATCGCACCCCCAGCGAATTCCGAAAATGGCTCCGACTCGGTAAGCAGGTGATAAGTGATGCTAGACATGCGAACTCCGGATGCGCTCTGCGGGGTCTTACCCGCGGTCCTAAGTGCCCCATAGCCGCGATTTCATGAGGAGAAGGTGCGCTCTCTGAAAATTCACGCACGGCATTGTGCTAAGGCTTTATATCGGATCGCAATCCTAAGTGTTTAACAAGTTAGCCGGCGGTCATGAACTAGGCTCAAAATAGTACAACCAAATTCCAAGTTAGAACCGGGGCCCCTGTTAACAGGGTATTTTGCAAAGAGCGGTGTTGATTTACGTCCGCCATTCTGTCACCTTTGCGTTAAAGGGTATTACAAGCGTAATAACTCACGCGTATGATTGCTGCCTGAATCATCTCCTGCATTGGCTCCAAAAGGCCTTTTGATTGTTCGCCGTCAAAGTTTAACCTCCGCACCTTAACCGGGAGATCCCCCGCAATGAAGGCCCCAAGGCAAGAATACGTAAATAACACCGACACGGTTGCGTTCCTGGGCTTGACCCTGCAACCCAGGTCTCTGCCTCAAATGAGTGACCTGGTAGAGCAGGGAATCCGCGAACGCCAGAAATGGATCATCTCCTGCCACAACCTGCACAGTGTCTACCTGCTTCATAAAGTCGCTAAGGTGCGAGAATTCTATGCGCGCGCCCACTGGACTTATTTGGATGGTATGCCACTAGTCGCCTTAGGAAGGCTTTACGGATACCCATTGCAGCGTGACCAACGGGTGACTAACACGGACTGGTTCGCTCCGTTGATGAAGTTAGCCGCAGGCAAAGGGTGGAGGGTTTTCAACCTCGGTTCACCCAAACACGTCGCCGATAAGGGGGCCGCGGAGTTGCGCCGGCTCTATCCAGAACTGCAATTCGAGGTACAGGATGGGTACTTCGACGCCAGTCACGGCAGCGCTGAGAACGAAGCTCTTCTCGAGCGCATCAACGCCTATCATCCCGATCTCCTGATGGTGGGCATGGGCATGCCGCGGCAGGAGTTGTGGACCCACGAGAACTACGCCCGCCTGGACGCACATGTCATCTTGGCCTCCAATGGCGCGGCTCTCGACTATTTTGCCGGAGCCGTGCCAACGCCTCCCCGTTGGTCGGGCCGGTGCGGCCTGGAATGGTTCTTCCGCCTGGTCAACGAACCCCGCCGTCTCTATTCCCGCTATCTTATCGAGCCCTGGTACGTTCTTCTGCTGCTCTTGCTCGATTATCCCCGCAGTCGTCACGGCGTAAAGCTGCGCACCCGCACCCCACTCGGAAGTTGAAAGAGGGAGAGGAAGATCGATGAAGATAGACCGCAGAGAGTTCACCACGCAGCTGGGCGCCCTTGGACTGGCCGGTTGGTTCCGGCCCCTTAGCGCCTTCGAGGCCGCAGCCGCTCCCCTGCAGCGGCTGGCCGCAAACAAGGGTCTGCTGTTTGGCTCCTGTCTGGCGTTGAAGTATTTCGTACAAACCCCTGCCTACCAGCAGCTATTCGTCGAGCAATGCGATATCGCCACCCCGGAACTGCATATGAAGTGGAGTTCGCTCAGTCCCCAGCCAGGGGTGTACGACTTTCAGACTGCTGACAATTTCGTTGCCTTCTGTGCTGCCAAACACATCAAGGCACGCGGCCACACCCTGGTTTGGCATGATGCTCTGCCGGCCTGGATCGTCTCTCAGCTCACGCCCGCTACCGGGCAAGGGATCATGACCGCCCACATCCAGAAAGTAGCTGGCCACTTCGCCGGCAAGTTGTACTCATGGGATGTGGTCAATGAAGTGTTGGATCCGGGGAGTCACCGGCCAGATGGCCTGCGCGACACTCACTGGCTCCAGAACTGCGGGGTCGATTACATCGAGATGGCCTTCCGCGCCGCCGCTGCCGCCGATCCAAAGGCGATGCTGGTGTGGAACGAAAATTATCTCGAGGTGTCGAACGGCTTTGGCCGGCCCAAGCGCACCGCAATGCTCGATCTGCTCGACAAAATGCTGGCGCGCGGGGTTCCCATCCACGCCATCGGCATTGAGGCTCATCTGCGGGGTGATCAGGCGGCCATTTTGGGGGACCCGAGCTATGAGGCGTTTCTCGCCGATCTGGCGCGCCGCGGAATGAAGATCTTCATCACCGAGCTCGACATTCAGGACGTTGCCTTGCCCGCAGATCCGGAAGCGCGCGATAAGGCGGTCGCTGACCTGTATGGAAAATTTCTCGGCGCCAGCCTGCGCCAGCCCGCAGTGAAGGGGATTGTCACCTGGGGGCTGGCGGATTGTTTTACCTGGATCTCCGGATACCGCCCGCGGAAAGACGGTTTGCCCGTGCGTCCTTTGCCCTTCGATGCCAACTGCCAACCTAAGGCCGCCTATTACGTCATGGCCGAAACACTTCAGGCAGCGCCCGCCCGCGCATAAATGTCGCCTGAAGGTGATACGCCACAGTTCGCTGGAAGAAAGTTCGCTGGAATTTCAGTTGCACCCGGGCCCTGGAACAAGGAGTAGAACCATGGTGATCGTCTCTGCCGTAATCCCCACCCGGGGAAGACCAGAGTTGTTGTACCGCGCGGTGAGAAGTGCGCTGGCGCAAACGCTGCGTGAAATCGAAGTCGTCGTGGTTATTGATGGCGAAGATCTCGTCACCGCCTCCGCCGTCAACCGGTGGGCCCTCGAAGATCCCCGGCTGCGCCTGCTCGCCCTCCCCACCCAGGTCGGCGGATCGGACGCCCGCAACCGCGGCGTGGATGCGGCGGCTGGAGAATGGATCGCGTTTCTGGATGACGACGATGAATGGATGCCGGGTAAGCTCGAAGCCCAGCTCGACGTCGTGGGGAAATCGACCGCGCCGTTACTGATCGGGACCTGCAGGATGATTGCCCGCACCCCGGAAAGGGATTATGTGTGGCCGCGCCGCTTGCCTGCCCCCAACGAACAAATCGGCGAATACATCATGGCCCGCCACAGCCTGACTCGGGGTGAGGGGTACATCCAGACCTCCACCTTCTTCGTACGTCGTTCGTTGATGCAGGCCCAGCCTTTCAAAAGCGGCCAGCGAAAGCACCAGGATACAGAGTGGGTGTTGCGCATGGCCTCTCTGTCCGGGATCGAGGTTTTGTTCGCCGAGCAGGTCCTGGCCATTCACTACATTGAAGAGGAACGAGCCACGGTCAGCAACAAGCCCGACTGGCGCTACTCGCTCGACTGGGTGCGGCGCGACCGGCAGCTCTTCACACCGCGCGCGCTGTCTGGCTTTGTCTTGTACCAGATCGCCGCTGAGGCCTCAGAACAGGGAGAATGGCGAGCCTTTTTCGGACTGCTGTTTGAAGCCTTGCGCCATGGCAGCAATATGCCATCGACTATGTCATCTTCTTGGCCATCTGGCTGCTCCCCCGCCGTCGCCGCCGTCGCTTGCGCAATTGGATGGCTCGACGCCCGGCCCTTCGTTCCCTGGTCGAGTCGCGATGAAAATCCTTCAGCTCACACGCCAGTTCCTTCCTGCCGTGGGCGGCCTGGAGAGCGTGGTCGAAGGTCTCAGCGTGGCCCTCAAGCGCAATGGGCACACAGTCCAGGTGGCGACCCTGCGCCTGCTTTTCTCCTCCGGTGCGCTCGCCCCCAGCGAGTCCATCGAAGCCGGGCTGAACGTGCACCGCATGCGCCATTGGGGCCCCCGGCGCTACCCCGTGGCGCCTGCTGCGTTAAGCGCTATCCGCGGTTATGACGTGGTGCACATCCATGCCATCGATTTCTTTGTCGACTATTTGAGCCTGCTGCGCCTGTTGCATCGCATCCCGCTGGTGGTGAGCACGCATGGCGGCTTCTTTCATACCCAACGCGCCCGCGCCTTCAAGCAGATGTACTTCCAGACCATCACCCGGCAGTCACTGGGTGGGGTGGAGGCGGTGGTGTGCGTTAGCCGGCACGATCGCGAAGTCTTCTCGAGGATAGTGCCTCCGCAGCGTATCCGCGTCATCGAGAACGGAGCCAACATCGATGACCTCTGGAGCCTAAAAAAAAGGTTGCAACCCGGATTGGTGCTGGGTATCTCCCGGTTGGCCGAAAACAAGTGTGTGTACAAAGTGCTGGAGGCGATGGCGTTGCTGAAGCATCGCCATCCGCAGTTGCGGTTGGAGTGGGTGGGCGCAGACTTCTCCTCGTTGCGTGCTGGGCTCGAACGACGGGTGATCGAGCTTGGCCTCGCCGGCCGCGTGCACTTTCATGGCGCTGCCAGCCGCGAGCAGGTCTATGAGCTGCTGGAGCAAGCGCACATGTTTGTGTCCGCTTCCAGTTACGAAGGCTTCGGGCTGTCAACCATCGAGGCGATGAGTGCGGCGACGGTGGTCCTGGTCACCGCGGTGGGCGCGCACCCCAACGTAGTTGAAGACGGTGTAAACGGCCTGCTGATGGACCAGCAAGCCACCGGGCTCGCGGCTCACATGGAACGAGTGCTTTCTATGCCCGCAGAGCAACTCGAACAGATGGGGGAAGCGGCGCGCGGGGCTGCCAAACGCTTTTCCTGGAGTCGGATCGTACCCCAGTACGAGCAACTCTATCGGGAGGTGATCGGCGCGTGAGCAAAGCTGCCCGCAGAGAATCATCGCTCCTGTCAACAACACAGCAAAAGGCACTGGGAACGGTTCTCATCTTTCGCATCCAGCTGTTGCCGCCGTCAGAGACCTTCATTGTGACCCAGGCTGCGGCCATGCAGCAGTTTTCCCCCTACTTTGTCGGCTGGCGCAGGATGGCCGGGATCGAACTGCCGGCAGAAACCAGTTGGACCGTCGATGGAGGCGGCTTGCGGGGCAAATTGCGCGAGCTGCGCTTTCGCTATGCCGGGCCCAGCACGGAACAGCTCGCGCGGCTGCGGGCGCGGGCTCCGCGGCTGGTCTATGCCCACTTCGCCCCCGATGCCTATGCGGCAATGCAGTTGGCAGACCGGCTCGGGGTGCCTCTGGTGACCGCATTGCACGGATTCGACGTGACCATGACCGACCAGGCAATCGGGGCCACACGGCTGGGCCGCGAGTATCTCCGGGGACGATCGGCACTGCAGAAAATGGGCGCACTCTTCGTAGCCTGCTCCGCCTTTGTCCGCGGGCGCGCACTCGAGCTGGGATACCCGGCCGAGCGCACCATCGTGCATTCAATAGGCGGGGATATAGAAACATTTCAGCCGCCCGCGGCCAGGCTGCGGCAAAAAATCGTTCTCTTTGTCGGCCGCCTGGTGGAGAAGAAGGACTGTGGCAGCCTGATCGATGCCATGGCCGAGGTAGGGCGTCACTGCCCGGCGGCCGAGTTGGTGGTTATTGGCGGTGGACCATTGCTTCCGCAATACGAGGCGCTGGCGGCCGCGCTGGGTGTTCGCTGCCGCTTCTTAGGTACCCAGCCAAGCCGCGTGGTGAGGGACTGGATGGCATTAGCGGCGGTCTTCTGCGTGCCCAGCGTGGTGGCCGCCTCAGGCGATGCGGAAGGGTTCGGCATCGTGTTCATCGAGGCCCAGGCCATGGGTCTGCCCGTGGTGAGCACCTTTAGCGGAGGCATTCCCGAGGCGGTCAGGCATGGGGAAACGGGTCTGCTGGTAAAAGAGCGTGATCCCCGCGGCCTGGCACAGGCAATTCTCCGTCTGCTCCAGGGCGACGAACTGTGGCAGCGCTTCTCGCTCGCCGGGCGGAGGAATGTTGAAAATCACTTCAACCTGGCCCGGCAAACCGCGCGTCTAGAAAAGATTTTCGAGCGGCTGCTCGTTGAGCCACACCCGACAGGAGCGAATGCGACATGGGGCCATTGACAACCGTCGCAAATGACGTCTCCACGGTGACGGCGCATACCGGACGGCGCTTCTATCAGCCGGAGCTCGACGGATTAAGGTTCTACGCATTCCTGGGCGTCTTCGTCTGTCACTCGCTTCCTTTCGAGCCGGCTTTTTATGCTCGCTTCCATTTGCCCGTGCCCTGGCTGTGGGGCGCGATCGCCAAGTCAGGCGCGGATGGGGTTGACCTGTTCTTTGCCCTGAGCGCTTTCCTCATCACCTCCATCCTGCTGCGGGAACGGCAGCAAACGGGCGCAATCTCGCTGCGCCGGTTTTATCTCAGACGCATACTGCGCATCTGGCCGCTCTACTTCCTGCTGATCGCCGTAGCCGTTTTGCTGTCACATACCATGGCTAGTCAACATCTTCCCTGGTACTACGTTGCCGGCTACCTGCTCTTCGTCGGCAACTGGGTGCATGCGGTCTTTGGAAAGCCGGAGTCGATCTGTTCTCCGCTGTGGACGGTCTCCATAGAGGAGCAGTTCTATCTCATTTGGCCGGTGCTGATGAAGTTACTCACACGCCGGGGCATGATCGTAGCCGGCATAGTTACCTTTTCGCTGGCCACCGTAAGCCGCCTCGGCTTCATGATAGCCGGCTGGAGCGGAGGCTTCATCTATTACGGCAGCATCTCCCGCTGCGATTCCTTGGCCCTGGGCATCCTGCTCGCGCTGTTCGCCGATCGTCTGCCGAGGCCTACCCGCGGCGCGCGTCGGCTGCTGCTGGCCGCCGGTCTGACAGGATGGATCGTCTCCTCGGCGTGGTTGAATGAGCAGCCCGGGCCGGTCGATATGCGCATGGTGTGGGGACGGTTCATCGTGTCCCTTTCCGCCGGAGCAATCCTTTACGCCTGCCTCGACAGCCGCAGCCAGTTGGTGCGCGGCAGCTGGGTGGTGCGCCTGGGCAAAATAAGCTACGGACTGTACATGCTGCACGTCACCGCAATCCTGATCGCGCTGAACCTGCTGCACCCGGTATGGGGGTGGCAGCTGTTGGCGGCTAAAGGATTGGGATTTGTCATCACCGTCCTTCTTGCCCTGGCGTCCTACCGCTGGATCGAATCGCCTTTCCTGCGCTTGAAGGACCGTTTCGCTACCGTACTAAGCCGGCCCGTCTGATGTCATCGACTCGCCCTGTAAGTGGAGGTCTCTGTTGGATAAGTTAGCCTTGCAACCCTCGCACGTGGTCATCTCGGCCAACACGCCCGCGCCCGAGCTCACGCTGCGTGAGATAGCAGCCATGCTGGCAAGGCGTCGCGCCATCATCTACATGAGCGTGTCCATCTTCTTTTTGCTGGCCATCGTGGCGCTCATCGTTTCCACCCAGCGCTACAAATCCGTGGGCGAGATTGAGCTGCAGAAAGATTCCACTGGTTCGCTCGGTTTGGAGACCGATACCGGGGACGCCCCATCCGACGCCCTCGAAGTGAACATGATCATTCAAACCCAGGCGCAGATCCTGCAATCGGACTCCCTCGCCCTGCGTGTGATTGAGGATCTGCACCTCGAGCAAACCGAAGACTTCCAGCAGAAATGGTCCCCCATCGGTTGGGTTCTGGGCCTGTTCAGCCACTCGGGGCCTCCCGATCCAAAAGGGGCGTCGCTCGAAAATTCACCCCATCGGCGGATGCGGGTACTCAAGACCTTCCATCGCCGGCTGACCGTCAAACCAGTTGCGGGAACCCGCCTGATCGACGTGGAATTTCTAAGCCCCGACCCGCAGGTCGCGGCGATGGTCGTAAACCACCTGCTGCAGGGATTGATCGAGAAAGGCTTTCAGGCCCGCTATGACGCCACCATGCAGGCATCGTCGTGGCTGGGTTCCCAGCTGGATGATTTGCGTAACAGAACCCATGAGCTGCAGGCTCGGGTGGTGAAGCTGCAGCAGGAAGCAGGTGTCTTTGCTCTGGGCGACGTCGACAAAGACGGTAAGGATCAGGTCTATAACCCGACCGTCGAAAAGCTGCAGATGGCCACCCAGGCCGAAGCCCAGGCACAGTCCAACCGCATCCTCAAAGGTGCGATCAACGAGGTTGCAAACAGCGGTAACGCGGAGCTGCTTTCCGGGCTCGCCGGGAACACGCTTTCGGGGGGCTCTGCCTCCGCCGGCACCGGCACGTCGTTCAATCTGATTCAAAACCTCCGCATGCAGGAGGCAACCCTGCAGGGTCAACTCCAGGAACTCTCGGCCAAGTTCGGTCCGGCTTATCCCAAGCTGGCGGAGCTTCGCGGCAATCTGAACGCCGTCCAGGGATCCATTCGAGCGGAAGTGGCCCGGGTTGCAGGGCGGGCTCACAACGACTTTGTGGTGGCCGAACAGACTGAGCAAAGAACCCGTCAGGATTTCAACGCCTACAAGAGCGAAGCGGAAGCGCTCAACAACAAGACCATCGAATACCAGATGGTGCGCCAGGAAGCCGACGAAACCCGGTCAGTTTACGACGATATGTCAAAGCATCTCAAAGAATCCGGACTGCTGGCCGGCCTGCGCTCTACAAACATTTCCATCGTCGACTGGGGCAAGCCCAGTGATAAACCTGCCAAGCCAGTGATCCTCCTCTATCTGCTCGGATCGATCGGTCTGGGATTGGTCTTCGGCACAGTTGCCGCGTTGCTACGGGACGTAACTGACACCAGCATTCAGGACCTGCGGCAGATATCGCGCGAGGTGGGGCCGGCGCCGTTGTGCGCGTTGCCGTTTCAAAAAGAGAAGGCCGTCCTGACTGGCGGCGTAGGCTGGGCAGCGAAATCAGCACTGCCGGCATTGGACAGCCCGCGCTCCCTGTTTGTTGAGTCGCTACGTTCCCTGCGCACTTCGCTGATGTTGTCTCGCAGTGGAGCACCCCCTAGTTCCGTGCTGGTCACCAGTCCGCTCTCAGGCGAGGGAAAAAGTTTTGTGAGCTTGAATCTGGCTATCGTCTTTGCCCAGCAGGGCAAGCGGGTATTGCTCTGCGACGCGAACCTTCGCCACCCCTGGCTACATCGCAATCTTGAGGTCAACCCCGATGTGGGATTGAGCACCTTGCTGGCCGGCCTCTTACCGGATTATGGTGGCACCGCGATTATTCCCGTGAAAGAGGTGCCCGGACTTTTTCTCATGCCCGCTGGGCCACTGCCTCCCTATCCCGCAGAACTACTGGCATCTGATCGAATGGCTACTCTGGTGAAGATCTGGGAGGTGCAATACGATCTCGTGATCCTGGACGCACCCCCTGTCCTGCAATTCACTGACTCCGTAGTTCTAAGCTCCATGGTCAACTCCGTTCTGCTGGTGGCGAGGCATCAAAAGACTCCGTTGCCGGCGCTTGAGAAGAGCTACCGCATGCTCGATAACGTCCAGTCGAGCGACGACCGCAAGATCAACATCGTGATCAATGGCGTGAAAGAGCAGCTTGAGGAAGGCTACGTCCTTTCCGCCCAAAATGAGGCTGTGAGGGCCTGATGAAAAAACTTCAATGGTACTGCCTGCTATTACTTCTGCTTTCGAGCGCAACCATCCATTTGCCGGCGCAGAATGAAAGCCTGCTGATCGAACGTGGCGATCTGTTGCACCTTCTGGTCTACGACACCCCAGAGATGGAGCAGCACGCCCGGGTCACAGACTCTGGAACCATTCCATTCAGCTTCCTGGGCACCGTCAGCGTATCCGGCTTGACCCCGGCGCAGGCCGCCGAGCAAATCGAGCATCGCCTGGTGGCTGCCGGGGTTATGTTGCATCCCGAGGTGAGTGTCCGGGTGGAAGCGTACGCCACCCAGAACGCGTCCGTCATGGGGCAAGTACAAAAACCCGGAAGCTACGAAATCGATACCGGCCGCAAGGTGGTTGAAGTGCTGGCCATGGCCGGTGGGCTTACCGATGTAGCGGATCGCCACATTACCATCCAACGCTTCGGCGCCGCTCAGCAAAAAGTCGAGTACTACTACTCGAATTCGGCGCTGACCGCTTTATCTGAAGACCCGATGGTTTACCCGGGAGATACAGTCGTTGTGCCCAAGGCGGCAGTGGTCTATGTGCTGGGCGACGTGTCGAAGCCAGGCGGTTATCCGATAATCACGAACAACTCAACCATGACCGTACTGCAGGCGATTGCCATGGCGGGTTATGCCAACCACACCGCCGCGGTTGGCAAATCCAAGTTGGTGCGCGCGACTCCGACCGGGGTAGTGGAGATAGACCTGGAAGTAAACGCCATCGAGAAAGGAAAAAAGCCCGATGTCGCATTATTGGCCGACGACGTGGTTTACGTCCCCTTCAGTTTCATGCGTAATATCGGGATCAACGGCCAGGGTATTCTGGCTTCCGCAACTTCTGCTGCCATTTACATCCACTGATGCTCAGCTTAAGCGCAACTGCTCGAACATTTGCTCCTGCCCCTGTAACCACCCGCGTCCGCAAACAGGAACGCGCGGTTAAAGGGTCCGGAAGCATTTGGGGGAACGCTTCAACCTGGTGCTTGTTGCTGCTGCTGCTCTACTTTGCTCTCGCCGGCGTATCTCCCTTCGTCAATGAGCCAACTGCCACCCGCGCCGTCGCCACAGACTCCGCGGGTGGTGTCCTTTTTGAGCGTGTCAGCAAGCTTCTTATTTCTGTTGCCTGCATGGCGTTTGCCCTTCAGCGGCACGCGTCCGTGCGCCGCTTGAGCATGCAAACGAAGCTGATAATCTTCTATCCGCTCCTCGCGCTTTTGCTCGCTCCTATATCGCAGCTCCCCACCAGAACAATCAGTTCGGCTGGGTTGCTACTGAGTGCCATTCTGCTTCTGTACTACATCATGTCTCGCTACAGCCTCGATCAGGTGCTTGAAATGATGCTTGCTCTTGGCACCGTGACCATGGCGGCCAGCATAGTCTTTGCTCTTGCCTTGCCGCAGTATGGCCTTGACCAGATGGGGGGCCATTCCAACGCCTGGAAGGGCATCTTCAGTGCGAAAAACTATTTGGGTAATATGGCGCTGTTTTTTCTGACCATGGCGATATCTTATCGAGGGCGCACGCCGTTTCTCCGCTCCGTTCGCGTTTCGCAAATCATTTTTTGCCTTACCGCAATTGCGTTTTCTCGCGCGGCCACTGCCTACCTGTTGACCGCGATCTACATAGTCTGTCTGGTCACCTTAAGGACCCTGCATCGCTTTAGTAAGAAGGATTACTTTGTCGTCTGCCTCCTTCTGCTGATGGCCTGCTCCGCCGCAGTCCTAATCATCGTGGCCCGGCCGGATTTCCTGATCGACCTGTTGGGAAAGGACATGACCCTGACTGGCCGCACTGGCATATGGAGCGCGGTGTCAGATTCTATCGTCAAGCGGCCCTTGCTTGGCTACGGCTATCAGGCTTTCTGGCTTGGCCTGGAAGGCGAATCGTATCGTGTCATTCTCGTCGTTTCCTGGATGTTGGCCCAGGCGCAGAACGGCTTTCTTGACATCATGTTACAGAATGGTGTGGCCGGGCTGGCGATCGTACTCCTGGTCTTCGGCTTCGCTTTTCGAGACGGCGTTGTCTGTCTTCTTCGCTCTCACGACCAAGAGCAACTGCGGGCAGTCGAGTGGTATCTGATCATCGTGGTTCTCACCCTGATCTACAATCTCGACGAAAGCTTTCTCTTCGACCCCAAGCATCTGGGATCGATGATCTTTCTGCTTGCCTGCATCGGGCTTAAAACCGAGTGGCGGCGCCTGCGCGTGGCTACCTAAGCCTACTTTTTGTTATCCAAAGCCGCTTCGATAGCTGTCGTAACCTGCGGCGAGTCTGGAGTCACGGCGGGTTCAAACCGCTCCACTGGCTTGCCAGTACGATCGAACAGAAACTTGGTGAAGTTCCATTTGATTTCGCCACCAATCTGCGGGTTCACCGATTTGTCGGTTAAAAACACGTAGAGTGGCGTCTTATCCTCGCCTACCACGGACACCTTCGCCATCATGGGAAAGGAAACGTTGTAGCGGTTATGGCAGAACTTCTTGATCTCGTCATTGGTGCCCGGCTCCTGCTGGGCGAAATTGTTGGCCGGGATACCAACAATCACCAACCCGCGATCTTTGTACTTTTCATAGAGCGACTCCAGTCCCGCATACTGCGGAGTGTAGCCGCACTTGCTGGCCACGTTCACCAGCAGCAGAACCTTGCCCCGGTAGCTTGCCAGGCTGACAGGCTGGCCATCAATGGACTTCAAAGTGAAGCTATAGACACCCTTCGTCGGCACGGCCATCGCGATCGCGGCGACACACAAGGTGAGAACAAGAGCTAATTTACGCATGCAATCCTCCAAAC
>Ga0210391_10003307_pt1 | contig 13692 bp, 11 predicted proteins | sample IncBWC12OmetaG_FD_160573 | JGI IMG/M metagenome (GOLD analysis project Ga0210391, IMG submission 160573) | Forest soil microbial communities from Barre Woods Harvard Forest LTER site, Petersham, Massachusetts, United States - Inc-BW-C-12-O ... | reverse complement strand
TTGACGATTGTCGCGTCGAGTTGCGCGAGAAAAGAGCCGAGTACCGCGACGGCCGTGATCTTCCAGACCAATGGGTCGAGTCCGCCGGATTCGGCAGAGACCTTAGGCAAGGGAGGTCAGGACCTCATCGGTGGTGCGAACGCGAGTCAGACGCGGGAAGATATTTTCAAAGGCGAAGCGGTGATGCTCGGCGTTCTGGCTGGAGCAGGCATCTTCGACGAGCACGAAGGCAAAGCCTAGGCCGGTTCCCTGACGCGCGGTGGACTCGACACCGGCGTTGGTGGAGATGCCTGTGAGGACGACCGTGTCGATGCCGCGGGATTTGAGCTGCTGCTCTAGGTCGGTGCCGGCGAAGGCGCCCCAATGCTGCTTGGTGACGAGGATGTCGCCATGCTGGAAGCCGGCGGAAGGAGCGATCTCCGACGCTGCGGCAGGCAGCGGCTTATCGCCCAGGTTGGGCGGCTGGTCGACGGGGAGCTTCATGAAGTCGTTGAGATCGACGCGCACGTAGACGACGGGAGCGCCATGTGCGCGAAAAACTTCGGCAAGTTTCTTGGAATTTTCGACGACCTCTGCCGCAGTATGCGGCACGGAGTTCATGCCGACGATGGCATTCTGGAGATCGATGAGGACAAGTGCGGTCTTTTTAGGGTCGAGCTGGAGTTCTGCCATGGTTCTTCTTTGTTGAAAATATTTTAAAATCGAGGATAGCCTCGATTTATATGAATTTATAATACGAGGATGCCCTCGATTTTGTCAAATCCCATTCGCGTCGCTCCACAGCAGGAACGCTCGACGCGCCGGCTGGCGGGTTTTCTGGAAGCGGCCGCGGAGCTCTTTGTCGAAGTCGGCTACGAAGCAACCACTATGACGGCGGTCGCGGAGCGAAGCGGGTCTTCCATCGGCGCGCTCTACAACTACTTTCCGGATAAACAGTCCATCGCGTTCACCCTGGTAAATCAATATTCCCAAGAGATCGAGGCGCATTGGAAGCCGCTGATGGAGCAGGCGGAGATACTCACCCATACGGAGTTCGCCGATCTGTTCATCGAGCGCATCACCCAATTCGTTCAGGAGCGTCCCGCTTATCTCAGCCTGCTGGCCGCGCCAATCCGCTTTCGCCGCGACCCTGCTGCCCGAAAGGCTTCACGAATCGCAATCGCAAATGCTTTTCAGGCAAAGAATCCGTCGCTTTCGAAGGAACAGTCTCTACTCGCTGCAAACGTATCTCTCCAGATAGTCAGAGGCATGATGACGCTCTATGGGGAAGCAGATCCCAAAGGGAAAGTCCTGGTTGTGGCTGAATTTAAAAAGGTGCTGACGTTGTATCTGGGAAGTGTCTTGTCCGATGATGGGCACCGGCGAGGTAAGACGAAACTCTAGCGTTGGGCCAACCATCGCGTATGCGCACACTGGTTGGTCTCCGTAAGTCGGCTTCTCTCCAGCGATTGGTCGGTCAATGCTGGCGCGTCTCCGAGGACTAATTGTCTGCGTTGACTCCTCAAGGCGCTGAATAAGTGCATCAGCCAGACAGCGCCAATTGGTGAAGAGATGCCTTGTTGTCTCAATTTAGAACCTATACCAAGTAGGCTTCCTTCTGTGGATGAACGGAGCTGTCGCATACTTCCGTAAGCAGAGATCCTCTTTAATGAATCAGAATTTTGCCGCAATTATCCTCGGTGGTACTGGGCAAGTCGGTGGTGCAACGGTCGCGGAGCTGCTGGCAATTCCGGAATGCCGGGAAGTGGTGATGGTCAGCAGAAAGCCCATTGCGGAGCGATCGCGGGTGCGCAACGTCGTTCTTGATACCGGCGCTGCTGACTTTGCCGAGCGCACTGCCGCCCTTGCCCGCGAAGTCTTAAGCCAAGGTCCTGTCAGCGCCGTGAGCTGTGTGGGGGTCGGTTCTGGATCGACGCGCTGGAGCGAAGAGGAATTGAAACGACTTGAACTCGGCATCGTCGGTGCTTTTGCGCGTGGCTGTCATGACGCTGGAATCGCCCAGTTTTGCCTACTTTCTGCGGTAGGAAGTACAGCCCGCAGCCGGTTTCGATATGTCCGCGTAATGGGCACGAAGGAAGACACCGTGCGCAACATCGGTTTCACCCGCCTCGCCATCTTTCGCCCCGGCATCATTGTAGGCAACGCTCATACCCCGGCATGGGTCGGTTTGTTGGGACGCCTCGTGCCTGGGTCGTTTGGCAATATCGATCAGCGAATTCTCGGTCGCTCAATCGCCGCAGAGATAGCTTTGCACAGTCGAGAGGCCGGCGAAGTTATCCGCGAAAACGCAGCAATGAAAAAAACTCGCTACACAGTTCAATTGTCTCGAATGACGATAGAACAATTCGCCGTCTCGGCGGAGCCATTTAAGGCTGCGGACGGCGGCTTGCCCCCTCAAGGGCACAAACCGTGAATCTTCTAAGACGCTCTGGGTATCTGTGTTCCGACCCGCGTTTTGCTTATCCGATCCATCTCTTGGTAGAGTACTGCGATTTTCTCAGAACGCAGGTGATAGCCGGCAAGGTCGGAAGATGTCAACGATGATTCTTGTCGCAGCGTTTGAATTTGCAGGTCAACTAATTGGTGGACTTCGTGTTTGATGGCGGAGGCTGGGTGTGTCATCACGAATTCTCCTGCCCGCATTGTACCGGAGGGCCGGGAACAGCTGCCCAGATCAGGTGGATTTTGCTTCCTGCTCGGCGAAGGACGGTGCGGTCAGAACGCTCCGAAACTGGTCACAGTCAATGTCGACACCATGCTGCTGCATTGCATTAGGACCCCAATAAAGCAATTTCCCTACCAAATCCCCACACTTTAGTCCAAATCGCCGTATCCACACTGCTCCACCCCGGAAGCTACCGCGAACTTCTGGGCGCAGAGCACTGTCGATACGGCGCAATAGATTTATCACTCACCCGGATTCAGAGCCACTATAATTTCCGAGTTATAACAGACCGCGCGTAATAAGAGGACAAGAGGCATCATTTCGCCATTGGCCAAGGGATCGAATGATCTTGTTTTAGATCTAGGCGCAAAAGCAAAAGATGTTGACTAAAACTTAAGGCGAAAGCGACAGGAGAATCTTAAGATGGTTCCCGAAGCGTCACTCGAGATATCACGTCGTCAGTTTCTCGCCGCCGGAGGTCTGACGGTCGCCGCAGCTTGCTTCGCTCCAAGTTACCTGATGGCCGAGACAGAAGGCATCGTTGTCGGAGCGTTCAAAGAAGCCGCCACAGCAAAAGTCACGGTTCAAAACCTCCGCCGCAACATCAGCGTTCTTTTGGGTCCTGGTGGAAATATCGCCGTTCTCACTGGCCCTGACGGAAAGCTGCTGGTCGATGCGGAAATCATTACCGCCGGTCCGCACGTCTCTGAAGCCCTTGCCAGCATCAACGCAGATCCCATCAAACAATTGATCAACACCCACTGGCACTTCGACCATACCGGCGGCAACCAGTGGGTCCATGAAGCCGGAGCCAGTATCCTGGCGCACGAGAACACGCGTAAACATCTTTCCGAGGCCACGCGCGTCGAAGGCAACTTTAGGTACACTTTCCCAGCCGCACCAGCGGGTGCCATTCCCTCCACCGTCTTCAAAGACGAACACACTCTACATGCCAACAACACCACTCTGATGCTGAAGCACTACCAGCCTGCCCACACGGACTCTGATATCTCCGTGCACTTTGTTGAGGCCGACATTCTCCACACTGGAGACACCTTCTGGAACCGCGATTACCCCTTTATCGACTACTGGACGGGAGGCAGCATCGACGGCCAGATACGCGCGGCAGAAGCGAACATCGCAAAAATAACCGATAAAACGATTGTTATTCCCGGGCACGGAGCCGTAGGAAATAAGGCCGACCTGGTTCTATTCCGTGACGTGTTGGTTGAGATCCGCGATAAGGTTGCTGCCCTCAAAAAACAGGGTAAGTCCTTGCCTGAGGTTGTCGCGGCGAAGCCTGGAGCGCGATATGACGCGGTATGGGGCAACTTGTTCCAGAACCCGAGTGATTTTGTTGCGCTCGTGTACCAGGGCGTTTGAGATCATAGAAGCTATATCTTCAGCTCTTGAGGAATGCCAGCAGATCGGCGTTAATCTTCTCCGCTTGCGTAGTAGGCATGCCATGCGGAAAATCCTTATACGTAATCAGTGTCCCATGCTTCAGGAGCTTTGCCGATTTCGGCCCCGCCGCCACGTACGGAACGATCTGGTCGTCCTCGCTATGCATCACCAGAACCGGAATCGTGATCTTCTTTAGGTCCTCCGTAAAGTCCGTCTGCGAGAAGGCCACAATCCCGTCATAGTGCGCCTTGGCACCGCCCATCATCCCCTGCCGCCACCAATTTGCGATGGTGGCCTCAACGGATTTCACCCCCGGCCGATTAAATCCATAGAAAGGCCCCTCCGGCAGGTCGCGATAGAACTTCGACCGGTTCGCCGCTAGCTGCGCCTGCAGATCGTCGAACACTGACTTCGGCAGGCCCTCCGGATTGGCATCCGTCTTCAACATCAGCGGAGGCACCGCGCTAATAATCGCAGCCTTGTACACGTTCTGTTGCCCGCGCCGGGCCAGATAGTGCACTACCTCACCACCGCCGGTCGAGTGCCCAACGTGGATCGCATCTTTCAAATCCAGATGCGCCGTAAGCGCCGCCAGGTCATCCGCGTAATGGTCCATATCGTGCCCATCTGCCACCTGCGTCGAGCGCCCATGCCCACGTCGGTCATGCGCGATCACGCGATACCCCTTGCACAGAAAGAACATCATCTGGTTATCCCAGTCATCCGCCGAAAGCGGCCAGCCATGACTGAACATGATCGGCTGCCCCGAACCCCAGTCCTTGTAAAAGATCTCAACGCCGTCCTTGGTGGTAATAATAGGCATACAGACTCCTTTTGACAGTTGGATTAACGCCCGCCAATTAGATCACAATCGCTTGCTTAGGGAGAAGAAGCCCCTAGAGTCCTCGGTTTGAAATCTGGATCGAGTTTCCGGCGGGATCTTTTGTGTTGGAGAATTCAACGCCGTCGGCCTTATGAATGACTCCGAACCTAAGTCCTTCTTGTTCTTTCGCCCTCTTGAAGGCTCGGATGCTCGATGAGTGCATTGGCCTGATATCGCCATTCGAGAATCCATATCCGATTTGGCAACTATGTAGCCAAGTGGAATTGGATCATCGAACGCTCCGTGGGGCATTTGTGCCAGTGCGCCAGACTTTGAGCCGTCACTTGCGTACAGGTCGTCCTATGGGAAGGATCTTAAGGTGCGGGCGGGGGGACATTAGCGGAGGATTGGTCTAGACTCTCGAGTTGAGCCAGTTCTTCACGCAGGCGCGCCGCCTGCTCGCGACGGTTTGCGGCATCGAGACGGGGGTTGACGCTAAGGGCCGTTCCAACCCCGTCCATAACCTTAGTGATGCTTTTAGTGATGCCGTTCTGCTTCTTGGCTTTACCGTTCTTGCCCATATTGGCGAGATGGTCGGCGCTAATGTCGTCCTGCAGAGCGTCGGTCTCCAGTCCGATAATTTGAGCGCGGAGATCCCGAATGTTCGCGCGGCGCTGGATCATCTCGATAGCAGGGTGGCTCACAGTAGCGTTGCCCGAGTCACACAGCTTACTACCGCTTTGGTACAGGTCGACGCAGAGATCCCGGAGATTGTCGTCACCGCTGGTGTTGCCTTGATCGGCAGAAAGGCGGTACAGCGTAACAGCGATAGCATTGTCGGCCAGCACACCTTCCCCGTACTGATACATCCAACCGAGCTGATTCTCCGCGGTGGCGCTTCCCAACGCCGCGGCTTTATAAAGCCAGGGCCAGGCCTTGGCATAATCGATCGCCACACCAACGCCATTCTGAAAGTTATAGCCGATGTTTTCCATGGCCTCAGCGTTGCCATGTTCTGCAGCTTTGTAATACCAGGAGAAAGCCTGGTCGTAACTTTGAGGTTGACCCCATCCTTTCTCCGCCATGAAGCCGAGATTGGTTTCTGCGTTGGAGCTGCCGTGGCTGGCGGCGCGGCGATACCAATCCAGAGCCTGAGCATAGTCGCGCTTGACTCCCCACCCGCACCGGTAAAAATAGCCGACTTCATTCTCGGCGTCTGCGAGATTCTGGTCCGCCGCCTTGCGGTACCACTCGAAGGCCTGCTTATAATCACGCCGGACCTGGAGCCCACTCTGGTACATGGCCCCCAGATTGTACTCCGCGAGCGCATTGCCCTCCTTTGCCGCCAAACGGTAGTAATACAGGGCCCGCTTGTAATCTCGCGGCAAGCCAAACTTATTTTGATACATGTAGCCCAGCTGATTCAGCGCGGGAGCATAACCTTGGGCGGCAGACCTGCGATACCAGATCACTGCCTGACCGTAGTCCTGGGCAACTCCGCGGCCATCGATATAGTCGTTCCCAAGTGCGAATTGCGCCTGCGCGTCCCCTGCGGCGGCAGGCCCGCGAAGAGCGTTGAAATCATCGTCCGCCGGTAGTGCTTGCGCCTGAGTCGACACTTGTACTGGGGCTTGCACCTGCCCCTGCGTCGTGGAAACCAGAGCGAATACGAAAAAAGCCGCTGCGGTGACCCGGCTCGGAATGGACATGAATAACTCGCCTCATCTCGCAGAAATAACTGGTAAGGATGCAGAAGCAAATAGGGCTCGGTAATCCATTCATTTGACCCTTGGCATGACAGCATCCCACCGCGATCCACTTGCCATCTTCCAGCAGTCTTGCTGACATGGGAACAAATAACGATAGGGTGATGGTTACCAAAGGGGCGAAATGTGCTCAAAGTTATATTCGCAGGGCGCCGGATCGCTCGACGGCAGCATAGCTTTCGTGTGATGCACAGACGGGAAAGAAGAAATGTCCGTAATTCGGCCCAGTTGCCCTGTAACGGCATAGTTCAAACGCTCTTCGCGGAAGCAATGCATCTGGATTGATGCCAAATCGTCAATGTGCTCACCGACACCGGATTAGTACTGATATGTCGGCATCTGGGAAGTTTGTGGCAGGCAAATAGAGTGCTACCTGATACGGGCCCATTGGAAACTGAGGGCTCGGCCCACCGAAGCTGCCCAAAATCCTCTTCGCCGCTAGCGATGCAAGTACCTGAATCCAAGAGATCACGGGACCCGCGTCTCGGCTGCCCTAAAACAGATGTTATTGGGCAAAATCGCGTAGGCTGCACTGTTGGAAAACGAGTTTTCGGAAGAAGCACCTAAGCAGAACGGCATACAGCCCGCACACAATTTAGCGGATCGGCGCGTTAATCAGTCGATCATTGCGCACCGACAGTCAGTTGCGCGCGACTCGCCACTCACGGTCAAACGCTGTTAAGAGATCTGGCACACCCGTGGCACACCGGGCGTCGCAACTCCCCTTTTAGCGGTAAAACGTGGCTGTATTAGATGTAGGTGTTTTCGCGACTACGGCGCATTTGGTGGTGGGTCAACCGACAGGTCATGATGGGCTGCGCTACACTGCCGCCTAGAAAGACACGGTGCCCACTGCGAAGCCGGGTTTCCAATGCGAGGAATCTTTCATCATGACCATCGGAACTTTTCTCCGAGTGCTCCTGCGGCTGCTTTCTTGGAACATCCTCTCGCTTTTTGGCTTGTGCTTGATCTTGCTGGGAATCTCCTCAGGCCAAGGACAGGAGTTGCTGCGTCTTGCGCATGATCATCCCGGAGGTGTGATTCGCACTTTGAATACACTTCTGTTGCCGTTATTGTTGTTTTCGACGACCTGCGTATGTGTTGGCGTTGTGATCGGTCACGCCGGAGCATCACAATTGACCATGATCGCGGCTGAGACCGATGCGCAAGTACGCAACGTCCTGTCTCTAGGGCGATTTGTTGCGCCATGGTTCCTCGGAGCTATAGCGTTCAGTGTACTTGCCCTGCAACTGGGAGGCTTCGCGTGGTTCCTCAAGCTGAGCCTAGCCTTTGCCATCACGGTCGCCGTAATAAATCGATACGCTCCCAGAAATTGGATTCGTCCACTGCAAAAACCTAAGTTGGCTGGTTTTATAGCCTTAGCGGTCCTTCTCGTTGCAACCACATGGAGCGTCACGTGTGTACATTCGCCAACGTTCGGGCGCCACGTTGGGACGATTGGCGTTGCAATCGTAGCGATTTCACTCTGGGTAAATGCTCTGTCTCTTATATTCGTGGTGCTACCGCTAAGGCATCGTTTACCAAACCTTGTCTTGGTTATTCCATTCCTGTGGTTCGGTATCAGCCTCCTTCACGACCCCAATGTATGGCCTCGGCGCAGAGCGGACGCACCAAAAACGCAGACAGCCGATCAGAGAGTATCGTCCAGCATAATATTAAGAGCTCTAGCCTCTTACTTATCGCAATACAAGAGCGAGGCATCCCAGAAACCCATTCAGCTCTACTTGGTTTCCGCCGAAGGGGGCGGGATTCGGGCAGCCTATTGGACAGCACGAACGCTCGCTGAACTTAACGAGCACACCGAGGGACAATTCTCGCGCCATGTGTTCGTCTATTCAGGTGTTTCCGGCGGAAGCTTGGGAATCACTGTGTTTGAGGATGCCGCCCGTGAGGATCCTGACGATCCTCAGCAGGTCAGACACAACATCGAGGTCTTTCTTGGACGCGATTATCTTGCTCCATTGATCAATAGGCTACTGGTCACGGAGCCACTTTGGCAGGTACTCGGTCGTTTTTCGGGCGTGATCCCGCGCGATGTTGCGTTCGAACGGCAACTCAACAGCGATTGGCTCAATGTGAGCCGTTCAGATTTTTTCGCCCGGCGATTCACCGATACATATGGTGTTAGGGTAGGAAGCCCAAGACCGATCATGGCCCTAAACGCAACGAATGTAGAAACGGGAAAACGGATAATCATTACGAATGCCGCACCGACTATCGTGAACACTGATTTCCTGATGCCACTCGACCTCGATGAAATGCGAGACACGGTTGGAGACGTATCGGTTGCCGAAGCTGTGCATCTTAGCGCCCGATTTCCATTTGTAAGCCCGCCTGCTTCTGTTCAGATGACCGTTAGCACCAAAGTTGGAGCGACAACTCGCCTCTGGGGACGCGCCGTGGACGGAGGGTACTTCGATAATTCCGCAGGTTTATTCATCCGAGATGTGTTCGAGGAGTTGCTTCAACTTCGCACTTATGCGCGACGAGACCAGCGGGTATCTCAAGCCGGCGTTGACTGGGACAACATGCGGCCTCTAGTTGCGAGGCTCCGGTTCCATGTCCTTGTGATCCGGAACGATCCTACTGCGGTATGGGGACGACAGGTAGACGACTACCCAACAGTAGTCGGCGAAATCACGCGGGGCTCGCAACCATTCGATTTGTCCGCGGCCCTGGGAAACGGCCTTCGGATTAGCAAAATACCCCGAATTGCGAGGCTAAGCGAGCTACTCTCGCCGCCCGAGACCATGTTAGCCACCCGCGACGCAAGAGCGGCGGCAACGAGGCGTTCCCTCTGGGAAACCGTTACGCGCTCATCGGGGGATTTAGGCTTTCAGTGTGAGATCGAGAAAAGAGTATTGTCAGGACAACCAATCAAACTCCCAATAGGCTATTCAGCACAATGCGTGGCCGACAACGATGACTATCAAGAGATCTCTCTGGCTGACATTGCGCTTGACAACGAACACGATGACCCTGGAAAGCGATGCGCGAGTCCACCGGTAGAGAGCATTGCTCTGGGCTGGGCTCTCTCCACTGAATCGCAAGAAACGATGTCATGTTTGGCGCGCAACAATCAGGTACTCAAAGACCTCGAAGCCAACTTCTTGAGCCAAAATGGCCAGCCTCAACTGAAGTGAAAGACCTACTCTTCTGTCGATGCATACTTGATCGCGCGCGAGAGAGTGACAGGCTGACCGACCGACAGTCAGCCGATTCGTTCTATCACCATCGCCCATACTGCCGGATGACCTCCTGCACACAAATGGCATACAGAGTTGTCCCACAATGCCCAATCGGACCGGGAACATTCCCTTCACTTCCCACAAGCCCGTTTCTGGCAAGTGAGATGTTTAGGTCAATGGGATCAAGGAGTAATTCTCTGTCCCCGCAAATGATGCGTCACCCGGCTTCCAACCTGGCCCAGTACTGCCTGTCATTAGCAGCCCGACCTATTCGGTGACACGGAATTTCACGTTGCTCTTAAGCACTCCTCCGGGGGTGGTTACCGTCACAAAGCCGCTGGTTGCGCCGGCCGGGACGGTAGCCTTGATTTCTGTGCCGGAGACAACTGTGAAGGTCGCGGCGGTTCCGTTAAAGCTCACCGCAGTGGCCCCAGTCAGTTTGCTGCCGAGAATGATCACGTTGCTTCCGCTCCCGCCCGCACTGGGTATGGCTCGAACGAACGGAGCCAAGCCCACTGACAATTTGAAGGTGGCTCCACAACCAAAATCAGCGCAGGTTGAATACTCCCCGCCCGCAGCGGTGGTGCCATAGAAATCTCCGTCGGTGGCTTGAAACAAGGCGGTTGGATTAAAGCCATCTGTCATGTCGAAACTATGCAGCGTCGTCAGCTTGCCGGCGGGAGTAATCTTAAAGATCGTGCCACAACCGTTGAGAGTGGTGCAATTGGCGCCTGTCCCGCCGTTGTAAGTGGTGCCGTAGAAATTCCCATCAGAGCCCAGGGTAAGAGTCGAATAGGGCGAACTGCCGTCGGCGCAACTGGGTTGCGAGCAAAAGTTATACAGCGTTGTCAGCGTGCCGGCAGGAGTAATTTTGAAAACGGTGCCGCAAGCGCCGTAGCATATATTCTGGGTTCCACCGGCGCCGCCCCACAAGGTTGTTCCATAAAGGTTGCCGTCGTTGCCCTGCACCAACCCGGCGACGGGAGTAGAGCCGTCGGTGCAGTTGGTCTTGCCGCAAAAATTGTAGAGAGTCGTCACTTTACCGGTTGGAGTAGCTTGATAAATGGCTCCGCAGCCGGCGGAGACGCAGTCAGAACTGCTGTTGGCTCCGCCGAAGTTCGCGGTACCGTAGAAGTTGCCGTTGGGGGCTTGAACCGGCGGCGCGGTAGGATGGGCACCTCCCGGGCAGGCATTGGCGGCGCAGAAACTGTAGAGCGTGGTCAGGTCACCGGGAGGCGTTATTTTGAACAGCGTCCCCTCGGGTGTGGAAGCCGCTCCACCGTACTGAGTGGTACCGTAGAAATTGCCGTCGGTGCCTTGCATTAATCCACCAACGGGCTCATACCCGTTCACGCAGTTGGCGCCGCCTTGTTTGGCGCAAAAGTTGTAGATTATAGTCACCCCAGTGCTTGGCGAATATGTATAGATCGTGCCCACTTGCTCTGTTCCGCCGGATGCCGTGGTTCCATAGAGTTCGCCGTTCGCGCTCAGAAGCATCCCGTAAGCAGGGAAATTTCCCAAGGTGCAGTTGGGGTTAGCATTACAGAAACTGTAATCCACAGTTATACCGCCGCCCGGGGCGAGGGTGAAGATTCCGCCGCACCCGTTATCGCATATTGTGTCGCCACTGGTCCCGTAAATGACGGTTCCGTAAAGCTTGCCGTTGGTGCCTTGAACCAAGGGGCCCGAGGGGTCGTAACCGTTCGCGTTGTCAAAACTTCCGAGGCTGGTGAAGGTGACTTGCGCGGACAAGGCGATGGCCGTCGCCGCGAAAAATAGAAGTGCCGCAAAAGCTTTTTTCCATACTTTCAGTTTCGTCATGTGATGTCCTCAGGAGCCCCGGTACAATCCAAGATTCTCCAGATTTTATAGCGCGAAACGCGCCACAAATAGTGCACCCTCATAGCAATTCAAAAGCGCAACTTCTTGCATCCCTTTTCCGAGTTACAGTGACGCCTCGATTCGCAGCACGCCAACGGTTCGCGTTCCGATGCGGTGCAACAGCGGGATGCCGCTACGGAATCATCAATCCGCCGAAGTAATCCTGCATGAACTCCATGTTGCGGGTGTCCGGCCACGTGACGAGAAACTGATGAGCACCCGCCCAGGCGTTGCCGATGTAGTCTCCCATGTTATTTCCGCCGGCACCGTCAAGGTAAGGGTCGGAGAGATTCGTGGCCAGCGCGTAGTTGGTCCCGAACGACTTGCCGCCGTTCGAAGAAGTTGCCGCGAAAGGTTGATAGCTTACATTGAGCGGATCGTTGCGCCGATCGAGCCAGCTCACGCCCACCGCCCCGTTCGGACTCACGGTAATGGAAGGAAAGAACTGGTCGTGAGTCTCTGCGGCAGGCGCCACGAAAACCGGCGTGCCCCAGGTATCGCCGCCATCCGTCGAAGTCACCACTTGAACTCGCATCTGCTTGCCCGTCCAGTTGTATATGACGGCATAGAGATTGCCGGCGTGCGCGCCCTTGCTATTGTCGATGGCGAGCACGGGGATGTTGGCGACCGGCTCATTACTGTTCGGCAGATTTCCAAAGAACGCGCCGCACGAGCACGTCTCCGGTACAAGTCTTACCGCGGCGATCTGCGCCGGAGCCGACCAGGTGTTGCCGCCGTCGGTGGATTTAGAAATTAACATGTTGGCCTCGGTATCGGCGCAGTTCACGGTAGGTCCGGTCATAGCGCAGCGCTGCCAGGCAACGTAGAGTGTGCCGTCCAGACCCACTGCCATGCGGCTAAACTGATCGACCTCCGGCTTGTATTGCACCGGGTCAACAGTCGTGGCTGTCCAAGTGTTTCCGCCGTCCGTCGAATGTGCCACCGAGATCTCACTCTCAACAACTTCGATGTCGAATTGCGTCACCGAGACGTAGACTGCATTTTCGAAAAGACTACTACTGCTGTTATCGACCTGGACCCAAGGGACGTTGGTATCGCCATTACCACCATCAAAAATGGGCGCAACCGCCTCCACCTGCGGGCGCCATGTCGCTCCATTGTTGGTGGAAGACATCGAGTAGGTCGCACTGCCGGAACTGTCGCCACTGGTGCCAACAACGTATTCTGCCTTGATACCGTAAGCGACAGACGGATCGCCCTCTTCTCCCAAACCGTTCACGCAAGCCGGATTCTGCCAGGCTGAACCATCATTGCTCGATGTAAAAATGCCGGCTCCGGCACAACTGGGAAAAGCGTATGACGCCGCCAGAAGATCGTTCGGGTGCTCTGGACCTGCGGCAATCACAGTGCTGTCCGCTTCGTCTTCGGAGATCAGCACGTTGGGAAGAACACAGGGTGCAGGCGAACAAGTAGTCTGTCCAGCCTGAATCTCGGGGGCAGGTGCCTCAGTATCGGATGGTATAGACGACGAATTGTGCCGTCCCGCACCAACAATCTGTGCCAAAGAGACAGCCGGCCATAACAAACAACTCGCAAAAAACGGAAGAAAAAGCGCGACACAAATCGTTCGAAAGCTCATAGGGACCTCCAGGGCAATAGAACCGCGTAGCAGTATCCCTACGCCAGATGGCCCTGTCAATAAGAGCGCGTTTTTATCTGCCGCGGTGGCACGAGCGTCGGTTTGTTTTGCGAGAACGAGCGGGTAAAATGCCTCGATGTTCATTTTTTGTTCCGCCGTTTCGCATGACGACTTAGATTGATTCTTGAAGTGCAACTTCTTGCATCTCCCCGTCGTCGGCCGACAGAAGCCGCGATTGACGGCCTGCGAAACGCTGTGATAGCGTCTTACCTGTTTCGAACACCTCCTCCTCTTACTCGCCACTCTGACGACGCAACTTCATGAATGCACCTTCCGGGGCAGAA
>Ga0210391_10003304_pt1 | contig 13698 bp, 10 predicted proteins | sample IncBWC12OmetaG_FD_160573 | JGI IMG/M metagenome (GOLD analysis project Ga0210391, IMG submission 160573) | Forest soil microbial communities from Barre Woods Harvard Forest LTER site, Petersham, Massachusetts, United States - Inc-BW-C-12-O ... | reverse complement strand
TTTTAAGGTCCACAGGTTTAGCCATCTCTAGGGGTTCGGAAGCCTTTCTATCTTGCGAGATAGAGTTGCGCGCGGGGCAGCTGAAACACCTGGCTCCATGACTCTTTCACCGAAGCACAGTTGTGGGTTGCTGCACAACGAAACTTGCAGCTCGTATGTTACAATGGTTTTTGGATGGTGTCAGCCGCGCCCGGCCGGACATCCTTTTTCGTGGTGGCGCGTCTAAGCTTACAGGGGACTGCGGCACCTAGCAGCAGGCAGCCAAATGGCAGATCTTACAACGCCAATCAGCGAACCAGGCGGCACCAAGGCGGAACCGACCCTTGAGATCGGCCGCTACAAGTCTCCCGTCGCGGATTCCGAGCTGCGGAATTTCTTCTCCAACGTAAGGGATTTCCTCTTCGAACGCCCCGTAAATATGAAGGGCGCGAAACCCACCGTATTCAACACACCCGGATTCGGCGAAAGTATGCGGGACAACCTGAGCGAATTTTTCCGTTCGGCCCCGCGCGGTCCGGTGAATTCCGACCTGCTGATAAACTGGAATGCAGGGTTCGGCGGTTTCTGGCAGAACCTACGCGATATTATTTCGCCGCCCAAGCTGGCGCCGCTGAAGACCACCAGCCAGCCCGTGGCTGTGCCGGAACTGTGGTCTAAGAACACGCAATTTACGCGCGTGCAAGCGCTGTCCCTGGCCGTCCACGTGACGATTCTGGTGCTGATTATCGGTCCGTTGCTACTGGTGCTGCCTTCGCCTTCGACGACCAAAGCCAATTCGCAGGTTGACGTGATCGCAATTTCGCCGTTTTTGCCCAAGCTGCCCCCGGGCGCGAAAAAAGCCGGTGGCGGCGGTGGTGGCGGCGCGCATGACCCGCTGCCCGCGAGCCGCGGCAAGCTGCCGAAATTCGCGATGACGCAATTCACCCCGCCGAAAGTGGTCACCAATCCGAATGCTCGGCTGGCGATGACTCCGACAGTATTGGGTCCGCCGGAATTGAAGCTGCCCAGCCCCAACATGAATAACTGGGGCGACCCGCTATCAAAAGTAATCAACGACTCGAACGGGCCCGGTAGCGGCAATGGTATCGGCTCTGGAAACGGCACGGGCGTGGGGAGCGGCGAGGGTGGCGGCGTGGGTCCCGGATCAGGGGGCGGCACGGGCGGCGGCCCGTTCAACGCCGGAACTGGCGGCTACGGCTATCCAGCTTGCATTTATTGCCCGCAAGCGCAGTATTCCGACGAAGCCGTAAAAGCGAAATATCAGGGCACGGTCACACTGGTCGCGATCATCACCGCGGAAGGCAAAGCGACCGACATTCAAGTGCTGAAGGGACTCGGGCTGGGCCTGGACGAAAAAGCGATCGAAGCGGTTCGCACATGGCGTTTCCGGCCGGCCGCAGGACCGAATGGCAGGCCCGCACCGGTTCGCCAAACCATCGAAGTAACTTTCCACCTCTACTGATCTCGTTTCGCCGGCAATCGCAGCGCGCTCCCGGGCGTTTACCTTAAGGACCATACCGTTTATGCGCCCCGAAGCATCTGCTACGATGAGCGCTATGAAAACTTCCACGAGAATTTTAATCTCTACGTTTTCTGTGCTTCTCCTGGTCGCCGGAGTGCTTGGAAAAGCCCCGCGCGCCGCCGCGCAGACTGGCACCGTACAATTTGTCGCGCGCGTCACTCCTTCAGGCGGCGAAGATGAACCGGTGCGCACGCTTCCCTTCTATTTGCTCAGCAAGAGCTATGCAGACATCCAAAAGGAAGCTGAAACCGCATCACCCGCCCCAAGTCTGGATAAATTCATAGACTCGCTGGACGTTTCCAAGGAACTAAAAGCCTGGATGAAGACGAACCATCGCGTGAGTCTGGCAGGTGAAGACTTCACCAAAATGCTCAAAGCCGACGACATCATGGACGTTCCGGAATTTTTCACTGCGTACACTGAGCGAATGGTCGGCGACCGCACCGCCGGTTTCCCCACGCCAAAATACAAGCTCGAGGACCGCGCCAAAGACCCCGCAAAGTACGACCGCTTGGTGACCCAATATCACGACGCCATTCGCGCGTTTGTTATCGCCGACCCGGACAGCAAGGACAGCCTGGACTTAAGCCTGGAAGAGGTGAACCCCGGCCACAAATGGGACATGCTGAAGGCCAAAAGCCTCTCCGATTTGGCGCGCGAAACCGCGGACCTGGCGCGCGGAAAATATCTGGTGGCTCGCGCTGACACGGATATGCAGGGACAAGGAGCGCTGCGCGGAATTCCGGCCGGAAATTATTGGCTCGGCACGCTGAACATCGAGGCGGTCGCAGGCGACGCGCGCGAACGCTGGGACGTACCAGTGACCGTGCGCCCCGGCCAGCCCAGCTACGTTACGCTAACCAATATCAACGCTGTAAAATCTCCGAGCAGCTCGGCACACTAGCTTCACCCATTTATGACGGACGCTGCTGGTGTCGCGCGATGGATTCACGATTTGGCTGCTTCCGATGAGCACGTGAAGATCGAGTCTGCGATGAGGCTTTATCTCGCAGGGGTCAGTCTCTGCACCCCGTTACTGAGCCGCTGGGTTTCCGATCCGGAATTCCGCGAATTGACATTGCCCGACAATCCGGCTAGCGAGGCGCACGCTCGCTCACAACCTTCGGCCATCGTTGTGGGTATCGCCGTGCAGCCCGAGACATTCCAGAAGATTCGTGCGGCCAATCATTCTCCGCGGCTGGCGGAGGCGCCCGCCGATCAAGACGCGCAGGAATTCGAGCTGCATCTGAATGGTTCCCTCGAATTCGATATTCTCACCACGCGCGAGCCGGGCGGCCCCGGCGCAATTTCGCGCTACCTGCAAAGGTTCGGCGAAGGGATTCAGCAAATTGAGATCTACGTCCGCGATGTGGATCGCGCGACGGAAATTTTGCGCACACGGTTCTCTCTGCCGCCGCTCTATCCCGCCACGCGCGCTGGCGCCGACGGCACGCGCGTGAATTTCTTCCTGGCTACCGGGCCGGACGCGAAGAAAGTTCTCGTCGAGCTTGTGGAAGCCGCGCGCTAGTGCGAACATTTGCATCCGCTTTGTCCGCGCCATCACCATACGCGAAATCAATCCGCCGCATCCATTCGCGCGATCGCTCCTTGTAACCCCGCATTCCTTCGAGCATGCTACAATGCGCGGACGCTAAGAATATAAAATTATTCCACGCATATTTCATCCGAGGAGCAACTCCATGCCATTCGTGAACGAGATCGAAGAAGCCCAGGCAGACGGGCATCTCCGCGAGATTTACGGAAAAATCGAACAGAAGCTGGGATTTCTGCCCCATTATTTCAAGACGCTCGGCGCCAAGCCCGCCGTGATCGAAGCGCAATTGCAAATGAGCGACGCGGTAATGGCCGACGGCGCTCTTACCACGATCGTGAAAGAACAGATCGGCCTGGTGGTCAGCGGCATCAACTCTTCCACGTATTGCGTGATGTTTCACATGGAGTTGTTGCGGCGCTTCGGTGTAGAAAAGGCGCTGGCGCGGAAACTAACGGCGGATTACGAAGGTGCCGCGGTGGATGCCAAAGTGAAAGCGCTCTTCCGGTTCGCGGATAAATTGACGCGCCATCCCGACGACATTGAGGAGTCCGATACCGACGCGTTGAAAAAGGCCGGCTGGGACGATGCCGCCGTGCGCGAAACCGTGCTCACGGTCGCATATTTCAATTACGTCAATCGCGTTTCGCTGGGATTAGGCCTGGTCACCGACTTCTGAGAGCTTCGAACCGCGTTGAACGCGCGGCTGCTACTCGCCGCTCTGCTCGATTAATTTGGCCACCAGCGCCGTCCATCCTGTCTGATGGCTTGCGCCCAAACCGGCGCCGTTGTCACCGTTGAAATACTCATAAAACAAAAGCAAATCGCGCCAGTAGGGATCCTTCTGAAATAATTCTACGTCGCCGTACACAGCCCTGCGTCCATCCTTCTGCAGAAAAATGTGCGAGAGCCGACGGGAAACTTCGCGCCCCACGTCCCAGAGCGTCAGTTTCCGACCCGACCCCGTGGGACATTCCACCTGGAAGTCGTCGCCATAGTAGTGATGCACGCGCTGCAACGCTTCGATCATCAGGAAATTCAGCGGGAACCACACCGGGCCGCGCCAGTTGGAGTTACCACCGAATAACTCTCCGGTAGATTCGGCAGGCTCGTAATCCACGGCCTGCGAAAGGCCGTTCACGTGCAAAACGAATGGATGATCCTTGTGGTATTTCGAAAGCGCCCGCACGCCGTGTTGCGATAGAAATTCATTTTCATCCAGAACATACTTGTAAATCCGTTCGAGCTTTGCGCGATTAGCGATGCTGAGCATCAAGCGCGCCCCTTTGTCGGTTCGCTCGCTCATATCCACATGGTCCGCAACGTCGGGATTGTGCGCCAGAAACCAATCCATGCGCTTGCGAAAACCGGGCAGCCGTGCTAAATCTTCCGGCTCGAAAACCTCCACCGCAAAAAGCGGAATCAGTCCCACCATCGAACGAACCTTCATCGGTACATGAGTGGTGCTTCCCAAATGAAGCACGTCGTAATAAAAACCATCCTCCTCGTCCCACAGGCCGATTCCTGTGCCACCAATGTCGTTCATGGCCTGCGCGATGTACACAAAGTGCTCGAAGAATTTGCTGGCCACATCCTCATACGCTGGGTCGTCGTGCGCCAACTCCATGGACATCGCCAGCATGTCCAGACAAAACATCGCCATCCAACTGGTGCCGTCCGACTGCTCGATAAAATTTCCAGGTCCGAGCGGCGAGGAACGATCGAACACGCCGATGTTATCCAATCCCAAAAAGCCGCCCTCAAATACGTTCTTCCCTTCGGGGTCTTTGCGATTCACCCACCAGGTAAAATTCAGCAGCAATTTATGAAACATCCGCACCAGGAAATTGCGATCCTGCTTCCCTTCCACCCGTCCCGCGATCTTATAAACGCGCCAAGTCGCCCAGGCCAATACGGGCGGGTTCACGTCGGACAAATTCCATTCGTAAGCCGGAACCTGCCCGCTGGGATTCATGTACCACTCGCGATGAAACAGAATCAGCTGCTGCTTCGCGAATTCCGGATCGATCAGCGCCATCGAAACGCAGTGGAACGCCAGATCCCACGACGCATACCACGGGTATTCCCACGTGTCCGGCATGGAAATCACATCGGAATTGTACAGGTGCGTCCACTCATGGTTGCGGCCATCCTTGCGGCTGGCATCGGGTTTCGGCTGCGTGGAATCGCCTTCCAGCCAGCGCCGCACGTCGTAGTGATAGCTTTGCTTGCACCACAGCAGGCCGGCAAAAGCCTGGCGCTGCACGCGGCGCGCATCCTCGCTCAGGTTCGCGTCAATGCGCTTCTCGTAAAATTCGTCCGCTTCTTTACTACGCTGATCAAAGATGGCATCGAACGCCGGCCCAAAAAGTTGGCTCGCCGGCGTGTGATTCTCCGCGAGATTCTGGTCCGTCAGGCGCAGACGAATCGTCCAATTCTGGCCCGGCGCGATTTCCGAGGAAAAGTGCGCCGCCGCTTTCGTTCCGGTCATCGCAGGATTCACAGCACCACGTTCGCCATTGATCAGGTAGCGGTGGAACGCATCCTTCACATAAGGCGTCTTGTTCTTCTGGCCGAACAGCCGTTCCATGTTGGTTTCGTTGTCTGTAAAGAGCAGCTCCGGCGCTCCTTCGATCGCCAGCCAGCGTTGCCCGTAATGAAATTCCGTCAGTTCAAGCAACTCGCCGCCCTGGAATCCCGGCACACGCGCCACCTGGGGCGTGTTGTACGCATCGCCCCAATCCCAGCGATTGCGAAACCACTGCGAGGGCAGCAGATGCAGGCGCGTGGCTTGCGGTCCGCGATTCCACGCCGTAATGCGCACCACGATATCTTCGAATGTAGCTTTCGCGTATTCCACGAACACATCGAAGTAGCGATTCTCTGCGAACACTCCGGTATCAATCAGCTCGAACTCCGGCTGGTGGCGCGTGCGCTTGGCGTTTTCTTCGCGCAGCTGGTCGTAAGGGTATGCGGCGTGCGGATATTTGTAGAGGAATTGCAGATACGAACTGGTCGGCGTCGCGTCCAGATAGTAGTAATACTCTTTGACGTCCTCGCCGTGATTGCCTTCCTTGTTGGTCAATCCGAAAAGCCGTTCTTTCAGGATGCGATCTTTTTCATTCCACAGCGCCAGGCTCAGGCAAATGTGCTGATGGCGATCGCAAAATCCCGCGATGCCGTCTTCTCCCCAGCGATACGCGCGGGAGCGCGCATGATCGTGCGGAAAATAATCCCAGGCGTCGCCGTTCGCGCTGTAATCCTCGCGCACCGTGCCCCATTGCCGCTCCGCCAGATAAGGGCCCCATCGTTTCCAGTGCGCCACGCGCTCGGTGCTGGCCCGCAGCCTCTGCTCTTCGGCTGTCAACCTGGGTTCCATGCTCATCCCTTTTCGGCCATGTTCGGCACAGTGATGATACCGGGTTTCGTGCCTGGGAGACATGCTCCAGAGTCTAGCGGCGGCGCGCAATCCCGAAGAACTCTACTCGTTGCGCCAGCGTATTGGCAAGCGGGCCGTATGCACGCATACTCTGGTACGCAGCAGTGTGCGCCACGGATTGCAATCGCATGGGCGCCAGTGGCACAGCTCGCGCGCGATCCGCCATTCTCTTTCAGTTCGCGGGCGTATCCAGCTGTGGCATGTGGCAATTCCCAATGGGACGAAAACAATTCCCTCGAGCGTAACCACCGAACCGTCATCGCAGCCTGGTTCGCGCGCAGGCGCAGCTTCGCCGCGCGCGGTTCTGCTGCTTGTCGCCGTTGCCGCGACGGCCGTGATCGCGCCCATGTTTTTTCTGGGCAATGCGTCAGGCCACGATTTTCAATTTCACCTGGCTTCCTGGCTGGATGTCGCGGGGCAATGGCGCCAGGGCACTTTCTTCCCGCGCTGGGCGGAATGGGCCAACTGGGGCTACGGAGAGCCGCGTTTTATTTTTTATCCGCCGGGCTCCTGGATGCTCGGAGCAACTCTCGGTTCTCTGCTCCCGTGGAGAATGGCGCCGGGCGCCTTTATCTGGCTGGCGCTGCTGCTGGCCGGATATTCGATGTGGCGATTCACGCGCGAATGGCTCTCGCCGCGCGAAGCGAGTGCCGCCGCGATTCTCTACGCAGCGAATCCGTATCACTTGATCATCGTGTATTACCGCGCCGACTTCGCCGAGCTGCTAGCGAGCGCCTTGCTCCCGCTGGCATTCTGGGGCGCCGTGCGTCTGCTGCGCGACGGCTGGCGCGGCCTGCAATTTCTGGCCGTTCCGTTTGCGCTGATCTGGCTGGCGAACGCACCCGCCGCGGTGCTGGCCACTTACTCGTTGATGCTGCTGTTTTTCGTCGCGTCCATTTTGCGTCGCGGCAGCAGGCCGTTGCTTCTCGGCGGAGTGTCGATGGCTGCGGGCTTTGGCCTCGCTGCGATTTACATTCTTCCCGCGGCCTATGAACAACGCTGGGTGCAGATTCACCAAGCTCTCGCCGATCTGCTGAGCCCCGGCCAAAATTTTCTGTTCACCCACGCGATTGACCCCGAATTTCTGATCTTCAATTGGAAAGTCTCCGGCGTAGCGATGGGCGAAATGCTCGTCACCGGCATCGCGGCGGTTCTGGTCGCGCGTCGCCGCCGCGAGTTCCCGCAAATTTGGTGGATGCTCCTCTCGCTGGGCTTCACCGCAGTGTTGCTGATGTTTTCCCCCAGCCTCTTTTTGTGGCGCTGGCTGCCCAAGCTGGAATTCGTGCAGTTCCCCTGGCGCTGGCTGGGCGTGCTCGATTTCGTGTTCGCATTTTTTCTCGCCGCGGTCATCGGACGCGCGAAACGGCCTTGGCTCGGCGGGCTGGTTATCGCGATCGCTCTGACGACTCTCGCCGCCGCCCTGGTAAACGACGGTTGGTGGGACAGCGAAGACATTCCCGTTCTCGCCAAGGGAATTCAATCCGGCCGCGGCTACGAAGGCACGGATGAGTATCAACCGCTCGGCTGCGATCGCTACGAACTACCCGGCGTCGATCCCATGGGCGAAATGATCGGCAAACCAGCACCGCGCGTTCAGCAGTTTGATGACGAAACACACGCGTTCAAACCCGTGCCCGATAACACGGTACGCATCGAGCGTTGGACCGCAATCGAGAAGCGCTTTACTACGCAAGCCGCCACCCCGATAACGCCGGCGCTACGGCTGCTGAATTATCCAGGATGGAAAGTACAGGTTGACGGCAAAAGTGTCCCGCCCGGCGCTGCCCCAGAAACCACGCAGATGCTGGTAGCGCTTCCCGCAGGCGCTCATCAGGTCGCTGTGCAATTCACGAGTACCTGGGACCGCGTTGCGGGAGCGATCGTCTCTGCGATTTTCGCGATCCTGCTCGCCGCGTATGTGTTTCTCACGCGCGCGCCGCGTAAATCGTAGGCGCGCTCGGCGTTTTCTGAAGCGAGCTAGGATCCCCGATACAATTCGAATGGCGCCCAATAAAACGGCCGCCGGTAAACGCCGCCGGAATGAAGAAGCGCCAGTTTCGCGTCGCGCAGAGCCGCATCCGGTGCCGCGCCCTTGCCGATTTCCGAATATAGTTGATCCATCAGCTGCGGCGTGGAATTATCATTCACTTCCCAGAGCGCCGCGATCACCCCATGCGCGCCCGCGTGCAAGAACGCCCACGAAAGCCCGACCAAGCCCTCCCCTGAATACGTGCGGACGCCCTCGCCGTGGCACGCCGAAATCGTCACCAGGTCGGCATGTAAGGGATGCTGAATAATGTCGCGGGCGTAGAGCTTGTAGTCGTCACCTTGCCTGGAGAGAATCACCGCCGAATCCAGCGGGCTGGTGCGGCTGGCCGTGCCGTGTGCTACAAAATGAATGTAGGAAAATCCAGCGGGCTGGCTCTTCAGATACGAATCAGGCGTCGCCTCCGCGCCCGAAAAAACCGTGCGTTCAGCCGCGGGGAAATAATTCTCAATGCCCGTCATTTCCGCCGCCGCCTGCGGTAATTTCGGAAATTCCGCGTCGGGCGATACGGGATCGCCCACCAGCAAAAGCTTCCTCGCAAGCGCCGGACGCCGCGAAACCCCAGCCGCCAGCAGCGTCAACGAATTGGCGTATGAAACATCCACATCCTCAATCCAGTAATGCAATTGCGGCAAAGGCGCCAGCAAAGTCTCAAAGTTCAATCCATAAAGGCTGCCATCAGGCAATATCGTGACCCGCGTTCCCTGCGGAATCATTTGCGTAGCTGGCGCCACCAGCAAATCATAAAGCTTCTGCCCGGCCGCATTCTGCGTCTCCAATACGTCGCGCGACCCCAACAGCGCCTGCCGATAAGACTGCACCAGCGGATCAATCTCCGCAGCCGGCGGCAGCGTGAAGAGCTTCACCCGTTCCGAAGTAATTACCCACAAGTACGAGTGCTCCACTCCCAGCCAGTAGCAAAGAATTGTCGTACTGAGGCTTTTCGCTGTCCGCGCGGGGTTGAAGCCTTTGATGGGGACGCTCACAGAAGCATTACGAACGCCAAGGCCGTTGGCGAGCGTGCGCGCTCGGCTCAGCTCAGCGACTTCCAGCGCTCTTTCGGTCGCGTGACGCGAGATGAGAAAACTAACGTAGGATTCGTAGTATTCGATCACGCCGGACAAGGAAGTCAACCGCAAATTCTCGTGTTTTATTGAGGAGCGTGCCGCTTCGATCGCCAGCAGCGACGCTTTGTAGTGTTCATCGGCGATTGCTGGCTGGTTCGCTGCGGCAAAGACTTCCGCGGAAGCCGCCTCCACTTGCCAATGCAAATATTGATCAGACCCGCTTTCGCGCCTCACTGCTTCCAGATCTGATTCCGCTTTCTTGAAATCATTCTTACTCGAACTGATGTACCCCTCGGTAATCAGGGAATAGAGTTCCAGCGGCCGATCTCCAGCCTCACGCTCCAGCGTAAGTGCCTCACGATTATATGTGTCGGCCTGATTATAATTTCCCTCTTTCAACTCAACGTGGGCAAGATTATTCAAACACTCGGCCACCAGTGATTTATTTTCAAGCTTTCGAGCTAAGCGCAGACCTTCTGCATAGTCGCGGGCCGCAGCGGTGTACGAACGCTGCGTAAACTCGATCGTTCCGATGTTTCTCAGCCACAGCATCTCGTCCTTGTCCGCACCGAGTTGCGTCGCGACGTTCTTTGCTTCGACCGAAAGGGTTAAGGCATTTTCCAGATCGCCCATCGTGTAGTAGTTCCAGGCCAGATTCCCCTCGACCTTTTCACCCGCAATGCGTGCGCTCAGAGACCTTGAGAGTTCGAGAGCCTGTGTATCCCAATCGATCGACTCGTCGTAATGCCCTTTCTGCATCGAGATGAACCCCAGGCTGCCCAAAGCTTTCAATCGGAGAAAAGATTGCTTCTTCTCGTATGAAAATTGCAGGGCTTGGCGGAAGGCAGGTTCTGCGGCGGAATAATCATTGCGTGCTATCGCGAGATTTCCCCGGCTCAGGTAGACCTCGCCAAGCAAATCCGGTTGATGAGATGTTGCAAGCTGTTCGGCGATATCGACGTGCTCTACAGCTTCATCGCGCCTTTGCAGGGCACTGTCGCAAAGTCCCAACACAATTTCCCTGCGGACGGCGACATCGCTTGCGAGGAGCTCAGGCGGCAATTGAGGTCGAACGAGTTCGAGCGCGTCGCTACTGAGACCCCGCCAAACGAGTATCTCAGCAGCCAGCGCGCGAAATCGCCAAGCCCATTCCGGATTACCTCGGGAAAATTCCTGGTACGCAGCGTCGGATTTGCGGAATGCGCCTATCAGGTCGCCTTGTTCGAATTGCGATTGCGCTTCGTGATAGGTCTGTGCGGGCAGCGCAACTTGTGGTGTCCGATGGCAACCCAATATTCCGGCAAGTTCTACCAACAGCAGCAACCGGATCAGGGGAACGTCGTACCGCCGCCCGTACCTCCCGGACCACCCGCCCCGCCACCAACCGCCGATCCCAGTTCTACGCGCAGCATCGCAAGTTCGCGCTCGTGGCGCTGCAACTGGAATTCGGCCAGGTAGATCTTGCCGAAGTGCGGCACCACGATCACGTTTCCGTACCTGCGTAGTTCCGAGCAAGTGGTCTTTACGTCCTTTACCAAGGAACACAATACGATGCCCTTCGATTCCGGAAAGTCATCGCTGGCGAACCAGTTATACCTCTCCCGGAGAAATTCCGGTACGTCCGCTTTCGGTTTTCCCCACAGGAATCGCCCCTGCATCATTTCACGGGACTGTTGATTTTCCGTGTATTCCTTCTTGAAAGATGCATACGTGCCCAGGCGAGTGAAAAGTTCGTTGTCCAGGTCCACCTGAACCGGGCAGCCAGCAATCCGCAAATTTTCGAAGCGGCTGCCGATCGAAAGAATCGTCGGCTCCTCTTCGTCTAAACGCTGCTTGGAGGTAACGCGTGCGACGATGCGGTCCGCGGTCACCATGTCCAGAATGTTCAGCCCCTCGATCGTCGCGGTTACCGAGGAATTATAGGTATCGTCCTTTGGGTTGCGGCTGGAGCCAACCACCGAGTACGCCGCCTTGTACGATATGATTTCCTTCAAACGAAAATTCTCCGTGCGCGAAGTCTCGAAGCCGCCGGTTGTCGGCAGCGTGCTTCCCGCGTGTACGTCCACCAAGTGCTCGAACGGCCGGTCAATGCGCGCGCTAAAGCCATAACCATGCGCCGTGTGGATATACGTCTTCTTGATGGGGTCCGTCGCCATCGGATTTGCCCTCCTGCATCAGTGTTGGATTATTACTGCGAGACTACGAGTGTGAATGGGTAGCGTGCTACTTCGGTCCCACTCCCGGCCGCGCCGTCCTGCGTCCCAAGTCCGCGTAAGACGAGCCTATGCTTTCCGGCTCCCAAGCTTGAAGAAGGAATCAGAAGCTGCACGGCATTCTTAGCCTGTTCAGCGGAAATGTTCAAGGAAAATTCCGCCTTGCCCGCAGCATTCTGCAATTCGCAAATATACGAAGAGTAATGTCCGTCCGGAGGAATATCAAAATACAAACTAAAAGGTTGTCCTGGCGCAACGGAAACCAGCAACGGTTCCCCGCCGCGCGAATCCGCCGTGATTAAAGAAAACGAAGCGAGCGCTTGCGGGGCGGGGGACGCGAGCGTGCTAACGGAGGGCGTCGCCGCGCCCTTCAATCGCGGTATAACCAACAATTCCTGATACGCGACCAGCATCAGCAGCGCCGCGAACACCGGCAGCGCAAAACTCGGCCGCAAGAACGCCCCCAGCCAGGCACTCGCAGCCGGACGCTGCTCCGCACCGAGCGGCAGACGGACGGGCGGCATAACGGGCTCGGATCCCGTAGCCGCCCGGCTATTTTCAACGAACGCCGCCGCCAGGTTCACCTCTTCCGCGCATTCTACGCAGCTGAAGAAGTGTTCCTCGTATTGTTCGCGGAGGTCTCTCGGCAGTTCTCCGAGCACGTACCGCTCAGCGGCTTTCAATTGGATAGCTTGAGTGTGTTCCATGTATTCCGTCCTACCAGTAGTGACGTCCGGGCCCAAATCGTTTCATCCCGTTCCTTGTCGTTTCGCAGGCCGCGGCCCGGCCGCGCCGCTCTTCTCATAGAAAACGCGGAAGTTGGCTTTGGCGCGATGCAACAACACCCGAAGATAATCGCGATCCACGCCAAATTCCCGGCAAACCTGGTCTTTCTCCTTTTCTTCCAGGAAGATAGCGCGCAGCAGCTGCCGGTCCTTTGCGGGAAGCTGCTCCAGCACCTTCCTCACCTGTTCCCGGGTCTGCTTGCTTACCAGAAATCCATCCAGGTCGAGCACCTGGTCGACCGGCTCCGGCGTATCGTCATCCAGTTGCGTTCCGTGATTCGATGAGCGATAGAACTCCTGCAACACATTGTTGCAAACGGAGTTAACGAATGCCCCAAGCCTCTCCGGCTGCCGGATTCCCGTTTCCGAGCTCATCGCCTTGAATACCCGCAGAAACGTCTCCTGAGCGATATCCTCTACCGCTTCAGAACCGCGCAGCCGCGACCTTAATTTAATGACCAGCAGTTTTCGAAAATATGCAACAAAGTGCTGCTCGGTCGGGAAGTCTCGTTCCCGGAGCCGTTTAAGGTAGGCCTCATCAAAGGAGAAAAATTCCACACGCGCCTCGAAGGTTAGCGAGTATATCCCGCAGTGGACGAACTGCGCAATCGAACGCCGGTCCAAGGCAGGCGATCCTGCTTACAGCGCACATCCTCTTTCTTCCTCAGTTCATTCGCGTTGCGGGCGCCGCAACATATTTCGTTTGCAGATGAAACGTTTCGGCGCGCAAGCGCACTACCTATGCGTACTTGTACTGAGATTGGACTGGTGAATCAGGTGGCCCAGTCCAGACGATGGCGTAAAGCCGATGTCCATCCCCCAGGCGCGCTCCGGCCCTGACGGTCAGGGAACCCCACCGGGGCGCGCCTCCTCCATCTGCGCCCGTGACGCATTCGGGCGGAAGCGAGGTTTTCTAGAATGGGTTCACACGCTTATTTGGAATTGGACGCGCCTAGGAACGTTACTGGCAACCTCGACCCGCGTAGCGCGCGTCTCTTCTTGGGATCTAGTCAAGACACGGAGGTTGCTAACTTGAACGCACGTGCGGTGGAATTTGTTGCCAAGCCAGGAAG